>ERZ1370068.4448-contig-3520_pt1 | contig 51957 bp, 47 predicted proteins | sample MGYA00561227_ERZ1370068 | MGnify/ENA primary metagenome ERZ1370068 (study PRJEB38410, sample SAMEA6850437) | metagenome | study: Metagenomic assessment of the ecological functions of the soil: analysis of the soil microbiota associated with the... | reverse complement strand
CCGTACGCGGCGTTGTGGCGAAGAGAAGAGGGAGAAGAAAGAAGCCGGGCTGGAGTGCAGCGTTCCCGGCTGAGGTCACGCCGCCTGGCGGGCGGGCGGCGCTCATCTCGCAACGGCGTCGATGGCCGCCACGCGCGCTTCCCGCCATCGTCGGGAAGTTGAAGACGTTGTCGACGAAAGCCTCCAGCACGTCAGCCCGCCAGCGCCATCTGCGCGACGTGCAGGCTCCGGTCGCGGCCTCGCCGGCGACGTGCGCGCCGACGACCTTGCCCGGCGGGATCGGCGATCAGCTTAGAGCGAGCCCGTCTGGTCTGGCCGTTGATGTGCGCGCGCGCGAGCTCGTCGAAGCGCGCGCGGCCGACGACGGCGGCGCCGAAGCGTCGCGCGCGGCCTCTCCTCGGTCATGCCCGACGCTCGCGATCTCGCGGGATCGTGTAGATGCCCCGTGGCGACCTCGTGCGACGGGCCGAGCTCGAGGCCGAGGGCGTGCGCGCGCCGCGCGCCGACCCTGCTCGACCGCGGTCGCGGCGAGCGCGGCGACCCGACGACGACGTCGCCGGCGGCGTGCAGACGTGCGCGACGGCGTGTGCGCAGGTATCCGTCGTCGACCGGGACGTGTCCGCGCGGCGTGGAGCGCGATGCCGAGCGCCGCGTCGAGCTCGAGATCGGCGACGTTCGCGACGCGGCCCGCGCGCGCAGAGGCAGCTTCCGGCGCGCAGCTCCTCGCCTTCCCGCGAGGCGCGGTGCGACGACGCTCGGTGCCATCCAGCTGGACGCGCCTCGACCTTGCGTCGCCGAGCGAAGAGCCTGCCCGCCCTTGCGTCTCGAAGCCGACACGGAGCACGGCCGTCAGCTCGGATCGAGGAACGCGAGCGGCCGCGCGCCCGCGTCGACCAGCGTGACCTTCACGTCCCAGGGCTGCGAAGATCGAGGCGAACTCGCACGCGATCACGCCCGCGCCGAGCACGGTCAGCGACGCGGCAGGTAGATCAGCGACAGGATCGAGTCGCTGTCGAGCACGTGCTCGTGGTCGACCGGCACGTTGTCCGGCCGGCGCGGGCGCGAGCCGGTGGCGATCAGCGATGCGCTCGGCGCGCACGACGCGGCGCACGCTGCGGTCCGGCGAGCGCGCATCTCGACGCGCTCGCCTCGAGAGAAGCGCGCGCGGCCGTGCAGGCGCTCGATGCGGTTGCGCTCGAGAGCTGCTGCCTCGAGGTAGCGCTCGTGGCTCGCGCGCACGGCCTCGCTAGACGGCGCATCAGGCTCGGCGACGCGCGTCTGGGCCGAGACACGGGAGACGTCGATGCACGCCCTCGCTGCGCGCGCAGGCCGAGCAGAAGTAGGCGCTCTCGCGCAGCGTCTTGCTCGGGATCGTGCCGCGCTGCACGCACTCGCCGCCCGCCGGACGGATCGCGGTCGACGATCAGCACGCGACTGCCGCCTTGGCGGCCTGATCGCGCCCTTGTGGCCGGCGTGGGACCGGCCGCCCGAGCACGCACGGGTGTCGACCTCGCGCCCGCCCGCCGGGAGCTCACTGGAACGCCTTCGCCGAACTCCGAGCGCGCCTCGCGATGCAAGGCGAGCAGCTCCTCAACGTCCTCGGGATAGAGGTTGAGCTCCCAGGACGACCGGATCGTCGGAGGCGAAGTTCGGCCAGGCGTCCGCCCTGGTCGAGAGCCCAGTGGGCAGAGCAGGTCGGCGAGCCGCGTGATGCGCACGCCTCCTCCGTGGCGCGCTGCCCGGGCGGGCTCGTGGTGGCGGCGCGACGGCGGCGCGTGGTCCAGTCGGCGAGCTTCCAGACGCTCGAGCATGCGCGCGCCCACCGGCCCGTGGAACTCGTCCATGGCCGTCTCGAGAGGAGCGCCGGCGGCAGCGGCTCCTTGCTGCGGTGCTCCAGCGCGGCGATCGTCGCCGCCAGCACCACGGCCGCCCGACGTCGTGCAGCAGTCCGCACAGGAAGGCGCCCTCGACGTTGCTTGCGTCAGCCTGCGCGCGATCTCGCGCGCGAAGACCGCCGGCGACGCGCGCATGTGGACCCAGACCGCGCGCACGCGCGTCTGCTGCCCGACCTGGCACGCTGAACACGCGGCCCTGGAGCGCGACCGCGAGCGCGATGTTGCGCAGCGTCGAGCCCGAGCCGGCTCACCGCCTGCTTGCAGTGACACGATCTTCTCGCTCGGGCGCGTAGGCGGAGGAGTTGGCGATGCGCAAGACGTGCGAGGCGAGCGAGGATCGCGCTCGAGCACGGCCTCGATCGCCCTGGCGTCGGTCTTCGCGTCGGCGCACAGCGCCACCAGGCGCGCCGAGGCCTCAGGCAGGAATCGGTAGCTCGACGACGTCCCCCTCAGGTGTCGCTCGAGGATGTCGTGCAACCAGCCGGGGAGATGGAGGTTCTGCTTGGCTGCGGAGGACATGCGGGGACTGGCGGTTTTCGGCCCGCGCGGGTGCCGTGTCTGAACCTCGCCTGGGCGCGTCCTCGCGGCCCAGAAGGGTGGCCCTGGCGGGTGCCACGAGGTCCGCGGTCACGGATTCAGGAGGCCTCCCTGCGCGATCGCGACTCCTCCAGCCACAAGCTGGCGACACGGTGGAACTTGTTTCCACCCAGAACCGAGGGGTCTTCGCGATGAGCGTTTCGCTGGCGGCATCGTTCCTTGTCCTCTTTTCCGCGCTCGGCCGCTCAGCGCAGCATGCCGTGCTCCGCGGCCCACCGCTCGCAGCCGTCGATCTCCTGGTCGTCGCTACCCGCGGCCGTGCGTTCCGGATCCGGACAGAGCTTCCCTTCCGAGACGCGGTTAAGGGCGCGCGCGACCGAGCGGCGTACCTCCAGGTCCGGGTCGCGGAGCGCGGCGCTCAGCGCGGCGGCCACGCTCGAGATCGGCGATGGTCTCCAGTACGCGCGCCGTGCTTGCGGCGCGAGTCGAGCTCGGTGCGCGCGCTCTCACTCACGAGGTAGCGCGCGATCGCGCACGCGGCACCACGCCGGCGAGCTCGGTGGCGAGCACCTGCTCCTCGAACGACGTGACCTTGCGGTGCCCCATCTCGACGAGCAGGCGGTCGAGGTGATCGGCGAGGTCCTTCTGGTGCGTGCCGGAGTAGGCGAGAGCTCGAGCATCCAGCCGGTGGCGATGGCCTCCGACTCGATCCGCTGCGCCTCCGACAGGGCGCCGTTCTCCCACACGGCGGACTGTCCCGGCGGCGACTCGCGCGCCGCGCCGCCCGCTTCCCGTGTGTGGGAGCTCCGGAGGCATCCTCCTGCCTCCGCGAGGCTCCGCGCCTCCGGTCTCCGCGGTGCGCTCGGCTCGCGGGTTCAGGCGCGCGTGAAGTGGTCGGCCACGATCGAGGCCACGCCGGCCGTCAGCTTCTTCGCCGTCGGCACGTGCAGGAACTCGTTCGGGCCGTGGGCGTTCGACTCGCGGGCCGAGCACGCCGGTGATCGACGAACTGCGCCTTCGGGAACTTGCGCGCCGAGCATGCCCATGAACGGGATCGTGCCGCCCTCGCCCATCGTAGGCCGCGGGCTTGCCGAAGAACGCCTTCGAGGCCTCGTCGACGGCCGTCTCGAGCCAGGGCTCGAGCTGCGGCGCGTTCCAGCCGGCTCGTGCCCGAGGCGTTCTCGAGGCGCACGCTCGCGCCGTGCGGCGGGTTCTTCTCGAGGATCTGCTGCGAGCGCGGCGGCCGCCTTGTCGCCGTCGACCGTGGGCGGCAGGCGCAGCGCGAGCTTCAGCGCCGTGCGCGGGCGCAGCACGTTGCCGGCGTCCTGATCGCGGGCAGGCCCTCGGCGCCGGTGACGGCGAGCGCCGGACGCCACGTGCGGTTGAGCAGGAGCTCGGTCCGGTCCGTGCCCTGGGGCTTCGCCGCCCTCGACGAACGGGAAGCGCGCGTAGCCGCGCCTGCCGAGGATCTTCGCGCAGGTCTTGGCGCCGCTCGATGCGCTCGGGCGGGATCTTCGCGTGGAAGGCCTTGGGCACGATCTCGCCCGACACCTCGTCCTCGAGGCGCGAGAGCAGCGGGCGCGCGATGCGGAAGCTGCGACGGCACGATCGCCGCTCGGCGTCGCCCGAGTGCACGCCCTCGCGCAGGATCTCGACGACGAGGTCGCCGCCGACGAGGCCGCGCAGCGAGGTCGTGCTCCACAGGCGCTCGTAGTCGCCGCAGCCCGAGTCGAGGCACACGACGAGGCTCGGCGTGCCGATGCTGCTTCTCGAGGTGGTCGATGTAGAAGGGCAGGTCGTAGCTGCCGCTCTCCTCGCAGCGCCTCGATCAGGACCACGCAGCGAGCGTGCGGGATGCCCTGGTCGGCGCAGGAGCTCGAGCGCCGTCAGCGAGGCGAAGGCCGCGTAGCCGTCGTCGGCGCCGCCGCGGCCGTAGAGCTTGTCGCCCTCGCGCACCGGCTCCCACGGGCCGAGACCCTTGCGCCAGCCGACCATCTCGGGCTGCTTGTCGAGGTGGCCGTAGAGCACGACCGTGTCGTCGCCCTGGCTCGAAGGACCACGCTGCCCGGGAGCTCCATGAAGAGCAGCGGCGTGCGGCTCCTCGAGCTGCACGCGCTCGACCTTCAGCCCGGGGAGCTTGCGCTTCTTGCACCACGCCTCGATCAGGTCTGCGGCCCTCTTCATGTGGCCGGCCTCCTCGCCACTCCGCGTCGAAGTGCGGCGACTTGTTCGGGATGCGGATGTACTCGGTGATCTTCGGGAGGATGTCGCCCTCCCAGGCGCGCTCGACGAAGGCCTCGGCGCGGGCCTCGTCGATCGTCTTGGGGCGGGTCGTGGATTCCTTCGCGGGCCGGGGGCTTGGTGGCGGCGCTCTTCATCGCGGCAGGATAGCGGAAGCGCGCGGGTTTCTCGGCCGCGCGGGAGGGTTTCGCCGCGACCGATCCCGCCGTCCCGGGGCGCCCGTGGATTGTCGGCGGGGATCCCCGTTCCGGACACTACGCTCGCGCGGAGTGAAGGCATTCCGGACGATGCGGACGATGCGGCCGCCGCGCGGTCTCCTCGGGATCCTGGGTGTGGCTCGCTCGCGTGGCTCGCGTACCGCTGCGGCGGCGAGTCGCCCCCGCAGGAAGAAGCGAGCACGCGCCGGCGAAGGCGCTCGACCCGCTCGTCCCCGTGCTCCCGCCCACCCGGGCGACCTCCACCGCGCAGCGCGCGATCGTCGACGCCCTGCGCCAGGCCCAGCGCGCTCCGCGCCATCCGTCCGGACGCCGGCGGCGCGCGCGTGGCTCGAGCCCGAGTCGAGCCCGGCGGTGGCCGGGCCACAGCGGACGCTGGGTGATCGGGTACGAGGCCGGGCGCGCTGGCATCGCGGTGGGCGGCTTCCTGCGCCTGACCGCGCCCGCGTGGTGGGACTGGAGCCCCGCCCAGGCGAGCGAGCGCGGACGCTCCCGGCTACACGACCGCGGAGTGCGCGGCCAAGGGAGTCGACGTTCGAGCCGCAGGAAGGGCCGCAGGGGCTCGACGTTCTTCGTGCGCGGGCGCGCCTCGCCGCGGGCGAGCGCGTGAAGCTGACCTACGGCGCCGGGTCCGCGCGGCGCGATGGCCGATCGCTATCCCGAGCGCGAGTCGCGCTTCTGGATCGGCGTCGACGGCGACGGCGACGGCAACGCGCGCCTGCTCCCCGACTCGCCCGGCGTCGACGTCGCGCCCGGGCCGGCGGCGCTGCTCTCGGCGGTGCTGCCGAGCACCGCGCAGCCCGGGAAACGATCACGCTGCGGCTCGCCTTCCTGGACCGCTCGGGCGGGCGCGGGGTCGACGTTCGCCGGGCGACGTGACGCTGCTCGCCTTGCCCGGAGGGACTCGAGCTGCCCCAGACCGTGACGCTTCACGACCGAGGACGAGGGCGTGAAGCGCCGTCGAGCTGCGCGCGAACGCGAGAGGCCGTCTACCGCCTGGTCGCCCACGCCGAGGACGAGGGCGGCGAGTTCGTGGCGACCGCGAACCCGCTGCTCGTCGAGGCGAACGTCGCGCCCGTGCGCTGGGGCGACTTCCACGGGCACTCGAACCTCTCCGGACGGCACGGGCACGCCCGAGGACTACCTCGCCTACGCGCGCGACGTGGTCGGGCTCGACGCGATCGCGCTCACCGACCACGACCACTGGGGCATGCTCGCGCTCGACGAGTATCCCGACCTGTGGGCGCGCGATCCAGGCGGCGGACGAGCGCTTCGACGAGCCCGGCAAGTTCGTCACGGTGCTCGGCTACGAGTGGACGAACTGGATCCACGGGCACCGGCACGTGCTCTACTTCGGGCCCGAGGGCGGCGAGGTGCTGTCCTCGATCGACGAGCGCTACGAGACGCCGCAGCAGCTGTGGGACGCGCTGCGCGGCCAGGACGTGTTGACCTTCGCGCACCACTCCGCCGGCGGGCCGATCGCGACCAACTGGGCCTTCGCGCCCGACCCGGAGCTCGAGCCCGTGACCGAGGTCGCCTCGGTGCACGGCGCGAGCGAGGCCAGCGACGCGCCCGAGCGCATCTACAGCTCCGTGGCCGGGAACTTCGTGCGCGACGAGCTCGACCGCGGCGCGATGCTCGGCTTCATCGGGAGCGGCGACAGCCACGACGGCCACCCCGGCCTCGCGCACCTCGTGAACCCGCAGATGGGCGGCGCTCGCGGCCGTGCTCACGCGCGACCTCTCGCGCGACGGCATCCGCTCGGCGCTGAAGGAGCGCCGCTGCTACGCGACCAACGGCCCGCGCATCATCCTGCGCGCCGCGCTGGACGGCCAGCGCATGGGCACGACCGTGCGCGCCGAAGTCCGGGAGTCGCTGCTCTACGTGCGCGCCATCGCCTGCGCGCCGATCGCGACACATCGAGCTCGTCCGCGCCGGCAAGGTCGCCGAGTCCCCGCCCGGGCGAGAGCCACTGGGACGTCGAGACCGCCTTCCACCCCGCGGACCTCGCGGCGGGCGAGTACCTGTACGTGCGAATCGTGCAGGAGGACGGCGGCGCCGCCTGGTCGAGCCCGTTCTTCGTGCGGTGAGCGCGTGAACGGAGCCGCGTCGGAACGACGCGGCCCGCGTCACGCGCGAGCGATCTGCAAGGGGCGCGAGTCTCTCGCGCCCCGGTCTTCCTCGATGGAGGACCGGCCGGCCTCAGCCTGCCGGACTCCCACCTCCGCCTCCCGCGCCACGCGCCTGCCTCCTCCTCGATGTCCACCTGCAACAGCAGGAACCCGCCGACCACGTAAGAACGGGAGCACCGAGAGGATCGCGTTCTGGAGCCGAGCCCGTCCACCGGATCACGAGGCCGTAGAGCAGCGGCCCGAAGATGCCGGCGAACTTCTCCCCGATGCCGAAGAACGAGAAGAACTCCCCCGTCTTGTGGCGCGGGGTCAGGCTCGCGAAGAGCGAGCGCGAGAGCGCCTGCGTGCCGCCCTGCACCAGCGCGACCAGCACGCCGAGGAGCACGAAGTGCGTGGCGGTCGTCATGGCGTAGGCGAGCGCGCTGATGACGCAGTAGACGGCCAGGCCGGCGAGGATGAGGCGCTTCGCCCCGAAGCGCGCGGACAGCCCGCCGAACAGGAACGAGCACGGGATGCCCACGAACTGCACGAGCACGACCGTGGCGATCACCACGCCGTCGGGAGCTCTTCTGTCCGCGGCGTACAGGGCCGCCATGCGGATCACCGTCGCGATGCCGTCGTTGTAGATCAGGAAGGCGAGCAGCATCAGGAACGCCTGGCGATAGCGGCGCAGCTCGCGCAGCGTCTCGCCCAGGCGCTGGAAGGAGACCTTCGAGCACGGCCGAGCCCGGCATCTCGTCGGCCTCGAGGCAGGCGCGGCGGCTCCTTCACGCGGAAGAGCAGCGGCAGCGTGAAGACGAACCACCACGCGGCGACCGAGAGGAACGCGAGCCGCGCCGGCAGCGTCGCTTGCGCGCTCGTGAGGCCCTCGCCCGCGGGGAGGCCGAAGGCGCCGGGGAACTCGATCCAGGCGAGGTCGAGCAGGAGGCACAGGCCCCCGCCGAGGTAGCCGGAGCGCGTAGCCGCTGGCCGAGAGCCGGTCCATCTCGCCCTCGCGCGCGACGTGCGGCAGCAGCGCGTCGTAGAAGGCGATGCTCGCCGCCGCGCCGACGTTCGCGAGGCCGAAGCACCACAGCGCGTACTCCCAGTCGCCCGGCAGCGCGAAGTAGAGCGCCGCCGTGCCCATGATCGCGAGCAGCGCGAAGGCCGCGAGCATCGCCTTCTTCAGCGCGCGGAAATCCGCCAGGGTCCCGAGCACGGGCGCGATCAGGGCGCTCACGACGAGCGCGAGCGTGGTCGCCTGCGAGAAGCGCTCCCGCGCGCGGCTGCCCTCGAGACTCCCGGCGAGCTTCAGGAAGTAGATCGGGAACACGGCCGTGACCACCGTGGTCCAGAAGGCCGAGTTGGCCCAGTCGTACATCGCCCAGGCGCGCGCCTCCGGCCGATCGAGGGCGAAGCGCTCGAAGCCAGCCCGTCCTCGGCTCCGATCCAGGCGCGCCGGCTCCCATTCGGGCGGCAGTCAAGCGACCGCGTTCTCGCGGCGCAAGTGGACGAGCGCGCCGGTGGAATCGGCGGCGAGGCCAGAGCCCGGCGCCCTCACCGAGGAAGCGACAGGAGCCCGCGTCACGGTTCGCCGTGCGGGCTGGCCCACGCCCGGCGGCCCGTGCCGGTCGCACCGACAAGTGGTAGCCGATCTGACGATCGGCTACGCGCTTGCGGTCGCCCTGCGCGCCGGGCGCCAGCGAGACGCGGTTCCGCCCCGTGCGCTTCGCCTGGTAGACGCCCTCGTCCGCGGACTTGAGCAGCGCGTCGATCGAGTCGCAGCCGACCGCGCTTGCAGCTCACGCCGAGGCTGATCGTGACGGGTCCAGGCGTGAAGGCCGGCACCGGGACCTGGTTCGCCTCGACGGCCGCGCGGATGCGCTCCGCGCAGCTGCAGGGGCGCCGTCGAGCGGCGTGCCCGGGCAGATCACGAGGAACTCCTCGCCGCCCATGCGCGTGCAGGTGTCGCTCGTGCGCAGCACGCGGTGGACGGCGCGCGCCGTCGCCCGCGCAGCACCTCGTCGCCCACGTCGTGTCCGTAGGTGTCGTTGACCAGCTTGAAGTGGTCGATGTCGAGCAGGATGACCGATAGCGGCAGCTGCGAGCGTCCGCTCGTGGCCCACTCCTTCTCGAGACGCTTCATCGCGTAACGGCCGGTTCGGCAGCTCGGTCAGGGCGTCGGTCATCGAGGCCACCTTGAAGCGGCGCTTCTCGATCGCGAGCTGGCGGTTCGCGTCCTCCTTGCGGCGGTTCTCGGCCTGGAGCTCCTCGGTCAGCTTGATGACGCGCGCGCCGGGACGGATGCGCGCCTGGAGGAGCTTCGGGTTGAAGGGCTTCAGGACGTGGTCGTCCGCGCCGGCCTCGAAGGCCTCGACGATGCGCCGCTCCTCGTTCTGGCCCGTCACGATGAGGATGTAGAGATCGCGACCGGCCTCGAGTGCTGCGCAGGCGCTTGCACAGCTCGACGCCGTCCATGCCCGGCATCATCCAGTCGGTCACGACCATCTGCGGCGGATCGGCGAGCGCGCGAGCCAGGGCCTCGTGTCCGTTGCTGGCGGTCACGACCTGGTGGCCCTGAACGCTCGAGCAGGGCCCGCACGAGGATGCAGCGAGGTCGGCTCGTCGTCGACCACCAGGATGCGCAGGCTGGCGGGGGTTCATGGCCGGCTCCTCTCCGAGCGGCGCGGTCGCGGCCGCAGCGGCGGCGGAGCGCGCCTCGATCTCCTGCGCGCGCTGGCCGAAGTCGGCGGGGACCGCAGCGAGCTGCCCCCACTCCTTCCAGCGGTCGCCGATGGCGTCGTAGCAGGCCTGGCACTCCTCGCGCGGGATGCCGAGCTCGACCATGCCCTCCGCGCGGCCGGCCAGAGCGCCGTGGCGTCGGTCCTGCCGACGAGCACGTCCGCGATGCGCGACGTCGCCGCGAGCAAGCGCAGGTAGCTGCGCGACTCGGACCAGTCGAGGGTCTCGGGGATGCGCACGCCGAAGTGCAGCAGGACCTCGGAGAAGACCGGCGGCAGGCCCACTCCTCGGCCACGGCGGCAGCGACCTCGCGGTGGTTGATGCAGAGGGCCTCGCGCTCGAGCTGCGCGAGATCGAGCGTGCGGTCGGCCGCGAGCCGCTCGAGCAGGCGCGCGTACTCGCTGGCGTGGACGCTGGCGAGGGCCAGGCGTCCGATGCGCGCGAGCAGGCTGATCGTGAAGGCCTCGCCCGGAGTGCCGAGGCGCAGCTCGCGGCTGAGGTGCTCCGCTGCCACCGCGCTGGCGAGCGACCACGACCAGTAGCCGTCGGCAGTCGAAGGCGCGGCAGCGGCCGGTGCGGTTGCCCGAGATCAGGCTGAAGCCCAGGGCCACGTTGCAGACCGTGCGCAGCCTGAGGCGGACGCCGGCCTCGCGCACGTGCGTGGCCGGCTGGATCCGGCGGCGACGGCCGAGTTGGCGAGCTTCAGGATGCGGCCGTGAGCGCCGGATCGGCCTGGATCGTCCGGGCAATGTCGTCAAGCGAGCAGTCCTCGGACCGCGTGAGCACGAGGATGCGCAGCCCGACGCCCGACGGCGAGGGAGCTTCCCGGAGTTCTTCAGTTCCTCGGAACTGTTCGTTGAGCACCGTTGACTCGCCCTCGGCCCAGCCCGGTCGGGCTGGGTCCCGATCTCCGTGCGCAGTGCCGCCTCGACGCGCTGGAATTCCGGCTGCGTGCGCGCCACCAGCGGCGCCGCGCGCTTGAGGTCCTTCCGCGCCCGGCCGCCTCGATGTCGCGGAACAGCCCCGACAGGCTCAGTGCGCCCAGGTTGGCGGAGCTGGACTTCAGCGCGTGGGCCGCGCGCTCGAGCGCGGTCGGATCGCGCCGTTCCATGGCCTCGCTCAGGGATCGCAGGCGCTCCGGGGTGTCGGACAGGAACAGTTGGACGAGCTCGGCGAACAGGTCGGGGTCGTCCTGGCCGCCGAGCTCGCGCAGTGAAGAGATGACGTTCTGATCGAGGACGGGGTTCGCTCATGGTTGACTCTTCTCCATCGATCCCCTGCGCCGCTCTTCTCCGTGCATAGGGCGGCGCGTGCACCCACTTCTCCAGCATCGCCTCCAGCTCGGCCTTCTGTACGGGCTTGAGAGGTAGTCGTTCATCCCAGCGACCAGGCAGCTGCTCGCGGTCCTGCTCGTGGCGGAGGCGGTCATGGCGACGATCGGGACGTCGCCGCGTCGGAGCTCTGCGGATCCGCTGCGTCGCATCGAAGCCGTTCATCACTGGCATCTGGCAGTCCATCAGGATCGCGGCGAAGCGGCGCTTCCCGGCGGCCTCGATGGCGACGCCGCCCGTTGCTCGCGGTCTCGACCTCGTAGCCCATGGCGCCGCAGTGTCAGCGCCGTCACCTTCTGGTTGACCAGGTTGTCCTCGACCAGGAGCACGGCCTGCCTCCTCGCCCGCGAGGAGCGGCGCCAGCGGCGCGGGGCCGGGCGCGCGGGCCGCACGGCGAGATCCTCGGCCACGTGCAGGATCGCCGTGAGCAGCTTGCGCTCGCTCACGGGCTTGGCGATCCACGCGTCGAAGCCGGCGCGCACGAGGGCGCTGGGCTTCTCGGTCCGTCCCGGTGCCGTGGTCAGCACGAGGCGCGCGGAAGAGGGCCGAGCTCGTTCTTGATGCGCAGCGGCCAGCTCCTTGCCGTCGAGGTCGGGCGGCGTGCGGTCGATCACCGCGAAGTGGAACACGCGCGACTCTCCTGCGCGCGCGCGAGGATCGAGAGCGCCTCGCGCGCGGTGGAGGCCTCGCACGACCTCGATGCCCAAGGTCTCGAGGTGCACTCGCACGACTCTCGCGCGCGACCTCGCGCTCGAATCGACGACCAGGGCCCGGCGGCCGGCCGAGGGCTCGTTGCGCGCCGGGCTTCGGCCTGCACCTGGGCCGCGCCCGAAGCGCGCGCGGAAGGTGAAGGTCGAGCCCTGGGCCGCCTCCGACTCGACCGCGAGGCCTGCCGCCCATCAGGCACGCGAGCTGGTTGGAGATGGCGAGGCCGAGCCCGTTGCCGCCGTTCACGTCGCACGGCGGCCGTCGGCCGTGGACGAAGGGCTGGAACGGGTTGGTGCGCTCCTTCGGGATGCCGCGCATGCCGGTGTCGATCACGCGGAACTGCGAGGCCGACGCGCCTCGCCGCGGTCATCCGAAGGTGTCGCACGTCGACCTTGATCCAGCCGCGCTCGGTGAACTTGACGCGCGTTCCTGACCAGGGTTGAGCAGCACCTGGCGCACGCGGATCGAGTCGCCGACGATCGCGGTCGGGCACGGTGGGGCTGCACAGTGCGACGAAGTTCTGATGCCTGCGCCTCGACGCGCGGGAAGAGCAGGTCCACGACGCCCTCGACGCAGTGGCGCAGGCTGAACTCCGCCTCCGGAGCACGAGGCGCCCGGCCTCGATGTTGGAGAAGTCGAGGATGTCGTTGATGATCGTGAGCAGGACCTCGGCCGATGCGCTGGATCGTGTCGCGCGTAGTCGCGCTGCGTCGGCGTCGAGGTCCGTCTGCAGCAGCGAGCTCGGTCATGCCCGATGATCGCCGTTCATCGGGGTGCGGATCTCGTGGCTTCATGGTCGGCGAGAACTCGCTCTTCTTCCTGTTGGCCGCCTCGGCCGTGGCCCGCGCGGCCTGCAGCCCTCGACCTCGCGCGCGCGTGGAGCGGCAGCGGGGAGCGGCGCGGCGAGCTGCGGCTCGATCGCGCCCGCGGCCCGATCAGGAACACGCCGTGCAGCGCGACCAGAGGCCGACGAACGTGAGGCCGCGGCCGCGCCGTCGGCGGCGAGCACTACCAGCCAGGCGCTCGCCACGATCGCGGTGGCCAGGAGCAACGCTTCGCGCGCGCTACGGGAAGCGCGCGCGTCCCGACCCTGCGCTCGTGTTCGCCATCGTGGTACCGCTGTCGTTCCGCCAGGGAGGTCGCGGACTCGTGGGCTCGATCATCGGGCTCGCGCGCGGCAGAACTCGTGACGAGCCGCGCTCTCCGGCGACGAAAAAGTTCGGCGCAGATCCCGGACGAGATTCGGTGAGCTTCAGAGCACGGGCAGCGGCCGGACAGCCGGGCCCGGCGGGCTCGTCGGGCGGGGCAAGGGCGGCATGGCGGGAGCTCGCTCGAACACGCGGCAGAAGTGCTTCACGAGCAGGACCTCGCCCGAGCAGGTTCGTGGGCGGCAGCTCGGCGTGGTCCGCCACGCGCGTCATCACGTCCGAGGAGAGCCCGCAGGGATGGAAGCGCCGGAACGGGCGCCAGGTCCGTGTGCAGGTTGAGGGCCAGGCCGTGCCAGGTCACCCAGCGCCGCACCGCCACGCCGATCGAGCACACCTTGCGTTCGCCGATCCACACGCCCGTGAGGCCTGGCCGGCGCGTCGCGCCTGATGTCGAGCTCAGCGAGCGCCGGATGCACGACCTCCCTCGAGATCGCGCAGGTAGCGGTGCAGATCGCGCGCGGTCGTCGGCGCAGCTTCAGGATCGGATAGGCGACGAGCTGGCCCGGGCCGTGGTAGGTCGCCTCGCCGCCGCGCTCGACCTCGACGACGGGGATGCCGCTGGCGGCGAGCACGCTGCTCCTCGGCCGGCGTGCCGCGGCCGAGCGGTCATGACGCGGCTCGTGCTCGGTCAGGAGCAGGAGGTCGCCGAGCTCGTCCGCGAGCGCGCTTCGCCAGCAGCTCCTGCTTGCAGCGCGTGGGCGTCCGCGTAGCGCGTGCGCCCCAGCGCGCCGCACGCGTCGAGCAGGCGTCATCTGCGCTGGAAGATGTGCACGGCCATGCCTGTGCACCGGCCTCGGCGGCTTCCATCACGGCCTCGGGCAGCGTCGGGTGCGCGTGGATCGTGCGCGCGATGTCCTCGGTGGTCGCGCCCATCTCGATCGCGAGCGCGGCCTCGGCGACGAGCTCGGTGACCTCGGGCCCGACCATGTGCACGCCCGAGGATCTCGTCGGTCTTGGCGTCGGCGATGATCTTGACGAAGCCGTCGGTCTCCATCAGCGAGAGCGCGCGCCCGTTGGCGGCGAAGCGGGAACTGGCCGACTACGATCTCGCGGCCCTTCTCCTAGCGTCGCTCCTCCGAGCAGGCCGACCGAGGCCATCTCGGGCGAGGTGAAGATCACGGCCGGCACGCAGCGCGCGTCGTACTCGTCCTTCTGCCCGGCGATGACGGCCGCGGCGACGAGGCCTTCCTTGCTGCCCTTGTGGGCGAGCATCGGCTGGCCGGCGAGGTCGCCGATCGCGTAGACGTTCGGGACGCTCGGTGCGCATCTGCTTGTCGACCGGCAGGAAGCCGCGTCGCGTCGGTCGCAGGCCGACGCTTCTCGAGCCCGAGGCCGTCGCTGTAGGGCTTGCGGCCGACGGTGCGAGAGGATCTGGTCGCACTCGATCGTGTCGCTCGCCCTGCCTTCGCTCTTGACCTGAACGAGCTCTTGGCCCTTCGCGCGCTCGTAGCTCTTGCGCGGACGGTCTTCGGTGATGAGCTTGATGCCCGACTTCTTGAGCGAGCGCTCGATCACGCTTGCACGCAGTCGCGCTCCTGGCCGGGCAGCGCGCCGCTCGGTCGACTCGACGCACGGTGACCTGGCTGCCGAGCTTGCGGTACATGAAGCCCAGCTCGAGCCCGATGTAGCCGCCGCCGATCACGACGCAGGTGCTCGCGGGATGCTGCTTCGGGCGCGAGCGCGCTCGGTCGAGGACCAGACGCTGCTCGCTCGTCGAAGGCGAAGCCCGGGATCGCGATCGGCACCGAGCCCGTGGCGAGCACGATGTCGTCGCACGTCGATCGTCTTCTCGCCGCCTGCGGTCGCGCACCTTGACCGTGCGCGTGTCGTCGGATGCGCGCCGTGCCCATCAGCGACTGCTCGACCTTGTGGTTCTTCGAGCAGGCCGCCGACGCCGCCCGTCAGCTTGCTCGACGACCTCGCCCGCTTCCACTGCGACGAGGCGCGCGAGCGTCGAGCTTCACGCCCTCGACGCGTGATGCCCATCGCGCTCGCCTCGCGCGATCGCGCTCGAGCAGCGCGCCCGGCGGCGATCATCGCCTTCGAGGGGATGCAGCCGACGTTCAGGCACGTGCCGCCGAGGTAGTCCTTCTCGACCACCGTCACCTTCTGTCCGAGCTGGGCGAGGCGGATGGCGCAGACGTAGCCGGCGGGACCGGCACCGATGACGACGACGTTGCGGGGGTGCTCATGGGATTGCGGTGCAGTCAGCGCAGGGGAACGCGCCGTCGCCCTTGCGGGCCTCGCCGTGGCGCTCGGCGATCGCGGACGAACTCGTTGTACTGGCGGCGCAGGTGGCGCGGGACCTCGGCGTAGACGTCCTCGACCAGCGAGCGCAGCGGCATCGGCGGCGCGGCCTCCTGCTCGTGCACGACGCGGTCGATCTCGGCGTAGAGCCCGGCCTCGAGCTGCTGCGAGCTCGCCGGCCGCGAGCACGCCGCGCGCTCCGAGGAAGCGCGCGTAGCGCCGATCGGATCGCGCTTCTCCCACTGCGCGACCTCGGCCGCGTCGCGGTAGCTGCGTCGGATCGTCGCGAGCTCGAGTGGCCGAGCATGCGGTAGGTCTTGACGCACCAGCAGCGCCGGACCGGCGCCCGAGCGCGCGTGCACGACGCAGCGCGTGCATGAGCTCGTAGCAGGCGAGCACGTCGTTGCCGTCGACCTCGAACGCCGGGCATGCCGTAGCGCGATCGCCTTCGTCGGCGTAGTCGGCTGCGCGGTCTGCTCGCGGCTCGGCACCGAGATCGCCCAGCCGTTGTCGACGCACACGAACACGCACGGCACCTTCCACACGCGCGGCGAAGTTCAGCCCGAGTGGAAGCCGTTCGAGCTCGTGGCGCCGTCGCCGAAGTAGATCGCGTGCACCTCGTCGCGCTTGCGCTGCTTGCGCCGCGAAGGCCGCGCCGACGCCGTGCGGGATCTGCGTGCCGATCACCGACGACCAGCTCGGGTAGTGCGATCGCCTGGTGCTGGAAGTGGTTGCACATCTGGCGGCCCTTGGCCGTGTCGTTCGAGTTGCAGTACATCTGCGCGACGTACTCCGACAGCGGCAGGCCGCGCATCAGCGCCGCGCCGCCCTCGCGCAGCCCCGACCACAGCCAGTCGCGCGGCTCGAGCGCGGCGCGCCGAGCCGATCGATCGCCGCCTCCTGGCCCGAGCATGCTGCCGACGAAGCCGATGCGGCCGGCGCGCTGCGAGCTTGAGCATGCGCTGGTCGACGCAGCGCACGCGCAGCATGTGCACGAGCATGCCCTGAGCCAGCCGTCCGCGTAGTTGCGCAGCTCGACCTCGGGCACGCCGTCCTCGTCGATGAGGCTGCCGCCGCGGGCCGTGCCCTCGCTCGTCGTCGTGCTCGTGCCGTCTCGTCGACTCACAGCGGCGACGTCAGAGCGCCAGCAGCCGGGGTTCTCGAGCAGGCGCTTCATCGTCACCAGGAAGCGCGCCGCGTTCGCGCCGTCGGCCAGGCGGTGGTCGACGCTCGCCGAGAGGTTCATGTACTGGCGCACCTCGATGCGGTCGCCCTGCGGCGATCTCGACCACGCCGGGCTTCTTCATGATGCGGTGCACGCCGAGGATCGCGATCGTCGGGGAAGTTGATGATCGGCGTCGCGTGCGATGCCGCCGATGTTGCCGGCGTTGGTGATCGTGAAGGTGCCGCCCCTGGAGCTCGTCGGGCGCGACCTTGCCGGCGCGCGTGCGCTCGGCGAGGTCGTCGAGCTCGGCCGCGAGCTGCGAGGATGCCCTTCGCCTGCACCTCGCGGATCACGGGCACGATCAGGCCGTTCGCCGTGTCCGGTCGCGATGCCGAGGTTCACGTAGCGCGAAGTGCACGAGTCTCCTGCGGCGCTTCTCGTCGAGGCGCCGTTCAGCTCGGGATGCGCGCGAGCGCCGAGCGCGGTCGCCTTCATGATGAAGGGCATGTAGGTGACCTTGATGCCCTGCTCCTCGCCGAGCTTCTTGGCCGTCTCCGCGCAGCTTGACGAGCTCGGTCACGTCGAGCTCCTCGACCACCGTGAAGTGCGCCGCGGTCGTCTTCGAGCGCGCCATCGCCTCGGCGATCTTGCGGGCGCACGCCGCGGAACGGCGTGCGCGTCTCGCGCTGCGCCGGCGGGACGCGATAGCGCGGAGCCGCCGGGCGCGGCGCCGGAGCGGCCTGCGGGCCGCGGCCGGCGTCGGGGCGGCGCGGGCGCACGGCTCGCGGAGCGCGCGGGCGCGCCGAGCGCGCGTGGCGAACGCCTCGACGTCCGCGCGGCGCACGATCGCCGCCGCGGCCGCGAGCCCGGGACCGCGGCGAGATCGACGCCGAGCTCGCGCGCGACGCGGCGCGCGCTCGGGACGGCGCGCACCTGGCCGTTGCCGGCTCGCGCGCGCGCGGTCGTGCGCGGGCGCGGCGGCCGCGGCGCGGCCGCGGCGCCGCCTGGTCGCGTGGCGCCGGGCCGCGGGCGCGGGCTGCCGGCGCCGCCTGCGTCGGCGAGCTCGAAGAGCACCGTGCCGATCGGCACGACCTCGCCCGCCTTGCCTTCGAGCGTCGGGATCGCGCCCGCGGCGGGCGCGCGGGATCTCGACCGTCGCCTTGTCGGTCATCACCTCGACGATCGGGCTGGTGCTCGGCTGACGCGTGTCGCCTTCCTTGCACCAGCCACTTGACGATCTCGCCCTCGGCGATGCCCTCGCCGATGTCGGGGAGCTTGAAGGAGAGTCGCGCCGCCTCCTCTCGGACGCGAGGCGCGGTCGGCCGCAGCCGCTGGAGCCGGGAGCGGAGCCGCGCCAGGCTTCGCCGCGCGGAGCGGCGGCCGCCACCGGCCTCGGCGCGCCAGGCGCGGAGGCCGGAGCGGGCGCTCGGACGGCGGCCGCGCGGTGAGCGCGCGGCGCGCGCTTCGCCGCGGCGCCGTCACGGCTCTCCAGCTCGAACGAGCACCGACCTCGACCGGCTCCTTCGACGCGCAGCTCGGTGATGCGACCGGCCTGCGGCGGCGCGGGGATCTCGACCGTGGCCTTGTCGGTCATCACCTCGACGACGGGCTGGTGCTCGGCGACCGCGTCGCCCGCCTTGACCAGCCACTTGACGATCTCGCCCTCGGCGATCGCCCTCGCCGATGTCGGGCAGCTTGAACTCGAGTGCCATGGTCCTGGACTGCGCTGCGGTCTAGTAGTGCGCGACGTGCTCGATCGCGTCGAGCACGCGGCGCTGCGTCGGGCAGGTAGTGGTGCTCGAGCGTGTTCGGGAAGGGCGTGTCGAAGCCGGTGACGCGCACGATCGGGCGCCTCCATGTACTCGATCGCGTGCTCGGCGATCAGCGCGCTGATCTCGGCGCCGAAGCCGCAGAAGCGCGGGGCCTCGTGCAGCACGACGACGCGGCCGGTGCGCTTCGCGTGCTCGAGCACGCCCTCCTCGTCGAGCGGCAGCAGCGTGCGCAGGTCGATCGACGCGCGCGCTCGATGCCCTGTCTCGGCCGCCTGCTCGGCGGCCTTCGCGCGACCGGCACCATCGCGCCGTAGCAGAAGACCGTCACGTCCTTGCCCGGCGCGCACGGTGCGCAGCGTCGACAGCTCGACCGTGTAGCTGCCCTCGGGAACCTCGCCCTTGACCGAGCGATAGAGCGCCTTCGGCTCGAGGAACAGCACCGGATCGGGATCGCGCGATCGAGGCGAGCAGGAGGCCCTTCGCGTCGTGCGGCGTCGAGGGCATCGACGACCTTGAGCCCGGGCGTGTGGCAGAAGTACGCCTCGCCGCGACTGGCTGTGGTAGAGCCCGCCGCGGATGCCGCCGCCGTAGGGCGTGCGGATCACCATGCGGCACCGTGTACTGGCCGCCGGAGCGGTAGCGCAGCTTCGCCGCCTCGCTCACGATCTGGTCGAAGGCCGGGAAGATGAAGTCCTGGAACTGGATCTCGGCACACGGGCGCAGGCCGTTGAGCGCCATGCCGATCGCGGTGCCGACGATGCCGTCCTCGGAGAGCGGCGTGTCGAAGCAGCGCTTCGCGCCGAACTCCTGCGGCCAGGTTCTCGGTCGCGAGGAACACGCCGCCCTTGCGTGCCCGACGTCCTCGCCGAAGCACGAGCACGCTCGGGTCCGTCGCCGCATGGCCGTCGCGCAGGCCGTCGTTGACCGCCTGGAGCAGGGTCAGCGTCGGCATCACGAGTTGTCTTCGGGGTCGATCTAGAGCGGGAACTTGCCGTCGCCGGCGTGCGGCGTCGCCGCTTGCGCGCGGCCGAGGTCGAAGAGCTGCTTCGCCCTGCTTGCGCAGGTGCGCGGGGACGCTCGGCGTAGACGTCGGTGAAGATCGTCTCGAGCCCGGGCGGCCGACCTCGCTCGGCCGCGCGCGCGGCCGCGGTGACCTCGTCCGGCGACCTCCTGCGCAGAGCTGCTGCCTCGACGCGCTCGTCCAGCAGCCCGGCGGCTCGCAGGAACTGCTCGAAGCGCGGGATCGGGTCGCGCTTCCTCCAGTGCTCGAGCTGCTCCGGCGGGCACGTAGCGCGTCGGATCGTCGGAGGTCGAGTGGCCGCCCATGCGGAAGGTCGCGGCCTCGATCAGCGTCGGACCGTCGCCGCGCGCGCGCGCTCGACCGCCTCGAGCGCGCACCTTGCGCACCGCGAGGCAGGTCGTTGCCGTCGACGACCACGCCCGGCATGCCGTAGGCCTCGCGCCTTGATCGCGAAGCTCGTCGGAGGCGGTCTGCTCCTCGACCGGGCAGGAGATCGCCCAGCCGTTGTTCTGGCACAGGAAGACGACCGGCGCCTTCCACACGCCGGCGAAGTTGAGGCCCGAGTGGAAGCCGAGGCTCGAGGTCCCGCCGTCGCCGAAGCTCGCCAGCACGACGTGTGTCCTCGCCGCGCAGCTGCAGCGGCGTACGCCGCGCCGACCGCCTGCGGGATGTGCGTCCCGATCGGCGAGCAGATCGAGACGAAGCGGATCGGCTCGTCGAAGCTGAAGTGCACCGGCATCTGCCGGCCCGCGCGCCGTCGCGCGCGTTGCCGAACATGTTGTGCATCATCTCGAGCGGCGTGACGCCGTGGTACAGCGCCATGCCGAAGTCGCGGTAGCTCGGGAAGATCCAGTCGCGTCTTGCGCAGCGCGCTCGCGGCGCCGACCTGCGTCGCCTCGATGCCCTCGTTCGGGATCGAGAAGCCGATGCGACCCGAGCGCTGCAGCTTCAGGCAGATGTCGTCGAAGGCGCGCACGCGCAGCATCGTGCGGTAGCAGTGCAGGAGCTCTCGCGTCGCGCAGGCCCGGGTCGTAGCCGTTGCACGCCGCCGTCGGGCTCGATCACGTCAGCGGCTCGGTGCGTGCGTCGCGGTCGTCCGCCGTCGCCGCGCGGCGCCGCTCGCGCACCAGCGCGCTCGAAGAAGTACTCGCCGGCCTTGTAGCTCGAGCGCACGAGCGGCCCGGCAGCGACGTAGCGGAAGCCCATGCGCTCGCCGCGCGCGCTGCAGCTCGGCGAAGCGCGCGGGCTCGACGTACTCGCGCACCGGGCGCGTGGCTGCTCGCTCGGGCGCAGGTACTGGCCGAGCGTCAGGAAGTCGACCCCGCGCTCGCGCAGGAGCTGCATCGACCTCGAGCGACCTCGTCGTGCGTCTCGCCCAGGCCGAGCATGAGCGACGACTTGGTGAAGCCCTCGGCGACGAGCGCCTTGCGCGCCGCGCAGCGTCTCGAGCGAGCGCTCGAAGGAGCAGCGCGGATCGCGGATCTTGCGCTGCAAGCGCGGGCACGACCTCGACGTTGTGGGCCAGCACGTCGGGGCGCGCGGCCATCAGCAGCTCGAGGTCGCGCCCGACGTAGTCGGGGATCAGCGTCTCGACCACGGTGCGACGGGCTCGGCGCGCGGATCGCGCGCACGCACTCGCGCGTAGTGCGCCGCGCCGCCGTCCGGGAGGTCGTCGCGGTCGACGCGAGGTGATCACGACGTAACCGACGCCCATCGCCGCGACGGCCGCGACCGACGCTGCGCGGGCTCGTCGGGATCGGGCGCGGGCGGCGCGAGCGTCGTCTTCACCGCGCAGAAGCGGCAGCGGCGCGTGCACTCGTCGCCGAGCACCATGAGCGTCATGCGTGGCGTGCGCGCCGGTCCAGCACTCGCCGACGTTGGGGCAGCGCGCCTCCTCGCAACACAGTGTGCAGGCTGCAGGCCGCGCGGCGAGGCCCTTGAGCGCGCGCGTGGCCTTCGCCGCCGGGCAGCGGGACCTTCAGCCAGGCGGGCTTGCGCCGACGGAGCGGGCTCGGCCGAGGCGTTCGGCAGGGGACGTCGAGCGGCGCATGAAAGTAGACGAAGGTGGCAAGAAAGACGCCCGCGCCTGTCAGCGAGCCAGTTCCGCCGAGCTCCGATGCCCGTCCGGGCTCCGTCCGCCCGGACGATCATGACGGTCGCGGTGAGAAGCCGAGTCTGACGTCGCTAGGCGTCGAGCGCGCGCGCATGCCTCCGGGCAGCTCGTCCGCCTCGACGGTGCCGCTGCCGTCCAGGTCCCAGCGACCCAGGAAGTCGTCCGGCCAGGGAGTGCACGCCCTCGTCCGTGAGGCCGGGCGAGGACGCGCGCGAGTCTCGGCGCGCTCGACGCGCTGGTCGCGGTTCGCGTCGAGCAGGAGCATGGTCGGGCCTCGTCTCGAGCTCGCGCTGGATCAGGACCTCGTCGCCGTCGCGGTCGAACTCCTTGCAGGAGCGTGCCGCGACGTCGATGCCCGGGCGGCGAGCGGCAACGATGTCCGGTGCGCCGCGCGCGGCCACTCCGGAACCCGGTGCAGCGACAGCCCGCGCTCGCGCTGGAACGCGAAGAGCGGCTTCGTCGAGCGACGGCCGCCGTCGCCGTCCGGCGTCGAGCGCCTTCCACTCCGGGTCCGCGAGGCTGGAACTCGCGCGACGAGTCACGTGGCCGTCGTGGTTCTTGTCGACGCGCTCGAAGGCGCTTGGCGCGCTGCGCGTCGCCATGGCGCAGGTCGCGCAGCTCCCGGGATAGCGGGCGAGCTCGTCGCGCGTGAGCTCCTGGTCGTTGCACGTCAGGGCGTCTGAAGACTGCGCGCTCGGCCCGGCGCGCGACAAGCTCCCGTCCTGTGTCGCGATCGTGACGGTACGGGATCGACGCCGTCCAGCAGGCGTGCCAGGTCGCCATCGCGCGCGTGCGCAGCGGCGGCGCCGGCCGGCGCACGGACGCGGGCGGCGCGGATCCGTCGCCGGCGTCGACCGCCTCTGCGACGCGTCGAGCTCGCTCTGGCGAGTCGATGCGCCCGTCTCGAATCGAGAGTCGGCGCTCTTCCACGCCGCGCGCTCGAACTCTCGCGCCCTCGAGCATCCCGGAGCCGTCGCGCGTCGAGGACGGCGAATTTGCCAGCGCGCGGTCTGCGTCAGAGCCCCGGACGTCGGGGTACGGAGATCGGTCGTCGAGCTCTACCTGCTCACGGACGGGATGCGCTCGATCTCCGCGAGCCAGCAGCCAGCGCGAGCCGCTCGTGGCTCAGGTCCTTCTCGGGCCGTCCGCGTCCTCGTCATCATGCGATCGAGCGGGAACTCCTCGACCGCCATGGCGAGGACTCTCGGCAGCTGCCGGAAGGACGCCCGGACCTGGCTCGGCTTCGCTGAGGTCGGGACGTCCGCGCCGTAGACGCCGCGCGAGCCCGGCGCGAAGGCGATGCGGCGGCGCGTGGGGACGCTGTAGTAGTCGGCGACGACGCAGTTGCTCGGTCGAGGTGTCGGCCTCGACCGCGTGCGCTCCGTCGCGCGACGCACGCAGCCGGATCGGTGAGCGTCGAGCGAGCGCGATGCTGGAGCGCCGCTGGTCGCCACTCGCCGCGCTCGGACCAGGACGTAGGCGTAGTCGCGCTCGGCGTGCGCTCGCCCCTGCGGGATCGGCGAGGTCGACCTGCGAGAGCAGCGCCAGGCCGCGGAACGCTGGGTTCGCCCTGGCCCGACTCGCGCGTGTCGCGCGATCCAGTCCGAGGGCGTGGGGTAGCAGGATCTTCGGGAGCTCGGGCTCGGTCACGTCGACCAGGCACGAGACCCGTCGCTGACGATCGAGGACAGCGCAGAGGTTCCGCGCGGCGCGTGCGGCGGCTCGTGACGCTCGCGTCCTTCAGCGGTCAGGCGGCTGTACTGGAACGAAGCTCTCCCACCGGGATGGCCTCGTTCGGACGCCTGGACTCGGCGTTGAGTGTCGCACTCGCTCAGGAAGCGCGGCGCGCGTGGGGGCGCGGACGTCGACGACGCACAGCCCCGCCGCGCCCGTCGGCGACGTAGGCCCACGGCCAGCGCACGCTCGACGTCGTGGGCGTCGAACATCGCGCAGGCGCCCGACCAGCTGCGGCGACTCGGGCGTGGCGACGTCGAAGATCTTCAGCCCGCCGACGCCGTCGGCGACGTACAGGCTGATCCCCGGCCAGCTCCGATCCCGCGCGGGTTGACCGTGGCGACGAAGGCCGACGCTGTCGCGGTGCGGTCGGTCGGCGCACGTCGAGCACGTGGATCCCGCGTCCGCCCTCGGCCGCGTAGAGCGTGGTGCGCGCGAACCCCTGCAGCGGGTCGACGTGCGCGACGAGGTCTACCGACGTCCGGCAGCGGCAGCTTGGCGAGCGGTCGCCGAGGCGCGTGAACTCGCCGCGGTCCATGGCCACGACCTCCGACGCCGCGCCGATCGGCCACGAAGGCGAGCTGGCGCGCGAGCCGGAAGTTGGCCGAGCCCATGCCCCAGGTGCTCGACGTGCGGTGGCACTCGACGCACGACCGCGCCGTGGGCGCGTCGTGTGCAGCTGGTGGTGGATCATGGTCATGCCCGAGAGGCCGGCGGCGGTGACGCGGCATGACCTGGTCGAGCACGAGCTCGCCCGTGCGCGTCCCAGACGCTGCCCATGGTGGAGAAGCCCGTCAGGTACGGGCGCGATCGCGCCGCGTCTCGTTGAGACCCGCGTAGAAGCTCTTCCAGGTCGAGAAGACCTTCTCCTGGGTCGTCACGCGCCCGGGCGTGCGCTTGCCGGTCAGGAGGTCGAGCTGCGTCAGCTGATGCTGGCGCGAGAAGTGGAAGCCGAGGAAGTTCGACGTTCCAGCCCGCGTGGCAGGTGTAGCACTCGACGCTTGCGTGCGCGCGCGGTCATCGCGCGCGCTGCCGCGCGGGTCGTACTCGGGACGCGTGGGATCGAGCACGTGGACGACCTGGGGCACGACGTGCTCGCGGCCAGTCGACCTTGCTGCGTGAGGATCGACGCGCTCGCCGTCGCAGCTGCAGGTGCGTCGAGCGGCGTGCCGCGCCCGGTGCTGCAGCGTGGAGACGCTCGGTCGAACGTGCCGTGGCAGGCGCTGGCAGGAGATCTCGACCGCGTGCTCCATCTGCCCGTGCAGCTGCCCGTCCCCCATCACGTCGCCCAGCGTGTGGCAGTCGATGCAGTGCATGCCGCGCTCGTGGTGCACGTCCGGCGGCACGATCGCGGGATCGTCAGGTAGAAGACGCGGTTCAGCTGCTGGTCGGTCGTGCCCGGGATCTCCGGCCGCCGGGCGCGTCCGGCGGCAGCTGGGAGAGCCCGCGGAAGGACAGAGCCGATCGAGGCGTCGCCGTAGTGGCACGAGGCGCAGGTCTGGGTCGTGGGCGCTCGCGTCATCTCGTGACGTCGCGGATGGCCGGGCTCGGTGCGCAGCGGCGCGCGATCGGCGCTCTGCGGACAGGCCGTCGAGCGCGTACGCCACGTGGCACGCGGCGCAGCCCGACGCCGCGGTAGTCGCCGTCGAAGCCGACCCGACCGCGCACGCCGCGGCCCTCCGACCAGAGATGGCACTGCATGCACTCCTTGCGCGCGAGGTCCGGTGTAGTGCGTGCTGAGCTTGTCGAGGGACAGGTGCTCCTGGAAGGCCAGGGGAGCTGCACCAGGCTGGTGACCTCGCCGCCCATTCCGGCCGCACGCGTCTGGGGGAAGACGGAGTAGCGGGACCCGCGTTCCGGGAAGAGTCCCATCTCGTGCAGCCGTCGGAGAGGTGACCCGCGGTCGTGCCGTGCAAGCTGTTCATGAGGTGAGCGTAGCGCGGAGGCGTGGCACTGGCCGCAGGTGCGCTCCACGCGCGCAGATCCATCGGATTCCTGAAGCGGATCCAGGCCAGATCCTTGTCCCGCGGGGCGACGCGCTCGTCCTCGATGCGGACCGAGGGCGCGCTGACGTGAGCTGCGCTCTGCGATGTCGCGGTCCCGTCTCCACCGTGACAACCGACGCAGTCCAGCTTTGCCTCCGGATGCATCGGCTCGATGCCGGCGTGACACGAGAGGCAGCTCTGGCTGTCGTCGACGCGGTCCTTCCTGGCGAGCCCCTGCTGACCCCACGAGTTCGCAGCCTCCGCCCACCCGGGCGGCGAGAATCAACAGGAGGGTCAGAGTCGAGGTTCTCCTGCGAACCAAGCCAACGGGCATGGCCGTCGACTCGCGCGTCAAGCCATCAGCCGGGGAAGGCGCTTCCCGCGTGCATAACGCGGGGTGGCGCCCATGAGGTCGCACACCGTCGTGCACACGTCGATCGTTCGCACTTCATCCTGCACGACCTCGCCTCGGCGGAATTCCGGCCGGAACATACCAGCGACACGTAGTTGAGGTCGTCGGATCCGTCGCCGTGGTCCAGGCCCCGGCGCGGAGTTCAGGTCGGAGTCGCGTCCGAACTCCGGCAGGACGAGCAACGCGGTCGAGTCGGCGAGCTTGTGGTCGCTCTGCACCGCGTCCCACAGTTCGCCGAGCATCTGGTCGTTGCGACGGATGACCTGCACGTAGTTGTTGAAGTTGACGTGGGCGACATCGGCCTCGCGGACGACGATGGCGAGGAACCTCGGCTGGAAGACCGCCAGGAGGTTTCGCGCGACGCGGAAGGCCTTCGCATCGGACGCGCCGAGCCCTTAAGATCCTGGGTGCCGCGGCGGAGCTCGTCCAGGAGGAAGCGTTCGACGCGGGAAGCGTCCTCCGCCTGATCGGCCCCAGCATCACCGGCGCTCCCCATCGACCCGCGCATCTTCTGGAGCAGGGCGAGCTCCTCGGCATCCATCTCCGCGGACGACCGTAGGTGTCGAGGAGGCTCTTGAACTCGGCGTTGAAGATCCCTTCTCCGTCGAGCGTGTTGGCGCCGAACCGGGCGCCGTATTCCAGATGGAGACTGTAGGAGACGTTCGCCTCCTGCACCCCGCCCGAGGTGCTCACCCAAACGTCGTTCGCCTCGAGACCGAGGTCCTTGCGGAGATACTCGAACAGCGTCGGATCCGTCCCCCTGGTATTGTCCCGGATCCCTCGGGCTTCCGAGATCCCCGTGAAGATCGAGAGTGTCGCTCCGAAATGCCCTAGGTTCGTCGCGCGGGCACGGGGATAGTGGACCTGCTCCCGCGATGCGCATCAGGTTGGGGACGTTCGACGGGTGCCGAAGCTCTCACGAGGGCGAATCCCCCTGCCATCGCCACGACGATGATGCGCTGGAGTCCGTCGGCGCGCCTGTGATTGTGCCGCGAGACTCGGCAGCCCCAGAGCAGAACAGGCCGAAGCGCACCGGCACGCAGGAAACTCCGTCGGTCGAGATGGGTCATGGCTTCACTCAGATCGATTCACCAAGTCTGATACTCAGGATTGGACACGATAGCGTAGAGAGGATCGTCGCCGGACGGCAGGCCGGATCGGCAAAGCACTCGGCGAAGGTCGAGTTCGGCAGATGCGGGCGGTCTCCCGAGCGAGGCGCTCCGAAGAGCTCCTGGGTCCACGCCCGCGCGTCGCCTGACGTCTTCGCGCTCGGGAAGACGACGCGCCGGAGTCGAGGATGAGGCGAGCGACGAGTGATCGCAGGGGCCCGGAGTTCGCGAGACCATCGAGCGCCCCGCGCAAGCGCTCGGCCTCCTCGCGGCCGGGAGCCCGATCGAGGAGATCTACGTACAGGGCGCGAATGAACAGCCGGTTGGGGAGCGGAAGACGGGACTCGAGGCGAGGCATCGTATGGACTCGAGAGGAACCACCCCTGCAGGATCGAGGGCAGGGCGAAGGGATCTTGCTCCAGGGTAGTCACCCACGCGTCAAGCTCTTGCTCTCGGGGTTGCCTTCTGAGCAAGCGCTCGTACTCTCCGCCGGAGGAAGTGGCGAGGAGCGCGGTGATCCTCGATGGCGATGTGCACGACATCGGCCTGGGAGCTGCCCGGACGGCCCAGGAACGTCCCCTCGCTCCGTCGTAGACCTTCTTGCCGATCTCGAGCTCGCGCGGGTTCCGCTGGACCTCGATCCCGAGCAACTGCTCCATGACCACCGTCACGAAGGTGTCGGGGCCGGGGTTCCCGTCGGTCGAAGCTGGAGGAGAGGCAAACCCGGTGCAGGGCCTCGATCGCTCCGAGGGTACCTCCGGCGAGTTGGCCGGGGATCGCCTCGATGCCTCTCGGTGGTCCGGGCGGAAGTTGTCGATCAGAAGGAAGAAGTACAGCTGCTCGTCGAGCCAGTTCCGCCAGAACTCCTCGACATGGAGAGCCCAGCCGACCAACTCGCTCCGCGACCTCCCACTCCACTTCCCGCGCTCTTCGGCGAGAGGTGGTCTCCCGAAGAGGTCCATGAACAAGGAGCGCAGGCTTCCCGGTCCGAGCGGACCCGGGGGCAGCGGGCCTTGACCGCGCTCCGAGATCTGAAAACTCGAGTGGCCGCCAAGCTCCATGCCATTCACTCTATACCCATCGAAGGCAGCGTGATTCCTCCCCGAACCAAACCCACCGGGGTGAGGTGGTGGACGACTAGTTCAAGAACGGCTCCAGCTCTCGACGAAGCGAGGGAGTATCCAGCTTCCCAAGGGCCCGTACCTGAATCTGCCGCACGCGTTCGACGCTCACTCCGAGGCGAGAGGCCACTTCGGCAAGCGTGTACTCCCGGTCCATTCCCATCCCGAACCGCATCCGGAGCACCAATCGTTCGCGCTCGCCGAGGTCACCGAGGGCCTTGCCGAGGCCGCCCTCCAGGGAGACCTCTTCGATATCGGGGCTGTAGGGCTCGGGAGCATTCGGGTCGACGAGCAGGTCCCGGAGCCGCGAGCCGTCCTCGGAGGCCGAGTGATCGGTATCCAGGGAGTAGGTGGCACGGGCGGCCGAGAGCGCTGAGGCCACCAGGTTCTCCTCGAGCTCGGAGCTCGCGGCGATCTCCTTGGGAGTCGCTCGTGCATCCCCGAGTCTGGCGGCGGCTTGATTGATGCCCTTCGAGTGCCTTCTGCAAGTACACGGGCACACGAACCGTGTGGCCGTGGTTGTACAGGTAGTTCCGGAACGCCTGATTGAGCCAGTGGACGGCGTACGTCCGAAAGAGGAGCCCGCGACGCCAGTCGAACCCGTCGACCGCTCGGAACAAGGAGACGCAGCCCTCCTGGAGTAGGTCCATCCGGCTGGTGTGGACCTGGGCGTAGCGCTCGACGTTGATCAGGACCAAGTAGAGGTTCCGCTCCACCATCTCGCTCCGCATGGCGTGGAGCTCCATGCTCCTACGCATCAACCGCCGCGAAAGGGGGTCGGACTCCTGTTGAGCCCTCTGCTGCCGGCGACGAGCGAAATCGATCCTCCTCGCCAGCCTGCCCTCATCCTTCCTTCCGAGAGGAATGATCGCATCCACGTCGGCTCGGAACTGCTGCGCGAAGGAGGTCTTGGCGGGAATCGTCCCGCGACGCCAGGACTGTGGATCGCTGATCTCGAGGTCGAAGTCCTCGCGGTCGAGGCGATCGATCAACTCATCCGCAAGGGACTCGAACTGCTCCGGGTGCTCCACCGCGGGGTCGAGCACGCGATCCAACTCGTTGTGGGGGAATAGCTTGTGCACTGGGGTGTTCTCCTCCAGCCGTTCCGTTCCCCCACGGAGCAACCGGTCGAGCCGTCACAGCGGGATTCTCTCCCCACGCGTACGTCCCCCGGGGAAAAAACAGACTGATCTTGATGCCGGTAACGCTCCTCGAACCGAGTGGCGCCTCGGGTCTCGCGTCTCGGACCCCCAGGACGCCCCGAGGACCTAGATCTGGATGTTCAGGGGCTTCAGGATCGCGAGCCCAAACACGATCGAGGCAAGGAAGAAGGTGAGGAGTACGCCGAACTCTCCCCTGGAAGGAGTCCGAGGCTCCGGTCGGGGTAGACGAACCGGACGGAGTCGATCGGGGAGTCCGAAGGGAAGGTCGGCTCTGCTGGCGGGAGCCAGGACGACCAGAAGCTGGAGACGCGCTCGGGCTGCATCGAGCGCGGAGCCTGATCACCCGCTGCGATGGATTTCGTCCCGACGAGCTGGTCCCCGATCGTGAATTGCGTCCCCGATTCCGGGTGCGACGGCGACGAACTCCATCACGGCGACGCCGTCGCGCGCGTTCCGAACCAGGGGGAGAGTGCCTTCAGATGAGCGGGAAGGTGGACCCCGAGCCTGGAGACCTCGTCGCCATGACCACTCTTCATCCGGACCTCGAGCATCCGCCCTCGGCCCGGCAGCATCTGCTCGGCCTTGGCTGCATCGACCACCGGCAATGGATCGAACGCGTAGCGGACGATCAGCTGGACGCGACCAGCAGGAAGGGAGCAAAGAGCGGGAGAATCGGCCCGAAGTTGAGTCCGAGGTACTGGAAGTTCCGCAGCACGATCTTGACGACCGATCCGAAGACGATCCCCAGGTCGTCCTGGTAGATCCGGATCGCGATCATGTGTCCCTTGATCCGGTCCTTCGTCGTCTTGATTCCGGCCTGCCAGCTGACCTGCTTGAAGAGTAGCAAGGCCAGGATCCCGAAGACTCCACTGACCAACACGATCGCCGTCGGAGCGCCGAGGAGCTCAGAGGTGTCAGGAGCGCATCGAAGATCGCGCTGACGACGCGGTTGACGGCGTTCATGAGAAGAGTGGCGCCTCGTTACGGAACTAGCTGATGTATCCGAGGCCCTTGAGCTTCTCGACGATGTCGGCGTCGGACTTCGCGCCCTCGAAGTGGGAGAGCTCCTTCTCCAGAACGTGCACGATGAACTCCTCGTGCGAAGCGTAGCCGGCGACCTCCGCGACCTTCTTGATCCTGTCGATCAGGTCCGCATCGAGCTTGATCTTGTTTCCGCCACCGAACATGGGAGAACTCCTTACTTGGGTTGTTTTTGTGCCTCGAAAACGGGAGAGCCTTTCATCTCTACCGGCTTCTCGATCCCGTAGGTGTGCAGGATCTCGGCGGTCAAGTCCTCGAGGCCGAAGCTCCCCTCCCGCAGGCGTCGGTTCGAAAGAAGCGTGCCCGGAACCACGTCCGGGTGCATCAAGTGATTGCCGTTGAATGTGCCTAGCTTGCCGCCGTGGTTGGCCGGTTTGTTATCGATCAGGACGTCATGCGGGATCCGCCCCGTCGCCGAGGCATCCGAGTTCCCGTAGCCGGAGTCGTAACCGACCAGCATGTCGGGTGCCTCCGCGATGCGCGCACCGGAGTAAACGTCCTTGGCGAGATCGCATCTGAGGACCGGGTGCTTTCCATTCTGCGGATCGATCTCGGCCTCCGAGCTCGGCCTTGATCTGGCGCAGGAGCGCATCGGCCGCGGCACCGGGCTCGACGATCCCCGATTCGTCCTCGTCCTTCGTGAGAGGGTTGTCGAGCTCGCGGCCGCGCAGGTTCAGAGTAGAGCCCGTTGAATCCGACGCCGTAGGCTCCGTCTTCGACCAATCGACCTGACCGCCGTCGAGCTGCACCTTCTGATACTTGGGATCTTCCTTCGACCGTTCCTTCTCGATGCCTTCCTTGAGCACAAGATAGCCGTGATCGCAGAGCCAGGTGTTCAGGCTGAACTCCCGGCGATAAGGCGCGAAGCCGTGATCGGACATCACGACATACGTGACGTCGTCGCCCAGCTTCTGCCGCACACGGCCGAGCGCCGGGTCGAGCCTCAGGTACATGTCCTGGACGGTGTCCGCGAGGGTGCTGCCCTCGCGCCCGGTCCAGGCGCTCGAACTCTTCCGCGCCAGAGCCTTGTCGTGCGCCGGATGCTCCGCATCGCCGTGGCGCCACATCATGTGGCTACACAGGTCGATCTCCGAGAAGTAGAAGAAGAGCAGACCTCGCTTGCCATCCGCAACGTAGCGGTCGAGCGCATAGTCCAGCATGTCCATCGTCTCGTGATGGATCAGCGTCACCTGCTGCATGAACTCGCTGTCGTCCAGGATGCCGTTCTTGAGCGCGTTGACGTCCTCCGCCATCCCCTGTGTGTAGTAGCGCCCGATCTTCCCGGTCAGCTTCGCGCTTGCGTCAGTGGGTTCCGAAACCGGCGCGACGGGTTTCTCGGGGTCGAAGTTGATCGCCGAAGCGTAGATCTCGATCTGCGGAGTGATGCTGCGCAGGTAGAAACGACAAATCCCGCTCACCGTCTTCGCGCCGAGCGGGAGGAGAGGAAGTCCAGGCGCAGGAAGTCGCTCCACTGTCCTGGACGGAGGACCACCTTCTCGACGTCGTCATCGGGATCACCTGCGTAGATGACGGCCGCACCGGCCTCCCGGTCCACGTAGATCTTGATGGCCAGCTGCTCGACAGGATCGCCCTCCTTGAACCAGTTCTTGGGACCCTCGATCGTGGCGTAGATCGTCCTTCGAACTCCTCCAACTTCTCGACCTTGTCGTAGGGCTTCAGTCTCGTCTGGTTGTCCTCGTTCGTGGTGAAGAACGAGCATTCGCCGTAGGCCGAGTCCAGCGCCGGGGTCATCATCCCGGAGAAGGACACGCCCTCGGAGGCGCGACCGGGAAGTTGGCGGGGATGCGCCAGATGTCCGCCGGGACCCCGTGTTCACGCAGGATCGTCCAGAAAGCCTTGCCGGAACGGTTGGAGGGGCTGTCGGCGCCGATGTCGACCTTGTAGGGACCGGGAAGGTGGAGAGTGAAACCCTTGACCTCGCGGGTCGTCGAGGAGACTACACCCCTGGTGACGGGATCGCGGTGGATGAAGTCAGAAGATCCCGTGCCCGCCGGGGTTCATGCCCGTGATGAAGTTCGACCACGCAACGGGACTCTGGGGAGGAGTGGACGTCTTCAGCTCCGGATCCCGATCCGCCTGCCCGATCAGCCAGCGGAAGTTGGGCATGCGCTCGGGATAGCGTTCGATTACTTGCTTCAGGATGTCCGGATCCATGCCGTCCACGCCGAGCACGACCATGGGTTTCGCCGACTCACCGGCCCCGTCCGCATATGGATCGACGGAGCGGAGCCTCGGGATGGCCATGAGCACCGACAGGGCGATCACGACCAGAGCCGGATAGACGGTCCAGCGCGGAAGAGACATCGCTACTTCGTGGAGACGAGCTCCGGCTCCCTCCTGAGATCGCGATCCGCGGGGCGAGCCACCTCTCCGAAGAGGTTGCGTCCCTGCATGTAGCGCGGGACCTCGACCCCGAACAGATCGAGAGTCGTCGGCGCGATGTCGAGCAGGTTCGGATCGCTCAGGCAGATCTTGCGGTTGCACCAGAACACGCCGGGCACCAGGCGAGGGTCGACGCAGTGGTCGCCGGACCAGGACTTGGTGTTGTCCGTCAGCACGTCGCTGGTGACCGCGCCCGTCGCGCAATCCCACGAGTGACGGAAGCCTCGGTGGTAGCCCGACGAGGATCTCGGGTGCCATGTCGGCGTATGGCCCACCGTGGATCTGCCGTGTCAGGAAGGCCTCCTTGATCACGCGTTCCGCCGTCTGTGGGTCCGTGAGCTTCTCGAGCTTGGCCTTGATCTCGGCACAGAGCTGGTCGAGCTCGGTACCCGGCTCGACGATGCCCTGTCGCCTCTCGTCCCTTGCGGTTGATGAAGATGCCGGTGAGTCCGAGGCGTGAACGCGCGCGTCTTCTCCCAGTCCACCTGGGCGAACCAGTCACCCGAGGTCTCCTGGCCGGACTTCAGCACGAGGTAGCCCTCCTGCTTGAACCACGTGTTGAGGTTGACGCCGCGGCGGAAGTTGCAGAAGCCGTGGTCCGAGATGACCATCAGGATCGTGTCCGGGATCGTCGCCGACGCTTGGCGCGCACTTCGGCGAGGAACGAGTCCATGCGCGCATAGAGGTCGCGCATGACGTGCTTGTGGCGCTCGACGTCCTTGCCCTTGTTCGCCGGGTGCGTACGGGTCGAGCGTAACGATAGAACATGTGCGAGACGCGGTCGGTGGTGTCGAAGACCACGGTCACGAAGCCGCGCTTGGTCTTCTCCAGCACGTCCCAGAGCATCCGCTTGCGCTCGTCGAAGATCAGCCAGGACTGCTGGAGGAACGCCTCCTCGTCGATGACGCGTTCGTTGAGCGCCCACGTGTCCTCTGCCAGCCCCAGCGTCGCGCATAAGGCCCCATCATCTTCGCGAGATAGACGGCGTAGACGAACGGATGTGCTGATCGGCATCGCCGGGCGCATCGGGATCGATGTTGATCGGCGTGACGTAGATCTCCGCCGCCTCCTGATCCCAGTGTCTGGCACGTAGAAGCGCGCGATGCCCGTGCAGCTGTCGAAGGGACCGTGAGCCAGGGCGTGTACTCGCGCGCGCCGACCTCGAGCCCGCTCGGTCCCGACGTGGAAGGTGATCTTCCGCGGACTTTGCGGTCGTCGAACTCGCGCCGCTGAACGGGCACTTCATCGGGTGGCCGTCCTTGCCCGGCGGCCCGGTGAGCTTCGACTCGACGCCGGCCGTCGCTGACGCGGATCTGGTACTGCTGCCCGCCGATGTGCTTGTCCTTGCGCTCCCGGGTCGAGTAGAAGGAGAACGAGCCCTGCGTGCCCTGGAGGTCGGGCACGCACATCCCCGAGAGCAGTGTCCCGTTCTTGAACTTCTGCGGCGGGAAGGTGATCGGAACGCGGATGATCGAGGACCAGACGCCGCGCGCGCCGAGCAGCTTCCAGAACGGCTGGCTCTTCTGGAGCAAGCGATAGACGGTCCGCTGGCCGAACGGGACCCTCGCCGAGGCCGAGGTTCAGCGTGCGCGGCAGCGCGCGGATGTCGGTCGAAGAGAGGACCGGAAGGTAGTTGCACGGGATCGCGCGTCAGGAAGTCGTAGATGTTGTGGCGCGATGCGTCGACGCCGGTCGCGTAAGCGTCGACCATGCCACGGGCGAGATCGACGGGTATGCCGTCGCGAGCGGATGGAAACAGCCCTCCTCCGCCAGCCGATCGAAGTTCGGCATCAAACCCCTGAGAGGCGAACTCCTTCGCGAGCCCGGGATCGAACCCGTCGAGCCCGACAACGATCAGGCGCTTGATCTTCGGCTCGCGTGCTCCCGCGCGCGCACGAAGATGCGGACGACCGCCTTGAACGGGCCAGATCAGGACGATCCCGAAGGCCATCACGAAGGTACCGAGCAGGACGAGCGACGCTGCCGCGGCGGCGAAACCTGCCCCGGGCCCGATGTAGGCCGAAGCGGGCATCGCGAGCAGAGCGGCGACGACCGCGGAGAGGACGGTCGAACGGAGGATCCTCTGCAGGACGGACATGGGACGGGTGGGCGAGTGGCTCGCCGGCAGGGCGGGGAGCGGCCAGTGTATCGACCCAGGAGGGGTAGCGCTGGAGCCCCGGGGACCGGACGACACGTCTACGGCTTGCACATGGAGCGGGTTGGCCCGCCCAGCAACCGACGTCCGCTGGCGCGGCTCTACCGCCGGGTAGCAGCCGCGGGAAGCAGGCCACGCTTGCGCAGGTGGAGCCAGGATCTTCTCGGCCGACTCCTCGATCGTCTCTTTGGACGTGTCGACCGTGACCTCGGGACTCTCGGGAGCCTCATACGGGTCGCTGATGCCGGTGAAGTTCTTGATGATCCCGGCGCTTGGCCTTCTTGTAGAGGCCCTTCGTGTCGCGGTCCTCGAGCACGTCGATCGGACAATGCACGTAGACCTCGACGAAGGCCGCCTGGGCCTTCGAACGCACCTCGTTGCGCACGTCCGCGTAGGGCGAGATCGCGGCCGTGATCGCCACGACTCCGTTGCGCGCCAGCAGGTTCGCCACGAAGCCGATGCGACGGATGTTCGTGTCGCGATCCTCCTTCGAGAATCCGAGCCCCTTGCTGAGGTTCTCGCGCACCTCGTCGCCGTCGAGGATCTCGACCTTCTTGCCGAGCTCCTTCAGCTTGGGAGTGAGGATAGGTGGCCAGCGTGCTCTTGCCCGCTCCCGACAGGCCGGTGAACCAGAGCGTGAGTCCCTTGTCGATTGCGTTCATGTCCAGTCAGCAGGTGTTCTTGGGTGTTTCTCTCAGCGGATCTTGCCCTCGAGGTAAGGCACCTCGAAGCACTTCTCGTGCATGATCGGTCCGTGTCCGAAGTAGCCGAGCTCGCCGAAAGAGCTCGCCGTGGTCGGCGGTCACGATGACGTACGTGTCCTTGGGCACCATGTCGTACAGCTCGGCGAACACGCCGTCGAGGTAGCGCACGGTGTCGATCTGGCGCTCGCGTAGCTGGTCCATCTTCTCCTGGTCGAAGAACTGCAGAGCTCTCCTTGAAGTTCGGGTTGTTCGGATCCCCGACTTCCTCGTTGAGCTTCTTGAAGACGCCGTTCACGCCGCTGATGCGCGGCCACATCGAGGAGTCCTCGTCGGGCTTCGCGTAGGGGTAGTGCGTCTCGCCCACGTTGAGCAGGTAGAACGACGGCCGCTCGCTCCGAGAACTTCATGCGTCGGCAGCATCGAGCGCATGTCGTTGTGCTTGTCCATCAGCTGGAAGCTGTCGAACGTAGCGGTTGACGCCCGTGCGCGGGTTGAGCACCGGGCAGCGACACGCGCGCGTGCGTCGCGTAGCCGAGCGTTGTTGCGCAGGAACCCGGGCATCCACAGCCCCGGCACCATCGCGGCGAAGTCGATGCCCTTGGCGCCCAGGCGCCTGTTGAAGTTGAAGAAGTCCTCCTTGTAGTACTCGGAGGCGTACACGTTCTGCGGGCGACGTGTGCGGCAGGCAGGCCGGTCAGCAGGTTGTAGTGCGACGGCGCGGTCCACGGCGGCGTAGCTGCAGCGCTTCTCGACCGGCGCCGAGCTTCGTGATCGTCTTCGGCGCCGCCGCGACGAACGAGTCGAAGCGGCACGAGTCGAGGATGACGATGATGAAGTTGTTCTTCGCCTTCGGCTCCGGGACGGGGCGCAAGCCTGCGCCCGGACGCAGCACCGGCTCGACCGGGCTCTGGCCGGCGGGCGCTGGCTTCTTCTTGAAGAGATCGAAGAGACCCATGGATGACTACTTCTTCTCCCTGGTCGACCTTCTGGTAGTAGGCCGCCGAGCACCTTGGCCGTCGACGGACGCATCACGCGAGCGTCGGGCAGCTCGCCCTTGCCGAGGATCTCGCGGATCTTGGTGCCGGAGATCGAGACCTGCGTCTTGCCGGGTTGTCCTCGACCAGGCCGACGCGGCCGATCTCCTCGAAGTAGGCGGCGAAGCCGACGTTCACAGTGTGGATCGCGAGCTCGCCGCCGAGCTTCTTGAAGATCTCCTGGGCGTCGAAGTCGCCCCAGATCGCGCTCTTGTCGTCGTAGGGCGCGTCGGCGTGCTTGCGGCCGATGATGAAGTGCGTGAAGCCTAGGTTCTGGCGGTAGATCGCGTGCATCACGGCCTCCCTGCGGGCCGCCGTAGTACATGCGCATGTCGAGCCCGATCAGGTCGGAGCTGATCGTTCAGGTCCTGGCCCTTCGACTTCCACAGCGCCTCGTCCATGTCGCCCTGGCCGAGGAAGCGCCCGTCGACGAGGGCTCTCGTAGGTCTGCATGCGGACGTCGGCCGGCACGTCGTCGCCCTTCAGCTGGCCGACGAGCGGGTTGAGGATCACGCCGGTCTTCTTGCCGGTCTTGCGCAGGATCGCCTCGGCGCCGCAGACGAGCGCGTACTCGTGCGCGCGCGGTGCAGCGGGTTGCGCAGGTCTGGAAGGCGACCGATCTGCTCGTACCCCTTCGCCTCGAGGAGCTTGCGCGTCTCGCTCGGCGGGAGGATGCGCTTCGCGAACGGGCGCGTGTCGGCGAACGGCGCGAGCGTGATCTCGCCGCCCACGAGCTTCGTCCGCGGCGTCGGCCGTCAGAGCCGTGCACCGGGATGATCGACGCGGTCCGTGCCGTAGACGGTGCTGGACGAACTCCTTCTTGTCCCAGTCGAAGACCGACTGGACGGCGAGCTTGCCGAAGACCTTGCCCTCGAACGCAAGCGCGACCTCCATCCCGGCGTTTCAGCTTCGCGGCCTCGGCGTCCGTCACCGGCAGGACGATCGGGATCGTCCAGGCCCAGGACTTGCCTCCCCGCGAACGATCGCGCCCTTGTCGAGGACCGATCGGTAGTCGGCCTCGACCATCGGGCCGGTCAGGGGCGAGCAGCGTTCCGTCGCCGATGCGGTAGAGCGACGTGCGGTCGTTGTCGTTGACGTCGATCGTGGCGAGCTTCGACCAGCGTCGCGAGGTCGGGCTTGGCGACGATGCGGGTGACGGGCTGCGGAAGTCCGCCGTGGACCGGCGAGATGCGAACGAGGGTGGTGGTGGGCATGGGTGAGTGGTCGTAGGGGATCGGCAGATTCTGGTTCAGAGGTAGCCCAGGTTCTTGAGCTTTCGCTTGACCCCGTCGAGCTCCTCCTGGGTGAGCTCCCGGTGGCGTCCTCGGCCTCGCCCATCAGGTCGCGCAGCACGTAGACGATGAAGTCGGTCGGCGAGTTGAAGCCCGATCCGTCCACGACCTGCTGGACCTTCCGGTACAGGGGGCGAGGGATCTTGACGGTGACCTTGGTCTCGCGCACGCGGGCTTCCTTCGGATCGGGGGAGTGCGACTGCGAGGTGGTAGCGAGCCGAGGAGGCCCGGGCCTGCACTCCAATGGCACTCCCAAAATACTCCCAATGGAGTGTCAGGGAAAGTCCCCAGCCCCCTCGAACGGCCTAACTCCTTGCGGCAAAAGGAGTTGTTCCGTCAGCTCGCCGCCCTGCAGCGACCGGGTCCAGTCGCCGGGCATCCAGACTCCGTAATTCGCTGCCTCGCCAAGGAGACACCCATGCTGACTCGCTCTGTTCGCCGCCTTCCTCCTGTGCTTCATTCCCGCCTGCGGTGGGGGCTCCGACCGAAGGACCTGACCGACGCAGGGCTCCAAGGCCCTGGCCTCGGGCCGAGTACGCGGACGCGGCCAAGAGCTACGAGGAGGCGCTGGCCAAGCTCGGGACGGACACCTCGAACCCCGGAGTGGAAGCACGCGAAGCTCGGGCTGATCCAGGCTCAGGTGCGCATCCGACGCGACCAAGGCCAAGGATGAGTTCCTCCAGCTCGTTTCCGACGAGTCCAGGCGCGGTCACCGACTGACGACTTCAATCACGATCGCCAGCAAGTTCGGCGATGCCGGCAAGTTCGACGAAGCGATCGAGGTCCTCGAGGCTGGGTGAAGGAGAAGTTCCCGGGTCTCAAGCACCTCGACGAGCTGTGGACGACACTCGGTAAGCAAGCCGAAGGAGAGCGGCAACAAGGGCGCCTCAACGCGCTCAAGGGACTGGGGTACACCGGCGGCGACGAGTGGCGGCGTACGCGGCGGGAGAGCGCCCCTGCAGCTAGCGTCACGGATCGCCATGCAGGCTGGCGCCCGCCCGTCGCTCCCTGGCGGTCCCACGGACAGGGTAGCCGATCTTCGATCGGTTAGCTAGCGCGTCCCGCCTGGCGCGCTGTCGTCGTTGAGGACGTTCGCGTCAGCCACGACGTCAGGAACTCGAAGGCGCTTCGTCCACCGAGTCCGAGCGGTGGAAGAGCTGCAAGTCCTTCGGGTCGATCGTGCTGAACTCGACCAACGGGCTCGAAGCGCAGCACCTTGCTCCCAGTAGTGCCGAGCCGTAGAGCACGAGCGCGCACTTCTTGCGGATGCGCTGGGTCTGGATCGAGCGTCAGGATCTCCATGAACTCGTCCAGCGTCCCGAAGCCGCCCGGCATGATCACGAACGCCTTGGCCAGGTAGGCGAACCAGTACTTCCGCATGAAGAAGTAGTGGAACTCGAACGCGAGGCGCCGGGTGATGTAGGGGTTCTCGTTCTGCTCCAAGCGGGATGCGAGATGTTGAGGCCGATGTTCTCGCCGCGCGCCTCGGAGGCTCCGCGGTTGGCGGCTTCCATGATCCCCGGCCCGCCGCCGGAGCAGATCACGAAGCGTCGATCGGTGCCCGGACAGACTCCTTCGACCAGGTCGGTGAGTCGGCTGGCGAGCTCGCGCGTCGTCCTCGTAGTAGCGCGAGATCTCGAGACTGCTTCGCGCGACGCAGCTCCAGGTCCGTGCCCGTCCTCTCGGCCTCGGCCAGGCGCTCTCGGCCTCCTCGCGCGAGAGGGATGCGCGAGGAGCCGAAGACCACGATCGTGTCGCGGATCGCGGAGCTCCTCGAAGCGCGACTCGGGGCTCGAGGTACTCGGCGAGGATGCGCAGGCTCCGCGCCTCCTGGACTCGTCGAGGAAAGCCTCGTTCTTGTACGCCTTGACCGCGCCTGGAAGCGCCGTTCCTCCATGAATCTCCGTTCGAGTGGGTTGGGATGGACCGCGACGGGCGCGCAGCCTAGCGTCGGGACCAAGCGCTCGACAGGGGCCGCGCTGACCGGCCGCAGGTCATCTCGGAGATCCAGTTCGATCAGGCCGCATGCGCGACGAGCTCGCTCGCCTGCTCGCATCGTGTAGTGCCCGCCCGGACTCGAAGAGGCGCTTGCAGCTCCACGCCGGGCATTGCTCAGCGCTGGCGCGAGGTCGACGACCGTGATGCCCTCGTCCGCGCAGGCCGTGCCGACCAGTCCTCCCAGTACCCCGGCCCTCGCGCGCGCGCGCCGCGGGAGATCCTCCTCCCCGGGCAAGAGGATCAGACGGAAGACCACGCTGCGCGCTGCGCGCACTCGCGCGCCATCATGCGCACGATCGTCGTGTAGAGCCTGCCGAACTCGATGTCCGCGGGATCGAAGCACTCCTCCAGGTGGCGTCCGGTCCGCTCCCATGCCGTCGTGAGCAGCCGCGCGGCGAGGACGCCGTGGGTCCAGCTCGAGCCGCGCGGGGCATAGGCGAGCGGCGCTCGCGCCACCCACGGATCGTCGCTCGAGGCGCCGCGGAAGGCGCGCTGGTCGGTGGAGCAGGTGCACGACGTCGGCCAGGGAGGCCGGCGGGATTCGGCCGGAGCTGGAGCTCGCCTGCTCGCGTCCAGCACGAAGCGCGGCTAGAAGGCGACGTCGAGCGACCAGTGGTCGAGCAGCGGACGGAAGCGCGTCGTCGTCACGCGCAGCGCAGCCTGGGGCGGGACACCGAGCCAGACCTCGTCGGGCTCGAGCGTCCAGCCATCGCGCCGCAGCCGCAACAAGCGCCTGGTCGAGGCCGTAGGCGGCGACGCCGAGTTGGCGACCTCGACGCCGGGCAGGAGCGCGTCCGTGCGCGCGCACCAGGACTCGTGGCCCGACCTCCTCGCCGTGGGTCATCGAGCAGCCGACGGCCACGACCCGCCGGATCCCGAGCTGGCTTCACGCGCTCGAGCGGCGCGGCGCCGATCCGCGCGCCCGCCCAGTCGTAGCGGAACTCGCTCGAAGCCGCTCTCGGGCTTGTTGCACCAGCCGAGCTCCGCGATCGAACCGCCCGTCCTTCGGCTGGCCGTTCGCGAGCTCGCGCTCGATCTGCTCGAGCACCTGGACCTGCGACGGCGAGAACAGGGGCGGATCGAAGGGCGCGACAGGCCGGCCGAGGAACTTCAGCGCGATCGGCGAGGACGCTGGAGGCGTCCGAGGAGCCAGTCCCCGGCCACCAGGGCTCGCCAGCACGGGAACGCAGCGCAGGGCGATTCGCCCGAGACCGCATCCGGGCTGATTACTCGCCATCCTTGCGGCCGAAGGCTTCTCGTTCGCCTTGCGGAACAGCTCGTCGAGGTCCTTGCGTGCGGCCCTTCTCGCGCGTCGAGCGACTCGTCGAACTTGTCCGCGGCGGTCCCCGTGCGCTTGCTCACGCGATCCGCGGCGGTGCTCCAGTCGCTCTCGCTCATCACGGGCTTGCCGTCTCGTCGGTCTCGCCCTTCTTCCGCCATCGCAGGACCTTGGCGGTGCGCACGTCGATCTCGCAGGCGGCTACTCGCAGCAGGGGCAGTCGATCTTGACTTCCTTCGTAGTCCATCGTGGCTACTGTGCTGCTCAGGCGCCGCAGGCGCGCGCGATAGGTCTGGTAGAGCTCGGTCTGGCGATTGCCGAGGTCCTGGACCTGGCCGTCGATCAGCACGGCCGGACACCCGCGTGCGTCGCCTCGAGCAGGTCTCCGTCCGGTGACGACCACGTCGGCGATCTTGCCCGATCGGCCAGGCTGCCGAGTTCGCGCTCGAGCCCGAGGATCTTGGCCGGCGTGTAGGTGATGGACGCGCAGGGCCTCTCTCCGTGCGGCAGACCGTACGCCACCGCGAAGCCGGCGTGGTGCGGCAGGTTGCGCGTGTTGCTCGTCGTCGACACCATGATCGCGATCTCGATCCCGCGCCCGGTGCAGCACGGCGGCGTTGGCGTAGAGCGGCGTCGTAGGGATCGAAGTCGGACGCGGGCATCGTCGAGCACGGGTCCGACGACGACGCTCATGCCCGAGGCGCGGATCGCGTCCGACCTTCCAGCCCTCCGCTCGCGCCGTAGCAGCACGGCGTCGAGCCCCTCCTCCTTCGCGAACTCGAGCGCGTACAGGATCGTCTGCGCGTTGTCCGCGTGCAGCGCGCACGCGCTTCTGGCCGCGCGCGTACGGGCACGCAGCGCCTCCAGGCGCGGATCGAAGAGGCGGCGGCAGCGAAACCCTGCTGCGTCAGCCTCGTCGACCAGTGCGTCCGTACTCGCGCGCTTCGGCCAGGAGCTTCTTCAGGCCTCGATCTCGAGCCGGCTTCTTCTCTTTGTCCTCGGCCACGTTCGGGCGCGCCGGAAGCGCAGGTGCAGCATGTCGCGGTCGACCATCAGCGCCTCCTCCCAGGTGTCGCCCGTCAGGCGGATCACCGCGGACTGGCCGCCGAACGGTCCGCCGCCCCGGGGCGGCCGTCTGGGACGCGCGTGATGCCGTTGGTGCGCGTCGACGGATGTGCGCCGAGGTCCGCGTAGGATCGAGGCTCGCCACGCGCAGGTCGGGCTGGTTGCCGCCGATCTCGGCGTCGTCCAGCGTCCCGCGCACCGACGCCCGACCTCGCGCAGGCCGAGCGACGGTGTCGAGCGCGATCATGCCCGGCCAGCACGTGCTTGCCCGTCGCGTCGATCACCTGTGCCCCGGCCGGGACCGCCACGTCCGCCCCGAGGTCGACGATGCGCCGCCCTGGACGAGCAGCGTGCCGCCGGGACGTCCGCGCCCTCGATCGGATGCAGGTGTGCCGCCGACGATGGCCACGGAGGTCGCCGGCGCGCGGATCGAAGCTGGCCTCGACCGCGGCCCGCGCCGGGAGCAGGCGACTCAGGCGCTGCTCAGCCGTCGAGTCCGAAGGCGTCGCGCCGCTGGAACTCGATCTTGCCGTCGACCATCGTCCACTCGACGCGCGCGTAGACCGACAGCGGATCGGCGTTCGAGCAGCACGAGGTCCGCGTCCTTGCCGACCTCGGATCGAGCCCACGCGCGCCTGGATGCCGAGCTGGATGGCCGAGTTGAGCGTCACGAGCGCAGCGCGCGCACCGGATCGAGACCGGCGTAGCGCACCGGACTTCGCGCGCCTCGAGATAGAGGTGGCGGATGAGCTCGTCGCTGTCCGAGTTGAGCGTGGAGACGATCCCCGGCCTCGTCGAGCAGGCGCCGCGTTCTGCGGGATGGCGTCGTAGGCCTCCTGCCTTGTAGCCCCACCAGTCGCTGAAGGTCGAGGTGCCCGCGCCGTGGCGCGCGATCTCGTGCGGCGACCTTGTAGCCCTCCAGCACGTGCTGCAGCGTCTGCGACGCGGAAGCCGAAGTCCTCCGCGGTGCGCAGCAGCATCAGGATCTCGTCCGCTCGGTAGCAGTGGGAGTGGACCTGGACGTCGCCGTCGAGGATCCCGCTCAGGACCTCGAGACGCACGTCGCGCGCGCGGCGGGCACGACGTCCTCGCGCGCGCGTGCGCTCCTCGTAGTCCCGCCACTCGCGCTGGTACTCGCCGCGCGCGCCTGGGCGCGCTGGAAGACCGACTCCACGCCCGGACGCGCGTCGCAGGGTAGCGCTCGCCCGGGCTGAAGTTGGAGCGCTTGGGGTTCTCGCCCAGCGCGAACTTGATGCCCCGGGGCGCGCCGGGAAGCGCAGCTCGTCGCGCGTGCTCCGCAGCGCAGCTTGATCACCTCGCTGCGCCCGCCGATCGCGTTGGCCGAGCCGTGCAGGACGCTGGATCGTCGTCACCCCGCCGGCCAGCGCGCGGTAGGCGAGACGTCGTCGGGCTCGATCACGTGCGCTGATGTCGCACTCGGCGGTGATCGAGAGCGTGCCCTCGTTGACGCCGCCGTCGATGGCCATGTGCGAGTGCGTGTCGATCGACGCCGGGGCGAGGTGCTTGCCCGTGAACCGTCGATCGCACCGCTGACTCCTCGGACACCGAGATCCTTGCCGATCGCTGCGCGATGTCGCCGCCGAGCACCAGGACGTCGCGGACGAAGGCCGGCCCGACGGCCGAGATGGATCGTCACGCCACGGATCAGGGCTCCGCGCGTCGTGTCCAGGGTCGGGATGCGATCGGCGTCGAGCTCCGCCGGATGCTCGAACGCCGCTGCGCAGACTCGTCACCCGGACCGCCTGGCGTAGCGCGGGAGGACGCGTGGCGAGAGCGAGGAGGTGGATCATGGCCGTGGATCATGTCGTTCTCCTACTTCGGCGCGCGCTTGCCGCTGAACGGACTGGGTCCTGGTGCTCGTTGCTCGCCGGGAGCGTCGGAACGAGCTCTCGCCGTCGAGCGAATCACCATCGATCGGTGGCCGTGAGCGTGGTCTCGATCTTGAACTCGCCGAAGGCGAGGCGTGCACTCGACCTCGAGCTCGTCGCCCGAGACGTGTCCCTCGACGCTCGGTCTCTGAGCCTGGCTCCGCCCATCGGGTTGTCGACCGCGAGCGTGCCCTTCAGGTCGCCGTCCTTCTCCATCTCGAGCGCGAGCGTCGGCGTCCTTGATGCCTTCGCCCTCGACCGTGAACTCGAGCTGCCACGTCCCGGTCGGATCGACTCCCTCCGCCGGACCCGCGCCGCTCTTCTCCTTCTTCTTCTCCTCCTTGAACTCGCTCGGGAAGCCGTCGACGAAGGCCCACGCCACGCTGGCGTCCTTGCACGCTGAGCGGATCGGCGCGCCAGAGCGCGAAGGGTGGCGTCGTAGCCGACGTCCACCTGCCCGAGCGGCGCCCGACACCCAGGAACTCCGCCGCGTCGCGCGTCAGCGCCGTCCAGGGCCGCCTCCGCGGGCAGCCCGCTCGCGACCAGCGTGCGCACGTCGCGTTCCAGCAGCTCCTTCGGCTTCTGCTCCGCTGCCCGAACACGTAGAGCGCACGCCCGCGTCGTGGAGTCGCAAGCGCGCAGTCGCGGCCCTCTTCCCAGTGCGGAGCGGCGCTCGGAGCCGCACGGCATAGGGCTCCTCGTACTCCCAGACCGGCTCCGGCTCTTAGCTTCGCTCGGCGCGGCCGGTTGCCTCGCTCGCCGGCTGCGCGAGCGCTTCCCCTCGTCGGCCGCCTTGGCTGCTCCTTCGCCTCCTCCTTCTCTTCTTGTCCTTCTTCGGGCGCGGATCCTTCACCTCCTTGCCCCAGATCGAGCGTCAGGACCACGGTCATGCCGCGCCGCGCGAGACGTCGCTTGACGCGCCAGGCCTCGAGCCCACCGACGATGCTCGCCTGCGGGCCGAACTCGTCGGCCGAGGCGCAACGCAGCGCTCGATGTCGTCCGACTCGTTCGCCTCGCACAAGAGCGGCAGCTGTGCCCTGGAGGATCGAGCTCGCGCCCGCCAGCGAGCTGCGCGTCGAAGGGCGGGCGCGGTCCCGGGCGACCCTGCTCAGTAGCTTTGCTCCAGCTCGATCTGGCGCTGCGCTGTCGAGCAGGAACTGAACGGCAGAGCTGCGCGAAGTAGCCCATCAGCGTGCTCGGATAGCCCGGACGCGCTCGCGGCGAAGCGCCGCGTGGGCGAAGACCTCGTCGCGCGACGACGATGTCGCGCATGCGCGGCCTCGCGCGTGGTCGCGAGCGCGCTGGAGCCCGGCGAGGCAGCTCGCCTCCTGGAGCGATGCAGCGCACGCGCCGAAGCCGCTCTTGCGCCGAGGCTTCGCTTGCTCCTTCGGTGATCGCCAGGGCCGCGGCCGCCGGAACGCGCGCTGGATGCCCTGCGATTCGCGAGCCGCATGTCGACGCCCGCGTCGCGCGAGCTCGTTCGGGGGCACGTCCTGGTCCTTGACCGGCTGCGGAACGGTGCAGCCCTGCCGCGCAGTAGGCGTCCAGGAAGGCCGGCAGGCACAGAGAGTCCGGCGCCCTCGATCACGCGCGTGCCCGCCGGAGCAGTGCGCGGCTTCGTCGAGGACCGCCTGCGATCGTGCCGTCGCGGCAGGATCGAGGCGTGCCTTGCGCTGCGTTCCCGCGCGATCGAGCGAGACGCCGCGGATGCAGTAGGGCTGGGCGGCGGAGCAGCCTGAGCAGATCGGGCGCTGGCGCGGGCACGGCGAGGCGAGGACCCAGGCGCGAACCGAGACGACGAAGGCGCATGCCCTCCTCCGGAGCAGGGGATAGGGGATGAGACGGCTCGCCCGCCGAGAGGAGGAAGAGCCCCCCATTGCTGCCTGCCTCGCTCGATTCCGACCATGAGAGCGTCGGCCGAATGTCCTCGAACCGGACGTTCCTTTCGTCGCGGCCCGCGATGCCCGCGAGGATCTACCGTGAGTCGCGCTCCGATCCATGAGACCGCATCGTGCCCATCGCCGCGCTTCGCGCTGTTGCTCCTGGCTCGTGGGTTCCGGGTGGCGAGCCGACTCCGCTGTCGCCGGATCGCGAAGCTCGCCTCGTTCCTGCCCGAGCGCTGCCGCATCTATCGTCGAGGCAACGGGCACTGCTGGCCGTTGCCTCGAGCAAGGTCGTCGAGCATCCCTTCGTGCGCGCCGCTCCTGAGACGACCGCGCTCAGGGCGCGCGCTGACCAGCGCGCTCGCTGCACTGCCGGCGGGCGCTCGCGACCGCCGACCGCGTGGCTGCGGGCGACCCGCTGCTCCCGTCGCTTGCAGTATCTCACCGAGTCGCGGCGTCGGCGCTCGGCTTCGATCCGAATCGAAGAAGACCGTGCTCGTCGCCCTCGGCAGGACGGCGGAATCCGGTCGCGGCGGCGACACTCGCGCTGCGTCTTTGCGCACGCGCCGGGAGCGCCAGTTCGGCTGGCCGGGCGACTCGACGACGCCGGTGCAGCGCGTGGCGGCGCAGACCTCTGGGTCGCTCGGCGGACGGCCGTGATCGCGCGCGCGCGAGGCGTCGCTCGTGCTCGGGCAACGAACGCGAGCTCGTGACCGCGAGATCGCCGGATCTCGCGGCCGACCTCGACGCCGGCGGCCTGCTCGAGCGCCCAGGCTTCGCCGCGCACCACGCGGCCGAAGTCCGGGAGCTCGACGCTCTGGGCCGTGGCTGGAGCTGGCGCGAGATCGAGCCCCTGCCGACCAGGGGCTTCCGCGCTGCGCGCTGCGAATCAGCGACGCCCGGCGGTGCAGGGGCATCCTCGGCGCCGGATCGGCGGCCTCGCTCTGCGGCGCGCGCGCTCGGTCGCGCTCGTCGCTCGGCGGACGAGCCGGTGGAACTGAGCTGCGCGCCTTCGAGCCGCACTCGCGACCTGGGCGACTGGCGCCGATCGCGCGCGAGCGGCGAGGTGCCGCGCCGAGCTCGACGGCCGAGGCGTGGCGGAAGCCCTCTCTATCGCTGATACGGGCGCTTCTTCAGCGCAGCGCGCGGAGCTCTTCCCGTCGGAGGTGCGCCTGAGTTCGCCGGAGCCGGTCACCAACGGCGCGCTGTTCTTCGAGGGCAAGACCTCGGCGAGGAGGTCCTGCCCCGATCTCTCGCCGTGGATCCGGCTGGTGTCGCGCGCGCTCGAGTTCGACGCCGGAGCGCCGGCCCGAGATCCCCTTGCCCGGCCGCCGCGCGTGGCCGCCGTGCTCGACGGACGAGCGCGAGGGCGAGGCCTGGACGGCCGCCTTCCAGACGATCGTCTCGCTGATCAACGTCGACCAGCGCCCAGAAGGGCGGCGAAGCGGGCTTCGCGCCTGCACCTCGAGCGCGAGGGCGAGTGTCGAGATCAGCTCGGCGCGCTTCGCCGCGCCTGCGTCCGGGCGAGGCGTCGACGTGACGCTACAACCTCGAGCCCGGCGCTGGCGGTCGTCGGCCGCCACCTCGTGCTCGGGACCGCACGCGTCCGCTGTGCGTCGCAGCTCGTGCGCGAGCTCGCAAGGCGCCGCCGCCGAGCCCGGGCAGGCGGGCGCAGAGACGCTCGAGCTCGACGCGCGCGGCGCTGCGAGCAAGCTCGTCGACGCGCAACTTCGAGGCGCTCGTCGCCACAGAAGATGTCTCGAGGACGGCGCTCGACGCGCCGCGGCCGAGCAGGAGATCGGCGGCCTGCGGCTGCGCGCTCGCCGTCCTTCGAGGGGCGCGCCTCGAGGTCGGTCGCGCGAGGACCGTCTGGACGCGCCCGAGCTCGCGACTGAGCTGCGCCTCGCGCGGCCGCGGAGGTCCGCGGTGAGCGCGTCCTGCGCCTTGAGCTGCACCGCGGCGCCGGGCGAGTGGGACCGCGCCGCCGGCCTGCACCTCTTCGCGCCGCGCTGGGCTTCGGCGCGACGGCCGGAGGAGACTCGACGCGCGCCTGCCGGAGGGACTCGAGCCGACGCTCGCGCGTCTCTTCGCGGACGGATGGCGCGCCCGGAGCTGCGCGTCGCGATCGAGCCCGCTGCTCGCGGCGGGCGAGCTCGAGCTCCTGCCAGGCCTGGTGGATGGCCCTGATCCTCGAGGGCGGCGCGCCGCTGCGCGAGCGCATGACGCCTCGTGTGGCACGACCTCTTCGCGACCTCGAACGACAAGGTCGACGACGCTGCGCCTGATGCACGCGCAGAACGAGCTCTTCCGCGTCGAGGGGCTCGGGCGACTTCCGCGCGCTCGCTGCGCGGCGGTCGCGCGCGACCCGGCCATGCTGCGCTGGCTGGACGGCGACTCGAATCGACGCGGCCACCTCGAACGAGAACTTCGCGCGCGAGCCTGGAGCTGTTCGCGCTCGGCCGCGGGAACTACGTCGAGGGCGACGTGCGCGAAGGCCGCGCGGGCGTTCTCGGGCTGGGGCACGTATCGGGGCGCCTCGGCGGTGTTCCGCGCCGCGAGGACCACGACGCCGGGGCACGAAGACTCCTCGGCCACGGCGGGCCGTTTCGGCGAGCGACGACGCCCTGACTCGTGCTGAGCAGCCGTGCGTGCGCCACGTCGCGCGTCGCGTGCTGCTCGAAGCCTTCGTCGCGCCGGCGCCGGCCGAGGAGCTGGGTGCCGGCCTGCACGCTGCGCGAGCGGAGTGGGACATCGGGCGCACGCTGCGAGACCCTGCTCTTCGCGAGCTCTTCTTCTCGCCGCGGCGCGCCGCGCGCGCATCGCCGGTCCGGTCGAGCTCGTGGCCGTCGCCGCGCTGTCGATCCCTGGCGCGCGGATCGCACCCGGGCGAGCGCCGCCAGGTCTGCGAGCGAGATGGGCCAGGCCCCTCTTCCGCCCGCCCTCGGTCAGGGGCTGGGACGGCGGGCGGTCCTGGATCCACTCCGGCGCGCTGGATCGCGCGCGTCACAACGGCGCTCGCCGCACTGGCGACCGAGGGAGACGCGGAAGAAAGCCGGGGACCGGCCTCGCACGCCTCCTCGGCACGCCGGCGGGCGACGAAGCTCGCCTGAGCCAGCGCGCATCGAGCGCCTGCCGCCCGACGCAGCTCACGGGGAGGGCATTTCATCGGCACGCGCTCTGCGACGGGCGTCCGCCGCGCGTGCCGCCGGTCGAGGCGCGCAAGGCTCGCCGCGGCGCTCGTCCTCACCTCCCCGGAGTTCCAGCTCTTCTGAACGCCATGCTCCCTCACGCGCCGGCGGCTCTGCACATGTTCGAGGCCTGCGCGCCACGGCCCTGGTGCCGGCGTTCGCGTTGCGAGCGGCCGCTCGGGCCCGACGAGTCCACCGACGCGCGCAGGGGCCCGCGTGCTCGTCGTCGTGCAGCTCACGGGCGGCAACGACGGTCTGAACACGGTCGTCCCCTTCCTCGCAGGACGCCTACCACCGCCTTCGCGGCCGACGCTCGCGCTGCAAGCGCTCGCGCCTGCACGCCGCTCGGCAGCTGATCGACGACCACGGGCTGCATCCCGTCCCTGAAGCGAGCTGGCTCCGCTGTACGACGCCGGGCGCCTGACCGTCGAACTGCAGGGCGTCGGCTACTCGTACGAATCCCGCTCGCACTTCCGCTCGCTGGAGCATCTGGCACAGCGCCGATCCGGCAGGGAGCCTGGGAGCGGCGTCGAAGCTGGCTCGGCCGCATGGCCGACCAGATCCGCGCCGCGACGCCAGGTGCGATGCCCGCGCTTGCACGTCGGCGACGAGGACCCGCCGCTCGCGCGCTGATGGTGGCACGTGAGTGTCTGCGCGCTCCCAGCGCGTGAGCGACGAGCAGCAGCCTCCGCCTCGACCGACCTGCCGGGCCCTCGCGGCCGGAACGCACCGCAGCCTCCTCGCGCGACGAGCCGCGAGCCTCGGCGGTCGGCTCGCCTTCCTCCGCGCGGCCGCGCAGAGCGCCTACGCGGCGGCGCGCACGCATGGAGCGCGCCCTCGCGCGCCCGGCGATTGCCCGCGCGTGCTCGGACCTCGACCTCGCGCGGAAGCTGCGCCTTGATCGCCAGGCTCGCCGCCGGCGGCCGACACGCGCCTGTTTCCTCGTCGACGCTCGGCGGCTTTCGACACCCACGCGCGCCAGGCCGCGCAGCACGACCGCCTGCCTCGAGGAGCTCGCGCGCGCAGCCTGAGCCGCGTGCAGCGCGACCTGCGCGCGTCGGTACGGCGCGAGCGAGCGCGCTCCACGCTCGTCTTCAGCGCGAGTTCGGCCGGCGCGCCGCCGAGAACGCCTCGCGGCGGAACGGACCACGGCGCGGCTGCGCCGGTGTTCCTGCTCGGCGGGCCCGGACGCGGCGGCCTGCGTCGCCTCGCCGCCCGACCTCAGCGCGACTGGACGACGGCGACGTCGCCCACGCCACGACTTCCGTGCGCTCTACGCCGCCGTCGATGCGCGACTGGATGCCTCGAGCCTTCGGAGCACGGTCCCGGCTTCGATCTCGGCCGCTGACGGCGGCCTCGGCTTTCGCCCTGGTCCCTTTCGCTCAGATGGCGCGGATGAAGCTGGCCTGCGCCTGCTCCTCGGTCTGGTTCTGCTTCGTGGCTCTCGCGGCGGCGTGATCCTCTTCATCGATTCCCTGGTCGAGCAGGCGGTCGAGCGCGGTGGCACGCACGCGCTGGGCGTCGAGACCAAATAAACGCTGACAGCGTTAACAATGCGCTCCTCCTCTCTCCTTCCTTCTTCCTTCCTTCTCCTCTCCCCTTCCTTCCTTCCTTCTCCTTCTTCTCTTCTCCTTCCTTCCTTCCTCCTTCCTTCCTTCTCCTCCTCCTCCTCCTTCCTTCCTTCCTTCCTTCTTCTCCTTCCTTCCTCTTCCTTCCCCTTCCTTCCTTCCTTCCTTCCTTCCTTCCTTCCTTCCCTTCCTTCCTTCCTTCCTTCCTTCCTTCTTCCCTTCCTTCCTTCCTTCCTTCCTTCCTTCCCTTCCTTCCTTCCTTCCTTCCTTCCTTCCTTCCTTCCTTCCTTCTCCTTCCTTCCTTCCTTCCTTCCTTCCTTCCTTCCTTCCTTCCTTCCTTCCTTCCTTCTTCCTTCCTTTCCTTCCTTCCTTCCTTCCTCCTTCCTTCCTTCCTTCCTTCCTTCTTCCTTCCTTCCTTCCTTCCTTCCTCTCTCCTTCCTTCCTTCCTTCCTCCCTTCCTTCCTTCCTTCCTTCCTTCCTTCCTTCCTTCCTTCCTTCCTTCCTCCCTTCCTTCCTTCCTTCCTCCTCCCTTCCTTCCTTCCTTCCCTCCTTCCTTCCTTCCTTCCTTCCTTCCTTCCTTCCTTCCTTCCTTCCTTCCTTCCTTCCTTCCTTCCTTCCTTTCCTTCCTCCTCCTTCCTCCTTCCTCCCTCTCCTCTCTCCTCCCCTTCCTTCCTTCCTCTCCTCCTCTTCCTTCTCCCTCCCTTCTCTCTTCCTTCTTCCTCCTTCTTCTCTCTTCTCCCTTCTTCTTCCTCCTTCCTTCCTCCTCCTCCTCCTCTCTTCCTCCCTTCCCTCTTCCTCCTTCCTTCTTCCTCCTCCTCCTCCCTCCTCCTCCTCCTCCTCTTCCTCCTCCTCTCTCTCCTCCCTCCCCCTCCTCCTCCTTCTCCTCCTCCTCTCCTTCTTCCTCTCCTCCTTCCTTCTCCTCCTCCTCCTCCCCTCCTTCCTTCTCCCTTCCTCCCTTCTCTTCCTCTCTTCCTCCCTCCTTCCTTCTCCTCCTTCCTTCTCCCCTTCTCTTCCTCTTCCTTCTCCTCCTTCTCCCTTCCTCCTTCCCTCTCCTTCCTCCTCCTCTCCTCCTTCTCCTTCCTCCTCTTCCTTCCTTCCTTCCTTCCTTCCTCCTTCCTTCCTTTCGGCGACTTCGTGCTGACGGAACACCTGACCGTCCATCGCCAACCCACCGGGCTTCAAACAGCGCGCCGGGTGTTCTTTTCTTCGGCGCCGCGCGCCTCGAGCTCCTCCCACTCGGCACGCTCCCGGAGAGGAGCATGATCCCGGCCCTCGCTGCCGTCCTCGATAGGGCATCACGCTCGATTCTGAGCGCAACTCGAAGGGCACGAATCCATTGGCGTGATCCTGACAATCTGAAGCGCCTCGATTCCGGCGAGAAGCCGGGGCAGGGAGAAGGAGGAGGAAGGTGACGCCGGGCAGGGCAAGACCTTCCTGCTCCAGAAGCTCGCCCGCGACATGCGCGCCGTGGTGAACCTGGTCTGCGGGCGGCGACCGACCTGACGAAGCTCAGCCTCCATCCTCGAGATCGCGGTCGAGGACCCGGCTCGAGATGACCATGGCCGAGATCTGCGCCCTGGTGGTGAAGACCTGGCAAGAGCAATACGTAACTGAACGAAGTACATACT
>ERZ1370068.8798-contig-7624_pt1 | contig 51965 bp, 59 predicted proteins | sample MGYA00561227_ERZ1370068 | MGnify/ENA primary metagenome ERZ1370068 (study PRJEB38410, sample SAMEA6850437) | metagenome | study: Metagenomic assessment of the ecological functions of the soil: analysis of the soil microbiota associated with the... | reverse complement strand
TTGGTCGTTGACATAGCGGAACTGGGCGTCGCGGTCCGGGTGCTGGGTGCCCTCGATCTGCTTGGCCGCGCGCCTGCAGGCTGTAGCCGGCGTCGTGCAACAGCCGCCGCACCAGCCACTCGCTGCACCGGTGCCCCCGACCGGTCAGCGCCGCCGACAGCTGCCGCAGTCGGACTCTGATCGTCCACCGCAGCGGCGACTCCGGGTCGCCGCGGGTGTCCGGGTCGACCAGGCGCTCCAGCGCCGCCGCCAGCTCCGCATCCACCGTCTCGGCTCGCTTGTGCCCCGCACCGGCCCGCGCGAACCCGGCCTGAATCGGTTGCCGCCAGCTGTCGAGGTTCGTCCACACCCCGAGTCACCGTCGATCGTGCCGCCCCGGTCGCGCGCGCCACCATCGTGATCCCGCCCCGCCCGGCCTCACCCGCCTCCACCGCCATCCACAGCCCGCGTTGCCGCTCATCCAGCACCGGCGACAGCAGCGCAAACTTGCGCGATACACTCGCTTTCACGATCGGCGGCCGTCACCACATCACACAGAGTAAGACAGAAATCACGAACGTAGCGTTAATTTACTCGCGTGTCCTCAAGCTGCACCACTTCGCCTTCTCCATCTGGAGGACTGGGGGCTGATCCTGCATGCATGGCGACATCTTCTCGATGGACGACGTGCCCATCGACATCAGGCCGACCCGGCACGGCATCACCCGGGGTACGACGATCCACTTCTTCGACCCGCTCGGGCAACCGCAACGAGGTGTTCGCTGGCCTGGGGCTACCGGGTCCACAGGCGACTTCCCGACGATCAATCTGGACGGTGGACCAGCTCGCCAAGGGATCTTCTACCATGCACGCGAGCTCAACGAGCGGTTCACCACCGTGTTCACGTAGGCCGGCGCCCCGTCACCAGCCTCCCGGCCCCGGTGGCCGAGAGGCTCGTGCGCGTCCGGACCGTGACCGACCTGACATGGTCACGGTCCTCCTAACGTCGCGGTCGCGACGTTCGGCCGCGGTGTCGTCCCTGAGCCGGGCGGCGGAGTTCGGCGCGGAAGCCCACACCCACCTTCCGCCGTAGATGTGGGTCAGGTGGAACTGCACCGCCTTCACACTCACGAAGCAAACTCCGACGCCACCTGACGGTTGCTCATCCCACCCGCCACCAGCCGCGCCACCGCCGACTCCTGCGCGGTCAACCGGCTCGGATCGAACGTACTGCGCTTCGCCGGGGCCAACCTACACGCATCCAACTCCGGTCAGCACCGCTGCACATACGGCCGCGCCACCAACCCCGCCAACCGCTCCCGCGCCACCGCCAAACTCCTCATGCGGTAAGAACTCCTCCGCCTCCTCCAACCGTCCAACACTTCACCAACGCATCCTCGTAGGCGTCCCGCCACGGCCAGAACCCCGGCTCGTCCGCCCCTCCCTCGGGCGGATCCCCACCACCGGCTCCAACGCCCGCAACACCCCCTACATAATCACCACGCGCCGCCGCGCCACCTGTGCGGCCGCCAACGCCCGCCGCCACCACCATCAACTCGTAATCCCCACCACAAGCCGACGCCGCCCGTGCACCTCCTCCGCCGCCACCCACTCTCCCGAGCCGCCGGCACTAACACCGCTCGCGAACTCGCGCCAACGGCCGCGTAGCAGCGCGAGGTGGCCGGCTGTCACGTCCCGGAGCGGCCCGGGCGGGATCGCCTCGATGTCGCGGGCGGAGGCGTCAGACATCGCGACGTCGCCCGCGTCCCCTCATGAGGTCGACAGCAGCGCAGCAGGCGCGCAGTCGCTCGCGCTCCTCCCGGCGCTGGCCTCAGCGGGCTGGCCTGCAACAGGTCCCACACCGCCTCCTGCACTCACCTCCGCTTCACCCTCGCCGACGCGACGGCCATGGACTACGCCGTCAACGTCGACGGCCTCGACCCGCTCTCGGCCGCCCGACGGTTCATGGACGAGCATTCCGACGACGTCCGCCGGTGGTTCGGCTGAGCGGAGCTAACATCGGGCACTGGGGAAACAACATGGTCGAGATCGAGGGTTACGCCGCGCCGAGCGAGTACGACCCGCCCTCGTACGCGCAAGTGACGAAGGTGACCGGGGCGCAGACGATCCTGTTCATCGCCGGCCAGGTGGCCTACGACGACACCGGTGGCCCCGCCCACGGGCGGGACTTTGCGGCGCAGGCGCGGGCGGTTTTCCGCTCCTGGCCAGGCCCAGGTCGAGGCGCGGCGGAGGGACGCTGGCCGACATCGTGAAGATCACCACCTTCCTCACCGACATCCGGTACGCGAGGAGCTGGTCCCGATCCGAGAGAGTTCTTCGGGAAGAAGACGCCGGCCATCACCCAGGTCGCCGTCTCGGCGCTCGGCCGGCCGGAATGGCTGATCGAGGTCGAGGCTATCGCGGTGCTGTAGCACGAAGGGAGGCTGATCGGCATGGCAGCGTCGGTACCCGACGTCCGGCTCAACAACGGGGTGAGGATTCCTCAGCTAGGGTACGGGGTCTTCCGGGTCCCGAACGAGGCGACGGTGCGCGCCGTGCGCACCGCGATCGAGTGCGGCTACCGCAGCATCGACACCGCCTCGCTGTACGGGAACGAGGCGGGGTCGGCGAGGCGTCCGCGACCTGCGGGTTCCCCGCGAAGATCTGTTCGTCACGACCAAGCTGTGGAACGACGACCAGGGGTACGAAAGTACCTTCCACGCGTTCGAGGCGAGCCTGCGGCGGCTGCGCCTGGACTACGTCGACCTCTACCTGATCCACTGGCCCAAGCCCGCGGAGGACCGCTACGTGGACACCTGGCGCGCGTTCGAGAAGCTCTACGCGGACGGGCGAGTCCACGCCATCGGGGTCTCCAACTTCCAGGTGGCGCACCTGCAGCGGCTGCTCGACGAGACGGACGTCGTCCCGGCCGTGAACCAGGTCGAGCTCCACCTCGACCTCCAGCAGGCGCCGCTGCGCCGCTTCCACGCCCGCCGCGACATCGTCACCGAGGCCTGGAGCCCGCTCGGGGAGGGCCGGGCGTTCGGCCACCCGGTCGTCGTCGAGCTGGCCCGCCGGCACGGCCGGAGCCCGGCCCAGATCGTGCTCCGCTGGCACGTGCAGCTGGGCAACGTCGTCATCCCGAAGTCGACCACGCCGTCTCGGATCAGGGAGAACATCGCGGTGTTCGATTTCGAGCTGAGCGACGCCGAGATGGCTGCGCTCGCTGGGCTCGAGACGGGAACCCGCCTCGGCCCCGACCCGGACGGCCGGGACACGCGCCCGCGTCCCGGCTTCTCCAGCGCAGGTGGGCGCTGGGTCGAGGACACCGCAGGTCCGTGAGCGGAGCCGGTACCAGCCTGCAAGATCGCTGATTCCGAACTCCGCCGGACGCGCGGCGCGTGCAGGTGCGCGAGGTGGTCGAGGATGCATCCGAGCTCGATCCGACGGCAGGTCGGCGCGCGAGGTCGCTAGCAGCGCCGACAACCGGCCCCGCGACCAGTGGTTGCCCGAGCTCGACAGTACGGATCTCCCGTACGCCGAGGTCCACGTCGTCTGGCCAGGGCGGGAGCGACACGCTGCTGGATCCGGAGTCCGGCAGCGGGAGCAGGTTGGCCGAACGCAGCACACCGTCGATCGTCGAGGCAGCCCACCGCCGTCGTCGGGTCGTTTGTCGCAGGACAATGCCTTGAGGGCCATGTCGACGAGGATCCGTAGCCCGTACGTCGGGTCGTGCCGTAGCGAGCGTTCGCCGTAGGCCGTGGTCCGGCGCGGTCAACGCGGTGGACGCGGCGCTGGAATCACGCCGACGTCCCGAGCCATCCCGTGAGGCCGGGTCCCGAACTCGCGACCATGGCTAGCAGGTTTGTTGACGACCTGGCTGGACCGAGACCGCCGAACTGATAGCGGCAAGGGTGACACCAGGTTTCGGCCGAAATCGTGCCATCGATCTCTCCTTCGCCGAGTATGAGCTCATCCTCGGCCGGCCGGGGTGGTCGCCACGGTAGGGAGATCGGATGGCGGATGCGACGCAGTCGCGCGGGCCGATGAAGCAGTCAGCGTGGGCACCGTTGCGCATCAAGGCGTTCCGCGCGTTGTGGCTGGCGCAGGTCGGGCAGCATGATCGGCACCTGGATGCAGACCGTGGGCGCGCAGTGGCTGCTGGTCGAGGAGCCGGGTGCGGATACGCTGGTCGCGATGGTGCAGGTGGCGGCGATGCTGCCCATGCTGGTGCTGGCGCTGCCGTCCGGAGCGCTGGCCGACATCCTGGACCGGCGCCGGATGTTGATCGGGGTGCAGCTGTTCCAGGCCTGCGTCGCGGTGGCGCTGGCCGCGCTCACGGTGGCCGGCCGAATGGCGCCGGCGCTGCTGCTGACGTTCACCTTCCTGCTCGGCTGCGGCGTGGCGTTGTCCCTGCCGGCGTATCAATCGCTCATTCAGGACTTGGTCCGCGCGCGCAGATCCGTTCGGCGGCGGCCCTGGGCGGGGTCGCGGTCAACGCGGCCCGCGCCGTCGGTCCCGCGCTGGCCGGACTGATCATCGGGCAGGTCGGGCCGGGGGCGGTGTTCGCCCTCAACGCCGCCAGCTTCGTCGTCTTCGCCATTGTGCTGCTGCGCCTGCGCCGGCCGGCGCCGGCGGTGGAGGTGGTCCCGGAGCGATTCGCCAGCGCGATCCGGCCGGCCAGCGCTACGTGCGCCACTCGCCGGCGGTGCGGCGGATGCTGCTGCGCGTCGGGTTGTTCGTGCTGCCCGGCGCGGCGCTGTGGCGCTGCTGCCGCTGGTGGCGAGCCGGCTGCTGGGGACCGGGCCGACCGGGTACGGGGTGCTGCTCGCCGCGTTGGGCGCCGGGGCGGTGCTCGGCGCGGACCTGCTGCCTCGCCTCGGCGGCCGGCTCTCGCCCAACCGGCTGCTGCTGGTCGCCGGGGCGGCCTTCACCGCGTCGCTGCTGGCCTGCGTGCTGGTGACCAACCTAGTCGTCCTGGCGATCCTGCTGGTGCCGGCCGGGATCGCCTGGCTGTGGGTGCTGATGACCATGACCGGGGCGCTACAGGTGTTCCTGCCCGGCTGGGTGCGCGCCCGCGGCCTCGTCCATGTACAACATCGTGTTCGCCGGCGGGCAAGCGATCGGGGCGTTGCTGTGGGGGCTGCTCGCCCAGTGGTGGGGCTGCTTCCGGTGTTCCCTGGCCGCGGCGGCGGTAATGGCGCTCGGTACGGCAACCGTCGGGGTCTGGCCGCTGCGCGACGTCGCCGGGCTGGACCGCGACCTCGCCGTGTTTATGCCCGATCCCGCGCTGGTCGGTGAGCCCGACCCCGACGAGGGCCCGGTACTGGTCACGCTGACTCTACACCGTCGAAGACGACCAGGTGCCCGCGTTCGTCGAGGTCATGGGAGAGGTCCGCCGCTCCCGGTTACGCACCGGCGCGAGCAGTTGCGAGCTGTACCAGGACGGGGCGGACCCGTCCCAGTTCCTCCAAGTCTCGCAGTACCGCACCTGGGGGAACACCTGCGCCAGCACACCGGCCGGCTGACCGGGGCCGACCAGGCCCTGTACGAGGCGGCCGCGGCGCTGGCCACCGGGCCGCCCGAGGCGAAGCACCTGTTCCTCCCCGGCCTGACCCGATACTCCGGGGTTATGAGCTAACCAGTCGCGGCCTTCTGCAATACGCTCCGGTCTCATAGCTGCAGGTCATCGACGTTCAGCCGTCCCAGCTGTCTCGCCCCGTCCCGCTAGTTCGCATCGGTTCCACCGTGTTCCGTGTCCAAATCCGTGGCCACCACACCAGGCAGGAACGTTTCTCCATTGCACGATGTGCACGCCACGGGGAGGGAACCCTTGAACGTGTCCGGTGCGATGACAATGCGCACCGCATTCCCGAGCCGTGCGGAATTCATCCGCATTCCCTCGACGATCGTGATATACCAGTCATATACTAGTCATCAACCAGCAGTCGTGAACTTCGCGGCCATCGCCGTGATCAGTTCGATGCGGAGTAGGACAGCATGCAGCAACTCGCCCACCGGCTCGACCGTCTGGGCACCGAGACCGCCTTCAGCGTCGCGCAGGCCGCCGCCGCTTGGAAGGCGAAGGGACACCGCGTGTACCCCTTCCACCTGGGCGACATCAACATCTCCCACGGCCCCGCACATCGTGGACGCGATGAACAGGGCGATCGCCGACGGTTACACGGGCTACTGCCCGGGCCCCGGCATCCCCCAGCTGCGCGAAGCGCTCGCCGACGACCTGGGCTCGGCCCGCGGCATCGAGCTCTCCCCGACAACGTCGTCGTGATGACGGGCGGCAAGCCCGTCATCACGAAGTTCCTGCAGGCCGTCATGAACCCCGGCCAGGAGGTGCTCTACCCGAACCCCGGCTTCCCGATCTACGAGTCGCAGATCGAGTACCTCGGCGGCACGGCCGTGCCCTACCGCTACCTGCCCACGAACGAGGGCTTCGCGATCGACCTCGATCAGCTGCGCGCCTCGATCACGCCGAACACGGTCGCGATCATCTACAACGACCTGCAGAACCCCATCTCCGCCGAGTCGACGGCGGCCGAGCGCGAGGCGATCGCGCAGCTCACCCAGGAGCACGACCTCTGGGTGCTCTCCGACGAGGCCTACTTCGAGACGCGCTACGAGGGCGTCTCGAGCTCGATCACGTCGCTTCCCGGCATGCTCGAGCGCACGGTCATCCTGTACACGTTCAGCAAGAAGTTCGCCATGACCGGCTCGCGCCTTGGCTGCGCCGTCGCCCCGGTCGAGATCGCGAACGTGCTCAGCACGCTTAACACCAACGACGAGTCGTGCACGACGCACTACGTGCAGTGGGCCGGCATCGAGGCGCTCCGCGGCACCCAGGAGCCCGTGCGCCAGATGCTCGAGGTCCTGCGCGAGCGCCGCGACGCCGCATGCGAGATCGTGAACTCCATCCCCGGCATGAACGTTGCCGTGCCCCACTCGACGTTCTACCTGTTCCCCGACGTCACCGAGGCAATGGACCGCATGGGCTACACCGCGGTCGGCGACTTCGCCGCCGTGGCGCTGCACCAGACGGGCGTCTCGTTCTGCACCCGCGAGCACTTCGGCCGCCGCCAGCCGGGCGAGGAGCGCCAGTACATCCGACTCGCCTACTCGGGCATCGAGGTCGCCGACATCCGCGAGGGCCTCGGCCGTCTGAACGAGTGGATCAGCGCCGCATGAGCCGGATCGTCGTCACCGGGCGGGTTCCGGATGCCGCCATCGAGAAGCTCCGCCTCGAGCACGAGGTCGACGCCTGGCCGGGCCCGGAGTCGATCAGCCCCGAGGAGCTCCTGCGCCGCGTGGCCGGCGCCGACGCCATCCTGAGCCTGCTCACGGAACGCGTCGACGGCGAGCTCCTCGACGCCGCCGGCCCCCAGCTCAAGGTCGTCGCGAACGTCGCCGGTCGGCTACGACAACATCGACGTCGCGGCGTGCCGCGAGCGCGGTGTCGTCGCGACGAACACGCCCGGCGTGCTCACCGAGGCGACCGCCGACATCGCGTTCGGCCTCCTCCTCATGGCGACTCGCCGACTCGGCGAGGGCGAACGCATCATCCGCGCCGGCCAGGCGTGGAAGTGGGGCATGTTCTTCCTCCTCGGCAGCGGCCTGCAGGGCAAGACCCTGGGCGTCGTGGGCATGGGCGGCATCGGCCAGGCGACGGCACGCCGCGCCAAGGCCTTCGGCATGGACGTCGTCTACCAGTCGCGCAGCGAGATCGATCCCGACGTCGCGGCCGAGCTGGGCGCGCGGCGGGTCGAGCTCGACGAGCTGCTGGCCGTCTCCGATGTCGTCTCGCTGCACTGCCCCTACGGGCCGGCCACGCACCACCTGATCGGCGCCGAGCAGTTCACCGCCATGAAGAGCTCCGCGTACCTCGTCAACACGGCGCGCGGGCCGATCGTCGACGAGGCGGCGCTCGCCGCTGCGCTGCGCGACGGCGCGATCGCCGGCGCCGGCCTCGACGTCTTCGAGCGGGAGCCCGAGGTCCACCCCGAGCTCCTCGAGCTCGGGAACGTGGCGCTCGTGCCGCACCTCGGCTCGGCCACCCATCGAGACCCGAACCGCCATGGCGACGCTCGCCGCCGACAACGCGCTCGCCGTGCTCCGCGGCGAGCAGCCACCCACGCCGATCGGCTGGCTTAGCTACAGCTCGACCACCACATCACCGAAGTCGACCTCGGCTTCCTCCCCGGAGCCAATGCGACTGCGGCACAAACACTTCGACGTGGGCACGACCAGATTCGGCCAGGATCGCCCCGCGGCGCACCGCCACACGCGCACCCGCGAATACGACACCTCAGCCTGCTGCTCCTCGCGCAGCCGGTCGAAGATCCGCTTAGCGGTGTGCGCTGCTTGCGCGGCGCCGTCAGATGCGGGTCGTGGTTGGTTTCGGAACCCGCGGGTCAGGTCGGAGGCAGAGCCCGCCGCCATTCGTTGTGGACGTCCCAGCCGTCCACCACCTCCACCAATGCCAGGATTCCAGTGGGATAAACGAGGGACACCAGCCAACGGCGCGAGCTGCCTTCACTAACGGAAAACCCCGCTTTCAGAAATTGCTTGAGCCACTTGATCTTCAGCTGATCACGCCGGAAATCAAACGCCGCAACCGCCTCGCCTGCTTGAAGCCGAGACCTGAGATCTGAAATCCCCAAGGCCTTCTCGACCCACTTCGAGTACTCCTTGACTGTGCAGCGCAAATTGTCATCGGTGAGTTCGAGCGCGGCTCGCGTTGAGATCGGGTTGAGGCGGTTCTCCACCAAGTAGACCTCGGCGCGTGGTGGTGGAGACAGGGTCATATCAGGGCTTTGGTTGGTCGTCGACCTTGATGTCGAATTTGACGTTGCGGGCGTCCACACTGGTGACAGCAACGTTGACGCCGTAGGTCTGACCGGCATCCGCCAGTTCGTATTGAAGCCGAACGCACGAGAAGAGCCGGTGCGGTCTCGGACGCAATGTGTGCCGAACACGAAGCGACCACCAAGACGCAACCAAGAAACGGCATCCGAATCCAGATGCCATGACGACGATCTGCGTTTCGAAACGATCATCGCCAGCAAGTCTACGACGCCCGCCATCCAGTCCCGTCCGACGAGCGTGCCAAGCGAGGCCCGCCATGCGTTGACGTAAGCCTGCACCTATACGGCCACCAGTACTCGCCGACGGACGCGCGTTCACTTCGCCCACCATACTTTCACCAGCAAACGCCCGCCGATCATGAGGCCTGTTGTCTGACGTGTGTCAACGTGGGTGCCCGACGCCGCAACCGGTTCCGGTCAGTGCTAGTAGCGCTGCCCTCTGCCGTGTTCGACTCGAGCCCGGTTGGCGGTCCGAATACGCCGGAATCGAATATGCGGCTTTACCGGTAAACCGTGACAAGTGCAGTTGATACGCGACGGTGATCGTCCTTGTCGGACATGTCTTCGCCAATGCGAGGTCCCCCTCACGGTGAAACTCTGAAGACGCCAACTCTCGCGTCCTGGCCTGCTATCCGAGCGAGCACTTAGTTGGACCTGGCAAACCACGTCCAAACACCCGACATTTCGCGGTCACTGCTGCGGTGTCTCCTTGGGGTGGGCGCCGAGATCGAATGGCGATTAAATCAGCGCCTTGGCAAACGATCACCGAAGCGCCACCGAAGAAAGGGAACGCCATCACGCCTGGCAAAAGGCTGGAATCCAGCAACGAAGGTAAACGACAGTTAACTAGGAAACCTAGCTAATGTGTCCAAATACGTGTCCAACGGGCATGAAAATGGCCCCCGGAGCCGTCTCCGGGGCCATTTCACGCTGGTAGCGGGGACAGGATTCGAACCTGCGACCTCTGGGTTATGAGCCCAGCGAGCTACCGAGCTGCTCCACCCCGCGTCGGGTAAACGCCAGGTTACCGAAGGTCCGGGTGAAGCGCCAAATCACCTCGTGGGAGCTGGGGCGTACCGCTGGCGATCCACAGCAGCAGGTCGTCGGCGGGCAGGGCAGGGTGTGAACGAAGCCCTGGAGATGTTGCAGCCGTACCGCCGCAGGGCACCCAGAGTGTCTTCGTCTTTGACTTCTTCGGCGACCAGGTCCGCTCCGAGGGTGCGCCAGCACCACCGTGGAATCACACGATGGCGATTGAGCGAGGGTCGTCGGCCCGGCGCAATTACTTGGTGGTGCTGTACTTCTTCATCGCATCGTCGAGGCGCTGCAGCGCCTGCACCGTATTCGGCGAAGTCGCCGCTCTGCTGGGCCTGGCGCGGCTCGCCCATCGCCGACTGCACCTCCTGCAGCGCTGCGGCTTTGCGCCGCCGACAACTGCAGTCGGACCTCCGGCACCCGGCAGGAACCGCGATCGGCGTCGGCACCTCCGGTGCTTGGCCCTGCCTGGGCGGCTGGGGTGCGGCCGGCTGGCCGTCGGATCGGCGGTGGCGCCGGCGGGCGGTTGTCCGTTCACCGGTCCGGCCGGCGCCGGACCGGTCGCGGTGGCGTCGGCACCCGGCCCGAACAACTCGGTGAGCGCATCGCGCACCGTCGGGCCGTAACCGACCTTGTCGTTGTACATCATCGCCACGCGGATCAGCCGCGGGTACGACGATGCCGCGTCGCTGGCTCCCGGCGAGGCGTAGACCGGCTGCGACGTACAGCAGGCCGCCCTGGGCCACCGGCAGCGTCAGCAGGTTGCCCCACCGGATCCGGTTCTGGTTGTCGCGGCCGATCACACCGAGGTCCTGGCTGACCGCGGTGTCGGTGCTGATCGCGTTGATACGCCAGCTTCGGGCCCGTTGACCTGGCCCGGAATGGTCAGCACCGTGATCTTGCCGTACGTCGTCGGGATCGGAACTGGCGCTGATGTAGGCGGCCAGGAAGTCGCGCCGGAACCGGTTCATCGCGCTGGTCAACTGGAATGACGCCGAATTGTCGTTGTGCGCAAGGTCTTTGGCGACGATGTAGTACGGCGGCTGGATAGCTGCTGGCGGTCGGGTTCGGGATCGAGCGGCACGTCCCAGAAGTCCGACGTTCGAGAAGAACGTCACCGGATCGTTGACGTGGTACTTGGCCAGCAGCGCCGCGCTGCACCTTGAACAGGTCCTCCGGGTAGCGCAGGTGCGCCTGCAACTCCGGCGAGATGTCGCTCTTGGGCTTGACCGGTGCCCGGGAACGACCTTCATCCACGCCTGCAGCACCGGATCCTTCTCGTCCTGCTGCGTACAGCGTGACGGTGCCGTCGTAGGCGTCGACGGTGGCCTTCACCGAGTTGCGGATGTAGGACACCTGCTTGTCGAGCGGCAGCCGGTTGAGCGCCACCTCGGTGGAGTCGGCGGTGGCCGATCGACAGCGACGTCAGCTGCGAGTACGGGTAGTTGTCCAGCGTGGTGTAGCCGTCGACGATCCACACCATCCGCTTGTTGACGATCGCCGGGTACACGCTGGTGTCGGTGGTCAGCCACGGCGCCACCGCCTTGACCCGCTCGGACGGGTCGCGATTGAACAGGATCTTGCTGTCGGCGCCGATCGGGTTGGGGAACACGCAGCTTTCGCTCGGAGAACTTCGCGGCGAACACGGCACGGGCCAGCCAGTTGCCGATCGGCACGCCGCCCGTGCCTGCGTAGGTGTAGTTCTTGGTCTCGGTGTTGGTCTCGTAGTCGTACTCGCGGTCGTTGCCGTTCTTGCCGACGATCGCGTAGTCGTCCGGCGTGCTCGCGATGACCGGGCCGAAGTAGACGCGCGGCTGATCCAGCGGCGCGGGCCCAGGCGAGACCACGCTGCCGTTGGCGCCGACGACGCTGGCCAGGAACTCCGGATAGCCGCCGTTCTGGTTGGGATCGTTGGCGACCCCGCGCACCGTGTTGGCCGGCGAGGCGATGAAACCGTTGCCGTGGGTGTAGACGAAGTGCCGGTTGATCCAGTCGCGCTGGTTGTCGATCAGCCGGTCGGGGTTGAGTTCTCGCGCCGCCACCACGTAGTCGCGCAGGCTGCCGTCGCGGCCCGTTGTAGCGGTCGATGGCCAGCTGGTCCGGGAAGTAGTAGAAGTTCTTGCCCTGCTGGAACTGGGTGAACGCCGGGCTGACGATGGTCGGGTCGAGCAAGCCGGATGTTCGACGTCGTCGCCCGGTCGGCGGCGACCTGCTGTGCGGTCGTCTGCGCGTTGCCGCTGTAGTCGCGGTAGGTGACGACGTCTGTCCGTCAACCCGTAGGCCTGCCTGGTCGCCGTGATACTTCGGCTGATGTACTCGCTTTCCTTCTGCGCCGCATTGGGTTTGACGCTGATCTGCTCGACGACCAACGGCCAGCCGGCACCCACGATCAGCGAACGACAGCAGCAGCAGCACCACGCCGATCGCCGGAATGCGCAAGTCGCGCAACACGATCGCGGAGAACACCGCCGCCGCGCAGATCACCGCGATCGCCATCAGGATCAGCTTGGCCGGCAGCACCGCGTTGATGTCGGTGTAGCCGGCGCCGGTGAACGGCTTGCCGCTGCGAGTGTGGCTGAGCAGCTCGTAGCGGTCCAGCCAGTAGGCGACGGCCTTGAGCAGCATCAGGATGCCCGACCAGCGAGATCAGCTGGATGCGCGCCGAGCGGCTCAGCGCCCCGGTGCGACCGGACAGCCGGATACCGCCGAACAGGTAGTGGCCCAACCAGGTTGGCGATGAACGCCAGGAACGTCGCGATGAACAGGTAGCCCAGCACCAGCCGGTAGAACGGCAGGTCGAACGCGTAGAAGCCGAGGTCCTTGCCGAACTGCGGGTCGGCGACGCCGAAGCTGCCGCCGTGCATGAACAACTGGACGCGGTCCCAGTAGCTCTGCGCGACGAAGCCGGTGAAGACGCCGATGACCGCCGGGACGCCGATGCCGACCAGCCGCAGCCGCGTCATCACCGCGGTGCGGTAGCGGGCCACCGGATCGTTGGGGCCGCTGGTCGGGACGAACACCGGCCGCGTGCGGTACGCCAGCGCGAGCGCGGCGAACACGACGGCGCCCATCAGCACGCGCCGCCACCAGGAAGACGACGAGCCGGGTGACCAGCTGTGGTGGTGAACACCGAGCGGTAGCCGAGCTCGCCGAACCACAGCCAGTCCACGTAGGCGTCGATGAAGCGCGGCCCGAACAGCAGCAGCAGCACGACGGCCAGGGCGACCGCGATCAGAATCCGGCTACGTCGTGTCAGCTTCGGCATCGTCGCCGCGGGCCGCATACCCACTCGTCAACTCCAGTCTTGGGTTCTCAAACGTCTATCGATGACGTGGCCCCAACTCTACGCATTGGCCGCACGGCAACTTCTCAGCAACGGGGAGGTTCGCCACCGGCAGAAAGCGCTTGCAGCGCGTCCACCGCCTGGCCCAGGTTGTCCGACCTTGACCAGCTCGCATGCCGTCCTCGTGGGCCGACTTGGCCTCGTCGCAGTTGTCGGCGGGCACCAGGAAGACGGTGGCGCCGGCTTCACGGGCGGCCAGGATCTTGTGGGTGATGCCGCCGATGGAGCCGACCTTGCCGTCGCTGGGTCGATGGTGCCGGTGCCCGCGACGAACTTGCCGTCGTTGAGGTCACCGGTGGTGAGCTTGTCGATGACGGCGAGGCTGAACATCAGTCCCGCGGACGGCCCGCCGATGTTGGCGAGGTTGAAGTCGATGGTGAACGGCGCCCACGGCGCGCTCGAGCACGCCGACTCCGAGGATGCCCTGTAGTCGCGGTCGGGGTTGGAGCCCAGCGTGATGGTGGCGACGCCCGGCGGCGCGTTCTTGCGGCGATAGTCGATCGACGATCTTGTCGCCCGGCTTGGTGGCCTTCAGCATGATTCGCGGTGAACTGCGTCGAGGTTGGCCACCGGCTTGCCGTTGACCGCGTCGATCGCGTCGCCGTCGCTGCAGCTTGCCCGCCGACGGCCCCGGCCTCGTTGACCGTCTCCACCGTGACCGCCGATGCGCGTACTTCAGATAGCTCGAGCGCGGCGTACTCGGCGCTGTCCTCGGAGCGCTTGAAGTCGGTGGTTGTTGGCCTGGTCGATCTCGTCCTTCGACTTGTCCGGGCGGATAGACCAGGTCGCGCGGAACCAGCTGCTCGCGGCCCGACATCCACAGCGTCAGCGCCTGCCCGAGCGTCAGGTCGTCGCGCTGGGACACCGTGGTCATGTTGCAGGTGCCCTGCCGTCGGGTGGACGTCGGTGCCCTCGATGTCGACGACCTCCTTGCCGTCGACCTCGCCGAGGGTGTCGAACGTCGGGCCGGGGCCCAGCGACACGATACGGCACCGTCACCAGCGACAGCAGCACGCCGAACGCCACGATCGGCACCAGCGGCGACCAGCAGCGTCAGAAATCCGCCTGTTCACGGCGCCAACAGTGAGGTCGCGCGCGGTGCGCGACCAGCCGCGGTTCACTCAGAGCGTGACCGCGGGCCGCCACGCGACCCGCCGGTGAGTACCGTTGAGGGCATGGCTGACCTGCCCTTCGGCTTTCCGCCGGGAGACGACCCTGAGCGCGACAAGCCCAAGAAGGATCCCGACTCGGGCTCGGGCAGGATCCGTTCGGCTGGCTCGGTGGCGGGTCCGATTTCGACATGTCCCAGCTCGGCCAGATCTTCACCCGGCTCGGGGAGATGTTCAGCGGCGCGGGCAACGTGATGACCGGCGGCAACGCAGTCCGGCCCGGTCAACTACGACCTGGCCCGCCAGCTGGCGTCGAGCTCGATCGGCTTCGTCGCGCCGGTGCCCGAGAAGACCAGCGCCGCGATCGCCGACGCCGTGCACCTGGCCGAGACGTGGCTGGACGGGGTGACCGCCCTGCCCGCGGGCACCACCAAGGCCGTCGCGTGGACCCCAACGACTGGATCGACAACACGCTGGACACCTGGAAGCGGCTGTGCGACCCGGTGGCCGAGCAGATCTCCACGGTGTGGGCCTCGGCGCTGCCCGAGGAGGCCAAGAGCATGGCCGGCCCGCTGCTGGCGATGATGTCGCAGATGGGCGGCATGGCGTTCGGCTCGCAGCTCGGCCAGGCGCTGGGCAAGCTGTCCCGAGAAGTGTTGACCTCCACCGACATTGGCCTGCCGCTGGGCCCCAAGGGCGTGGCGGCGCTGATGCCCGATGCGGTCGAGTCGCTCGCCGAGGGACTCGAGCAGCCGCGCAGCGAGATCATCACCTTCCTGGCTGCCGCGCGAGGCCGCGCACCACCGGCTGTTCAGCCACGTGCCGTGGCTGTCCAGCCAGCTGCTCAACGCCGTCGAGGCCTTCGCCAAGGGCATGAAGATCGACATGAGCGGCATCGAGGACTTCGCGCGCGGGTTCAACCCGGCGTCGCTGACCGATCCGTCGGAGATGGAGCAGCTGCTCAATCAGGGCATCTTCGAGCCGAAGGCGACGCCGGAACAGACCGCGGCGCTGGAGCGGCTGGAGACGCTGCTGGCGCTGATCGAGGGCTGGGTGCAGACCGTCGTCGACCGACGCGCTCGGCGACCGGATCCCCGGCACGTCCGCGCTGAGCGAGACGCTGCGCCGGCGCCGCGCCACCGGCGGCCCTGCCGAGCAGACGTTCGCGACGCTGGTCGGGCTGGAGCTGCGGCCGCGCAAGCTGCGGGAGGCCGCGGTGCTGTGGGAGCGGCTGACGCAGGCCGTCGGCGCCGACGCCCGCGACGCGGTGTGGCAGCACCCCGACCTGTTGCCGAGCGCCGAGGATCTCGACGAGCCGGCCGGTTTCATCGACCGGATGATCGGCGGCGACACCAGCGGCATCGACAGCGCCATCGAGGAGGCCATCGCCGACCTGCAAAGGTGACGAGGACGACAACAACGACCGACTGACTGCCGCCGCCGGCCTGTGGATAACTCGGCCGGGCTGTGCCGGTGCGTGGCAGAGTCGGTCATGACGGAGTCAAATGCTCTTGCCAAGCGGCTCATCGCTACGCTCGAACCCGGCGATGCCGGTGTTGTTGCGCCCCGACGGCGCGGTGCAGGTGGGTTGGGATCCGCGCCGCGCGGTGCTGGTTCGTCCGCCGTCCGGGTTGACCGCCGCGGCGCTGGCCGAGCTGCTGCGCGTCATGCAGTCCGGGGTCAACGCTAGCCGATGCTGCAGGCGCTGGCCTGAAGGCGTCGATGCGGCCGTGAGCCGATCTGTCGCATCGCTGGTCGACGCCGGTGTGGTGACGGCCGCTGACGGCGCGCGACGCACCCGCTCGGCGTCGATCCGGATCCACGGCCGCGGACCGCTGTCGGACCTGCTGGCCGGTGCGCTGCGGTGCTCGGGCGCCCGGATCAGACACAGCAGCCAGACGCCATGCGGCGCCGGCCGAGCACGCACCGACCTGGTGGTGCTGTCGGATTTCCTGGTGGCCGATCCGCGGGTGGTCGCGCGAGCTGCACGCCGCCCGGATGCCGCACCTGCCGGTGCGGGTGCGCGACGGCGCCGGGCTGGTCGGCCCGCTGGTCATCCCGGGGTGACCAGCTGCCTGGGCTGCGCCGATCTGCACCGCAGCGACCGGGACGCGGCGTGGCCCGCCGTTGCGCGTCGCAGCTGCGCGACACCGTCGGCAGCGCCGACCGGGCCACCGTGCTGGCCACCGCGGCGCTGGCGCTCAACCAGGTCGACCGCGTCATCCGGGCCGTGCGCGGCGGCGTTCGACTCGATCGCGCCGCCGCAGCCACCGTCGACGCTCGACACCACGCTGGAGTTCGACGTCAACGCCGGCTCGACCGTGGCCCGCCGGTGGTCGCGGCATCCCCGTGCTAGTGCTGAAACGCTGTTGCCAAGTCGTGCGGTGCACAGACCGTCAGGGATGATGGTCTGGTGGCTGACATCAAACGGGGCCGCGCCGCGCGCAACGCCAAGCTGGCGAGCCTGCCTGTCGGCATGGCGGGCCGGGCCGCGCTCGGCTTCGGCAAACGGCTGACCGGCAAGTCGAGAGGACGAGGTCAACGCCGAGTTGATGGACAAGGCGGCCCAGCAGCTGTTCACCGTTCTCGGTGAGCTCAAGGGCGGCGCGATGAAGGTCGGCCAGGCGCTGTCGGTCATGGAGGCCGCCATTCCCGAGCAGTACGGCAAGCCCTACCGCGAGGCGCTGACCAAGCTGCAGCGGGAAGCGCCGCCGCTGCCCGCGGCCAAGGTGCACCGCGTGCTGGACGCGCAGCTGGGCACCAAGTGGCGTGAGCGGTTCGCCTCGTTCGACGACCACGCCGGTGGCGTCGGCCAGCATCGGCCAGGTGCACAAGGCGGTGTGGTCCGACGGTCGCGAGGTCGCGGTCAAGATCCAGTACCCGGGCGCCGACGAGGCGCTGCCGCGCCGACCTGAAGACCATGCAGCGCATGGTCAGGCGTGCTCAAGCAGCTCTCCCCGGCGCCGACGTGCAGGGCGTGGTCGACGAGCTGATCGAGCGCACCGAGATGGAACTCGACTACCGGCTGGAGGCCGACAACCAGCGCGCGTTCGCGAAAGCCTATGAGGGACATCCACATTTCGTCGTCCCGCACATCGTGGCCAGCGCGCCCAAGGTCGTGATCCAGGAGTGGATCGAGGGCATCCCGATGTCTGTGATCATCCGCGAGGGCACGCAGGAACAGCGCGACCTTATGGGCACCCGGCTCTTCGAGCTCACCTACGACGCGCCGCGGCGGCTGGAGATGATGCACGGCGACGCGCATCCGGGCAATTTCATGCTGATGCCCGACGACAAGATGGGCGTCATCGACTTCGGTGCCGTGGCGCCGCTGCCGGGCGGAGTTCCGATCGAACTGGGCCTCGGCGACGCGCTACGCGCTGGCGAAGGACTACGACAACCTGCTGCCCACCATGCAGAAGATCGGCTTCATCCAGAAGGGCGAGCAGGTGTCGACTCGCGAGATCGACGACATGCTGCGCCAATACGTCGGAGCCGCTCGAGGTCGAGGTGTTCCACTACACCCGCAAGTGGCTGCAGAAGATGACCGCGGTCAACATGGACCGGTCGGTGGCGCAGATCAGGACCGCCCGGCAGATGGACATCCCGGTCAAGCTGGCGATCCCGATGCGGGTGATCGCATCCAACGTCGCGATCTCCTGCCAGCTCGATGCGCACATTCCCGCCAGAGAGCTTGCCACCGAACTTGATTCCGGGTTCGCCGAAGAAGCGGCCTGACGCGATTTCGTGCTCCTCGCGTGCGGAAAACCCGGCAGCCGCTACGCGGCTGCCGGGCTCTCCACGGTGTTCTTGCGTGGCCGTCCACGCGGACGCTTGCGCGCAACGATCGTGCCGCGCTCGAGGATCTCGCCACCCCAAACACCCCACGGCTCGCTGACGTTCCAGCGCCGCGGCCAGGCACTCACGCCGGATCGGGCAATCCGTGCACAGCGCCTTGGCGCGCTCCAGATCGACGGGGCTTTCGGCGAACCACAAGTCGGGATCACCGACATGACACGGCACGGCGGCAGCGTCTTCTTTCGGCATGTCAGGCCAGACATGTCTCGTTCACCTGCTTCCTGGTCGTTGATATCGTCGGCCATCTGTCTCTGATGGATCCTGCGACCAGGTGATTCGGGATGTCCGAAAACTATGGCCACGGATCCGGTGACTGCGGGTCCGTGGCCATTCGGCTTGTCGAGGGCTGTACCTAGGTGGTGCCCCGATTCACGGACGCGACAGTCGCGGTGGCGGCGGTGGCGCTTACGCGGCGGCGTAATCGCACCGCGGCGGCGGCGATGCGCCGCGGCGGCGACGGCCTGCAGCGACATGGAGGGTCCGCGCCATGTCGGCAACGCCTACGCCGGTGAACGCATTGATGTTCGCCATGATTGCAGCACCCTCCCTTCGTCGATGACGCTCCGCTCGGGTGATCTTGAGGCTAAGCGTAGCAGGCCAAAGCACACAACCGATTTTCTGACCTGCGGATTTGGCATGATCTTTACGACGTTTGGCGGCCCTTGACCATGCGCGAGCACATCCGGACCGAACTGCTCGAGCTTGCGCGCGCCGATGCCGGGATCGCGACCAGCGCGGCGTCGTCGGTCGGCAGCGTCTCGGCGATCGCGATCAACGTGTTGTCGGTGAACACCACATACGCGGGCACGCTCATCTCCTTCGAGGTGCGCAGCCGCCAGTCCTTGAGCTCGGCGAGCAGCTCCTCGTCGATGTCGGACGGGCAGCTTTCGCAGCGGCGCAGCATGACCGCGGCCGGCGTGGTCAGCGCGTTGTTGCAGACGCGGCAGCGCGGTGTCGGCGCCGCGCGGCTGTCGCGGCCTGTTCGGGGTGTCGGCGCTGCGATTGCGGGGCGATGCCGTTGAGGAAGCGTGACGGCCGTCGACTCTGCCTGCCACCCGGATGTCCGGGCCAGCGCCCAGCTGAGCGCCAAATGCACTCTGGCCCTTGTGATTCCGACGTAGAGCAGGCGGCGTTCCTCTTCGACCGGCTCGCTGTCGGGGCCGTGCGCCAGCGCGTGCGAGATGGGCAGCGTGCCGTCGGCCAGGCCCGACCAGGAACACCGCGTCCCATTCCAGACCCTTGGCGGCGTGCAGCGACGCCAGCGTGACGCCCTGCACGACCGGTGGGTGACGGGCGTCGGCGCGCTGCCGAAGCTCGGCGAGCAGCGCACGCAGATCCAGCGACGGCCGTTGCGCCACCTCGTCGTCGACGAGTTCGGCCAGCGCGGTGAGCGCCTCCCACCGCTCTCGGGCCCGGGTGCCCGACGGCGGCTCGGCGGTCAAGCCCAGCGGCTCCAGCAGTTGGCGCACCAACGGCGGCAGTTCGGCGGCCGACGCGTCGACGCCGCGCTCGGCCGCGCGCTGCAGCGCGAGCAGCGCCTGCCGGATCTCCTGGCGGCTGAAGAACCCTCCCCGCCGCGCACCTGGAACGCGACGCCGGCTTCGGTCAGCGCCTCCTCGTACACCTCCGACTGGGCGTTGATCCGGTACAGCACCGCGATCTCCGACGGCGGCGTGCCCGTTTCGATGAGCTGCGTGATCTTCTTGGCAACGGCCGCCGCCTCGGCGACCTCGTCGGGATGCTCGGCGAACGACGGCGCCGGACCTGCGTCGCGTTGGCCGACGAGGTGCAGCTTGCTGCCTGCCACCCTGCCGCGGGCCGCGGCGATCACCTGGTTGGCCAGCGACACCACCTGCGGTGTCGACCGGTAGTCGCGTTCCAGCCGCACCACCGCGGCGTCGGGAAAGCGCCGCGAGAAGTCCAGCAGGTAGCGCGGGGTGGCCCCGGTGAACGAGTAGATGGTCTGGTTGGCGTCGCCGACCACGGTCAGGTCGTCGCGGTCGCCGAGCCAGGCGTTGAGCACCCGCTGCTGCAGCGGGGTGACGTCCTGGTACTCGTCGACGACGAAGCAGCGGTAGCGGTCGCGGAACTCCTCGGCCACCGCCGCGTCGTTCTCGATCGCGGCGGCGGTGTGCAGCAGCAGGTCGTCGAAGTCCAGCAGGGCCATCCCGTCGGCGACGGGCCTTCAGCGTTTCGTACCCGGCGTAGACGCCGGCCACCTTTGCCGCGTCGAGCGGGATGTCGCGGCCAGCGGCGGCGACCGCTGCGGCGTAGTCCTCCGGGCTGATCAGCGACGCCTTAGCCCATTCGATTTCGCCGGCCAGGTCGCGCACGTCGTCGGTGCTGACGTGCAGCCCGGCCCGGCTGGCGGACTGGGCGACCACGGAGAACTTGCTGTCGAGCAGCTGCCAGCCGGTGTCGCCGACCACGCGCGGCCAGAAGTACGTGCAGCTGGCGACGGGCCGCGGCGTGAAACGTCATCGCCTGAACCGAGCCGGTACCTGTCCCGTCGTCCAGCGCGCGCAGCCGGCTGCGCATTTCGCCGGCTGCGCGCTGGGTGAACGTCACTGCCAGCACCTGGCCCGCGGCGACATGTCCTGCCGTCACCAGATGTGCGATGCGCCGAGTGATCGTCCTGGTTTTGCCGGTCCCGGCACCGGCAAGCACGCACACCGGACCACGCGCGGCCAGCACCGCCTCGCGCTGCTCGTCGTCAAGCTCAGCGAGATGCGAGCACGCGGTGCCGAACTCGCTCGCGTGCGCAGCGTCGACCGGCATGGCGTACATCATGGCAGGACGCACCGACATTGCCCGTGAACGTGATCCGCGTCGCACGGGTTTTAGCAATTTTGACGGGCTCGGATACGTTGAACGCCTTATGACAATCAGGGATGCACCGCTTCACCATGTACACCACGTCGTGGTGCGGCTACTGCTTCAGGCTCAAGACCGCCCTGGAGGCCGAAGGCATCCCCTACGCCGAGATCGACATCGAAAGCGACCCGGCCGCTGCCCAATTCGTGATGTCGGTCAACGGCGGAGATCAGACCGTGCCGACGCTGAAGTTCGCGGACGGATCCACGTTGACCAACCCGAGCGCACGCGAGATCAAGGCGAAGCTCCGCTAGTCTCCCCAGCTGGCGCGTGGGCCCAGCGCGGCCCAGGATTCGATGATCTCCCGGGCTATCGAGATCGATCCCGGCAGCAGCAGGCGCGACGGTGAGTCGCTGCTCCAGTCGCCGTGCTCGAGCGCCTCGCGGACCTCGGCGCGGGTGAACCACGCCGCCTCGGCGATCTCCCCGTCGTGAAAGGCGAACTCCTGCTCGGGGTCGCCGATGGCATGGAAACCGACCATCAGCGACCGCGGAAACGGCCACGGCTGGCTGCCCAGGTAGCGGACGTCACGGACGGTCAGCCCGATTTCCTCGGCGATCTCGCGGATGACACACGCTTCGAACGACTCGCCGGCCTCGACGAAACCGGCCAGCAGCGAGAACAACCGCTCCGGCCATACGGTCTGGCGGGCCAGCACCGCGCGGTCGTACCCGTCGTGGACCAGGCAGATCACCGCCGGGTCGATTCGCGGGTAACTCCTCGTGACCGTTGACCGGGTTGACCCGCGCCCAGCCGCTCTTGATCGACTTCGTCGGCGACCCATCGACGGCGCTAAACCGCGCGCTGTCATGCCAATTCGAGCAGCGCGGTCGCGGTCGCCACCAGTTGCGCGCTGACGTCGTCGAAGATGTTGCCCGCCCGGCGCAGCGTCGAGCACCTCCGTTTCGCGTGCCGGGATCGTCGGGCGCCACCAGCGCGCTGCGCACCGCCCAGGCATGCCTGCCGTCCTTCAACCGGCCGAGGAACACCGCGTGCTCCGGCTGGCTTGTTCCCCAGTTCGGTGGCCTTGCCGAGCACCACCCGGCCGTCGGAGATCAGCACCTGGTTGCGCGAATCAACCCGCAGCAGAACGGCATCCGCCCACCCGGCCACCGCCGAGTCGATGTCGGTGCGCAGCGCGTCGGCGCGGTCCGCGCCGACCCGGGACAGCAGCGGCACATTGCGCAGCTCGAACGATGTCAGCCCGCCGCTCATCGGTCGGCTTCCGCGCTGCGGATGTACAGCAGCCGGTCGCCGAGTTCGAGCGCGTCGACCTGCCGGGTCGTCGACGCGCATGCAGCTGCCGCCCGCGCACGACGCCGAGCACGATGTCGGGAAGATGGCGCGGCGAGCCGCCCACCTCCTTGGGCTCGACCTCGCGTTCGGCGAGCGCGAACCCGGCGTCGGGCGTCAACAGGTCTTCCATCATCTCGACGACGCTCGGAGTCTGCGTCGCGATGCCAAGCAGTCGGCCCGCCGTCTCCGCCGACACCACCGTGAGTGTTGGCGCCGGACTGCTTCAGCAGGTGCTGGTTCTCGGCTTCCCTCGCGGCGGCGATGATCTGGGCGTTGGGCGCCAGTTCCGCGTCCGGTCAGCGTGACCAGCACCGCGCTGGCGTCGTTGTCGGTCGCCACGATGATCGACTTGGCGTGCTGCGCGCTGGCCAGGCGCAGCACCTCGGACTTGGTGGCGTCGCCGCGGACGGTGACCAGGCCGCCGCTCTTCGCGCGCTCCAGTGCCGCCGCATTGGTGTCGACGACGACGATGTCGGCCGGTGCACGCTCGTCGCCGACCATCGCGGCGACGGCCGTCCTGCCCTTGGTGCCGTACCCGACGACGACGGTGTGGTTGCGCACTCTGCTCCTCCATCGCTGGATCTTCAATGCCTGACGCGACTGAGTGGTCAGCGTCTCCACCGTGGTACCGATCAAGACGATCAGGAACGCCACCCGCAGCGGCGTGATCACCAGCACGTTGATCAGTCGCGCTTCGGGGTGAACGGCGTGATGTCGCCGTACCCTGTGGTGGACAGCGACACCGTCGCGTAGTACAGGCAGTCCAGGAACGACATCCCATTGTCCTGCACGTCGCGGTAGCCGTCGCGGTCCAGGTAGACGATCATCACCGCCGCGAACAGCGCCAGCGTCGCATAGATGACGCGGCGGACGATCCGCTGTGTCGGGCTGACGAACGGCTCGGGGATGCGCAGTATGTCGACTCAGGTCGGCATCCGGTCGCGCGGTCAGGTTCTGATCGATCGCGGCGAGCCGCCGACGCAACCTACCTTTGGCCACGAGACCCCGTCATCGTTCCCGGCAGGGTTCGCACGCCATTATGTAATCATGACCTCTCCGGTGCCCGAACTGCAGCAGATCGCCAACCCCGCCTCGCCAACCGCATGGGGGCGATGCTGCTCGGTATGGGCATCACTGCACTTCGTTGCGCCCAAGCCGTTCGACAGCATCATTCCGGCAGGAGCTGCCGGGCAGCGCGCGGTTCTACACCTACGCCTCCGGCGTCGCAGGAGCTGGGCACCGGCGCGCTGCTGCTGGTGCCGCGCACCAGGAAGCTGGGCGCATGGCCGCGGTCGCCGCTGTTCATCGGCGTGTTCCCGGAAACCTCAACCATGTGCGGCTGTGGTGGGACAAGCCGTGGCCGATGCGGCTGGTCGCGATCGCCCGGCTGCCGCTGCAGATTCCGATGATCACGCAGGCGATCGAGGTCTACCGCAGCGCCTAAGCCGCGGGTAACTCGAGCAGCGCGGCCAGATCCTCCGCCTCCGGCAGTGACTCGGGGCGACGGTCTCGCCCGGACCGCACGTAGTGGAACGCCGCGCGGACCGATGCGGCGGGCACGCCCCGCAGCGCCGCCCACGCCACCCGGTAGACCGCGAGCTGAACGGCGGCGTGCCGGTTGGCCTCCGGGTGGCCGGGGCTCGCCCGTCTTCCAGTCGACCACGGTGGCGCAGTCGGCGTCCTCGAACACCGCGTCGATGCGCCCCCGTACCACGGTGTCACCGATGACCATGTCGAACGGCACCTCAACGTCGACGGGAGTGCGGGCGGCCCATGAGCGAGGCCATGAACGCGGCCTGCAGCTCGGCGAGGCCCTCCGCGTCGCGCGCGCGCCAGCTGGCCGTCGACCGCCCCGGGCAGGTCATCGAGGTCGAACAACCGCTCGGCGCCATAGAACCGCTGCACCCAGTCGTGGAAAAGCGGTGCCCAGCAGGGCATGCGGGTCGGGTCGGACCGGCAACCGACGGCGCAACCGTCGCATCGCGGCGTCGGGGTCGCGTCCGAGCTCCACCAGGCAGCTGACCGACAGCTGCGGCGGGCAGCGTCGCGGCCCCGCTCCGGAGGTACGCCGGTCCCGTTCGGCGAGCAGGGCGTCGACATCGGCGGCCCAGTCGTCGACGTCATCTTCCGGCGCCTCGAGCCGCCCGTCATCGCGCTGCGCACCAGCGCGGCCCCGCGATCCACGTCGCCGCGGCGCGCTCCGGCCGGGTCTGCCGGCCATATCGCTTCGACAACCTTGTCCCGCAACGGGTTCGGGTCACCGTCAGCAGGCGCGGGCGCCCAGTGTTCGACGACGCCGCATGGTCGCCCACGACGGCCGAGCCGTCAATGATCTCAGCGGCTGAGCCGTCGATGATCTCCTTGAGCTCGCAGAGGAACCCGACGGTCCGCGCGGCTTTGGTCTCGGAGGCGCCCCAATGGTGACCGGACAGCAGCAGTGTGTCCTCGGCGCGGGTGAGCGCCACGTACAGCAGTCGGCGTTCCTCGTCGACACGGCGCTGATCGAGCCTGCGCTTGTGCTCGGATATCTTGTCCGACAAGCCGTTTCCGATCGTTCACGTCCGAGGTGTCGAGCACCGGGACGCCGTGTCGGACCAGCGGTGGCACGATCGCCGCGCAGCAGCGGCGGCAGGCTCGGCAGCGTCGGTGAGCCAGGTGCCGCGTCGACGCCGTTGACGGAAACACTCGGCCGCTCAGGTGCGGCACGGCCACCACCTGCCACTCCAGGCCCCTTGGCGGCGTGCACGGTGAGGATCTGCACCCGGTCGTGCGCGACGGTCACTCCCCGTCGCTTCGCGGGGTGGTCCCCACCGCGGGGGCCAGCCGTTCTCCACCGCTGCGGCGGCATCCAGGAACGCCAGCAGGTCGGCACTGCCGCCGCGGCCGCGCGCGGCGCGCATAGTCGGCCACCACGTCGGCGAACGCGTCGAGGTGTTCGGTACCACTCCAGCCGCCGACGGCGGCCGCGCGGCCTGACCTCGGCATCGACGCCCAGCACCCGCCGCACCTCGGCCACCAGCTCGGGTAGCGGATGAGCGAGGTGCGCGCGCAGCGCCGGTCAGCTGCGTGACCCAGCGCGGTGATCCGGCCGATACCCGTCAGGGGAGTACGCGTGCACGGCCCCGGGATCGCAGATCGCGTCGGCCAGGCAGGCGGCGTCGGCGTCGGCGTGCGGCCTGCGCAACGATCGCGTCGGCCGATGCGCGATCCCCGGCGCCCGGCCGACCTCATCGAGTTCGACCGGCGCGGCGCCACAGCGCGCGGAGATGTCGCGGCCGCCAAGCCGCCAGCGCGGGCCGGTGAGAACACCGCATCGCGGCCGCTCCTGCGCTCGGGTCGGCGACCAGTCGCAGCATCGCCACCACGTCGGCGACCTCCATGACAGCGAGCAGACCCGCCAGTCCGACGACCTCGACCGGCACCCCGCGAGCGGTCAGCGCATCGGCCATCGGCGCGGCGTCGGCGTTGCGCCGCACGAGAACCGCTGCAGTCGGCGGACGGAACCGCGCCGCAGCGCGTCGTGGTAGCGCCGCGCCAAATGGTCCGGCCACCCAGTCGCGTTCGGCCGCAACGTCGGCAGCAGCGCACACCGGATCGTCCCCGGTTCGAGCGCCCGGCCGCGGCCGCAGCGGCTCGCACCGCCACCGACCTGCGCCGGGCCTCGGCGGACACCGCGTTGGCCAGATACAGCGCCCTCGGCGGATTGCGCCAGCTGGTGCGCAGCTCCAGCGAGCGGCGCGGGGCTGCCGTCCGAACGGGGAAGTCGGTGGCGAACCGCGGCAGGTTGGTCGCCGATGCCCCGCGCCAGCCGTAGATCGACTGATCGGATCGCCGACGGCGGTCAGCGCGAGGTCGTCGTCGACTCCGCCGCCGAACAGCGACGACAGCGCCACCCGCTGGGCGTGGCCGGTGTCCTGGTACTCGTCGAGCAGCACGACCCGGAAGCGCTCGCCGCAACTGCTCGCCGACCTGGGGGCACGTCGACGCCAGCCGGGCGGCCGAAGCCATCTGCATGCCGAAGTCCATCACCTTCTCGGCCCGCATGCGCTGCGTTCAGTGCGTCGATCAGGCGGCACCAGCTCGGTGCGCTCGGTCTGGGTGGCCAGCATCCGCAGCAGCCACTGGCTGGGACCGCGGTCGCGCTGATATGGAGCGGCGGGCAGCGTGTGCACCAGCCGCTCCAACTCGACGTGGGTGTCGCGTCAGCTGGTCGGTGTCGACCAGGTGCTCGGCCAACTGACCCGCCAAGCCGCAGCACCATCGCGGTGACGGCGGCCGGCGTCTTGTCGGTGTTCAGTGCGCCGGGTGCTCGCGTGACGACGCGAAATGCCAACTGCCACAACTCGGTTTCGCTGAGCAGCCGGGTACCGGGCTCTGACCGGGAGCAGCAGGCCGTGCTCGCGCAGCAGTGTTCCGGCGAACGCGTGGTAGGTGCTGACCGTCGCCGGCTCGTCGGCGTCGCGATATCCAGTCCGCCGGGAACGATGCCCGCGCCCGCCAGCCGGGCCAGCCGGGTGAGACCCGGCGCAGCAGCTGCCCGGCGGCCTTGCGGGTGAACGTCAGGCCGAGCACCTCGCCGGGCCTGGCGTAGCCGTTGGCCACCAGCCACACCACCCGGGCGGCCATCGTCTCGGTCTTGCCCGCGCCTCGCTCCTGCGATCACCACCAGCGGCCCTGGCGGTGCGGCGATGACCGCCGCCTGCTCGTCGGTCGGTGCGAAAAGACCTAGGACGGAGGCTAGATTCGGCCGGGCTGTAGCGTCGGTGTCACGATTGAGCCGTTCCGTCGGCCAGCCCGCTTGGGCGGGCACAGTTCGGCCGCACCGGGCAGTGCGCACAGCCGTCGTTGATGCGGGCCAGGAACTGCGGCCCCTGGGTTGCCGCGGCAGCGTTCTGCACCAGCTCCCGCCAGTCACCGCGGACATCGGCGGTCAGCGCGTCCTGTGCTCGCTCTGTCGGCGCCGGCCGCGCCGTTCCTGCCGAGGTAGACCAGCCGCCCACCCCGGGTGAATCACCCTGCGGCAGCAGACCTTCTGCGATTGCCAGCTGGTACATCGCGAGCTGGGCGTGGCGCTGGGCGTCGTCCTTGCTGACCGGTGTCTTGCCGGTCTTGACGTCCACCACCACGAGGCGTCCGGAGCCGTCGCGTTCGAGGCGGTCGAGGCGGCCGCGCAGCCGCACCGCGGGCTGTTGGTCATCGACTCAGGACGCCGTCGACCTCGACCTCGGTGCCAACCTCGGTGAGCTCGTGACGGGTCTGCGCCCGCCACTGCGCGAACGGCGGACAGCATTGCACGGTGCCGCGCCAGCTCGTTGTCGGCATACCACGCGAGACTCGAATGGCAAATTCTTCCACAGTCTTTCGAGTTCGGTGAGCCATCTGGCCCTCGGTCTTGCCCGGGTCGGCGACGAGGGCGTGCAGCAACGAGCCGATCGCCGACCGCACGTCGCGACCGTCGGTGCCGCCGTGCCGCTCCAGCAGCCAGCGCAGCGGGCAGTCGGCCAACGTCTGCAAGCGTCGACGGCGACAGCGTTACGACGTGGTCGTCCCCGACCACAGTGGTTCATCGGTGCTCGGCGGCGATCATGCCGTACCACTGCGCTAGGATCGGCGCCGGCACACGCCTGGCCGCAGCCAGCCGTGCCAGTTGCGCTGCGGCACCGGCTCGGACCGCATCAGTCGACGGCATCCTCGGGCGCGCAGCACCACCGCGCGCAGCCAGCCGACCACCGGAGCGGGAGCCAGCACCCGCGGCGCATGGCACCGGCTCGGCGGTTCGGGTTTCGGAGTCGGTAGCCAACTGGCCGAGCTCGTAGTAGAACGGCGAGGGCAAGCATCGAGTCGTCGCCGCTCTCACTGTCGACCGCGGTGACCAGCAGCCGGCTGCGGGCGCGGCCCATGGCGGCGATCAACAGCCGGCGTTCTTCCGCCAGCAGCGGCGCCCTGACTGGACACGGCTGCGTTCTCGCTGGCGACACCGTCGAGGACGTCGACGAGATGCTGCGTACCGAGCACACCACCGCGCGGAGTCGTGTTGGGCCACAACCCTTCCTGCAGTCCGGCGATGACCACGACATCCCATTCCCGCCCGAGGCGCGCGTGCGGCGCTCAGTACGGCGACGCGCGTCGACGTCGGATGATGGGTCGCCGGCCGTCGGCGAGCAGACCCAGTCGTGCTCACGTGCTCGACCAGGCCACACAGTGACGCCCCCGCGGTCCGCGACACATACTGCTCGGTGACGTCGAACAGCGCGGTGACAGCGTCGAGGTCGCTATCGGCCTTCGCGCCGACGGTGCCGCCCCGCTCACTGGCCGCCAACCAGCGCCGCTGCAGGCCGGAGCGGTGCCATGCCTGCCACAGCGTGTAACGCGGGTCTGCGCCGTCTGCCGCTGCGCTGCGGCGTGGCAGTCGCGAGCACGGCGCGCACCCGCCGTAACTGGGCGAGCTCAGTCCCCTGACACCTGCAACGGTGTTCGACTGTCGAGCGCGTCGACGAGCAGGTCAGCGAACTCGCGCGGCGGCCGGCTGCGCATCGGCGCGGCGCAGACGCCGCGGCGCAGTTGCCGCGAGCAGAGACACCGGATCGACCCGGCCGATCGGCCCGGTCAGCGAGCGTCCAGCGCGCGATCGCCGTCCAACCCGTCGCGCAGTCGCGGTCGAGCACCGTCAGCATCGCCGCGCCGCCGGGCTGCTCGGCCAGCGGTACACCCGACGGCGGCACCACCACCGGTACACCCGCGGCGGTCAGGCGCGGGACAGCGCCGCGCCGCTCCGCCGCACCGACCGGACGATCACGGCCATCTGCGACCACGGCACGCTCGTCGATGAGGTGGGCTCCGCAGCGCGTCGACGACCAGCGCCGACTCGGCGTGCGGGCGACGCGGCGATCCGCACTGATCACCGAACCCGACCCCGCCCCGGTGCCTACCAGGTCGCGGGCGGCGCCTGCGCCGGGCAGCCGCCGGGCAATCCCGGTGATGGCATCGCGCGCACCGCGGGTGCGCAGCGGTACGACTGCGTCAGCGTGATCACCGGGTCGTCCTCGCCGCCGCAACAGCGCGGGATCGGCGCCGCGGTAGCCGAACACCGCCTGGCTGGGGTCACCGGCGATCGACGGTCAGCTTCGGCGCTCGCCGCCAGCACGCGCACCAGGCGGGCGGCCTGCGGGTCGAGGTGCTGGGCGTCGTCGACCAGCAGCAGCTTGACCTCGCCCGCGCTCGGCGGCGAGCAGTTCGGGATCGACGGCGAACGCTTCCAATGCGGCGCCGACGAGTTCGGCGGCGCCAAGCGCGGGAACGGTGACCTGCAGGCGCGGCCATTCCGACGGCGGATCGCAGCAGCATCGTCTGCTCGTATGGTCTGCGCGAACCGCCCTGCGGCTAGCCATTCCGGACGGCCGGCAAGTCGGCCGATGCGTTGCAGCGCAACCGGATCCACGCCGCGTTCGGTGCAGCGGGCCAGCAGGTCGCGCAGCTCGTTGGCGAAACCGACGGTGCTCAGCGCCGGGCGCAGCTGACGCGGCCAGGCGACTGCGGCGCGTCGCCGTCCTCGAGGTCGCCTGGCCAGCAGCTCGCGGATGATGCCGTCCTGCTCGGCGCGTGGTGATCAGCCGCGGAGGCGGATCCCCGTTGCGCTGAGCGGCAAGCCTCAGCACTGCGAAGGCGTACGAGTGCACCGTGCGGACCAGCGGCTCACGGACGACGGCGCGACTGCCCGGCTGGACAGCAAGGCGGAAGTGATCGCGGCGCGCGCCTGCGTGCCGAGCCGCGCCGAACCCGTCAGCAGCAGAACCGATTCCGGATCGGCGCCCGTCGGCGATGATGCGGCCGGCGGTCTCGATCAGTAGGCGGGTCTTGCCGGTGCCAGGTCCGCCCAGCACGCGCACCACACCGCGAATACCGAGCGGTCAACGCGTCGGAGCTGGGGCACTCCCGCAAGCGGAGGTACCACCGGCCGGAGGCTGGAGGACGGTCTGCGGTGCGGACATGTGAAGCATGACACCACGGGGTCCGACAAGGCCGTTCCTTGCGCTGCTGGCAGCATCTAGGCCGTGACCCAAGACCTGCTGCATGTGCATCGATACGGCCGCCGCAGACCGGCGCAGATCCTGGCCGTCCACGGCCTGACCGGACACGGCCAGCGCTGGCAGACGCTGGCCACCCGGCACCTGCCCGACGTTCGCGATCGTCGCACCGACCTGCTCGGGCACGGCAGGTCGTCGTGGGCGGCGCCGTGGACCATCGACGCCAACATCGGCGCACTCGCCGAGCTTGCTCGACCGCGTGGCCGGACGGCCCCGTTGCTGGTGGTCGGGCACTCGTTCGGCGGCTGCGGTCGCGCTGAATCTTGCTGCCGCGCGCCCGGATCTGGTCGCAGTCGCTGGTGCTGCTCGATCCCGGCCGTTGGCCTCGACGGCGCGTGGATGCGCCGACATCGCCGACGACATGTTGGCCTCGCCGTACTACACCGATCGCGACGAGGCCCGCAACGAGAAGGCGTCCGGCTCGTGGGGCGACGTGGATCCTGCCGAACTGGACGCGCGAACTCGACGAGCATCTGGTCGACCTGCCCGGCGGCCGCGTCGGGTGGCGGATCAGCATTCCAGCGATGATGTCGTACTGGAGCGAGCTTGCGCGCGAATTCGTGTTGCCGCGCAAAGGAATACCGGACGACGTTGGTCCGTGCCACGCGCACCGACCCGCCGTACGTCGACCGATGACTCTGCTCGCGGCGCTCGACGAGCAACTGGACCGACTTCACGCTTGCTGGAGTTCGACTGCGACCACATGGTGGCCCAGGCGCTACCCGGCCGAGACCGCGGCGGTGATCCGCAAGCGGCTGGACCAGGGCTGAGCCATGGCGACGATCACCGACGAACAGGTCGAGACCGTGCGCGCGCTCGTCGCCTCGATCCCGGCCGGCCGGGTGTCAACCTACGGCGACATCGCCGATCAGCGGCAGGGCTTTCCAGCCCGCGCATCGTCGGCTGGATCATGCGCACGGACTCGTCCGATCTGCCGTGGCACCGGGTGATCACCGCATCCGGCGTGGCCCGCACCGCACCTCGGCCACCCGACAGCTGGAACTGCTGCGCGCCGAAGGCGTGCTCGCCGCCGGACGGACCGGGTCCGCCGGTCTAGCGCGGCTGACAGAGCTCCGAGGTGCGCTGACGTGAGTTCTGCACTCAGAGCACCAGCCGGACCAGGGCGGCCGGTGCGGGCCAGACCAGGGAACGCCGCGGCCGTCGACCGCGGATGCAGCGCGTGCACGGCGAGCCGGAACATCAACGCGCGCAACAACATCTGCGGCCACTCCGGCAGCGGGCTCCAACGCTCGATCAGACCGTCGTCGGCCTCGCCCCATGACAGCGCGTCGACGACCACCACCCCGGCCGCCCACGACGCCGGCCGCCAGTACGGCGTGATGTCGGTGATGCCTGGCGCCGCGGTGCCCGCGAAAAGCACTGTGCCGTAAAGGTCGCCGTGCACCAGCTGGTTGGGGCTCTTCGTCGGCCGGCGCAGTCGCGGCGAGCTGGTTGATGAGCTCGATCGAACGCTGCCCGTCCGCCGAGCCGGGCGACACCCGCGCACCCGGCGGCAGCGACGTGCAGCGGCCGCTCCTCCCACGCGGCGCGGTCGGCGGCGATGAACACGTCGACGTCGGCCCACGGCGCGACCGGCGGCTGGGTCAGAAAGCGGGGCCGCTCCAGCTTGGCCGTCGCCTCGTGCAGCCGCACCGCCGCCGGAGACCACCTCGTCGTGGCGGGGCTCGGGCGTGCCGGCCACGAAGGTGTCCGCGCGCCAGCCCGCGACCACATAGCGGCCGTCGGTCGAGCGCACCGGCCGGGCCAGCCGCACACCGTCGACGAACAACGTCTCGCGAACCTTCGCCGACCACGCGGCGCGGGCGTGGTCGGCAACCATCGACAGCACGACCTCACCGCAGCGCCAGCCGCCCTCCCAGCTCGAGCCGAGCGGCACCGGACGCAGACCGGCCAGTCCGAACGCCGCCAGCACATGGTCCGGCGGCCGTTCGACAGTCACACACCTCAGCCTAAGCGCGAGTTACGGCTAACGAGCCGTTAGTACATCACCATGTCGGGTTCGAGTTGCTTGCCCCACGCGACGATTCCGCCCTGCACGTGCATCGCGTCGGAGAAGCCGGCCTTCTTCACGATGGCCAGCACCTCGGCCGAGCGCACACCCGTCTTGCAGTAGAACACCGGGGTGCGGTCGACCTGCAGTTTGGCCAACGCCTCGCCCGATTCGAACGCGGACTTCGGGATCAGCTCTGCGCCCTCGATGCGGTTGATGTCCCACTCGACCGGTTCGCGCACGTCGATCAGCGCCAGCTGGCTTGCCGGAGTCCAGCAGCTCGCGCAGCTCGCGCGGCGTGATCGTGCGAGTCGGCCGCGGCCTCGGCGGCCGCGTCGGACACCACGCCGCAGAACTCCTCGTAGTCGATCAGCTCGGTGATCTTCGGCGTGGACGGGTCCTTGCGGATCTTGATGGTGCGGTAGGTCATGTCCGAGCGCGTCGTAGACCATCAGCCGGCCCAGCAGCGGCTCGCCGATGCCGGTGATCAGCTTGATGGCCTCGGTGCCCATCACCGAGCGCGATCGACGCGCACAGGATGCCCAGCACGCCGCCCTCGGCGCACGACGGCACCATGCCGGGTGGCGGCGGCTCCGGGTACAGGTCGCGGTAGTTCAGGCCGAGGCCCGTCGGGCGCGTCCTCCCAGAACACCGACACCTGGCCCTCGAAGCGGTAGATCGAGCCCCACACGTACGGCTTGCCCGCCAGCACGGCGGCGTCGTTGACCAGGTAGCGGGTCGCGAAGTTGTCGGTGCCGTCGAGGATCAGGTCGTACTGCTTGAACAGGTTGACGGCGTTGTCCGGCTCGAGCCGCAGCTCGTGCAGCCGCACCTCGACAAGCGGGTTGATCTCGCGGATCGAGTCACGTGCGCTCTGCGCCTTCGACCGGCCGATATCGGACTGGCCGTGGATGATCTGGCGCTGCAGGTTGGACTCGTCGACCACGTCGAACTCGACGATGCCGATGGTGCCCACCCCGGCGGCGGCCAGGTACAGCAGCGCCGGCGAGCCCAGCCCGCCGGCGCCGATGACCAGCACCTGGCGTTCTTCAGCCGCTTCTGCCCGTCCACCCCCAGGTCCGGGATGATGAGGTGGCGGCTGTAGCGCGCGACCTCTTCGCGCGTCAGTTCGGCCGCCGGCTCTACCAGCGGCGGCAACGGTGTCGACACCGAGATCTCCTTGATTGACATTCTACTGACCATCACAGCAGGTACTGCAGATCAACGGCAACGAGCCTGGTCGATAGCTTCCGCGGGTGCTAGGCGATCCGGATACGGCCAGGGGTTGAACTGGCAGTGTCTTGCCGTCGGGTTTGACCGACTCCGGGTCGAACCGGGCGGCGTCGTTGTTGTTGGTCGAGAACGTCTGCTGCATCATCACCGGCGCCAGCTCACCGTTGGCCCCACATGGCTCGTGGCGCTGGTAGCCGATCGCGTGGCCGACCTCGTGGTTGACCAGGTACTGCCGGTAGGAGCCGACGTCGCCCTGGAACGGCACCGCGCCGCGCACCCAGCGGGCCTCGTTGATGAACACCCGGGGCTGGTTGTCGGCGTAGGCCGGGTTGTAGCAGGACGCCTCGAGCTGGGATGTCGTAGCCGCAGCCCTCCCGCACGGTCATCGGCGAGCTCAGCGAGATCCGGAAGTCCGGCTGACCGCTGTCGATGCGGGTGAACGCGAACTGCGGGTTGTGGGTCCAGCTCTTGGGATTGGCCAGCGTTTCGCTGACCATCCGGGCGAATCCGTCGTCGCCGCCGAACGTCGTGGTGTCGACGCCGTCCTCGACCTCGACGGTGTAGGTGAACACCTTGGCGGTGCCCTCGCCGACCTTGGGTGTGGTGCCCGGCACGATGTGCCACGTCTTGGCGCCGGCCTCGGTGAACGGTCCGCCGTCGGGCAGGATCCCGGTGGGCAGGTTCACGTCGAACTGCGTGAGCCCCTTGGGCGGCGCACCGATGATCTGCGTGCTGGCCACGCCGATGGTCGGCGGGCCCTGCACCGGTCCCTCGGCCTCCTTGGGTGCGGGCGCACTGGTTCCGGTGATGGTCTGGTACACCACGACGCCGGTCAGCGCGATCAGCGCCGGCAGGGCGTAGGCCCGCCAGCCGTAGGTGGAGATGAAGCGGCCCAGCCACGTCTGCTTGCGCACGCGCCGATGTTCATCGCGATTGGACCTGACCCGGCCGGAGTCCTCGGCAACGGGTCGCGCTGCGCGCGCAATGGCTCGCGCCACTCGTCACGCAACACGGGCACGCGACCGCCCCCGTGACGCCCCGGGTCGTAGGTCACCGAAACAGGATGGCACAGTCTGCTGCGCTTGCACTTCCGGCGCGCCACCGCCACGGCACGATGGCGTGCATCCGCGCTCGCCGTGGCAACGGTAGTAGTGTCGTTGCGAAACGAATTCAGATGAAGGACGCAATGAGCGATCTCGCCAACACCGCCGCGAGGAGGGCGAGCAACCGGCCAACGGCGGCACGGTGGCCGGCTCCGGCGCGGGTCGGCGCGGGAACAGGCTGCCCCGCGACGAGCGCCGCGGCCAGTTACTCGCTGCTGCCAGCGAGGTTTTCGTCGACCGCGGCTACCACGCCGCAGGAATGGACGAGATCGCCGACCGTGCGGGCGTGAGCAAACCCGTTCTCTACCAACACTTTACGTCCAAGCTCGAGCTGTATCTGGCCGTAGCTGCAGCGGCACGTCGACAACCTCGTCTCGGGTGTGCGCCAGGCGCTGCGCACCACCACCGACAACCGGCAGCGGGTGCGGGCCGCGGTGCACGCGTTCTTCGACTTCATCGAGCACGACGGCCAGGGCTACCGGCTGATCTTCGAGAACGACTACGTGACCGAACCTCAGGTGTCCGCGCAGGTCAAGGTGGCCACCGAGGCGTGCACCGACGCCGTGTTCGACCTGATCAGCCACGACTCCGGGCTGGAACCGCACCGGGCCAGGATGATCGCGGTCGGGCTGGTGAGCATCAGCGTCGACTCAGCCCGGTACTGGCTGAACAACGACCGGCCGATCTCCAAGGACGACGCCGTGGAGGGCACGGTGCAGTTCATCTGGGGCGGCCTGTCCCACGTGCCGCTTACCCGGTCTTAGCGGCGCTCCGCGCCGACGCCGAAGCCGACCCGGCGCACGTCGGCGGCGCCGATCTCGACATAGGCGATCTTCGCCGACTGCACCAGGAAACGGCGGCCCTTCTCGTCGGTCAGTGCCAGGACGCCCGAATCCTTGCTCAGCGCGTCGGTGATCAACTTCTCCACCTCGCTGGGTGTCTGCGCGCTGTTGAAGATCAGCTCGCGCGGGCTGTCGGTGACACCGATCTTGACCTCCACGCTGGACCCTTTCCGTTCGTGTGTTCCTCGCCAAGAAGGCTAGTGGACGCCTGCGGTGCGATGCCGCGCCGGCCACTTCGCGGTTAGCGAACCGGCGAATCAGCGAGCAGCAGCCGGCGACCGCCCGCGCGGATTCTCGACCGAACCGAGTCCGGACCGTGATCAAAGCCCCAGCGCGTCAACCTCATTCGTCACATCTGTCCCGATAGCATCAGGCCCGGCATTAGACGAAACGACCGGGATAGCTGCATGAACAGGCCATACACCGCACATTCACCGTATTCCTTGAGCCCGACCGAACGGATTCCCAGCCACGGGGACGACGGCGGCGAAACGGTCGACCTCGACCGCGAACGCTACGACGAATACGAGGGCCTCGACGACTACGAGGACTACGACGAGTACGAGGATCGACGAGACTACGAGCCGATCGATCGCCGGTGGATCTGGGTCGCCGGCGTGGCAGGCGCGATTCTGCTCGTCGCGGTGATCTGCACGGTGGTCATCCTCGGCGGCGGCGACAGCGGCTCGGTGTCCACGACGGTCGTCCCCGCCGGACCACCACGCCAGCCGGCCGCCACCACGTCGGCACCGCCGGCCGCGACCACGCCGTCCGCGCCCCCGCCCGCGGCGCCGTTGCCGCCGGAAACGGTCACCACCGTGACGCCGACCGCGAGCGCCCCGCCCAGCGCCACGCCGACCGCACGCGGCTCCCTCGCGCCTGCGCCGAGCACGATCACCTACCGGGTGACCGGCAACCGCAGTCTCATCGACCTGGTGACGGTGATCTACACCGATGCGCAGGGAGCGCTGCAGACCGACGTGCAACGTCGCGCTGCCGTGGGCGAAGACCGTCGGTGCTGGACCCGGGTGTGACGCTCAGTTCGGTCACCGCGACGAGCGTGACCGGTCAGCTGAACTGCTAGCATCACCGACGCGGCGGGCGCCGCGATCGCCGCGCAGAACAACAACACGATGATCGCGAACTGCACCGCTGAGCAGGCTCAGGCCAGGCCAAGTTCGTGCATGCGGGTGCTGTGCGTGCGCTGCAGACGGTCGAAGAACTCGGTCAGTCTGGCTCAGGCCCTCCGCCGCTGGACATCACCAGGTCGACGAGCTCGTCGTGGTCGGCCAGCACGAACTGGGCCTGAGTGATGGCCTCGCCGAGCAGCCGGCGCGACCACAGCGCCAGCCGGTGGCGCTGCTTCTCGCTGGCCGTCACCGCGGCCTGCACCTCGGCCGACGACGAACTGCGAGTGCCCGGTTTCGGCCAGCACCGCGCGCACCACGTCGGCGACCTCGTCGGGCAGCACGTCGGCGATCTCCAGATAGAAGTCGGCCGCCAGCGCGTCGCCGACGTAGGTCTTCACCAGCGCTTCCAGCCACGTGCTCGGGTGTGGTCAGCCGGTGGTAGTTCTCCAGCGCCGAGGCGTACTTCGTCATCGCGGGCACCACGTCGACTCCCCTGATGCTCCAGCGCATCCCGCAGCACCTCGTAGTGGTTCATCTCCGCGGCGGCCATGCTGGCCATGTTGATTCGGCCCAGCAGGTTGGGCGCCATCCGCGCCTCGTCGGTGAGCCGATAGAACGCCGCCACCTCGCCGTAGGCCAGCAGCGCGAACAACTCGTTGACGCCGGGATGGTCGGCCGACACGCCTGACGTCACCGGGTGCCGATCTGCTCGGGAGATGGCGCAGGCGGCGTCGAATTCATGGCCCAACTCTAGTACGGCGACTGGGCGGGCCGACGCGCCGGCAAACCCGACCGGCTATCATGGACGTAGGCAGTGGCATGCACAGTGGCGCTGCGACAAGGCTTCAGCCGCTACCGAAGAAATGTGCGTGCACGCAGTCGGCCCGCCTACCTCAGCGCAGGGCCCCAGCGGAGCTTTTCGTCAAACTCGTGCGCGCGTGGACGCGCAACGAGGATCGCCGAAAATGACTCCGAAAGGCTACGTCTACCAACGCATGACGCATCTCAACCCAACATTTGCCGAACTCGGAGTTCGCGACGAAATAGTGCGCGCACTGGCCGAAGACGGCATCGAGCATCCATTTGCCATCCAAGAACTGACGCTGCCGCTCGCGCTGGCGGGCGACGACCTGATCGGCCAGGCCCGCACCGGCATGGGCAAGACCTTCGCGTTCGGTGTGCCGCTGCTGCAAGCGCATCACCACCGACACCGAGCGCCCGCTGAGCGGCATCCCGCGAGCGCTCGTCGTGGTGCCCCACCCGCGAACTGTGCCTGCAGGTCGTCCGGCGACCTCGCCGCGGCTGCGAAGTACCTCACCGCCGGTGACCGCAAGCTGACCGTCACGTCCATCTACGGCGGCGCGCGCCTACGAGCCGCAGATCGAGGCGCTGCGCAAGCGGCGTCGACGTCGTCGTCGGCACGCCGGGCCGGCTGCTCGACCTCGCCCAGCAGGGCCACCTGCAGCTCGGCGGGTGTCGCCGTGCTGGTGCTCGACGAGGCCGACGAGATGCTCGACCTCGGCTTCCTGCCCGACATCGAGCGCATCCTGCGCCAGATCCCCGACGACCGGCAGGCCATGCTGTTCTCGGCGACGATGCCGGACCCGATCATCACGCTGGCCCGCACGCTTCATGAACCAGCCGACGCACATCCGGGCCGAGAGGTCGCCGCAATCCTCGGCCGTGCACGACCACCACCGAGCAGTTCGTCTACCGCGCCCACGCGCTGGACAAGGTCGAACTGGTCAGCCGGATGCTGCAGGCCGCGCGGTCGCGGCGCCACGATGATCTTCACCCGCACCAAGCGCACCGCGCAGAAGGTCGTCCGACGAGCTCGGCCGAGCGCGGGCTTCAAGGTCGGCGCCGTGCACGGCGACCTCGGATCAGGTCGCCCGCGAGAAGGCGCTCAAGGCGTTCCGTACCGGCGACATCGACGTGCTGGTGGCCACCGACGTCGCGCGCCCGCGGCATCGACATCGACGACGTCACCCACGTCATCAACTACCAGATGCCCCGAGGACGAGCAGGCCTACGTGCACCGCATCGGGCGCACCGGCCGCGCAGGCAAGACCGGTGTCGGCGATCACCCTCGTCGACTGGGACGAGCTGGCTCGCTGGGAAATGATCGACAAGGCGCTGGGCCTGGGCTGCCCCGACTCCGGCCGAGACCTACTCCAGCTCACCGCATCTCTACGAGGAGCTGGACATCCCGACGGACGCCAACGGGCACGGTCGGCCCGGAACCGCGCAAGCTCAGCCAAGCGTCCTGCGCGCGACGCCGCGGGCAGCAGAGTCGCGACCGGGAAGCGGCCCGCCCGCAGCCGCCACCCGCAACCGCAGGTCGCGTCGCGCGCCCGTGGCGGCAAGCCGGCTCAGCGATCATCCCGGAGGCGACGCCGAGACAGGCCCACGCCGCCGAGAACGACGCAGACCGCCGACGGCGCTGAGGAACCGCAGCTCGGGCCAGCGCGCGCCGTCGCCGTCGCCCGCGCAAGACGGCCGCCGCGACCGCCAGCTAGCCGAGGTTCCCGCCAGCCGGATGGTCAAACCCGAACGCCGCACCAAGGGCCGACCTGCTGGCGGCCGCGGCGATCGCGGCGGTGGTCGCCGTCGTCGCCGCCCTGATCTGGTGGACCAGCGACGCCAGGGCCACCATCAGCAGGCCCGCCGCGGCGCCCGGTGCAGACCCTCGCGCCCTGCCAAGGCGGTGTCCGCGGTCGCTGCGGCAGCTGTGGACGGCGCCGAGCCCGAAGACCACCACGCCGGTGGTGGTCGGCGGCAGCGTGATCTGCAGGTAACGGTCGCGACGGTCGATGGCCGCGACCCGGTCACCGGGGACACGCTGTGGAGCTATGCGCGCGACCTCGAGCTGTGCGGCGTCACGCTATGTGCTACAACTACGCGGTCGCGGTCTATCCCGACAGTCCGCGGGTGCGGCCAGGTCAGCACGATCGACGGCCAGACCGGCATGCGCGGACCGAGCCGCACCAGCCTACGCCGACCCGGAGGTCGACGCTGTCCGCCGACGGCGCCACCGGTGCTGTCGTGCCGGGGACAGCAGCCTGGAGATGTGGCGCTCGGACATGGTCCGGATGCTGCTCGCTACGGCTCGCTCGACGCCCGGATCAAACCGGGCACGCCCGCCCGGTGATCTGCCGGCTGGTGTCGGCGGCAGGCCAGCTCGACGGCCGTTTCGGTGCTGAGGCGTGCCCGACACAGGCCGACCTGCGGCTGACGCTGCTGCGGCCCGCCGACGGAGGAAGACACGCCCAACCTGAAATACGTGCCGCAGCCCGGCGTCGTCGACGACTCCGGCGCCCGCGTCGATCGCGGTGTCCGATACCACCACCGCCGTCTATGTACCCAGCCCGAAGCCGACGGTCAACATCGTCGACGAGACCGGCGAAACGACCGTCGCCAGCACTGCTGGTGCCGAAGCCGCCGTCACCGAACGCGACGCATGTCGCGCGCCGGCGATCTGATCACTGGTGGACGGGCGACTCGCTGATGGTGTTCTCCGCCAACGGACTTCGCTACCGCTACACGGTCAGCCGCGTCGGGCGACAACATTCCGCTTGGGCCCAGGCGACGATGATGGCCGGGCGGTTGCTGGTCCCCGTCACCGGCGGGTACGACGTGTTCGACCCGGCCACCGGCAGCCGGTGTCGCACACATCCCGCTGCAACGGCCGCGCGAGTTCCGCTGCGGTGGTGCCCGCGGTGGCCGGTTCGACGATCCTCGAGCAGCGCGGACGACTCAACTGCTGGTTGCGCGCGTTGAGTCTAGTCAGAGATCGCGAGCACTCCGGACACTCGGAGATCACGGGGTGCCTCGCAGTGGGCGATGTGCGCGAGAAGTTTGTCGGCGAGCCGAAGGCTGGAGACCTGCTCGGCGATCTGCGCACGCTTGCTCGTCGATGAGGGCGATCCTGTCCCCGCGGTCGCCGATGCCGAGTTCTTTGATCTCGGCGAGCGATAGACCCGCACGCTGACAGATCTGGATCATTCGGGCTTGGCCGATCGTCTGGTCGTCATATGCCCGGTGTCCCGACGAGAGCCGCCTCGGCCTCAGCGACCGACATCCTCCCCAGTGCCGCAATACGTGGGTAGCGACCGCCAGCGTGGCCGCCGCGTCGCCGATCCGCCGGCCGTTTTCGGTCACATTCGCCCCTTTACTTCAGGTCGACCTGAAGTTCTAGCGGTTCCACACATGTCCAGAGATGTGAGATCCCCGTCCGTCGCCGCGTGCTGCGGCGCCCTCCTCGGTCTGGGTGCGGGAATCATTCGCTCGCGCCGCGCCGACGCCCGATTCCTCGCGTCGCTGAGGAACGCCGGACTGCCGAAAGCCACTGCGACGGTGTCGGTTTCCCGCTCAGGCAGGTACCGCGTTCCGTCCCGGCAGCTTTGATCGTGGAGGGCGCAGGCGTCCGCGACGGATCGGTAGTCTGGCGTCCTTCGTGGTGACGCATCCCACGGCCACGTTCGTCGTGGATCCCGGTGTCTGCGTCAACGTCGGAGAACGCGCCGTCGCGCAACTTCCTGCTGTGTTGAGAGCGGCGGTCAAACCCTCGGCCGACGTCGTCCCGACGGCAGCGGCGCTTGCCGAACAGGGATACGCCATGGCGGACATCGATTTCGCACTGCCGACGCACGCACACTGGGACCACGTGTGCGGCCTTCATGATCTACCCGGACTACCGGTGTACCTGCACCGGACCGAACACGACTGGGTCACAACGGGATCCGTCGTGCCGGTGGGAGGGGTTCGCGATTCGCTCTGAAGAGCGTCCGACGATCGACTACGACCTCGACGGTCCACCGGTGCTGACCTTCGCCCGCAGCCACGATCTGTTCGGCGACGGTTCTGTCGTCAGTCGTCGACCTGCCGGGCACACTTCGGCAGTGTCGGCGTGCTGCTGCACACCGCGGCAGGCCACATGCTGCTCGCAGGCGACGCCGCATGGCACACCTACCAGATCGACGACATCCGCCAGAAGTCCAGCTACCCGGGAGGACTCGCGGACGAAGACCGTGTCGAGGCCTTCCGGACGCTGCACCGGCTGCACGCCGTCAAGGATCGCGTGACGGTGGTGCCCACGCACGATCCCAGCGCAGCCAGGCGGCTGTGGAGCTCGGCTAACCCGATTCCGCTTGTGCCTTAGCGCGTTCGGCCGTCGCCAGTGCTGCGTACTGCCGCTCCAGTGCCTGGCCGGACCGCTGCGCCAGCCATCCGCCATCGATGCCGACATCGCATCCGGGAAGATGTCGTCTTCATCGTTCTCCACACCGTCGAAGATCGCTCGCGCGACGGACTCCGGCGAAGCCTTCGGCGCGTCGAGACCCCTTGTCATGTCGGTATCGACGATGCCGGTGAGGACGGCGTGGACGGTGACGCCCCGCTCGGGCGAAGAGGACGCAGGGACTGCGTGAGCAGGGAAATGCCGCGGCCTTCGAAATCGAGTATGCCGGGATCAGCGGCAAGCAGGGCGAGGAGCGTTCACCGACAGGTTGTTCACGACGGCTCCGCTGGAAGCGCTCAGCAACGGAAGGAAGGCCTGAGTGACGCTGTATGTGCCGAACAGGTTGACGTCAGGTGACGTTCCAGCGTGGCCCGATCGCTCAAGTCGTCGTAAGAGCGCGATGCCGGCGTTGTTCACCAGGACGTCGAGCGTGCCCGATGTGGTCCACGGCCTGCTGGATCTGGGCCGCGTCGGTCACGTCGAGTGGCACGGGTGTGATGCGCGCATCCGAGTGGGCCACGGGTTTCGCGCGTACCGACGTACACGCGTCTTGCGCCTCTCTTCAGGGCTTCAGAAACCAGCGCCCGTCCGATGCCGCGATTGCCTCCGGTGACCAGAACATGTTGTCCGTGATTGTCGTCATGCCCGTTCAGATACGCGGCACATCCGCGATTCATCGGCCGACGTGCTGTTCGGGCGTCAGACTCCGGCGCGAACGTCGGCCAGCGCCTTGCCGCGACTTCCAGTGCTTGAGCAGCGCAGTCGGCCAGTTCGCGATAGGCGAGTGCGCCCTTGTTCTTGCGGCTGGCCAGCACCGACGCGCCCGACGCGCTGGCCTCGGCGAACCGCACGGTGCGCGGGATCGGCGGCGCCAGCACCGGCATGTCGTAGCGGTCGGCGACGTCGAGCAGAACGTCACGGCTGTGGGTGGTGCGCGAGTCGTACAGCGTCGGCAGCGCACCGCAGCAGCTTCAGGTCGGCGTTGGTGATCTGCTGGACGTCGGTGATCGTGCGCAGGAACTGGCCGACGCCGCGGTGCGCCAACATCTCGCACTGCAGCGGCACGATCACGTCGTCGGCCGGCGGTCAGCGCCGTTGAGGGTGAGCACCCCCAGCGACGGCGGGCAGTCGATGATCACCACGTCGAAGTTGCCCGCCGATCTTGGCCAGCGCGCGTTTGAGCGCGTACTCGCGGCCGGCGCGCATCAACAGCATCGCCTCGGCGCCGGCCAGGTCGATGTTGGCCGGCAGCAGCGTCATTCCCTCCGGGGTGTCCACCAACGCCGCGTCCGGCTCCACGTCGCCGAGCAGCACCTCGTGGATCGACACGGCAAGCTTGTCGGGATCCTGGCCGAGCGAAAACGTCAAACACCCTTGTGGATCCAGGTCGACGAGCAGCACTCGTCGGCCCTTCTCCACCATCGCCGCACCCAACGACGCGACCGTCGTCGTCTTGGCGACCCCACCCTTTTGATTGGCGACCGCAAGTACCCGCGTCACGTTGTTCATCGTTAGCATGCGCGCCGACACGCGACCGCGCGGCGTGCGGCAGAATCGGCGGGGTGAGGGCCCCAGCGAAGCTAGGGCCTTCTGCAGCATCGGCTGCTCCTGCTGCGTCACGGCGAGACCGAGTGGTCCCGAAGCGGCAGGCACACCAGCAGCACCGACCTGGACCTGACCGAGATCGGGGCGGGAGCAGGCCAAGCTGGCCGCCGACGACGCTCGCCGGTGCTGCAGCTGGACAACCCGCTGGTGGTCAGCAGCCCTCGGCAGGCGCGCGCGGTGACCGCCGAACTGGCCGGGCTCACCGTCGACGAGGTGAACCCGCTGATCAGCGAATGGGACTACGGCGACTACGAGGGCACTGACCACTGATGCAGATCCGGAGAAGGTGCCCGAACTGGCTGGTGTGGACGCACGGCTGTCCCGGCGGTGAGGACTCACGGCTCAGGTCATGCGAACGCGCCGACCGGGCGATCGCGTTCGCGTTGGACGCACATGGAGTCCCGCGACGTGCTGTTCGTCGGCCACGGCCACTTCTCCCGCGCGGTGATCACCCGCTGGGTCGAGCTGCCCGTATCCGAGGGGATTCAGGTTCGCGATGGCCGCGGCATCGATCGCGGTGTGCGGCTTCGAGCACGGGGTGCGCCAGCTCAGCGCGCTCGGGACTGACCGGATGTCCACACGCCACCGTGCCTGTCGACGTGACGCCCGAACCCGTCGTTCGTGCTCGCCGGCCCCGACGGCGCCGTCGTCGCCGACGGGATGCACACCGCGTTCCCGCGACTCGCCGACGCACGCGCCGCACTTGCGTCGCACAGCAGTCCGATCGTGTTGGGCGCGTTGCCCTTTGACATGACGCAGCCGGCGGCACTGATGCGCCCGCATTCGGTGCGGTTCGCCGACGCGCTACCGGACTGGCCCGCCGCGCCCAGCTGCCCGACGGTGCGGATCGCGGCAGACGATACCAGCGCCCGACGAGCACCGCGCACGCATCCGGGCCGCGTTGCGCAAGCTGCACGACCCCGACAGCGGCCTGCACAAGGTGGTGCTTGGCCCGGGCGTTGCGGCTGGTGGCCGACGGACCGCTGGATGCCCGAACCATCGTTGCGCCGGCTCGTCGTCCGCCGATCCGACGGCCAACGCGTACTCTCGCCGACCTGACGCGCGGCAGGCGGCGCGTACTCCGGCACCGCGCTCGTGGGCGCGAGCCCCGAGCTGCTGGTTGCTCGGCGCGGCGACCGGGTGGCCTGCCGGCCGTTCGCCGGGTTCGGCGCCGCGACTGCCCGACCCGGACGCCGACCGGGCCAGCGGCGACGGCGCTCGCCGCAGTCGGCCAAGAACCGCCACGAGCACCAGACTGGTTGTCGACGCGATGCGCAAGGCGCTCGACCCGTTGTGCGTCGACCTGCAGATTCGCGCCGGACACCGCAGCTGAGTCAGGACCGCGGCGGTCTGGCACCTGTACACGCCGATCACCGGTCGGCTGCGCGAAACATCAACCACCGCTTTGGATCTCGCTGCTGCGCTGCATCCGGACTCCCGGCGGTCGGCGGCGTGCCCGCCGCGGCCGCGGCCAACTGATCGGCGAGCTCGAGGGCGACCGCGGCTTCTACGCGGGCGCGGTTGGCTGGTGCGACCGAGCGCGGCGACGGGCGCTGGGTGGTGTCCATCCGCGGCGCGCAGCTGTCGGCCGACCGCCGCACCGCCGATGCCCACGCCGGCGGCGGCATCGTCGCCGAGTCCGATCCCGACGACGAAGTCGCCGAGACCACAACGAAATTCACCACCATCCACCTGTCGGCCCTGGAGGCGCAGCCATGACCGAGATCATCCGGCCCGGCCAGGCCCGGCGACGAGGCCGAGCTGACCGCGATGATTCACGAGCTCGCCGAGTTCGAGCGGGCCAGCGCGCGAGTGCACCGTCACCGAAACCCAGTTGCGCGCCGCGCTTTTCGGCGACTCACCGACGGTGCAGGCTCACATAGCCGAGGTGGACGGCGAAGCGGCTGCCGGGCGCGCTGTGGTTTCGCAACTTCTCGACCTGGGACGGCGTCGCGGGCATCTACCTGGAGGACCTGTTCGTTCGCCCGCAGATTCCGCCGTCGCGGGCTGGCCCGCGCCATGCTTGCCACGCTGGCCCGCGAATGCCTCGAGAACGGCTACAGCGGCTGTCGTGGGCGGTGCTGGACTGGAACGTCGACGCGATCGCCCTCTACGACGCCGTCGGCGGGCGTCCGCAGGACCGAGTGGATCACCTATCGGGTGTCCGGCCGGGAGTTGTCAGCGCTGGCGAGCATGTCTGGGCGCCTCCTCAACGATCGTCGGCGGCGGATCCTGAGCGCCTAACCACTGCACCGCCGACGGGCTGAACAGCAGGACCAGCGTCGATGAGCGCGACGATGGCGATGGGTATGCCGTAGAGCCACTGGTGGGAGCCGACGGCCATGTACCAAGCCACCGGGCAACAGCGAGCAGCTGCGCGAACACCGCAACGCCGCGGCCCCACCGCCGGCCGGTCCACAGCGCCCAGCCTGCGGCGAGCATCGCGCCGCCGATGATCGCGAACCACGCCGCGGTGCCGAACCTGCTGAGCCGGGCTGATCGTCGGCGCCGCCGAGCCGCGCAGCACGAACGCCACCGCCGCGACGAGACCGGCGGCGCCTTCGAGTGCCACCAACGACAGCCGCCTGGCGCACGGTTGCCGGTGAGGGAACGGTCATCGACGGCACGGCTACCTGGCGCGACCATCATACGCTCGTAGCGGTGACCGGGGCGCAGCCGCGCCCGATGCGGCTTGGTCGACGACGCCGACGGTCCGATATGATGGCGACCCCACCATCCCACCAGATGGTGATAGGATGGCTGCATGGATGGCAGGAGTGGATATGGCTGAAGTTGACAAGAGCGAGAAGATCACCATCAACGTGGGCCTGGTCGACCTCGGCCAGATCGATCTGCTCGTCGACGAGGGCTTCTACGCCAACCGCACGGACTTCATCCGCACAGCGATCCGGCGTCAGCTCGAAAGCCGGGCGGACGCGGTGAACAACACGGTGGCGCGCCGAGCGCTGACACTCGGCACACAGCACCTCAGCCGCCGTGACCTCGAGGAACTCCGCGACGCGGGGCAGACGGTCGAGCTACACGTCCTCGGGCTGGCGACGATCGCCAACGACGTGAGCGCCGATCTTGCGCTGGCGACGATCACCTCGGTCGAGGTGCTCGGCGCCTTCCGGGCGCCGAAGACCGTAAGGCCGCCCTCGCCAACCGCACCACCATGAGCCGTCATACGGCGCCGACCGACCGGTCGACGTCAACATCACACCCCGAAGGGACTCCCATGGACGACGACCGCGCCGCACCGGCATGTCCGAAGCGTTGAGGCTCACCCGCGCGGGACAGCTGCGCGGAGGCCTTTGCGGTCCTGCAGCGCACGCTCGGGCCACAGCTCCGGCTGGATCCAGTCGCGCCACCGGTCCGGCAACCACGGCCTCCCACGCCGCGCGATGGCGCACTATGCGCCGGGCCGGCTGCTCGAAGCTCGGGCCAGCTGCCAGGAGCCCCGGCAGCCGCGACGCTCGCGCCGCCGATCGCGCGCCGCGGCGGCCGCCGCAGCCGGCGGCGAGATCCGCCACCTGGACCACACCGAACCAGCCGGGACCAGAAGCTATGACCTCTATATCCCCACCGGCTACACCGGTGCGCCGGTGCCCCTGGTCGTCATGCTGCACGGCGGCAAGCAGGACGCCACCGACTTCGCCGCCGGCACCCGGATGAACGACCTCGCCGAGCAGCACACCTTCCTCGTCGCCTACCCGCAGCAGTCTGCCGCGGCCAACAGCGGCGGCTACTGGAACTGGTTCTCCCGCGCCCACCAGCAGGCAGGCGCGGGCGAGCCGGCCATCATCGCCGGCATCACCCGCCAGATCATGGCCGACCACCAGGTCGACCCCGGCCCGGGTGTATGTCGCCGGACTCTCCGCCGGCGGCGCCATGGCGGCGGTGATGGCCGCGACCTACCCGCAGCTCTACGCCGGGGTCGGAGTGCATTCCGGGATCGCCTACGGCGCGGCACGTGACGTCGCGCGAGCGTTCGCCGCCATGCGGACGGGCGGCTCACCGGCGCCGGGCGGCCAGTGCCGTTGATCGTGTTCCACGGCGACCGCGACCGGATCGTGGCGCCGGTGAACGCCGAGAACCTCGTCGCCGCCCGGCTGGCCACGGCCGACACCTCGGTGTCAGACACGACGCACTCGACGAGCGGCACGCCGGCCACGCCTGCACCCGCACCGTGCACACCGACGTCGACGGCGTCGTCCTCGCGGAGTCCTGGACGGTGCATGGCGGCGGGCACGCGTGGTTCGGAGGGAGCCCGGTCGGGTCCTACACCGACCCGATGGGCCCCGACGCGTCCGCCGAGATGGTCCGGTTTTTCCTCGCACGGAGCCGCCGGGATGGATGAGAACTCAGCCGCCGATATCACCGTCGGGTCTGCTGCGCTGCCAGGTCACCACCAGTTCGCGTCTGGCCCCGAACCGCTCGAGGTGGCGGCCCAGTACGTCTTCGACATGGGCGAGCGACTCGGACGTCCTCGGCGGCGGCTTCGAGCACAAGGTGGTTGTCCTCCGGTCGGACGGTTCCGCGTGCCGTAGGCGAACACCAACCGTCCGCCCTGCGGCTCGCCATCAATTGTCTCGACGGTGTTCTTGCGGCCCAGATGGGCGAGGAGTTGTTTCGCATAGCGTTCGGGCGCGTCCGTAGCTACCACTGCCTTTGATCGGAGCACAAACCTCCTTCCCAAGCCGTCAGGCGCATGGTCGCATTCTCGAAGACTCGCCCTACGTGACGGCTCTTCGCAAGGATTTCACCATCCCCTTCCATACAGCGGGATCGCACGGCATCGAAACGGCGGCGCTCAGGTGTGCATCGGCGCAACGCCAGCGACCTCTCACTTCGCCGAAAGGTGTCGGACGGCGTTTGTTTCCGGGCGCGCTGCTGGAAACTGACATCGTGACGATCTACGACGAACCCAAGATCGATTGTCACAACCACCTTCTCGATCCCAGCACATTTCGGAGTATGCGCCCGACGCCTGGTACCACCCGGTCGCCAACGAGCAGGGCACGGCGCATCAACTGACCGACCTGTTCGATGCCTACGGCTCCCGACATGCGCTGGTAGTCGGTCCCAACTCGGGGTACGACACCGACAACCGGTGCCTGCTGGATTTCCTCGCAGCGCGGGAACGGTCGGTTCAAGGGGCGTCGCTGTCGTCGACAACGACATCAGCCGCGCCGAACTGGAGCGGCTGCGTGGCCTCGGCGTTGTCGGCATCACGATGCAGGCCGCACTGCTCGGCGTCGAGCCACTTCCGTGGCACTGCAGACGCTGCTGCGCGATCTCGCCGCCCTGGACATGTTCGCCGACGTGCAGGTCGACGGCGAACCAACTGATCGAGATGGCCCCGATTCTGGAGCCGTCCGGGGTGCGCGTCCTGATCGACCACTGCGGACGACCCGATCCCGCCGCCGGATTGAACCAGCCGGGTTTTCGCCGGTTGCTCGACCTGGCATCGAGCGGGCGGTACTTCGTCAAGATCTCCGGCTTGGTGAAATGCTCGGCGACGACGCTACCCGTGGCGAGGATTCCTGGCCGTTCGTGCAGGCGTTGCTCGAGGCGTTCACGCCCGACCGGTGCATGTGGGGTCGGACTGGCCGTTCCTGCGGGCCCCGGAGCGGATCGACTACGGACTCGTTCTCGCCCTTGTCGAGCGACTGATACCCGATCCCGCTCACCGTCGGAAGGTGCTGTGGGACACCCCCATGCGGATCTTCGGCTTCGACTCGTCGCGCGCACAACGGGATGACCAGCGCCGCCACCCGAGACACCAGTGCTTGGCAGGTTGGCGAGCCCGTCGAGGAGAGAGGCCCCGTAGCAGATGAACGACACCCCCGTAGCGGCTGGTGACCGGCGGGGCTGGTGGCATCGGATCGGCGATCGCAGCCGGACGTTGACGTCGGATGGTTTCAGGTCGTACTGGCGGGCCGTAGCTTGGAGCTGCGCAGCGAGTCGCCGGCGATATCGGCGAAGCTCTATGCTCTCCGGCCATATCCCGGTCAAGGTCGACGTCACCGGACCGTGAATCGGTCTGCTACGCTCGTCCGCGCAGATCGGTGAAAAGCTCGGGCGCCTCGACGTTTTGGTGAACAACGCCGGTACTGAACCCAGCAACTTCCCTTGAGGACACCACCATCGCCGACTGGGGGATCTGACGATGGACGTCAATGTCGAAGGGCGTGATGCTGATGTCGCAGGCAAGCGTGCCATTCTGGCGTGCCCAGGGGTTCCGGGCAGCATCGTGAACATCAGCTCCGAGGGCTCATCTGGGCAGCGTGCGTAACCGCGGCCTATGTCAGCTCGAAGGCGGCGGTCGTGGGGCTCACCAAGGAGATGGCCATTGAACTCGGTCCGATCGGCGTGCGATCCAATGCGGTTGCTCCGAGCTTCGTACTCTACTCCTTCAACGACCAACGCCGCGACCTCGACGACATCGAGGCCATGATCGCCAATATACGTTGCGCGTTCACTCCGCTCCGGCGACTGATCGACCTGACGACGTCGCGAACGCGGTGGTTTTTCTGGCTTCGGAACGAGCCCGCAACATCACCGGCGAGGTCATCCACGTTTGCGCCGGCTCTCATCTACCACCGACCGTCTGACAACAACCAGGGCTTCTCGAATGAGCACAACAGACGACAGTCTCCGAGCGCTCAACGTAGACATCGTGGCTCATGAAAGCGATGGCAACAACGTACCTATTTTGAGGAGTTACTGGCTGACGAGTTCGCGATGCGCCGTGCGGATCTGACCACCTTCGTCGATCGGGAGACGCTCATCGCGAAGGCGTCCAGAGACCCGGCCCTGCATCAACGAGGATCTCGACATCGTCCTTCAGACAGACACCGTCGCCGTCGTGCGTTGCACGGTAGCGACGACGAAAGACGGTCGGCCGTGGCGGTTCAACAACGTACGGCTTGTACTCGTGCGGGCTGACGAACAGGACACGTGGAAACTGCCTCGCCTGGGGTCAACGAAATCCGTCAGCCCGCCGCCGGCGAGCAGCAACCGGGTCGTGAGCGCAGCAGTCATGGCGTCTAGCTCCAGTGGGTGATGTCGACGGTCGGCCAGTGCGTGCGACTCCACCACGGCGTCGATCACCTGCATCGTTCTTGAGGCCGTCCCGGCCGCTACAGATTGGCTCGGCCTCGCGCGAACGACCTCGGCGAAATGCTTCACCTGGCTCGGCCCAGAGGATCGGTGCGCTCATGACGCTTTCGGTTGATGGTGGTAAACGGCTTCCACCACGACCGCTCACCCTCGAAGATCTTCAGCGCGCATCGTCGGCACCCGACAGCGAACCCTGCATTCCGGCAATGTGATACGCGTCCTCGTCGTCGTAGCTGGAATAGCTGGCGTCTCCTGGGAGGTCTGTCGTCCCAACTGGTGCCGAGCCCGCTGTGTCGGAGAGCAGAAAAGTGCCGAGCGCGCCATTTGGCGAAGCGGAAAGATCATCGCCGCAGTGTCCTCGACGGGGAAACTCGAGGCTTGTGTTGGATGTCAACGCCGTCACGGTGTCGATATCGCTCGATCAGCGACTAACGAGGTCTGTTCACCCCATGGGTCAGGTTCAGCAAGATGGGCCGCCCTGGGCTCACGTCGCCATCCACCGCCAACGTCGAAACAGTCGTCCGGCTTGTGGCAACAGGGCGGTGCCACGAACGCCGACAACGCACTTCCCAGAACACCCCGCTTTCATGATCTCGCGTGCCTTGTCAGTGACGGGCGTAGCTGCGATGGTGGCCGGTCAGCACCGGAACCTGCAGCCTTCGCCGGCCTACCAACGAGTCGGGTGGCTGATGTGCGACGGTGTCCCCAATCGGTTTCTGACTATCGCAGGGAACCCCGCCTCGACGCACTCCGAGGCCACCGGGCGACTGCATCTGGTTGGCGTGGCCAGGGATGATGCCGTCCGGCTTGTCCTTGGCGAACAGCTCTGCGAGGGGACGCGTAGACGGAACGCCGCACCTCGGGGCCAGTTCCGGCCCGGCGTACGGCGGGTCCACGATCGACGCCGGCACGGCCGAGTCGCTGGGCGTCGACCTCCTCGATGTGTCGCTTTGCCGAGTCAGGCTCGGCGCCAGTACCGCCGCGATCCGTACGACGCCGCGCCGCCTGTGGCCGGTCATGTACGGGTCCCCGTCGATCCTCGAACCACGAGTCGGGTGGGGATCACGATCGGGGCCGTCCGGTCGGCTCACGATCCGACCCCGCACCAGGTCGTGACCAGCGTTCGTCCGGCGTCGTTCGACATCGCTCGGACGGTGGTCAACGACGGCTGGCAAAAGTCGGCGCCGAAGATATCGTCGTGACCCAGCAATACGTAATGGCTT
>ERZ1370068.554-contig-10505_pt1 | contig 51967 bp, 68 predicted proteins | sample MGYA00561227_ERZ1370068 | MGnify/ENA primary metagenome ERZ1370068 (study PRJEB38410, sample SAMEA6850437) | metagenome | study: Metagenomic assessment of the ecological functions of the soil: analysis of the soil microbiota associated with the... | reverse complement strand
TACGTATTGCTGTTAGAAACGGCTAGCCTCATCTGTTATCGACAACGACGACGACGACGAAAAAATAAATGATGCGCTCTTGGTAACTCCTCTTATATAGCAAAGCTTATGCACAATGCGATCTTATGAACAAAAGAAATAAAAGATTTAACAATTAGTTAGCGCTTTTTTGCGACCTGATAAATAATTCCATTCTGAGTCGAAAATTGTTCATCGACATCCCTCGAAAATGTATCGTTGATTTTATAAAAATAATTAAATAATCAACAACCGATAGCATTCTCATTTACAGTGTAACTTTTATCGCGCTTGTATGGAGATTTTTAGAAATCATCATTTTACAGTGTCAAATCTGTTGCATGTCTGTTGCTTCTTATCAGCGTACCGTTTCAATACCGTTTCGAAGGTAGAACAAAATGCAAATTTCAATTGACGATATAAAATCAACCAAACATTTTCGAGGCATGCCGTGGAACAATTTTTCGATCAGCAGATAATTCTACATCAATTAAAATTAATATTGAAAAAGGCGCGAACTGAATTGAATGGCGACGCGGTTGCCGTTACTATAAGGTTAAAATTTTTGAGTTCTGTCTCTTACATACTAAATTTTTCGTCCCATGAATTTTGTGAAACAATTTATGAAAATATGAAGTCGAGCATATGAAGCTGACCTTGATCGGTATGAAATTAGCGATATAATATCATACAAGCGCAACTATCATCATTCTTTTCATGCATCCTCGTTTTTTTAGGTTTTGGGAAGGGTGAAAGGGCTATACAAACAGTTTGTGTATCCGTCTAAATATTGCAAACAATGAATGAACACCAAGCTAGCTAACAATACTAGCAGCGCCCTTACATACATTCCTTGAAAATGCCTTTTTCATCTGACAATGAAGAAAATATCATTCTCAGTGAATGCATTCGCAATATAATAATCCTTATCATTCCCTCATCGCCGAAAATGACACAATCCACTTGTACAACACATTGTGTTGTACACGGAGGTTGTATTGTCTTTATATATGGTAGAGGACAAGCACAGAGTTTATGACAAATCTGTTGAATGCTTCATGAAAGACGAAAGATCCGAAGAAATTGTTTTGAAAGGTTATGAATGATACAAAACACGAGGACCCATATGCAGTAGAATGTCGTATTACATTAATGTTCGGATATTTTTTGTTGTTGTGGGGTTGATTTTATGTGACAGTCAGAAGCTTCTTAAATATTTTATAAAAATGCGAGTGTGTGTTATAATAATAACGATTATTGTATGAGAGTTTAGTTGATGAGTGCTTTTCGAGTAAGTATTAATAGTTCAGCGCAAATCCCTTTTAATGTTTTCCGAGGTATTAGTGGTGGAACTGATGGTAGGAGAACAATACCAATAGTGAGATGATGGATCTATATGAGATCTGTATTACGTGGTTCTCTATATAAATTTTCTGTATTGTCTCTGTCAATGTGGTTGCACGGGTGTCACCTTGCCGAATTTAGAATAAGATGTAGGGTGGTTGAAAATATAACAAAAAGTTCGATTTAGCTATAGCTTTTAATCTTACATTACGGAGAAGGTGACAAAGACATTGTGGTAGCATGAGAGAGATTTTGACTAAATATGGGTTTTATCAGAACCTGCCCTGCACTAAAGGAGCTGCAGGAAGCGATCGATATAACATCGAAAGGTTGAATAAATCTTTAATTTTGAGGGTATTCATTTAAGAAGCACATAGAGCTCGAAAAGACAATTCTAACCAGCCTGTCAAAATCGTTTAAAAATCGATTAGAAAGTTCGAGAACATTAGCTCTGGCTGAGACCTGTCCATTGAACCACAGAACCACGGAAACAATGGAGTTTATTTTTGAAAACTGGTAACATTTTTCATCATCCGTAGAAATCTCTTAGAGATAGAGAGATTTAGTCTTATAATTACAAGTCGACGTAAAACTAATAAATTATAAGCCGATTTCCCATACGGGGTACCACTGCAGCGCATAATACCAGCTACAAAAACTCAGGCTGGGAGCTTCCTGATACTTGCTTTCACAGCCGCCCAGAGGCATCGGAAGATGTTCTTTTTCAAGTTTTTGCTCATAACGTCGGCTAGACACACCGAACGTCGACCTATGGTGGGTCTATGATGTGTGTTTAATTGACTACACAAACACGCAAGCTAATCTCTGTTATTCTCATTTCTTCTGTTAAACGATTTTCAGACCATATCGCAATCGCCCCAGTAAGAGTGTTTTGAGAAAAAAGATGTGCCAGAATGTATCAGGATGAACTGTCGATTCAGTTGAGCCATAGCCTAAACTTCATATAAACCGGTCGAAGGTTTGGCCAATTTACTCTTAATGACTAAGACTGTGATACATTTGCCGTTTGTGAAAGGTGAAAACATTCAGTCAGTGAATTTTCTGTGCAGATATCGATGTTGATAAATTAAAGAGTTTTGCTGAACAATAAATCATTCCTGATAATTTCTAAATCACGTTAAACGTTACATGATTTAGTGGAATTTTCATTCTTCCTCAACGTTACAAGTAACGACTCATCTGGTAAACCTTCGTCCCAACAACTTAATAATCCCCAAAATCAGTCGATTTAACGATTCTTTTTATAATGGAATGACTGGCTCACAAAATACGAAAACAAAATACCAAACAGTTAACTGAACGTCTGCCTGCTCCAATGATTCGTGTCGAGACTGTGTAGTGTCAGTAGCAACTCCTTATCCATGTTTTTACCACACATAAAAACACGCTTGTTAAATATTCATTATTTGTAAAGGGAAACGAGAAGTGATACAGGATACATTTCATTGTTGCTGATAAATAAAGAACCGTTCAGACAAAGCAACTGAAACCATTGACGATGAGGTTGCATAATCGAGAAAACGAGGTGCAATGGTAAAAGTTTTTTTTGTTGTTGTTATTCTTCGGTTATTTGTTTGTTGACGTAATAAAGTGAGGACGAACTGCTGAATAGGATGACGGATGAAATGTTACACAAAGCGTTTTTGTAAAAACTTGTTGTTGTTGTTCACAGTCACGTTCAATTCATATAATGAGGCTCGTGGATTCCTCACACTGCACTCTTTATCGTTTTGCTTCGTTGAATGTATGCATTACGTTTCGTTAATTAACAGCTGGTGTAAGTAACGAAACGTTTGTAGAGAAGAAAAAGTTCACCAATTTCCAGACAAAATTATCCGATTTTGAATAATACCACGGACTTGAAACATAAAATTCGATTCTCTAACATAATAAGAAGAATTATTCCGCTACAATAAATACAGCATCCACAGAATTACATTTTTGCTGCCAATGCTATCAGACCATCTATTACATAATGTATACATCCCTTGAGACATTTGATGTGTTTTTTTTTTTTGTATCATGTTACGGTCCAATAAAAATGAAAACGTTAAAAATGAACAACAACAATAAAAATATACTCGCCTCTCCCCCTGCCCACTGCACCCATGAAAAATACGAAAATTGAGGTTTATATCTAATTCAGAATGTGATTGGGGTTGATTGAGAGCTCACTGTAAATAATTAATGAGCATATTTAACCCTATTTTGTGATTAAAAATTTATTTTTGTCGTCCTCTGTTTTGGGTTGTCGGCTTTTTGTTTTGGGCTGTTGTTGTTTCAATCGAGGCTACAATGGGAACATTCGTAGCTGGGAAAATGCAAATGTGGTGTGGCTCAAACATTTTTGATGTTGCAAGGTATGCTCTAACTCGTGAATTCTAAGAAAGAAAAGAAATGGCAAATTGAAACAGTGGCTCGCGGGTCCGAAGTCCTCGGAATCTCGTAAGGATAGCAATAAGCATAGGAAATTGCTCAAAATTCACTGATATTCTTTAAAAAGAATCTTAAAATTAAAGAAAATTCTTAAAAATCCTTAAAATCTTCTGAAATTTCAAGAAAATCCTCTGAGGATTTTTCTTTTGAAAATCCTTTCACTCATTTATCGTTAAATTTCTTTTTTAAATCCAGAAATATTCGTGCATGTCTTCAAAAAGGAAAATCAGAAAATTTAGGTAATCAAAAACGCGACATGAAACCAAATTCCAGAAAATTTCTCCCTATTCTTACAATTATAAACCGCAAAATCTCACGCTATAAATATCCCAACAAGTTTGGGAATCAGTAGATGTTGTTACTGAAGAAATGAGTTCCATTTTAGGAGTCTTTAGACTAAATTGTTCCGGAATTGATTTTTTTGAATAGAATTTCGCTAGAATTTTTCCGGTAAAACGTCTACCACACAGGCAGAAGTTGTGTCTTTCTGGGACGTTTTGTGGGGGTTTCTGGTACTGGAGGAGTCAGGAGAAGGAGATAAAGAAAAGAGTGGTCTGAAATCTCCTTAACTAACATTCAAATTGAACATTCAAGTTGAACGATATTTCATAGCATTTAGGAAAAAGAAAAAGTGTTGAGACTGAAAATCGTAGTTTTATAAAGGAAACTTAAAAATTAAATTTATACTTGAACAAACGAACTCCACAACCAACAACCATGTCTTACCTCCCCTTTTCCTGGGAAAATAAAAATAAACTCAAATCAAAAAACAAACCAAACAAAATCCTTTTTCGCTGTTTAAAACAATTAAAATCGTCAAAAGTATGTGTAATCAGTATCAGTATCTAATCAATTCGCTACAGGTAGAACAAACACAGCCTCAAAATCCTATTTCGACTGATTTTCCGATTGATGTTGAGCAAACAATAAGCATAAACAAAAAGTCAAAAATAAAAATGAAGAAAAATATCTTTGAACGACAACATATTTTTTTATTTATTTGTCGAGGAGAATATATAACACAAAGCAAACACAATTCGTATCTCTTCTTTGAATAATAATACAAATGGCGTGTACATAATATAGGTCTTTGTGCATATCAACTAATCACCCTTTAAAACAAAATTATATACTTCCCTGTCACATTTCCTTTTGTAATCTCTCCTTCAAAAATATACAGCAATTCACTAAGAGGAAAAAGTGTAGGCAGTCGACACAGCGTTTATTCAGAAGATATGTGACTTTAAAGCAGCGTTATTTATAGAAAGGAACGCTATTATGACAAATCTAGATTTCCAGTTCCTCTTGTTGAAAAAGTTCTTCGTTTTAAACCGTGTCGTCTGACATGTGCTCTATTGTTTGAACTAACTGTGAAGTAAACGGAGAGGGAAAACGAAGAAACTTTTAAGCACAGAGGTTCTGCAAATCTAGCCTTACCGTTCACTGCAAAATTTTCTTAAATGAGAAATAATTACAGCAATTTCCTATAAATAAATCACTTTGTCAATTGTTGGTACATGCAGCCAACTTCACTTCATTCTTTTTCATATAGAAAAGCGGCGATATACCGGCGCGAAGTAATTTACGGAGTTGATGCGAAGACAATTTTATACCCCAGTCAATATCACGCTTCATTAAAATTCAAAGATTCACAATATTTTTTGGCCTCGACAAGAGTTCGGACCAATACTTTCTCTTGCAGACTTGGTGCTACAAAGTTGTTGCTAAGATACCTAAGTAAGTCTGCACTCATTACTATTTTATAAACGGCAAACTTATCGGCATAATAATCGTTAAATCTTGCTACTTCTTTGTTAAGAATATCGTTTAATGTTCGATACCCAACTATATCGGGTTTAGAGAGGATGTTTTCATCTAAAAATTAAACGACGTTAATGTGCGATCGTTTGGAAGTTGATGGATGTTCATCCTGCTTTGTGTATTTTCAGGAAGTCATTGAGTAGCTGTAGGTTTAATTATTTATTGCGATCCTGTAAGAGTTTCTTGTTGTCTGATAAACTGAGAGCTGTTGACGAGATTTTCCGTTCTACACTCGAGTCTATTACTAATGCGAAGATAGATGGGGTTTCATGGGATCAAGCATCACTTCCGTTGGTCTTTTGGGGGCTTAGGTATTAGGAAAGTTGAGGATTTGGCAGTACCAGCCTATTTATCATCTGTATATTCATCATCCGATTTGTCAGATGAATTGCTTCGAAAAATTCGATTTACAAATAATTGATAGTCCAAATTCTACGATTAATTGAGGGAATTCCTCGAGATTATATTCCAGAAAATGATGACCCATAAAAAGAGCAGAAAAATATGGGACCTACCGAGGATTAACAGTAAGTTTTCTGAGATGTTTGATTCTAGTGGGCCTACTGCTACTGTGCTAGACTGCTTGCGTCATCAACTAAAGAATCTTCAAAGTGGCCGTGCAAGTAGTCCCATCGAGTCAGTTAGGCTTGTTATTGGATAACAATTCTGCGAGAATTGCTGTTGGTCTTCGTTTGGGTTGCCAATTATGCGAAGAACATAAATGTCATTTGCGGTGTTATGGTTAAGAAGGATGGATTACATGGTTTATCTTGCAAAAAAAGCGGAGGATGGATTTCGAGGACATGATGAAGTCAATAAAATCTTTTCCTCATGCATTTTCTTCTGCAGGTTTTCGAATATAGTACAGCCTCCTGGGAATTTCTAGAGATGACGGTAAAGACCGGATGGAATGACTCTAATTCCATGGAGTCACGGTAGACCGATTTTTTGGGATGTAACCATTAGAGACTCTTGCTCCTTCTTATATTAATCAATCATCAAAGAAGGCTGGCGTGCGGATAACGGAAAGATTTAAGCACAATCATTATATATTTTTAAGGAAAATTATTTTTTTCATCTATTGCTGAATCGTTAGTAGCATGGGTCCTGAGACTAGAATATTTATAAAGAAATTGGGTCGTTATGCGAATGGCTTCTGGTGAATCGCGTTCTATGGATTACCTATTACAGAAGTTTCTATTGCAATTCAACGAAGGAACGCTAGCTGCATTTTGGGAACATTAGAAGGAATAGAATCGATGATTTTTATTTATTGTAAATTTATTTTTGAAAGATCGTTTTTTACTGGTTGCGCCTAGCAGCCTTTTTTCGCTTTTTTATCATTAAATAAAATTCATTCAACTATATAGATAATTTTACGTATACGTTTGAAATGTCGTACCACACCAGAATAACGTACCGAACGTAAGCAAACTAAAACTTATAAAACGTGGCTGCCCGGCAACGAAGAAACATTATTCGAATTTAGGTTATGTAAACCGTTAACCGTTATTTGAAAACGATGTGTAACGAGTCTTAATATACGCATAGTCCTTTCGCTAAGCTTGCTCTTGTTGTACAATGTGCTTCCCTTAGAACACATTCGCATTATGTAATCTCACGGATTCGTTCCCTGATGAGGGTTATAATAATTGTCCCCAACGCCTCTCGACTATCAAATGAGTACACCCTTAACACTGCCACATGAATATCACGTGTGGTGTAGGTATTATGTGCGCAAGGCCTCGCCATGATATATTTAATCCGTAAACGTTGAGTTGACTGCAAAGAACAATTTTCCATTTCTCCAACATTATTTTCCGGATCTCTGCGGTGTGTATTTTCCGAGTATAGTTGCTGTTGTGGTTTTTCTTGAATGTGCGCATCTGATTTATCTTCATTTTATTCCTCATGCATAAATATGGTTACATAAATAAACATAATCACACATCAGAGATCAAAGGCATTATATGGTGCGAAGGGAATGAGAGAGAAGAGAAAATGTAATGATGAGGAGACAAAGACGCGATGGTTTGGAGAAGTAAATTTCTATTTTTTTTTTTTTTTTTTTTCGTACTTTATATTTACTCTTGACGATCCTCAAGGATAATCTAACGTTCTGCATTATTTGCTTGATTTTGTAATAAACTTGTATGTTTGCTCGTTTTCAATCTACCAACCAATTCTACACGCACTTCCCACCATAGAATTCATATCTCGGCCTACACAACATCCATTATTTTTAAGGATGAAATAAAGGTATTCTCCGTTACAATTAGCAGCTTGAATATGACTTTCTAGCTAAACTTTTAGCGACAATAAATACACTGTTAAAAACATAATCTCTGAATGGAAAGGTGAGGGGTACCCGATAACAGACGCTTCCTAAAATTCTCGAAAGTTCTTTAAAAAATTTACGCGCTGTTAAAATACGATCGAACAAAGATACATTTCTGCGATTGTGCGAATTAATTAACGAACACAGCACTTCAAACTCAAAAACAAATTTTCTATTTTTTGTGTTTCCGGTTTCTAATTTAAAAAAGAACAATAAAAATCGAGTCTCTGAATGAAGTTCGGAAATGTGAAAATCGTTGAAAAGCGCTTGGACTCTGTGAAACATTCACCAAATTCGAATCAGAACATTTCTAAGTGGCATCTGGTGTTCATAAACAGATCTACTGAATAACTTGTTCTAAAAATGAAAGCGCTAAAAGAGAATCGAAAGCTCGCAATGTTTCGAAAATGTTAGCAAAGTCATTCTCCTTGGTGTACTTATAAATTGAAGTTATTCCGATCAAAAGGTGAATTCGGGAGAGCTAGTTGAAAAGGGAGTGTTTGTATTCACTTAGATGACGAACGGTCTAAATCATCTGCTATCGACAGCGACAAATAAAAAATTAAAGCTAATGAAGTAAATAGATTTACATCGATCTTTTGATAACATTGATCAAAAGAAGTAAGGAAACTCGATAATAATACTGGAGAGGTTGTACAACAAATGGTGGTCTATTTTTCGAAAACTTTTGCGGTAGAGCAAGGCTGACTTGATACTTATCCGATTATATCCCTTTGCATTATTTTTTTAAAGTAAGGTGAGGTAATAGTTTGATCTTCTATAGGCAATTTTCTATCTCAAAAGTTAAAATCTACTACCTCACTTACCATTTATCTACTTTCGTCTGTTAGTTAACACCGAAAAGGAGTCAGCATTTGGCTGCACTAAATGGTCTCTCATAAGGAGCACTGAACGCACATTATAGCCGTATTGTACTTGAAGAACATATTCGTTACTAACGAATCGTTAGCAATGGAGAAGATTTATAAAGAAGTCACTCAGAACTTTGATTTTCCGAATACTGTTGTTGCGCCTGATTTCCAGAAGAATGGAAGTCCGAAACGTTTTCCCGTCTTCATCACTTTCTTGAAAAAGTTTCTCTGCAAGTTGTTCGATCAGATCGAGGTCGAGCGAGCAATACGTAACTGAACGAAGTGTCACTGACTACGTATTGGCTGTGCGCTTCCTCGAGCTGGCGGCCGACGACGAGCCGAGGCGGCGCTCAACCTGGCCGGACTACGTTCTCGCGGTTCAGCTCGTTGCCGTCGCAACCGCCGGTGGGCACCGATCGCCGACGCCTATCTCGCGCTGCCCGATATCGTGATGATCTATCTCGTCGGAATCATCCTGACTGCGATCCGGGTCGGCTGTGGGCCGTCAGTGCTCGCAGCGTCTCTTTCCGTCGCCGCTTACGATTTCTTTCTTCGTTCCTCCACGCTACACGTTCTGCCGTCTCCGATACGCGCCACGTCTTGACGTTCGCGATGATGCTCGCCGGTCGGGATCATCCTGAGCGAGATGACGGTCCGTGTGAGCGCCCAGGCCCGCGAGGCGCGAGCCATCGCGAGGCGAGCACCGCGGCCTTGTACGCGCTCACGCGGGATCTGGGTGCCGCGGCCGACGCAGGCTCGGTCGCAGCCGCTCTGGCGCGACGCGCATCCGACGCGTTCGACGGGACCGTCGCCGTGTTCCTCGCCGGACACGGTGAAGCGCTTCGCGAGGCGGCACGCGTCCGGCGACGACGAGCTGACGCGAGAGACCTCTCGGTCGCCCGTTGGTCGCATGCGCACGGCCGCGCGGGCGGGACTCGGCTCCGACATGCTTCCCGGGGCGCGGGCCGCCTGCGTGCCGTTCATGACCGACGACAAGGTGTTCGGCGTCGTGGCCTACCTGCCACGCGTCGCGGGCCGCGTCCCGGATGGGAGCAACGACACCTCTTGGACGCTTTGGCGCGCCAAGCGGCCTTGGCGATCGAGCGTGTCAGGTTGGTCTCCGACACCGAGGCTCGCCCAGCTTCGGGCCCGGACGGAGGAGATGCGCAGCTCGCTCCTCTCGGCGGTCTCGCACGACCTTTCGGACGCCGCTCGCGGCGATCACCGGAGCCGCCTCGGCATTGACGGGAGGGCCCCGGGTCTCGCACGCCGCGCGCCGCGAGGAGCTGGCCGAGACGATCTTCGAGGAGTCGGCGCGCCTCGAAGAGGCTCGTCGGCAATCTGCTCGGATATGACGCGTCTCGCCTCCGGTGCGCTGATCGTCAAACGAGAGTGGATTCCGGCGGAGGAGCTGGTGGGCGGCGTGCTCACGCGACTCGAAGGCGCGCTCTCGGGGCGGGATATCGCGACCAGCGGTCGAACCCGGCCTGCCGCTCCTGTCGGTCGATCCCCGTGCTATTCGAGCAGGTGCTCGTCAATCTCTTGGACAACGCGATCAAGCACACGCCGCCGGGAACGCCGATCGAGATCGCGGCCTCGGTCGTACCCGGAGGCGTCGCGCTCGAGGTCAGCGACCGCGGCCCGGGAATCCCCGCGGGATCCGAGGAGATCGTCTTCGAGAAGTTCCGGCGCGGCGTCGGCGCATCCGTCCGGGGCTCCGGTCTGGGGCTCGCCATCTGCCGCGGCATCGTCGAGGCGCACGGCGGCACGATCGGCGTATCGGCGCGCGACGGCGGAGGCGCGGTCTTCACCGTCGTCGTTCCGCAACGAAGCGATGTGCCGGCGTGAGCAGCGACCCTCTCGTTCTCATCGTCGAAGACGAGCCGCAGGTGCGCCGCTTCTTGCGAGCCGCCTTGACGCGCGTCCGTTCCGACTGATCGAGGCGACGACGGTGTCCGATGGCCAAGCTCTTGGCGACCTCCCACAACCCCGAGCTCTGTTCTGCCTCGACCTCGGCCTGCCCGACGGTGACGGTATCGAGTTGACAAGGAGCCTGCGTGCCTGGAGCCGCGTTCCGATCATCGTGATTTCGGCCCGCGGCCGGGAGGCGACAAAGTCGAGGCGCTCGACGCGGGCGCCGACGACTACCTCACCAAACCGTTCGGCCTGATGCTCTCTCGCACGGATGCGGGTCGCGCTGCGCCACGCCCGCGAGTCCGGCACGGGCGCGGTCGAGCCGGTCCTCAACGTCGGTCCGCTCGTCGATCGATCTCGAGCGCCGCGAGGTCTCCCGCGCCGGGGTTCCGGTACGACTTCACACCGATCGAGTTTCGATTAGCTTTCGTTCCCCGCGCGGCACGCCGGCCGCATCGTGACCCACGGACAGATCTTGAAGGAGATCTGGGGAGGCACGGCCTCCGCGGAGCCGCATCACGTTCGCGTCCACATGGCCGATCTCCGGAAGAAGCTCGAGGACGACTCCCGCGCGCCCGCAGCTGCTCCTCACCGAGCTCGGCGTCGGCTACCGCTTGAGTGAATAGGACACTCCCCTTTTCCTACAAACTCCACGGCTGCATCGGGACACTCTTCTTTTTCTGGACAAAGCTCCCCGGATCGCCGCTTTGATCAGAAAAAGAAGAGTGTCCCCGGACAGACTCGGAATCTGAGAAGAAAAAAGGGGAGTGTCCCCTCTACCGCAGTCCAGCGCGCGAGCTTCGCGTACAGAGCGCTTCGGGATGGATGCCGAGGAGCGTTGCCGCGAGCTTCTTGTTGCCGTCGCCGCAGGCGCCGAGGACGTCGATGATGCGGGTCGCGCTCGAGGTCGTCGAGCCGTTCGCTGGGGAGCGGGCTTTCGGCGCCGCCACGGCAGCGATCCTCCCGCGGCATCGCCGGCGGCAGGTCGTCGGCGCCGCGACGCGCTCGCGCGTCGTCAGGACGACGAGACGCTCCATGAGGTTCTCGAGCTCGCGCATCGCTTCCCGGCCACGCGTAGCGCATGAGCGTATCCATCGCGCCGGGAGCCAGCGCCGGCGCCCTCCCGTCCCAGCCTGGCGGCGGCGTGAAGGCGCAGGAAGCGCGCCGCGAGCAGCGGCACGTCGTCCTGCCGCTCACGCAGCGCCGGCACGCGGATCGGGATCACGTTCAAGCGGTAGAACAGATCCTCGCGAAAGGACCCGAGACGGATCGCTTCGTCGAGATCGCGATTGGTTGCGGCGATCAGCCGGACGTCGGTGTCGATCGTCTCTCGCCGCCCACGCGCTCGAACGAGCGATTCTGCAGCACGCGCAGCAACAGGAGCTGCGTGCCGGCGCGATCTCGCCGATCTCGTCGAGGAAGAGCGTGCCGCCGCGCGCCAGCTCGAACCGCCCACGCTTCAATTTCGCCGCGCCCGTGAACGCCCCCTTCGTGGCCGAACAGCTCGCTGTTCACAGAGGCCTCCGAATAGACGACGCAGTTGGCTTCGACGAACGGGCCGAGCTTCCGGGACGACGCGCCGTGGATCGCGCGCGAGCAGTCCCTTGCCGGTCCCGCTCTCCCCGGTGAGGAGCGCGGTGGCATCGGAGCGGGCCACCTCGCGCAGGGTTGCGATGAGCCGCCGCATGACCGGAGTCGCGGAAGCGATCGGCTCGAACGGATCCTCCCTTGTCGAGGCGCTCTTCGAGCTGCCTCAGGCGGGAGCGCCTCGGCATGGAGGTCCTCACCCAGGCGCTTCCGCTCGGCGCCCATCTTTCGTACCGAGACGGCGCGGGTCGCGAGCTCGACCAGCTCTCCCGGGGGCAGCGGCTCCAGCAGCACGTCGTACGCGCCGCGTCGGAACGCGAGCGAACGACGCGCGCATCGACGCCTTGACCCGCCATTGCGACGAGGGTCGCCGGGCGGGCGCGCTTGATCGCGTCCAGGACGCCGAGGCTGGAGTCTGGGCGAGCGCGAAGTCGAGGACGACCAGGTCCCATTCGGCGGACGAGACGCGGTCGATCGCCCCTCCCGCGCGTCTCCCGCGATCTCGACGCGGTGCCGCGCGCCGCGCAGCCGCTCGAGGCATTCGAGGAGCAGAGCCCCGGCGGAAGCGCCGCGAGGACCTGCGCGCGGCCGTCTGTCGCGATTCCCGACATACGCCGGAAGATCGGCCCCGCCCGCCGCCCGGGCAAGCACCAAAAGGTAATCGGCGGGCTATTTCCTCTTGAAGGCGGGCTTCGGCTTGGCGACCGACACGGCGGGAACCGCGGGCTTCGGCACGCCGAACACGATCCGCTTAATGCCGGAACTTCACGACGTCCTTGTCGCCGTGCACGAGGACCGAGTCGCCCCAGATCGCCGTGTCGCCCCAGATCGCCGTGTCGCCCCAAATGGCGGTCTCACCCCGAAACCGCGGTATCGCCCCAGATGGCGGTGTCGCCCCCACACGGCCATGTCGCCCCAAACGGCGTCGTCGCTCCACACCGCGCCACCGCCCCAACTTTGCTCCGACGTCCTCGATCCAAACGAGGCCCGGAATCTTGGGATCCTGATAGACGTGCGGCGACGGGGCGGACGTGGCCACCTGTTGAGCCGCGAGAGCCCCGGAAGATTGACGAGCCCGGCGCCGAAGGCATACGGCGACCGTCCGAGCTTGTGCGCGGAGGCCATCAACCTCGCCTTCACGGTGGCCGGGGTCAGGCTTTCGTCCTGCTCCAGCATCTGGAGCGATCACCCCCGTGACGATGGGCGCGGCCATGCCTCGTTCCCGACAGCTCGAAGTAGGCGCTCTCCTCGCTCTGGCGAAGGGGATCTTTGGTGTAGCGGCCGGTGGCCAGGCGCAGCTCCGGGAACTTCGTATCGAGATAGCCGCCCGGCACCCGCAGCGACACGATGCGATTCCCCGGCGCGACGACGTCGGGCTTCAAGAGGTGCTCGGGCCACGTCGGACCGCGCGACGAATAGCTGGCGACGTCGTCGTCATCGAGCGTGCACGAATTCATGTCCTTGGCGGCGCCGACGGTGATGACGTTCGGCGCGACGCCCGGCGACGTCACCGAGCCGTAGCCCAGGGCTCCCCAGCTGCCGGCCGAGACCACGACGACGATCCCTGCGGCGTGCAGCGTCCTCGACGGCCCGGCAGAGCGGGTCCTTCGCGCACCTCCTCGACGACGGGGTGGCCCAGCGACATGTTGACGATGCGGATGTCGTACCTCGTCCGGTTGTCCAGACCCAGTCGATCGCCTCTGAGAACGTTCGAGACCTCGCCCGAGCCGTCTTCGCCCAGGACCTTCAGCGAGATCAAGCGCACGTCGGGAGCGACGCCGCGAAAGGTGCGCATCGCATACGGACCGGACGAGGACTTCCCATTGCCGCCGATGATCCCGGCGACGTGCGTACCGTGGCCGAACTCATCGGTGTCGGGGCCTGAGAACGCCGACCACCGAACGATGACCCGGTCGAGGCCAAGACTCGTCGTGAGGTCGTCGTTCACGGCGATCCCGGAGTCGATCACCGCGACCGTCACGCCGGCGCCGGTGAACGGGGAGCGGCGGTGCCGCGCCGAGCTCGACGCGATTGAGCGGGTTGAAGCGCGACGGCGGTGCCGCGCCGGATCCGTTGATCGTGGGAAGCGCGACGTCCAAGCTCGGCATGACATGCCGGTCGGGCACCATGTGGTGGCTCGTCGGGTCGTTCGCGAGGACTTCGATTCCGCTCTCGCGGGGATCGACGCGCGGCGTAGCCGCCGAAGGAGCGGAAGCTCGACTTCCTGATCCTCCCGCCGAGGAGCTGATCAGCGCCTGGATCCGAACCTGTTCGTCGGGAGGGAGCAACGCGTCGTTGTCGACGATGCACATCGACTATCGCATCGGGCCCGAGCTTGTCGGCGATCGTCTCCAGGTCCTTCGACACCTTGTCGGATGTGTCGTCGATCGAGACGGCGAGCGACCGCCCTGCGTAGAGCAACGCGCCGGCGAGGATGCCCGGAGCCAACCAAGCTCGTGACCTCATGTGTCGGTCTCCTGCCGCGTCGGAGCTACTTCGCTCGGAGTGAACGTGACCGGCTGCCGCTTCCTCTCAACTCCGGGTTGCCGAGCGGAGCTTTGCGGGGCCGGCGTCGTGCGAGCCGACGAGCTCAGCGTGCGGGTGATCGCAAGCTGCGGATGGCTGAAGAGCCGTCTTCGGCTTGAACTTGATGACGTCCACGTCGCCGTGCACGAGGAACGAATCGCCCCAGATGGCGGTGTCGCCCCAGATCGCGGTATCGCCCCAGATGGCCGTGGTGTCGCCCCAGATGGCCGTGTCGCCCCAGATCGGCGGTGTCGCCCAGACCGCCGTGTCGCCCCAGATCGGACCGACGTCCTCGATCCACACCGAGCCCGGGAGTGTTCGGGTCCTGGTAGACGTGCGGGACCGGTGCGGCGCTCGCGACCTGATCGGCGGAGAGCGCGTCGGGAAGATTCACGAGACCGGCGCCGAAGATGTACGGCGAGCGTCCGATCTTGTGGGCCGAGGCCATGAGCCTCGCCTTGACGGTGGCCGGCGTCAGGCTTCCGTCCGCCTCGAGCATCTGCGCGATCATTCCCGTGACGATCGGCGCGGCCATGCCGTGCCCGACAGCTCGAAGTACGCTCCGGGATCGTTCTGATGGAAAGGATCGGTCGAGTACTCGCTCGTCGGGACGCGGAGCTCCTGGAAGTGCGTGTCGAGGTAGCCGCCCGGCACCCGCAGCGAGATGATGCGGTTTCCGGGTGCTACGACGTCGGCTTCAGGATGTGCTCGGGCCACGTCGGACCGCGCGACGAGTAGCTTGCGATGTCGTCGTCGTCGACCGCGCAGGAGTTCATGTCCTCGCGGCGCCGACGGTAGATGACGTCCGGCGCGACACCCGGCGAGGTGACCGAGCCGTAGCCCAGCGTTCCCAGGTTGCCGGCCGAGACCACGACCACGATCCCCGCCGCGTTCATCGCCTCGACGGCCTGGCACGTAGCGGGTCCTTGTCGCACGTTTCTGACGACGCGGTGGCCCAGCGACATGTTGACGACGCGAATGTGGTTCAGCGTGCGGTTGGCGAGAATCCAGTCCACCGCTTGAAGAACGTTCGAGACCTCGCCCGAGCCGTCGGACCCCAGGACCTTCATCGAGATCAGCCTCACGTCGGGGGCGACGCCCCGGAACGTCCGGGTCGCGTACGCGCCGGAGGACGCATTTCCGTTTCCTCCGATGATGCCGGCGACGTGCGTGCCGTGGCCGAACTCGTCGGTGTTCGAGACCGGCGACGGCCGACCAGCGCAGGATCACGCGGTCCAAGCCGAGGCTTGTCCTGAGATCGGCATTGGCGGCGATCCCGGAGTCGATCACGGCGACCGTCACGCCCGCGCCCGTCGGAGAGACGGGCTGGCCGATGCCCACGTTGAGGTGGTTCAGCATCGTGGCGACCGGATCGGACGGCTTCGACGCACCGATCGGCTCGGCGCCGATCGTGGAGGAGCGCGACGTCGAGGTCGGCTGATCGTCCTGTCGAGGACGAGGTGATGGCTCGCGCGGTCCAGCCCAAGATTGTTCACCTTGCTCGCGGGAACCGAGCAGGCATACCCGGAAAACGAGCTGAAGCTCGCGGCCTTGACCGTCCCGCCGAGCGACAGGACGAAGAGCTGAATCCGGAGCTGCTCCTGCGCCGTGAGAGGACCGTTGCTCCCCACGATCACGTCGACCATGGCGCCCGGCTGCAGCATCTGGGTGACGGCCTGGAGATCCCCGGACAGGTTCGTGGCGACATCGCTGATCATTTCGGCGCGGGCCGCGCTTCACCACGAGCAGCAGCGTCAGCGCGATCTCGCCCAGAGTCCAAGTGCGCGCGTTTTCATGCGTCGATCTCCGTGGCCTGCCCGCCTCATCGCAAGGGATGCGCCAGCACGACAAAGCGCGGATCGGCGCGCCGGAGGGCAAGAACCCGATCGCGATCCGTGTCGTGTCGGACGACACGTCGCGAAATCCGACACAAGCCCCATAATCCCGTCGTCATGACGGCCAACCGGTCCAACAAGACGATCCGGCTGACCAGCTACGCGGCGTGCGCCGGTTGAGCGAGCAAAATGGGGCCGGAAGCCCTGGCGCAGGTGCTGCGCCCCTCGCCGGCATGTTCGATCCGGCGGGATATCCGAATCTCTTGAGAGGCCTCGACTCTCCGGACGACGCGCTCGTCTGGAAGATCGACGCGGATCATGCGCTCGTGCACACCGCGGATTTCTTCCTCCCCGTCGTGGACGACCCTACGCGTTCGGCGCGATCGCCGCGGCGAACGCCCTGTCCGACGTGTACGCGATGGGGGCACGCCGCTCTTCGCGATCAACCTCGTGGGGTTCCCCGATGATCTGGACCCGGCCATCCTCGCCGAGATCTTGCGCGGGGGCGGCGAGAAGGTGAAGGAGGCGGGCGCCGTCGTTGCGGGAGGCCACACGACGTCGGATCGCGAGCCGAAGTACGGGCTTGCGGTGACGGGGAGCGTCCACCCTGACCGCATCCTCTCGAAGGGCGGAGCCCGTGTCGGCGACGTCCTTCTGCTGACCAGCCGCTGGGGGCCGGGATCCTGACCACGGCGGGCGAAGCAGCAGAAAGCGTCGGTCGCGGAGCTCGACGCCGCGATCGCGAGCATGGCGCGGCTATCGGCCGGTGCCGCCCGGCTGCTTCGTGAGGCGCATCCGCACGTTCACGCGCTCACCGACATCACCGGCTTTGCTCTCGTCGGACACGCGCCACGAGATGGCGCAGCTCTCGCGGGCTCACCTTCCGCTTCAACGTGAACGACCTCCCGCTCCTCCCCGGGGTCGAGGCGCACGCGACCGCGGGCGTGGCCACCGGCGGCGCCGGGCGCAACGAGTCGTATTTCAGCCCGTTCGTCAAATTCCGGCAGAACCCGCTGCCCTGGCAGGTCGATCTGCTCTTACGACCCCCAGAACGTCGGGCCCCTCTGCTCGCCGCCGTCGACCCGTCGCACGCGGGTGACGCTCGTCGCCGCCTTCCGCGCGGCGCGGGAGCCCGTGTGGATCGTGGGCGCAAGCCGTGGACGGCCCTGCCGGCGGCATCGAGAGTCGCCTGAGCGCTGCCCCTCGCGGTACTCTTTCCCGCAGGCTCTTCGGGGTGTCGCATGCCGTCGCCTTGAGAAACGAGGTGGCCTCCTTGGCTGTCGCGGCATTCTTCCTCGGGACACCCGCGATGGCGCAGGATTTCATGAAGCGACTCGATCGCAGGTTCCCGTCGTCGTACTGCCCGATCGACAACGATTCGTTCGACCTGACGCTTCACCGCGACGACCGACCGGGTCAAGATCAAGATCGAGGCCGACAACTTTGCCGGATCGACCTGGCTCGCGCAGCGCCTCGACAATGTCACGATCGTGCCTGAACTCAGTGTTCTCCCTGCCATCGTGTGCTGACGACGGGTTTCTCAGCCCGTTACTTGGCGCCGGGGCCGGCCAACTACCGAGGGGTACAACTTTACCGCCGCGGGGACGCCCGAGAATTTCCTCGACCTATTCCCGACGTTCGACCCGGAGACCGCGGTGACGTGGACCTACACTACGGATGGTGGGACAACGTGACGTTCAACGCCTCGGCGCCCAACGATCCTGCCGCGTCCCCCTTGACCGCCACGGGCGGCGCTCTGGGCGCTGGACACGAGGACCAGGCGTCGTGATCGCCTCCACCGACTTCACGGTCGCGGGGCTCACGCCCGGGACGCTTTATGTCCTCACCGGCTGGTGGTCGACCGAAGACCTGAACTCGCTCACGTTCACGTTCGGCACGAACCCCTGCAAGGACGTCGACGCGGACGGCGGTCACCGACTGCGCAGGGGATTGCAACGACTTCGACCCCAAAGGTCAAGCCCGGCGCCGCCGAGGTCTGCGACGGCCGCGACATCGAACTGCAACGGCAGCATCGACGACGCGGCCGCCTGCGTTCGCACCTGCACTTCGCTTGCAGGAGCTGGGGGCGACGTCGGGTCACGACCGCGGTGTTCGACTCGTCCGCGCCGTCGATCGCGTGGAACGGCATCGACTACGGGATCCTGTGGAAGGACAGCCGCAACGGCGACCAGGAGATCTTCTTCACGCACCATGTCCGCCGCGGGCACGAAGATCGGAGGCGACGCTCTCGGTGAGCAGACGTGCGGCGACTGCGTGAATCCGCGGCTGGTGTGGGCGGGGACCGAGTACGGCGCGGTGTGGAGCCAGGGGCGAGGCGATCCAGTTCCGCCGGATCGACCGCGCGGGAGCAACGATCGGCACGGCACCTCCGCCGCTCATCGATCCGGCAGGATCGGGCGCCGACAGAGCCGGACCTCGTTTGGACGGATCCGAGTACGGCGTCGCCTGGCAACAATTCGTGGGACCGCTTACAGATTCGATTCGCCAGGTTGGACCGGCTGGGAAACCGGGTGAGCCGGATCATGCCCGTGACGGCGGACACCATTTTCTTGAGCAACGCCTGGCCGCGAGTGGCCTGGGAGCCGGGAAGTACGCGGTGGTGTGGGAGGGGAACGACGGCGGGCAGCCGGAGGCTTCTTCCGGCGCATCGGCCAGCGGCAGGGACTGCTGCCGACGCTTCAGATCACGAATCACAATCAGGTCATTCAACGGCCGCAGGTGGTCTGGGCGGCACCGAGTGGGGCGTCGCCTGGCAGCGATCACCGGACGTTCACCGAGATCTATTTCCAACGGGTCAGCGCAGCCGGGCATGAAGGCGGGCGCGGAGCTGCGCGTCACCAATGCCACGGGGTGTCGAACAATCCGTCGCTCGCATGGACCGGCTCTGAGTACGGCGTCGTTTGGGACGATTCTCGAACCGGGGATCAAGAGCTGTGGTTCGCGCGCATCTCGTCGGCGGCTGTGAAGCTCGGCGCCGATCTTCAGCTCACGAGCGTGGCCGGCACGTCGTCCCTCCCGTCGCTCGCGTGGGAGGCGGAAGATATGCCGTGGCGTGGAATGACGACCAGTTTGGCGGAGAAGAGGAGATCGCCTTTCTCAGGCTCGGCTGCAGCTGCGCCGGATGTCGACGGCGACGGTGCCACCAGTTGCGTCGACTGCGACGACACGCACGCCACCGTGTTTTCCGGCGCGACCCAGATTTGCGACTGGGCTCAACAACGACTGCAGCGACGTGAACTGGCCGCTTCTGACCGGCACCACCGGAAGCGGACAGCGACGGCAGACGGATTCACCCTCTGCACGGGCGACTGCAATGACGGCAACGGAGCGATCTGGGCGACCCCGGCGACGTCCGGTCCCTCCTCACGTCCTACAACAAGGGGACCGGAGTCTCGACCATCAGCTGGACTCCTCCGCTCTCCCCCGGAGCCACGTCGATCGTGTACGACAACGCTGCGCTCGCCGATCGCGTCGAACTTCACGAGCGCCGCAACGTGCGTCGAGACCAACGACGGCGCGAACACGACCGCGACCGATGCGACGACCCCGTCGCCCGGGAGCACGCTGCTTCTACCTGACACGCGCGGAGGACGCATGCCCGTCGGGGGCAAGGTGTTCTCGGCCGGAACGCCGCGGGGACGCCTGTCGCGGCACGGACCTGCACTCGTGAGGTCGGTCCTGACTGGAAGCCCCGAGACGAACGAACGGGCGCCCAGTAGAACGGCGCCGCCGTCTGCGGGTCGTTCCGCACGGTGCGCTTGGCGGAGGCCAGTGCGGCGGCGTAGTTCGGCGATGGGTCCTCGTCCGCGCCAGGAGTGGGGAGCGCTTCGAAAACGCGGCGAAGAGCGTCGCCGTCGGCGCGTCGTCGGACCTCCCAATGGCTCGCCACCACCCGGCGGGCGCCGCGGGCGAGGAACCCGCGACCGAGCGCGAACACCCCTTCACCCGCGACCGCGGTGCCGCGCCCCGTCGCGCACGCCGAGAGGACCGCGAGGTCGCGTCCAGGATCAGGCTCGTAGATCTCGAAGAGCTGAAGCAATTCATCGTCGGCCAGGCAAGACCCGCCAGGAGATCGCCGCGTCCCTCGTCCACGACCGCGTGAACGGCGAGATGGATGAAGCGCTTCCCGAGAGCGCATCTCGAACAGCCGCCTTGCTGGCCGCGGCACCGCGCAAGATCGTCACCGGCATCTCGTGACTGCCTCGGCGGATGGCGGCGACGACTGCCTCAGCTCTCGCTCGCCGTGCCGGGAAGGCGCGGCCATCGCGGACGATTTGTAAGTGGGGTCAGCTACGCTCAAGAGTCCGTTCGAAGCCGTGAGCGGGCGAGCGCTCAGCGTCGTTAGCAATGTCGACGAAACGGCGTATCGAATCGGTGCATCTTCGTCGAGCCAATAGCGCGGAGCTCCGTCCGGTTCGGATTTCACGACCAGAGCTTCGAAGGAAAGCCGGGCCAGCGGACTAAATCGGGGATGACGGTATAACCCCCGGCCCACCTGGTCGCGGTCGTGGCGCGGGCGGCTCGGCAGGAGGACGTCGTAAAGAGCCGCTAGCGCTCTGGGGGCATCGTCGGAAAGCCGGGAACCGGGCGCCGTGCGATTTCCGCGAGGAGTCCCGCCGGACCGTCCAAGATCTTCTCGAGAGACGCCCGCGCGTGAGCGAGCAGGCGCGACTCCGAGCACGGACGCCTCCAGGCCGCTCACGCTCAGGGGCCACGCTGCGGGCTCGTCGTAGTGAACGCGGGATCTGGATCAGCCAGCTCGCTCGCTCGCCGATCTGATACGCGAGCATGATCTCGCGAGGGAAACAAGGAGCTGCGAGCCGTGTCCAGCGTCACGGGCCGGCCGCCCGACGCCGATCGCCAGAGAGCGCTTTCGTTCTTTGTCTCTTCATCGACGCGGCGAAGCTCCGCTGCCGCGGCCGCCCGTTCACTTGCGCGCCTCCCGCCGTCCGCACCGCAAGCAGAGACGGCTCGAGGTCGTCGCGTACGAAGCAGGGCGTCGGCGCGGGCCTGCCACTCGGCCAGCGATGTTCGCGTGGCAGCCTGGCGCCGCCGAGCTCCGATCGTCTCGGCTCGGCGACGCCGGGGAGCACATCGACCCCGCCTGCTACAAGCTGATCGAGGAGGGCGCGACCTCGTGATCGCTCCATCCACTCGAAGGCCGACGCGATCTGTCCGCGCGTGAGCGCAAGCTCGACGAGCTCCTCGTAGACGATGGCATGCTTCGCCATGAACGCCGCGCGCGTCGCCTCGCCGCCTCCGGCACGCGGCCGCAGCGATTCAACCAGCTCCGCAGCGACGGTCAGATCGGGCGTGCTGCGGCGACCTCTCCTTCCGCCGCGCAAGCTCCGCGCGCAGAACGCGCGCGTCGATCGCGGTTCCGGGAAGCTCGCCGTGGCCTCCAAGATTCGGATCACGCGGCCGAGATTCGCGGGGGGCGCGCGCAGCCTGTTTAGGGCCTGCCGCGATCTCGGCGCGCGAAAGCTCGGTCAGCGTGGCGGCCACCTCGGGATGCGAGCCCCCGTAGGCCGTGCTCGCGGATCGTCAGCGCACGCCTCAGCTTGGAGAGCGCGGCGTCCGGCTGGCCCGCCGGTGGTTCTCGAGCACACCGCGATCGTGAAGCGCCTGTGCGAGCAGCGGGTGGTCCGCTCCCAGGGTCCGTTCGAGCAGCGTAAGCGCGCGGTCGGACCACGCTCGCCGCATCGTCGGTGCGTCCGGTCTCTCGATGGAGGACCGAAAGCTGGCCAGTAGTGCGTCGCGAGGTCGGGGTTGTCAGTCCGAGACCCTTCTTCGCCAGGTCGATGGACTTCAGGTACAGCGGCTCCGCCTCCGCGGCATTCCCTTCCGAGACGGTAGATCTCCGCGAGATTCAAGTACGCGACCGAAAGGTCGGCCGGATCGGTTCGGGGGCGGATTCTCGGGCGTGAGCGACCGCCTCGTGAGCGTCTCGGCCTCCGCGAGGTCGCCACCGTCCTCCAGGACTCCCACCAAGTTGTTCACGAGGGCGGCGGTGAGCGGCGAGGCGTCGGGAGCAAGCGCTTCCGCCACGGCGATCGCCTCCTGAACGTCCGCTCGAGACTCGGCGGGACGATCTTGCAGGCGGTAGAGCTCCCCGAGCGAGTTTCGGGTTTCGAGGCGCTTGTCGGCCGGTGCCTGCGGGGAGGCATCGAAGATGCGCACGGACTCTTCGATAACCGGCTGCGCCTCCGTCAGCACGCCCCTGCGTGACCAGCACGACGCCGAGATCGTTGAGGCTATCCGCGATCCGGGGATCTCCCGGCGGCAGCACCTCGCGCCGGATCGTGAGCCCCTTGCGCTCCCACGATTCCGATTCGTCCGCACCGTCCGCGCATGAAGGCGAAGGTCGAAAGCGTGCTCCAGCTCGTCGTGGTCTCGGCCGGTCGCTCACCGAAGGTGCGGGTACGCAGTGCGAGACGCGCGGCGGAATGCAAGGTCGGCGAGCGGCGGTCGCCGCGGCGGACCCTCGGGCCTTCGAACGCGGCCGTAGCCGAGGAGCGTCGATCGCGCTCGCCGCCGCTTCCGGGTCGAGCGCGGCGGGCCTCGCGTGCCAAGACGGCGGCGGGAGTCCGGCCACGGCATCGTCGGCGCGCTCGTCCGCGAGCGCGTCGCGCACGCGCTGCTCTTCGGCAGGAAACCGGCAGCGCCAGCGCCTGTCCACCGATCGCGAGCGCCGCCGAAAGCAGCGCGGGGACTATCATGCCGCCTTCCTCATGTCGACGATCGGTCACTTTCGAATCGAGCGCGAGCTGGGTCGGCGGCGGAGCCGGCGTCAGTCTACCTCGCCGAAGATCTCCAGATCCCCGATCGCCGCGTGGCCTGAAGCGCTTGAAGCCCGAAGTCGCCGCGGTCGATGCGGACGTGCTGAGGCGCGAGCGCGCCCGTGCTCTCGCGGCCATCGAGCATCCCAACATCCTCGTCGTTCATGAAGTGGGCGAGGCGCGACGACGGCCTGTACCTCGTCACCGAGTACATGCCGGAAGGCTCGATGGCGGACCGCATCGACCGCGGGCCGCTGACCACGATCGAAGCGCTCCAGGCGGCGCGGCAGACCGCGTCGGGCGCTGTCCGCGGGACACGAGCGGGGGATCCTTCACCGCGACGTGAAGCCGGCGAATCTGCTTCTGGCCACCGACGGTCGCGTCAAGGTCTCGGACTTCGGCCTGGCCGTTCACACGATCCCCGCCGACACGGACTCGACGAGAGCCACCGCGATACGATCACGCTCAGCCCGCGAGGACGGGGCGGCGCGTCTGTGTGGAACCCCGCCTACATTCCGCCGAAGGCCTTGGCGGGTGCCGCGCCTTCGTTCGCCGGGGATCAATTCGCGTTCGGCGTCGCCTTCCACGAGATGCTGACCGGGCGGCGTCCGTTCGCGCGCGGCCGCGGGATCGAAGCCGTCTTGACGAGCCGGCGATCGACCCGTCGTGCCCGCCGGATCTCGCGCGCATCGTCCGCCGGTGCGTCGCGAAGGACCCGCGCGCGCGCTTCCCAGGCAGCATGGCTGCGGTCGTCGGCCGATCTCGACAAGGCGATCGCACGGCGTGGGCACGATCGCCGCCGGCTGAGGCCCGCGCGTGATCGCCGTCGTCGTCGCCGCCGCGGTTTTGCTCGTCGCGGGCTGGCGATTGCGGCGTGGCACGCGGGCGCGAGGCGAGGCGTCTCAATCGAGGAGGGGCGCGCGGCGCTCGAGGCGGGCGCTTCGGCGACGCCCGCCGTCTGTTTCTCGCGTCCCGCAACGCGGATCCCGGGTATCTCGTCGGCCTGCACCAATCTCGGAGCGTTGGCGCTTCTCGGATGCCGACCCTTCCTGGGCCGTCGCGATTCTCGGGGACTGCGCCGGCGACCTTCGGCGACGTGGACGTCGTCGTCCACAACCACGCCTCGGCGCTGCGGCGAGGGGGCGACCTTGCCGGTGCGGAAGGGGCGCTCAGGCGCGCGGTCGACCCTTGCGCACGGACGCCCGCCTCGAGCTCGCCGCGCTGAACGGAGCTGACGCTGGTGCTCACCGCCCGCGGGGCGCGCACGAGGCGCTCGAGATCGTGGAGCCACTCCGTCCGAGGTCGGCCGATACGGCGGAGCGCGCGATCCTCTTGAAAAGCATCGGGCTCGCCGAGCTTGCCGACGGCGCGGCCGGCGCCGCCGCGACGGCACGCTGCGCGCGGCGATCGCCGGACCTCCCCGCGGCGGCTCGGGTGGACGCCTGCGTCGGGCTCGGGCGGGCGCTCGACGGGACGGAGATCGGACAGGCGCGGTCGCGGCCTACGCTGAGGCGATCGCGTCGGGTGCCGCGGGCCGGCCCGAAGCGGAGGCGCTCCGCGGTCTCGAACCGCGCTAGACTCGCAACTCCATGAAGATCAAGGCCGCGATCGTGTCGATCCTGGCAATGGCCCCGTTCGCGCATGCCTCCGACCAGGCGGCGCGGTGTCGTCCTCGGTGCGACCGGACACGTCACCGTCGAGCATGCGGCGCCGCCGCATCCCGCCGCGCTCGGCATGCGGCTGGAATCGGCGGACGTCGTCGTCGTGGACCGCGGGGCCACGGCGGAGATCTACATCAAAGGAGGCGGCGTCGTACGCCTCCACGACGCGACGCGATTCGAGATGCCGAAGGCGGCGGCCTCCCAAGCCCAACAAGAACGGCTGACCGGCGGGTCCATCGCCCAGCTCGAGAACGGCCCGTGGGTCCTGAACGACCCCAAGGGAAGCATGCTGGTGAGCCCGATGCGCGGTGAGACCGGATGGGAGAGCAACACGGTGGTTCCCCTCTCCGCGGTACGAAGCTTCTCGGCGACACCGTCGGTAGTTTTCGTCTGAGCGGTGGGCCGGTGAAGGCGCTGGCGTCGTCGTCGCGAAGCGGCGCGAGGTTGTCTGGAAGAGCGAGGCGAGCGCGCCGGGTACCCGCTCGACCCGGGCGCCGCGCTCCCGCTTGCGGCCGGCGAGATCTACACCTGGTGGCTCGAGCCCGAGCCGGCGGGCCGCCCTTGACCGCCGGAATGCCGTTCCGCGTCGCGGATGCCGGCGATGCGCTCACGAGGACGAAAGACCGTCGAGGCCGAGCTTCGCAGTTGTACGGTCCCGACGGCAAAGCGGCCGCCGCGGACTTACCTTCGCCTCGCTCACTACGCCGGTGCCGGCAACTGGACGCGTGTTGGAGCTGGCGAACCGCATGGCTCCGTGCGACGCGCGTGACCGCGCGCTCGCCGCGGCCACCGCCGGCCTACGCCCTCGACGCGCGCACGGCCGCCGAGCTCGCCTCAAGTTCTAGGAACATCTTCTTTTTCCGACAAAGCTCCCCGGATACCGCTTTGATCGGAAAGAAGATGTTCCCGGAGAGCGCTCGAATCGGAACGAACGAGGTGAGTGTCCCCTCAAATCACTCAGTCCCGCGTCAGGTCGGGGACATTTCTCTTTCGCAGCAAGGCGGTATCCGGGGAGCCTTGCCAGAAAAAGAGAAATGTCCCCGATCGGCTCTCGGAGGTTTGGGTGAAAAAGGGGAGTGTCCCCAGAGATGGATCTCGGCGCCGACCTCGACGACCTGCTCCGGAGGCAGGTGGTAGAAGGCGGTGGCCCGAGCGCTGTTTCTCGAGAGGAATCCGAACAGGCGCTCGCGCCAGATCGCCATACCGGGCCGGTCGCTCGCCACGATCGTCTCCCCGCCCGAGGACGTACACGACTTGGTCGGGATCGAGATCCACGCCGGCCTCGGGGAGCTTCGCGATGACCGCGGGGATGTTCGGCTCCTCCATGAATCCGTAGCGCACGGCGACGCGATAGACGTCGTCGGCAACCCGGCTCACGTCGAAGCGGTCCGTCTCCGACACCTTCGGCGTCGGTTCGGTGGAGACGTGCACGAGGATCGAGCGCTCCGGCCGCGTGTCCAGGTGGTGGACCAAGCGCCAGAGCGCCGGCGGCACGCGATCGAGGTCGCGTGAGAGGAAGACCGCCGTGCGATGGGCGATCAGCGGACGATCGGCGCCGGTGCGGGTAGCGAGCCTCCTCGAAGCTGCTCGAGGTCTCGCGTAGGCGCACGGTGAGAAGCCGCCGGCCTGCGGCCCAGGTGGTCATCACGACGACGATCGCCACCGCGAGGAGCAGCGGGAACCAGCCGCCATGGACGATCTTCATCGCGTTCGCGGAGGCAGAAGAGAACGTCGATCGCGAAAATCTGCTCGCGACGACCGCCGCGACGACGAGGGACCGCGGCGCCTCCTTGAGCACGATGAACAGGAAGACGCTCGTGACCACCATCGTCGACGTGACCGCGCGATTCTGCAGAGGCTGCGGCCAACGCCGCGGAGTTGCGGAACATGCCGACGACCAGCATCGTCAGGCCCATGAGCAGATAGTTGATCTCCGGGATGTAGATCTGCCCGCGCTCGCTCGACCGAGGTGTGCCGCACCTGGAGACGCGCGGCAGATAGCCGAGCTGGATCGCTTGCCGCGTCAGCGAGAACGCGCCCGAGATCACCGCCTGCGACGCGATGCACGGTCGCCACCGTCGCGATCAACAGGACCGGCACCAGAAGCCGCGACGGGACCAAGGAGATAGAACGGATGCTCGGCGCGCCAGCGGCGACTCGCAGCAGCAGCGCACCCTGGCCGAGGTAGTTGAGCAGCAGCGCCGGAAAGCACCACGGCGAACCACGCGATGCGGATGGATGACGCCGCGCCGAAGTGCCCCATGTCGGCGTAGAGCGCCTCGGCGCCGGTCGACGACGAGAAAGACGCCGAGCCGAGCACGAGGAAGCCGCGCACGCCGTGCTCGGCGAAGAAGCGGATCGCGCCAGATCGGATTGAACGCCGCAGAGCACCGACGGCGTCTTCACGGATCCACGGCGATCGCCGAGCGCCGCAGATGACGTGAACCAGACGAGCGCGATCGGGCCGAAGATCCGCGCCGATGCGCGCCGGTGCCGCGCCTCTGCACCACGAAGAGGCCGCGAGCATCACGAGCGCGATCGGCACGGTCAAGCGAGGCGAGCACCGGCGCGTCGCGACACTCGAGCCCTTCGACGGCGCGAGAGCACCGAGATCGCGGGCGTGATCACGCCGTCGCCGTACAGCAGCGCCGCCGCCGAACAGGCCCGAGCAGCGAGCAGGATCGACTTGCTCCGCAGCCGGAACGCCGCGCGAGCCGCGGATCGGTCGACCAGCGCCATCAGCGCCAGGATGCCGCCCTCGCCCTGGTTGTCGGCGCGTCAGGACGGACGAGCCACGTATTTGACCGAGACGACGAGCATGAGCGACCAGATCACCAGCGAGAGGACGCCGAGGACGTTCGCTCGGTGACCGGCGACCGCGTGCGGCCCGTGCGAAGCACTCCCGGATCGCGTACGAGCGGGCCTGTTCCGATGTCGCCGTGGAGACCACGCCGAGCGCCGCGAGTCCCAAGGCCGCCGCGGCGCGTTCGCTTGATTCGTCCCCACGACTGAGGATAGACCAACGCGAAGGTACATTGGCGCCCGCCATGGACAAGCTCGTGGTATCGCTCGCAGAGACGCTCGAAGGCGAGGTTCTGCACTCCCGATCGGTTCGCGCCGGACCACCGCTCGAACTACGGACGGATCTTCGAGTGGACGCCGCGCTGCGTCGTCCGGCCCGGATCGCTCGCAGAATGACGTCCAGGCGCTCGTCGCGTTCTGCCGGAGCGAACCAGCGCCTCTGACCGACGCGCGCGGCGCGGCGCACTCGCAGTCGCAGCTCGCCATCAGCGAGGGCGGCGTCCTCGCCGATATGCAGTCGATGAACAGCGATCGGCGCGTGTCGACGAAGAGAAGCCTGACCGATGGACGTCGAGCCGGGCGTCGTCTGGCGCGATCTTCGTCCACCACGTCGCAGCACGGCGGCCTCACGCCGCCGGTCCTGACCAACAACCTCGGGGTCACCGTCGGCGGACACGCTTCCGATGGCCGGGATCGGCGTCGCGTCGTTCAGGTACGGCTCGCAGGGGACAACGTCGTCGAGATGGACGTCGTCACCGGCGACGGGAAGCGTCGTGACCTGCTCGCCCCGAGAGCGACGGCGATCTGTTCTGGGGCGTCGATCGCAGGCTTGGGCTCGTTCGGCATCATCACGCGCGCGCGGCTGAAGCTGCGCGCGCATGAAGCGGATGACGCGCAACTCACTACCTCCCTCTACGACGACCTGCGCGTGCTTCCTCGAGGACGCGCGCGGCGCCGATGGACGACGGCCGCTTCGGGACCACCTCGAATCGTGGGGCGCGCCGTGCGCGCAGGGAACGCGGCCGGTGTCGGGGGACGCGGCAGGTCTTCGCGAAGTGGTTCTACCCGTTCCACCTGACGGTCGAGTTCGATCCCGGCCAGTCCGCCCGACGATCGCGCGATGCTTGCGGGCCTTCGGCCCTACGACAACGTCTACACCGACGACTGCCCGACGGTCGACTTCCTCGAGCGCATGATTCCCGTCTTCGAGCCTGTGGAAGAAGGCCGGCACGTGGGAGTTCATGCATCCCGTGGATCGAGTGCATCCTCCCGTGGGAGACCGCGCGCCGATTGCATCGAGCAGGTGCTGGCCGACACGCCGCCCGGAATCCAGGTCGGCGGGCACGTGCTGCTCGTGGCCGGCCAAGGGCGACGACGTCGCGCTCGAAGAACTTCATGGTCCCCGCAAGGCAGACAACCTCGTCGGCTTCGGCCTCCTTCCCGCCGTCCCGCAGCGATTCTGGAACGACATGAAAGAGCGGCTGGACGAACGTCAGCCGGATGATGATCGTGTTCGGCGCGAAGCGCTATCTCGTCGGGCTGGGTGAGCTTCACGCCCGACGAATGGAAGGAGCACTTCGGCGCGCGATGGGACAGAGCTGTGCGCGCTGAAGGCGCCGCTACGACCCGGACGGCATCCTGAATCCGGGCTTCCTTCCCTTCGAGGCGACGCGATCGAGACTCACCGATTCGGCACCGGAGGCGTGGGCGGGAGCGCTCGTCTCCGAGATCAACGCGTCGAGCGAGTACCGCAACGCCGCCGCGAAGTGGGGCGACGGCTTCAACGGCAACGTGCTCCTCGTCTTCGACGCCGACGCCGCGCTCCCGACGACCGCACGCCCTGTTGGTCGAGCTCGTGGAAGGGCGCGTGCCAGGGGCGCGTCGTTCGTTCCGGGGATCTCGGATCCGCGGAGCGCGGGCTTCGGGCTCCGCGCGCCGTTTTCGGTCTGGCGGGACGTCCTCTCGCGCAAGACGCTGGCCGCGACCGCGATCCTCACCGGCAAGATGAAGGTCGACGGCGACAAGATGACGCTCGCTGAAACACACCACGGCCGCCACCGCGCGCTCGTATCTCGTGCCGCCGCGATCGACACCGAGTTCGGATAGGGACACTTTTCAGCAAACTCCGAGATTGCATGGAATATCTTCTCTTCCGACAAAGCTCCCCGGATACCGCTTTGATCGGAAAAAGAAGATGTTCCCCGAGAGAACTCGAGTCGGAAAGGAAAGGGGAGTGTCCCCTCTTCGAATCATGTAGTTTCACCGGGGGCGCATGATGCGACGTGCACTAGGCATCCTCGCTGGCGGGGTTAGCGACGTCGCTCGCGCTCGCGGGCGGCGACGGGCAGAGTCCCAACCCGTCGGCGGCGAGAATGAGGGCGCGAAGAGCTCAACCCTTCGAACAGGGCGCAGTGGTGGTTCGAGCGGACATCGTGGGCCGGACGGCTTCGTCTCCGTGGAACGCGCGAGCCAGGGCGTCTGATGCAGCTCCAACGCCGAACGTCCGCTCGGGACTCCTCTCGATCAAAGGAGCGACAGTGACGGCATCTGCCGTCGGCCATCGAAGGCGACGTCTGGCTTCCCATCGGCCCGCGGCCCATCAACGACGGCGGCTCGTATGCGTACGCTGGCCGCGTGACCGCGCTGGCGACGGTGCCGGGAGCCCGAACACGGTGTACCTCGGCTCGGCGCAGGGCGCGTCTGGAAGACCGTCGACGGCGGAACCCGTGGTTCCCGCTCACACGACGGCCAGACATCGCTTGCGATCGGCGCGCTCGCGGTGGACTCGACCAACGTGAACGTCGTCTACGCCGGAACTGGGCGAGGCGAATCAATCGTGCGATAGCCACTACGCGGATCGGGCTTGAGGTCAGCTGACGGCGGCTCGACCGTGACCACGCTCGGCGCTCCGACGTTCCAGAATACGAGCATCGGAAGATCGTCTGGTGCATCCGACGATCCCTGACGACACTGTGGGTCGCGCAACGGATCGGGAGCGGAGGATTCAGCTGCTACGGCCGCACCGGCAGCGTTTCGGCGTCTACTAAGTCGGTCGACGGCGGAGCGAGCTGACCTGGTGCTGCGGGCAGCTCAGACCGGCGTCAATCAGTCGGTGCACGACCTCTTGCGCTCTCCATCCGACGCGGAACACGCTGTACGCTGCGGTGAGGGCGAGCGGGATCTGGAAGACCACGATGGCGGCGTCGCTCGCGGTCAAGCTCGGCGGCGGTCTCCCGACGAGCGATGTCGGCCGGGTCTGACGCTGCCATCAATCCCACACTCAACGGCAACATCCTGCTCTGCATGGTCCGTCGAGCGCGCGAGCACCGCGCGGCAGCTCGGCACGTACCGCTCCGTCGGACGCCGGCGCGACGTGGACGCCGCTTTCGGTTCCGGCCTCGACCTGCCACTACTGAGCTTCTCGGACCTTTGCACCTACTTCGGGCAATACGACCGGGGCAGTGCTGGTACGACGCTCGTCATCGAGGTCCAGCCCCGAGGCACGGTGTGGCGGTGGGGGAGCGCCATCGTCAGGTCCACGACCAACGGGGCGAGCTGGACCGACATCTGCTCCGCAGTCCGTCCACGTCGATCAACACGCGATCGCGTTCGGCCCGACGCGGCCGCGTCTGGATCGGGAACGACGGCGGCGTGTGGGCGAGCGCCAGCGGCGGCAGCACCTGGCTGAACAAGAACGGTGACCTGCAGATCACGCAGTTCTATCCGGGCGCCGCCCTCGATGCCCACGAGTACGAGCGGGCGATGGCCGGCGCGCAGGACGCAACGGCACCCCGCGCTACGACGGGTCCCCGGGTTGGGGATCCTCGACGACGTTCGGCGACGGCGCGGCGTGCGTGATCGACGTCATCGGACCCGCTGACGTTCTACACGTCGAGCCACGGTACCTGAACATCACCAAGACGACGGACGGGCGGGTTCTCGTACGCGGGCGCGACGAACGGGCTGCTCTGACGCGAACACGACGATCGCGCCGTTCATCGGGCAGTTCATCGGCGTGCCCGGCCCATCCCGAGAACGCCTCATCGCCGGCAGCGACAACGTGTGGATCATCGACGGATCGCGCGGACAACTGGAGTCCCGTGCACGGTCCCGATCCGCTCGAGTCGTCGGGTTCACCCATCGTGACCCTCGCTTTCGCGGCGACCGATACGACCTGCGGCACGTACGCCGCGGGGACCCGCTCGACGCGTTCGCGAGACGAGCGATGGGGGGCACGAACTGGGTCGACGTCACCGGAAGCCTTCCCTTCGCGCGCCTGCAACGATCTGCCTTCCGACCCGACCCGATCCCAACGTGCTCTACGCGGCGGTGTCGGGATTCGGCGGCCGCATCTTTACCGGACGGCAGACGCCCTGTCGCCGTTCCTGACCTGGTTGGACCGCCGACGCCGGGATCCCCGACGCCCCATCAATGCGGTGCTCGTCGATCCGGACGAGCCGAAGGTGCTCTACGCCGGAAGCGATCTCGGCCTTTTCAGAGCGTCGACGCCTGGCGCGTCGTGGGCCTTTCAGCTGAACGGGATCCCGCGCGTCGCGATCTACGATCTCGTGGCCGACGCCGGCACGCGCGCCCTCGTCCGCGTTCACACAGGCCGCGGGCGTTCCGTCTGAACCTCGTGTGCACGCCGCCGCAGTTCTCCGGGGTCGAGTCGGTTTCCGACCCGTCCGCGTGCGCCGCGGCACTGACCGCTCTCGTGGAGCGCCCCACGCGCTGGGGCCGCTCGCCTCAGGCGGAACCTACGAGCTCCAGCGGTTCGACGCAGCCGACTGCGCGGGCGCGGCTACGACCGTCGGCGACCGGGATCCTCGCGGGAACGCTGAGCCTCGACCGATCCGGCGACCGTTCCCGGCAATACCTACTCGTATCGAGTGGACGCCACGAACGACTGCACGTCGCCGATCTCCGATCCCGGTGCGAACGCCTGCTCGGCGCCCGTCGTCGATGCCGCCGACCCTGTCTCCATGCGCCGGCGTCGGCCCCGCACTCGTGCTCTCGCACGACCCGGCCGACGCGAGCCTTCCTGGGGTGCGGTCGCTCTCGCTCCGACATCGTCGGCTACCGCGTGTCACGGCGCAACGTCGTTCGACGCGCCGTTTCCTCGGGATGGACTCTGCCCTCGGCGCTCCCGGCGGAACGGCCTTCACCGATCCGCCTGTCGTCCGCGTTCGTCGCCTACCGCGTCGTCACCGTCGACGCCTGCAGCAACCCTCCGGAATGAGGACACTCCCCTTTTCTTACAAACTCCGAGGCTGTATGGGGAACATCTTCTTTTCGGACAACGCTCCCCGGATACCGCGTTGATCCGAAAGGAAGATGTTCCCGGAGAGGCAGGGATCGGAAGGAGACGGAGTGCGGTCCGCGATTTCACTCATCGCCTCCAGGTGGTCGGGGACATTTTTCTTTTCGCAGCAAGGCGGTATCGGGGGAGCCTTGCCAGAAAAAGAAGAATGTCCCCGGTCGGCTTTGGAGTTTTGGGTGAAAAAGGGGGTGTCCTCAAACAGCTTGTCGATTCGGGCCGCAGGCGATGTCGCTGAGGGCGGCGATCAGGATGCGTGCGCCGCGGTGGAGGTCGTCGATGGGGGATCTTCTCGTCCACGTCGTGGCCGGGGTAGGGCTTCCCAGGGAACCACATGCCGAACGCGATGCTGTTGGGAAGCCGCTTCGCGTACGATGCCGCCGCTGGCGATCGGCAGGCGTAGCAGGCCTCCCGCGTGGCGGCGGCGTGTACACGGCAGAGGCGCGCTTCACGAGCTTGCCCTCGGGATCGAAGGACAGCGGCTCGTCGTCCCAGTATCCGTCGACGGTCAGCGAGGCTTTGGTACGCGCGTTGAACGCGGCGACCCGCTTCTGGAGATAGGCCTTGATCTCCGGCTCCGTCCGCGGCGGAGGCCGACGCCTGAGGACGACCATCAGCCGCAGCTTCGCCGTCCTTTGCGGTTTCACGCTGGCGACGTTGACGAGATAGCGGCCCCAGATGGGATCGCTCTCCGTCAGTCCGAGCCCCGTGCCGTGGAGATCCTGCCCGGCCAAGCGCGCAAACGCGAGCAGGTCGTTCTCCACCCGACGGGGAAGGCAGCCCTTCGGTCACCCGCGCCGAGCGCGACCAGGGCGCATTGCGGCCCGCTTCGAGGATTGACCCCGCCGTGCGCGGACTTCCCGAGTCACGACCGCGAGGTGGCTGTCGTCACCCACGGCTTGGACGAGCTCGAGCCGCGTCCCTCCGGGAGCGGCCGTTCGCGCAAGCGCGTTTTCAGCGAGTCCCAAGACGGTAGGCCCCGGATCCACTTCAGCGCGAAATGTCCGCGCGATCGGGCACGATCGAGCCCGAGAGTCCGGCATCAGAGCGTCTCGATCCGGAACGGCAGAGTCGTCGTTCGCCTCGCCCGCCGGGAGTCGTGTCGAGATACAGCCCCGTCCACGCCATCTCACCGACGACCACGGGGAAGACGAAATCGAGCACGAGCGAGTAGTCGGGCGGCTTGTTCCCCGACAGGTATTCCCTCACGTCGGTGTTGTCGCTCTCCTCGTCGCTTCCGACGAGCAGACGAACTGGTGTGGGTGCGCGCGCGCCCCCGCACGCTCGAGCGCCTTCATGGCCAATAGCGCTTGGATCAGCGGCCCCTTGTCGTCCCGCCGCCCCGCGGCCGAGGCACCATCCCGTCTCGCGTGGTGCCCGCAAACGGCGGGATCGACCATGCCTTGGCCTCGGCGGGCTGCACGTCGCCGTGAACGACCAGGCCGAGCACCGGCGCTCCTGCAGGGCCCGGAAGCTCCACCTCCACGAACTTCCCGGTGTCCCGAGTGGCGAACCCGAGACCGGCCGCGGTCTTGAGAAGCCGACTCTGCTGCGCGCTCTCGAGCGGCGGTGTTCCCTGGTACGTCGGAAACCGGATCGCCTCCTCAAGCCAGCGGCACCATGCGGGAGGCGAGCTCCTTGTCGTAGTAGGCGCCGCGCCTCGTCCGCCCTGCGCGGCGACGAACATCCGGCCAGCGCAAGACCGAGGACGAGCGCGGAGCCGCCTCACGCAACTCCTCCGGATCGCGGACAATCTTCACGTGGCGGAACGGGATCTCGATGCCGGCCGCGTCGAACGCCTCTCTTCACCCGCCGGCGAAGCTCGCGCAGCTCGGCGGGGCCCTCGTGAGCTTGGGTCTTCACGAGCACGCGCGGCACAGCCGCGGAGTCGTCAGCGGGGATGAGCACGATGCGCAGAACATTTTGCGTGTAATGAGCCGCGGCCCAGTTGCGTATCAGCTGGCGACCATGGGCGTACAGGAATAGCGCGGTGGCCATCGGTCTGGCGCTGCTGCTCGCGGCAGGCGAGGCGGCGGCGCACCGAGACCAGGAACGAGTCAAGCTGGATTGGAAGCGCGACCCGAAGGCGCGGCGCATCCGGTCGATGCGAGCCCGCCGCCCGCGCCTGCGATGCCGCAGGGAGCTGGCGGCGACCCCGGCACCGAGCCAGCGAGCGACGCAAGGCGGCGTCGACGCCGAGGCGACGCGCGCCGCCGACGAGATGGCCGCGGAAGCGGTGCGCACGTGGGGTTGGCGGGAGTACTGGCGCGCCGGATTCGCGCGCGGCGTGGGCGCGGCGTTGGACGACCCGCGCACGGGCGCTTGGGATCACGAGGCGGGCCTGCGCTGGGCGATCGGATCCCAGGTGCGGGCGCTCGGCGACCACTTCGCCAACGAGGGCCGCCGAAGGGATCGCCGACGGTGACGCCGAGCCGCGTCAAAGAGCGGTTCATGGATCTGTCAGAAAGAGCCGCGGGCGAACCCGGTGGACCTCGCGATGCGAACGGAGCATCGCTACGGCCCAACCATTCCCGAGTTCGCCGGGCCGTACGCGACCGAGCCGGTCTTGGACGAGGTTTTTGCGTACTACCCGCGTCCCGCGCGACGGGCCTGTCCCGCGAAGGCCGCCGCGCGATGGACGCATGGCGGGTCGAGCCGGCCGACTCTCGCCCGATCCGATCGTCAGGCGCGCGCTCACGATGCCAAGTGGGGATCCCGGTCGCGCCTTCGCTGCGTGGAGGGAGCGCCAAAGCCGTGGCTCGGCGTTCTGGCGCCTGCCCCCGCCCGAGCGCGAGCGGTTTCGCGCCGCGTTCAACGAGCAGTTCGAGTCCGCGATTCGATCCACGGACACGCGGCTCCTCGACGACGCCTGGCGGATCGGCTTCGCCGACGGATGGAGGTACGGCGCCGCCGTGCAGTCCGGTGAGGCCTACCGACGCGGCTACGCGGAAGGGTTCGACGCCGGCGTGGGGAGACGGCGTCGATCGCCTGCTCCGTACGCGTACGAGAGAGCGTACAACCAGGCGTACGCGCTGGTTCGACGAGTGGTCGCACACGGCGCATCCGGGGATCGGGAACGTCCGCCTCACCGATGAGAACGGCGACAGGTCTACGAGCCCGGCGAGCGTGCCCTCCTCGCGATCGAGGTCGTGAACTACGGAGGCGGCTTTGGCACGTTCGACTTGATCGCGTCGGGAGCCGACGTCGGCGCAGCCCGCGACCGTGAACGTGAGGCTCGTCAGGCGGGGGCCGGCTTCCCGAGTCGCAGAAGCTCTCCGTGCAGGTCGCCGACCGTGCGGCGCCGCGCACCCGCTCGACCGTGATCCTCGCCATGGCGGATGCGCGCGTCGACACGCCGCTGTACATCTCGCGGCCGTTCGAGGTGATGGACGCGCCCACGATCGACGCGGATCGCTTGGCGGGGCGGGTGACCCTTTCGCTGGCCGTGCAGAACACCAGCCGCCGCGACGCCCCCGCCGTGCTGCGTATCGATTCGACGGCCGGGACGAGCGATTCCAAGCGCGAGGACCTCGGCGTCGTCCCGTCGGGGGCTCGAAGCGGGCGACGGTGACCTTCGCCGGTATCCATCCGCTCGACTCTGATCGGGGCGGAATCGCGGTGGCGCGTCTCGGTCGTGCGGGGGGAGCAGGTCGACGACACGCGCGGAGATCCGCACTGGCGCCGGTGGCCACCGACCTCACGAACCCCGACCTCCTGGACTTCATGCTCGCGCTCGCCCGCACGGCGGACGTCAGCCGCAGCGACGTTCACGACGCCCGCGCGTTGATGATGCAGCGCCTGCGGGCGGACTGGGAGCGCGCCGCGGACGCCGACGGCAACCCGTACCGGCGCGACTACGAGACCGAAGGGTCCGAGACGGTGTTGAGGCGGCTCGTGCGCGCGTCCGCCAGGGCGGACGAACCTACGCGAGCCCGCAGGTGTTCGACAGGATGGACCGCGACGCCGAGGCGTTGGCCGAAGACCTTCCGGGGGCGCATCCGCTGCCCGGAAGTGGATGATCAGGCTCGCGACGCCTGAAGTGAGCGGCGGCTTGCGCCAGACGGCCGAGTAGCGCCAGAGCAGATGACGCTTCAGGCGGGTCCCGGGGAGCAGCCGGCGATACGTCCGGACGATCTCCGGCCAGGGATCGTACCGATCGCGTCGGCCGTGGTCGTTCCACGCGCGCTTCTGCGTCCGCGGGCACCAAGGGACGGCCACTGCGCGAGCCGCTTCAACCGCAAGGCCAGCCAGGCGATTCCGTTGCGGGAAGCTCCTTGAATCCCGTGGCGTCCAGAAGGTCGAGCACGAGCAGCGTTCCCGCCCGGAGCGAGCGCGGTCACGAGCCGGTTCAGCGCCAGCTCAAGGGGACGTGGTGCAGCGTCGCGAGCGTCGCGATCACGTCGTACCGGTCGGATTCGAAGGAGTTTCGAGCAGGTCGGCCACCTCGAAGCGGACGTCTCGACCGGCCCAGCAAGTTCCGGCGCGCCGCCTCGATCATTCCGGGCGAGGTCGATGGCGTCCACCCGCGTCGCGCGGTCGGCAAGCACCCGCGTGAACGTCCCGGTGCCGCATCCGACGTCCAGCGCGCGGTTGATCCGGGTCGGGATGTGACGCGTCAGATGGCGATGGTAGGGACGCGTTGCCGTCGGATTCGTACGCAGGGAGGGCGCTGATGCGATCGAAGTCCTTTCGGACCTGTTCCGGTCGAACGCTTTCCACTCGCCGAGCACGTCGAGACATTCTCCCGGGGCTCGCTCGCGCCCGCCATCAGGCGACCAGGCCCTGAGCCTTGGCGGCCGCGCGGCGCTCGTAGAGCTTCCCTCCCAGCCAGCACTGAGGGATCGCGATGACCACGAGCGCGATCGATACCAATGCGGGGCGAGACCGAGGATTCCACGTCTTGATGAGGCCGGCCAGTCCGAGCACCGTCCCGACCGCTCCGAGGATGAGCGCGTGCCTCATGGGGATTAGACGGCGCGGAGCTTCGCGGTCAGCCAAGCGCCGCCGCACGGTGATGACGACGCGGTACGCCGTCGCAAGCATCGCCAGGGAGTCGGTCAACCGTTGACCATTGGAAGACGCGCCGACCGCGTGGAGCACGACGTCCACGATCGTCGTTACGACAATGATGAGCAGAACCCCCGCGAACACCGCCCAGATGGATCTCCAGATCACGAGACGCTCCGAGCTCTGAGAAGACGCCACGCCCAGACGCACAAGGCCGCAGAAACCAAAGTCATGGCGGCGAAGAACGGCTGCCTCGCCACGTGCGCCCCTTCCTCGTAGACCCGCCAAGCGTGCGCCAGGGTCAAAGCCAAGAAAAGTACGCCGGTCGTCGCCGTGATAGGCCTTCATGCGCAGCACCCCCAAGAGCGCCCGCGAGTCTACAGGACGAGGCCGGGGCCGAATATGCCGATGGAAGACGCCGCCACGGCGACCGCGCCGGCGGCGACCAAGCCCAGCCGGTCCGCAGCGATTCGTCGAGGGTCACGGCGCCGTGAGCAACGAGGGAAGCACCATCAATCCGGCCATGGCGCCGAATCCGGTCGCGGCGCCGGACGTGAGGATGAGCCAGGGGCTCACCGGGTTCCGCATCGCGCCGACGGTGAGCACGATGCCGCCAACCCAGTAGGACGTCGCGCAGTACGTGCCGACGTTCGCGCCGCCGACGACGCCGGGAGGCGACGAGCCGGCGCAACACCACGAGCGCGGCGTAGACGCTTCCCGCGTACTGCCGCGGCGCCGGCGAGGCCTGCAACGGGTCGCCAAAGGGCGGGCGGCGCGGACCCCAGCACGACGGCCCAGTCGCCACTACCGAGGATCGCCGAGTAGAGCAGGTAGGCGCTGGCGTTGAAGAGATTGATCGTTCCCAGGAGCCACGAGAAGTAACGCCACGACGGCGAGAGCGACTTCGCCAGCGCGACGCAAAGGCAGAGCGCCAAGACGAGGTTAACCGCGGATCTGCCGCGGCGACGACGGCGCTGCCACCGTCGGTGGTGACGCCGATCGTCGAGATCGATTGCGCTTTGACGCCGAGCGGAAGCCGTGTGGCGGCGAGGTGGCCGAGCTCGTGCAAGAGATCGCAGAGTACGATCGCCAAAGCGCTCATCGAGGCGATGCCGAGCCTTCGCGTGGGCAACACGAGCAAGCGGCTCAATCGCCGCGACCGTCCGCGCGACCTCGATCTGGGCAGGATACCCCGCAGCGTCCAGCACGCGGCCGTGCTCCGGGGCAGGACGCACGCCGCGCAACCGCACTGTAGCCTCATACGCCGCGCTCGACCGGGTACCGGCTGCTCGTGTTCAGCTCGAGCGCCGAGGCTCCGGCCGGCGGCCGCTCCGCCATCACGACGATGCGCGCGTTCCCTCCCAGATGCAGGTGACGCCGACGGGGCAGCGAGACTCTTCGAGCACCTTTGAAACGTCAGCGAGAGGCGTTCCGTGGAGATCGTCGCGCGCTCGCCGTACCGCAGATTGAAGATCGCGCCCAGAGCCGGCTTCGGCTCGGCCCTCGCCGCGCAGCCGTAGAGGGCGAGAACCACGACGGTGGCGAACGCAACGCGCACCGCTACGTCCGCTTCGGTGAGAACGACGTGCGTGGCGGCGGGCGAGGCGACGTGCTCGGTGCACGCGAAGCCCGCGGCGTTGAGGTCGATGCCGGCGAGGAGATACTCGCCGGAGCCGAGGAAGAACGGGAGCGATCGCGAGGTGCATCTCATCGACGAGGCCGGCCTTCAGGTATTGCCTGATCGTGGCGACGCCCCTCCGACCCGGACGTCCTTACCGTTTGCCGCCTCCTTCGCCTGCAGGAGCGCCTGTTCGATGCCGCCGGTGACGAAGTAAAACGTCGTCCCCCATCCATCGCGATCGGAGCCCGGACGTGATGGGTGAGAACGAACACGGCGTGTGGTAAGGCGGGTTGTCCCCCCACCAGCTCCTTCCACGCGTCGTCCGGCCACGGCCCGCGCACCGGACCGGAACATGTTCCGACCGAGGATCCACGCGCCGAGCCCGTCCATGCCTCGCGCGGCGAAGCGGTCGTCGAGGCCGGTGGTCCCGCCCCCGCCCCGCCTCCGTGAATCTCCTGAAACGTCCGGGTCGGAAAGACCCACTCATGCAGCGCGAGAGGCCGCCGACCCCGAGCGGGTTTTCGAGGTCCTGACGCGGTCCCCGCGCCGTAGCCGTCGATGGAGATCGCGAAGCAGCAAACGCGAAGCCGCGGAGCGGCGCGCAACGGCTGATTCATGGATAATGTTTCTCCTTTTCCCATTCTAGGGGTACCGATGATGCTCTGCCTGCTGTTGGTTCTCTCTCGCTTCAACCGGGCGCCGGGAGCGCCAAGCCCACCGCCGCGAAACCGGAAGAGATCGCGCGCGGCGTCCAGCTTCTCCAGGCGGCGCAGAAGGCCATGGGCGGCGCAGATAAGTTGGCCGCGGTCAAAGACACCACGCAGACGGCTGAGATCGTCGATGGCGGAGCCGTTCGAGCACATCAAGGTCGCTCAAAGCAGCCGCTACATCGCACCGAGCGAGATCCGTCAAGAACAGGTGCACGCGAAAGGGACGACGACCGTCTATTCGGACGGCAAATCGGGCTGGATCGGCACCAGAAGGGGAGCACGCCGCTGAACGGAGACGGGATCGCCACCGCCCGCGCGCGTGTTGTTCCGCCAGCCGTGCACCCTGATGCTCTCCGACCGCGATCGGTCGCGGACGATCAAGGCGGTCGGGCCCAACCACCGTCGAGATCTCGTCGTCGGAAGGACAAAAGGTCAAGGTCGAGTTCGACCCGAAGACCGGGCTCCCACTGCGTCTGTCCTACGCTCTTCCTCGAACGGCGTCGAGGCTGCGAGAACGGAGACCCTCTCCGACTGGCGCGACGTCAACGGCGTGCGGCTTCCGTTCCATTCCGTGCAGGTCGACAGCGGCAAGAAATGCTCGAGCTCAACGTGTCGAGCTACAAGGTCAATACCGGGCTCAAGCCCACGGAGCTGAGCAAGCCTTAGCGCGCCGGAAGCAGCGACGCCTCAACAGCGCCACGAGCTCGGCGTACTCCACCGGCTTCACGAGGTGGCCGTCGAATCCGGCTTCGCGCGATCTGCGGTGGTCCTCTTCCTGTCCCCACCCGGTCAGGGCGATGAGCACGATGTTGGCGCCCCAGGGCTGCTCGCGAATGCGGCGGCAGACGTCGTGCCCGCTGAGCCGAGGTAAGCCGATATCCAGCAACACCACGTCCGCCGGTAGCTCACCACCGCTTCGTACGCAGCGATGCCGTCGTGCGCGACGTGCGTCTCGTTCCCGGTAATCGATATGAGAGCATCGCGCAGGGACTCCGCGGAGTCCCGGTTGTCGTCGACGACCAGAATGCGGCGTGGGGGTCAGGTCGCGCGCGAGTGCCGGAGCGGCTGTCGCCTCGACCGCGGACGGAACGCCGGCCGGCAGGGTGACGACGAACTCGCTCCGCATCCGTTGCCTGCGCTCTTCGCCTCGATCGAGCCGCCGTGCATCTGGACCAAGCCGCTTCACGAGCGTCAATCCGATGCCGAGCCCGCCCTGCGACCGCTCCAGCGAGCGATCGACCTGGGTGAACATCTCGAAGATGCTCTCCAGCTTGTTCTGGGGGATGCCGATCCCGTTGTCCCGGACCGTGACACGACCGCGTCGGTTCCCGCGACGCTCCGCGGCGATCGAGATCGTGCCGCCGGGGCGGGTGTACTTGCAGCTGTTGTTCGAGCAGATTGCCGAACACCTGGGCGAGGCGCGCCGCGTCGGCGTGCAGATGGATCGGCTCGGCGGGCGAGGCTCACGCGGATCTCGTGGCCGGCGGCATCGGCCATCGGCCGCGACGCCTCGACGGCCTGATGGATCACCGAGGAGAGGTCGACGTCGGAGCGGCGTAGCTCGAGCCGGTTGTGCGTGATCCGGTTCAGATCCAGCAGGTCGTCCACGAGCCGGACGAGCTGCCCCAGCTGCCGCTCGATCGTCGCGCGCGCGCGCCGGTGCGTTCCGGTGTCGCCCTCGGAGCGCTTCATGACCTCGAGCATGTTGAGGACCGGCGCGAGCGGGCTCCTCAGCTCGTGCGCGAGCGTCGCCGAGGAACTCGTCCTTGCGGCGATCGGTCTCCGGAGAGGTCCGGCGGCCAGCCGCCGCAGATCTGTCTTCCAGCCGCTTGCGCTCCGTGAAGTCCCGAACGATCTTCGAGGCCCCGACGACGCGCGCCGTCGGCGTCCTTGATGGGCGAGATGGTGAGCGAGACCGGGATCCGCTGCCCATCGCGCCGTACGCGCTCGGTCTCGAAATGTTCGATCCGCTGTCCATCTCTTCAACGCGGAGACGATCAAATCCTCCTCGGTGATCCGATCGGGAGGGATGACCAGCGAGATAGTGGCGGCCGACGGCTTCCGCGGCGCTGTACCCGAACAGTCTCTCGGCCGCCGCATTCCAGCTTTGGATCACGCCGTCCAACGACTTGCTGATAATGGCGTCGTCCGACGATCTCGACGATGGACGACAGAAAGCGCGCGGTCAGGAGCTGGCTTCGCGCCTTGTCGTGCTCGGTGCGCCGTTGCGCGGTGACGTCGCGGAAGATCATCACGCAGCCCGAAACCCGGCCGTCTCTCGTCCTTGATCGGCGCGGCACTGTCATCGATCGGACGCTCGGCGCCGTCCCGGCGGATGAGCGTCGTGTGGTTCGCCAAGCCGACGACGACCCCGTCGCGGAGCGCTCTTAGGGCCGGGTTTTCGGCGGGCTCGCGCGTCGCTTCGTTCACGATCCGGAGAACTTCGTCGATCGGCCGCCCGAGGGCGTCGTTTTGGGTCCAGCCCGTCAGCGACTCGGCGACCTTGTTGGAGGTAGGTGATCCGTCCTTCGAGATCCGTTGTGATGACGGCATCGCCGATGCTGCGGAGGGTGACTCGAAGCAGCTCGCGCTGCCGGCTGACCGCTCCGGCTGGCACGCGCCACCTCGCCGAGCCCGATGATGATGGAGCACGTGAACAGATAGGCGATTAGGCCCACGACGTCGCCGAGATCGAAGGCGAGCGTCCGACGAGGGTGAATGAAAAGATAGTTTGCACGCGAAATACCCGGCGATGGCGGCGACGAGGGCCGGCCGGTAGCCGCCCAGCCACACGGCGCCGGCGACCGCCCCGAACAGCGTTACGAGGGGAGGGGAACCCCGCATGAGCGGATCAAGGAGCCAGCGGAGCGCCAGCGCGGCCGCCAGCAGGGCGATCGCCCATCCACTAGGCTCTGACCTGACCCCGCAATGGCTCCCCCTCCCGCCTATTCCTTCAGGAATAGCGGGGCGGAGCGCTCACAGCCCGAGCTTCTGCTGGGCCCTCTTGGAAGCGAGCGGGCCACGAGCCGGTGAGACTCGGCGAGCAGGTTCTTGAGGGTGGCAGCGGGCACCCGCTTCCGGTCGGCGACCCGGACCCACGAGTGCTTGGCCATGTAGGAGCCGGCTCCGAACCCTTTGCTGCCGACGAGCTGGTCGAAGAAGGCCGGATCGACCTTGAAGCCGATCGGATCTCCGTCGGGGAGCTGGAAGCCGGCGAACATCTTGCCGCCGACCGAGAAGATGAGAGTCCTTGCCACTTCACGTCCTCGGTCGCGCCCGGGAACGAACGGCAGCAGCTCGAGAAGCGAGTCCTTGCGGTGCTTTGCTCTTCACAGGTGAACCTCAGCAGACCCGAACGCGCGTCGCCGACCCGCAGCCGCTTTCCAGTGCTCCGCTTTGCTGCTACGAGCGTGTTGATCCCAAGATGGTAGAAGTGCGTGATCCGCACGGGCTTGGCCGCCAGGACGGGTAGTGCTCGCGGCGAAGGTCGCTGAAGCGCTTTTGGAACCCGATCGTGTCGGCGCCAGCTCATCGCGTCGCGCGGGAGGGACGACGCAGCGAGGACACGGATTGACGCCGTCGAGACTCACGTCGCCGATGGTGAATCGGACCGGGTCGGTTTCCTGCGCGCGGAAGAGCCGGTCCTCCCAGAAAGCCCCGACGCCGTCGATCTCGAGCGGCGCACGAGGCCGCCGGCGCGATTCGTCTAGGTCGAGCTCCGGAAACCAATCCGAAACCGTTTTCAGGCGTCGCCGTGGAGTTGGCCATCGGGCCGTTGCGAATCTATCGTCGGGCATGCACTCCGGGGCGTATCGCTGCGGTCACGGGCTGCTCGAAGTACGCGCTGAACCACTCTTGCGCCCCCGCAGCGTCGCCCGGAAACGCGAACGTCCGCGGCGTGCGATCGCCGGCGACCGATAGCGTGACCGAGAGCCTGACGTCCGGCGCGTGAGGCCGCGCGAATCAGTGGACCGCGGCCGCGTGCTCTTGCCGTTGATGCACTGACCATCCGCCGCATACAGCGCCCAAACACGATCGAGGTCCAGGCCGCCTCCCGGTCGATCCGGCGACTCGCGCACGCCTGACGCCATCGAGCGCCTTGATCGGATGGAGGCGGATGATGCCGCGAGACGGGGTTCGTCAGGCATCCCTACTTTGCCTTCGGGCGATGCTGCATCGCCATGTAGGCGCCACCGCGTCCCACGCGTTGTGAATGCCGATGAAGATCAGGACCAGGGTGACGCCCGCCACGAGAAACAGCGCCTTCAGGGCCCAAACGAAACTCCGACGGCCGCGCCGATGAGCGTACCGTACGCGATCAGCGGAAGGATGGCGTGCCACACCCAGTCTTCCATCACCGGTTGATACCCCTTCTGGCGCCGGGCCCGCCGGGCACGATCAGCGTGTACAGCAGCCGACGATCCCGCAGGCGAGCAACAGACCGGTGACGGGCGTCACACTCGGCCACGGCGCGGACAATAACGCCGACACGAAGAGGCAAAGGCAGAAGTGGACGACCGTCCGGCGTCCCGAGCGTCGACGACGCTGTCGCCCCCACCGACGTCGAGCGGGCATATCCGCCGCCAAGGCGATCACGACGAATTGGAGGCCCGTCAACGCGGCCCGCCCGGAAGCTGCCGACGATGACGTAGAAGCTCTCCCAAGCGCTCAGCAGCTCGGCGCGCGCCGATGGTTCCATGCGCGACCACGCTTCGGTTGGAGGGACGAGCATGGCGGGTACCGCGAAGCTCAGTCGCGGATCCGGGGTCACGGGGAATTGCTGGATCGAAGGTCGGGCTCGACGAAAGACAGCGGCGCGCCCGGGCGTCGCGCAGGACAGGACGCTCGCCGGTGAGTGCGTGAGCATGATCTTGCTGTCGAGCAGTTCGGATTCCGCACTGCAATGAAATCTGAAGCCGACGAGAAGCTCTCGATGACTTGTTCGTGAAATGCCTCACGGCGAGCACCCACGCACGCGTGATCGTCTCGTGAAACTTCGAGAGCGGGATGTCGTTGCTGTGCTCGAGGAACTTCAAGAGTGCCTCGCGCATCCGTTGAACGGCCGGTTCGGCGTCCAGGCTCGGCGAAGGTAGGCGTACGCCAGCGGTACATGAGCCGCGTTGCGTGAACTCTTCCCGGTGGGACGGCGAAGGTGTCGAAGGCGTCGCGGAGGCTGCGATCAGCGTCTGAGAGGGTGTGAGGCCAGCGTGGGCTGCCACCTAACGTGCTGTCGGCGCTTTCGGTTCGTACGGAGGTGCGTCGGGATGCGTAGGGCTTGCTCGGGATCCAGCACGCTTGCCGTCCACGTGGCGCTCCCCGTCGCGCACGCCGTCGACGGGCTTAGAGCTTCCAGCCGTCCGAGGTCTTCGTCCACGTTTCGTCCTGGGTGACGTAGGTTTCGACCTTCCGCGGCTCGCCGGCGATCGGCAGCATCTTGGAGAAGTACTGGCGAACCGTTGCCTTGGCGTCGTTGCCTTGGAGGTCAATCGTCCACGATGATGTTCGTCATCTTGATAGGCGGTTGAATCCTCTCCAGCATCGCCCTCGCGCGATCGGCCATCTGCTGCGGAGTTTGCTCGCGCCCTTGCTCATCCACGGTATGGAAGTCCGCGGTCCGCAAGGCCTGGAACGCGGCAAAGTCCGCGGTTTCGACAGCCTCGGCGAGCCTTCGCGTACTGAATCTCCAGCGCCTGCGAACCAGCTTGGATTTGTCTCGAACAACGACCTCATCGCCCTTCGACTTGACCTTCAGCGAGTCGGCGTCGGTCTAATACCGCAGATAGGGTAGGAACGCGAGAACCACGGCTAAGGCGACAGCTAGGATCGGCACGTTGACTCACGGGCTCACACGACGTACCGCTTTCCAACGGCCGTCGGAACAGGGAGTCACCATCCGAAGCCTCTCGCCAATGCATTTACGGCGCGCACCAGGTGCAATGGCCGGGCGCTGCGAAGAGCGGAGGCCGAACGTATTCAGGTCGGCAACGGTTTCCGGAATGATCTTCTCGGTCGCGCCGGACAGATGGAAATCCACCCATGACGCCGTAAACCGGCACCGAAGGAGAAGACAGCACGAGCGTGCGTGAGGAACGTTCACCACCCGGCGTTGCCGAGCACGCGGTAAAGACGAACACTGCCCTTGCCCTGGACGTTTTACCGAGATGAACCGCTCGTCCGTGATGAGTGGATCGGGCTCCAAGATCGATCGTCACCACAGCGACGCATGTGGCCGGGAGCCCGGTTTCATACGCCGTGACGCGCGGGATCCTCGCCGCTCGTAGAACGCGCCATCCGCGACGGCCTGCGGCTCTCGGGTATTGACGACGTTCGCACCCGCGCACGGGTGAGCGCATCTGGATCCGGCACGCCTTCGAGACTTCAGGAGTGCGCCGCTCGGGAGCTGGATAAGGCGCGCTCGTCGAAGCATGCCGGGATGCACGAAGCAATCGATTCGTTGAGCCTTCCGGGCCTTGGCTGCCGCTTCGATCGCCGTGGTGAGGGCGCCGCGTGGTCCCAATGACCGTGCGACAGAACGACCGCCTCGATCGCCAGACCAGTCCACGCCGAGGATCTCGGCGTTGCGCAAGAACGTCGCCGTGTCCGGCCCCGTGTCGAACAACACGGTTCGCTTCAGAGCTTCCGACGTGCGCCGTCAACAATAGTGAAGGCCGTGGTGAGCGCAGCGGGTGCGCCGTCCCACAGGCTCCGGCAACCGCCCGCTTTGAGCAAGCCGATCCACTCCGATGTGACGCCGCCTGTGTTGCTCGACGACTGTCGGTGACGTTATCGACGGGACAAGCACTTCGAGGCGATCGACGCTCGACACGCCGCGCATGGCCTATCGCGCTCTCGGACGGATCCGATCTGCCCCGATGCGGTTGTTGGACGGCATGTTGGGGAGCCGCACGCAGTCATTCATTGGGCACCTCCCGCGGCTGGTTAGCCAGACGGCCTCTATTCACGCTCAAGCTTCTTGGGCAGATCTGCTCCAACGTCGAAGCAAACCTTGATCTCGGAGCCATCGGCTACTCTTGAACATAGGCCGTTTCGTTTTTCACGGTGGCATCTACGTGCCACTGGCCGTTCATGTCAGGTGGTACAACCAGCAGATTCTGCCAGCGCAGCTCCAGGTTTGACTCCACGCGGAAATGTTCCGACCAGCCACACCGTCGCTCGGCCATCGTGAAGTCCTGCAGAGACAGCATCCGGCCGACACTCACAGCAGGCTGGAGGCACGCATATTCGCGCCCTGTGACCTCTGCGAGACTCGACTTTGCGAGGACCCGTCTCGTCATCTCGTGGCAGCTCCGCCTCTGGGGCGACCCCATATACGATTCCGATGAGTACCATCGACAGAGGCAGCGCGAGCGATGGCATCAGGGAGCTTCATCTTCACCGGGTCCTTCTGTTCTGGCTAACGCGGCGCGAGTGCGTCCCGCTGGAACGTGTATTAGATGACGAGCCCCGCGTCGCCTTCGCGGCTTGACTCATGGCGTCGTCACGCTGACATCATCTGAAGCGAGCATGCCCTCGGTCGATCCACGTACTTCCTCCGGGAACGCCCGAACGTCCTTGAGCGCCGTGCCGCCAGTCCACGCATCGAACTCGTCCGTCACAGCTCGGGCAATATCTTCCACGGTAGTGCTTGCCGTCCATGAGCGGTAGGCGCGGATGCCCGCTGGATTCCCCAGAACTTTCGACCTCCTTCCGACCCGGCAATACAACGATCCCGCCTTCGTTCGCGATCTCACGGAATGCTGCATCAGGGTGCCGTCTTGGAAGGTGCGCGGGAAGTCCTGACGGGCGCGGTAGCGTTTTCTCCGCCGCCGCCTGCGGTGCGGGCGTGGTTGGACTCTGGGCGCGGCCAGTACCGACCGCAAGCCACGCCACGACGAACACGATCCGCTGCCGACGGGCATTCCCTCACCACGCGCGTCATGTTCGATTTGCTCTTCTCGTATCACTGCAGAATGCGCCCGGTGATATCGGCTGCTACACGCAAATCTGCTGAGCTCTCGCATCACGCTTCCCTCCATGCGCAGGTTGCACGGCGCCCGTCGGAATACGCCTGCTGGAGTGCATACGGTGAAATTCGGTCTGCACATATTCCGAATCACGCGGCGGCAGTCGAGTGCACGAGCCCGCTAGGGCAGATCGATGCGGGCGGCGTGGATCCCGGCCGGGAGTGCCCGCCTCTGTCCGCGCCAAAGCAAAACCGTGCGGTCGCCATCGTCGACGATGGAGGATAGCCGGACGTACGGGGAGGGAATTTGGAGTTCTCGCCACGATCACGGGGTGCGCGGGCGTGCCGTCGGTGGCGACGCGGCGATGCGCGGACCTCGGCGACCTTTGCCTTTGCCCCGCTCCAGCCACGTCACCGCGGTCGAGCCATCGGCGAGCATCGTCGGTCACGAAACGCGGCCCGATGGGGATCGCCGCCGTCGATGCGGACCGGCGGGCCGATCGTCTTTCACGCCATCGGGCGAGGAGCGCCCGTCCACACGGAAGGCTTGCCGTTGGCGCGCCGGTGATGAACCACGTCACGGCCGCACGCGCGCCGCGCGGCGCGATCGAGGAGCCGTTCGTCAGGCACGCGGTCAACGTCAGCCGTCGGCGTGAACGGGCTCCGGGTGCCGACCACGTGTCGCCTTCGCGGCGCATCACCGGGTGTCCCGCATCTCAGGCGGTACGGTGCGATGGAAGCCAGCGGCCTGACAGTCGCTTTCGCAGCCGATGTTTGGCGGCAATCGCAGACGCGGTCGTCGAGAGGGAGTCTCTCGTCGCCGAAGCCGCTTCCGGACCATTCGGCCCAGTGGCTGGTGCCGCCTTCGCCGTACTCCGAGCGCGCGCCGGCGCGGCCGTCGAGCCAACACATACCGAAGCCACCGTCGTCGCCACGGCGGACCGACACCGCCACCTCCGCGTGCTCGGTGTCGGTGTCGTCGTGCGGCCGCGCAGGGTTAGTCAGAGACGCCGCCATCGCGCGACATCGCCACCATGAGATCGCGCCGCGATTCTTCGATGCACCGCGCCTCACCGTCAGTACGCGAACGAGCCCTCCGCCGCCGACGGGCGCGACCGAGGGGACGTCTTTCCAATCGGAGGCGAGCCCTGCCCTGCGGTACGCCGTGGCGGGGGTGGTCACCCTGTCCTCGCGCGCGGCGAAGCGTAGCGCCGGGACGCCTTCGGCGTCCGGCTCGACCCGGCGCTAACACGATGCGGTCGCCGAAGCGGGCAGTGCGGTGCCGTGCTCACCCCGCGGCGGCGGGGGTCCGCCGGATGGCCAGTGGCGCAGGCCACCGCCGTCATGACGCAGCGCGCGGCTGAGCTTCGGGCATGAGGCGTAGCTTACCGCCGGCGACTCCGGGGCGAAAATCCAGCCCGTTATGGGGAGCAGGATCACGAAGGTGGTGTGGATTCCGGAATCGTGTCCAGGATGATCACTTGTAGATCCTGTGAAGCGCGTTCACCAGCGCGGGATCGGTCGTCACGATGCTGAACCCGACGATGACGCCTGTCGGTGACGGCTCCGTGGGGTTGCCGTGTCGCATCCGCCCACGCTCCCGATCGTACTGTGGTCCTGAAGTGACTCAAACGAGGCGATTCTGGATGTACGGCGTGAGCTCCACGGGGCTCGACGCCGGAGAGTTGGTCGAGCGGGTAGAAGCTGTGGTCCGCGTAGTGCTGGTGCACCATCATTGTTGACCATGTTAAAGTCTTCGATGATCGCGCCAGCCACTTGGCGCGATAGATCGCCTTTTTGCAGGCGGAATCGCGGTGTTCGCGATGATCCCGATCACCGCGCAGACGATCAGGAGCTCGAGGGCGTGAATCCGCTTCGCCTTACGGAGCAGGCGGCGGCTTCTATTTCCTCCGTGTGAGCGTGGGCGGTCATTGCGTTTCTCCATGGAAGAACCGCGCGCGGCGAGCGAAGAAGAGATCTCCGCTGGGCGCGCTGGAGTCGTATTATTCGAGCTTAGGGCCGCCGTTTTCGAACTGCTGCCAGGCGACACCGTTCTGCGCAAAAATCGCGATGTCGATAGGTGTAGCCCGCGTGCTGGAAGGTCCATCTGGCGCGAGCGTCTCGAAGCCTCGCGGACACGCCGGTACCGTCGATGCGCATCACGCCCATGTAGAGCGTTTACCTGGAGGGTGGGCGTCGGCGGCGGCGGTGGTCGAGAGGCGCGGCTGACGTTCCATCCCGTGAGTGCGACGAAGGCGAGTCGAGCAGGGCGGCAAGCGCCTTCACCCGGCTTCGGCCTCGCGTCGATCTGGAGGCGGCGGCTCGGCCGGGAACTTGAACGTGTTGCCATTAACCGCCGATGACGGTGGCAGCACGAGTCGTCGGGCGCGTCAGGATCCGGCTGGACTTCCACCTTCGGATCGTCACGGCAACACCTCAGGATCGAACAAGTCGTACTGCGTTCGGTACTTCATCCCCCTCTCCCTAAGAAGGCCCCGCGGCAATATCGGCAGCGTCAGGGGATGTCGTCAAGGAATCAGGGATTTGGTGCGATTACGATTCTATCGGGGATCGCTCTCTGTTTTCTTCAAGCGGTATCAAGGGCTTTGTAAGAAAAAGGAGAACTTGATCACCGGCTGGTTCGTCAAGAACAACATCTCGCGATGCGTTGGCGTGGCCGTTATGCGTGAGGCGTGTTGTTCAAACGGTCGCCGGTTTCGCGCAGCGCGGTAGCTCGCAGGGGACGACCTTGTCGCGAGGTGCTTGGCGCGTTGCGCCTCCGGCGGAGTCGTTGCCGCATGATCGAGGAGCGTGTGGAGGCGCCGGTCGGCGCCACGACTCACACGTGAGCCCGCAAACCTCGTCGAGGAAGCTTCTTCCCTTCCGTGCACTCGACGCCGGCTGCAGCTGCGTGGCGTTGACCGACTCCGCGACACGCTTCTGGTACTCGGGGCGCGGCGGGGAGGATGTACCGGTTCGCGATGGCAGCGGTCATCGTCTGGCCTTCGATATTGATGACCTTGTTGTAGTGCTCGACGGCGACCTCGTAGCGGGCTCGCACCTCGCACGCTCGTTAAGACCTTGTGCTTCCTGATGCGCGATGGCTACGCCGAGACTCACGAGCTCAGGGAGCGCGTCGACGGTATTACGATGATTCAAGGCCCGCGCGCCGCCTCGTCCTGCCACTCTGCGAGTAGTTGTTGCCGGTGAAGATGATGCGCTTGTGCTCTTTCACCACGCGGGTGAGGCGGGCGACGGCGTCTTCGAGCTTCTTGCCATGACCGCGGTCTCAAGCTCGGGCATTGGTGTCGAGGGACTCCGCGACCGCGAGTTCAGGCAGATGTTCAGGAACGCGATAGCAATACGGCAAGCGG
>ERZ1370068.313-contig-10283_pt1 | contig 51973 bp, 49 predicted proteins | sample MGYA00561227_ERZ1370068 | MGnify/ENA primary metagenome ERZ1370068 (study PRJEB38410, sample SAMEA6850437) | metagenome | study: Metagenomic assessment of the ecological functions of the soil: analysis of the soil microbiota associated with the... | reverse complement strand
CTTACGTATTGCTTCTGATCGGGTCCCGCGGAGACGTGATGGCGGGAATCTCGAGGTGGAGTCGAAGACCTGGAGCTCAAACTCGCCTACAGAGAATTCTTCTCAAAGGGGAGTGGCTTTTCGGCTTCTTGTCGGCAGCCAAAGCCCAGAGAACGCTCACGAGTCGAGAGGTCAAGCTCGAGAAGAAGCAGCAGAACATCGCCGGCCTTCAGCTAGCTGACCTCCCCTGGCGAGCCATTGACGCGCGACGTCCTGGTAGCCAAGGGCGTTCTGCCGGACCACGCGAGGCCAATTTGCACAACGAATCTCTTTCGGCGGCTACGCCGAAGTACAACCGCCACGCCTACAACCCAGATCGCGGCTACGGACGGGTACTCCTGACCTAGAAACGAAAGACCGACTTGCGCCGGTCCTCGTCACGCGCTAGCCCTACGGGCTATCCACCGCCGAAGCGGATTACAAAACAGCATCCCAGATTTCCACAAGGCGTCAACCAAAACATCGTTCAAACCAATGGAGGATAGGCCCTCGTCCGCGAACGCGACACGGACTAGGTAGAACCCTAGACCCCGGCGTCTTGTCCGTCTCGGGATTTGCTAGGGACCGCCCCTCCGATGAACCGACCCCGGGCCGTCAGGAGGAGCTTCCTCGGCGGAATTTCCTACATCGGTAAAGTGGCGGCGAAGTGCAGAGCCATGGCAAAGGCGGGCGAATGCGTGTCAATCCGCCCCGAGAGGGGCGGCGAGGGGCGGTGAGAAAGCCCGCTTCCGGTGGCAAGGGTTTCTCTACCGGACGAATCCGGGCCGAACGGGCCTGGCCTTGCTTCGATCGCCGCTTGGCTTGTTTCGCCGCCGCGCGACGGTTCGAGTCCCGTTGGGGCCCACTTCGACGCTTGCAAAGCGCGGTCTTCTCGCGCCCTGCTCCGGGAACTTCAATGTGGCCCATTCTTGTTTGTTTCATAAAATTGTCCTCAAGGGCAGGAGGGATTCTATGAGCGAGCTGGACTGGTAGGAATCTTGCTTGATGCCTGAGCCCGCGTATTCACCGCGCTTGAAACACGGAGCCGCGTCTATGCTCAAGGCATCTTGCTGCTCAAGCAAATCAGGGATGGGCAGATATTCTTCTTGAGATCCCACCGGGGAGAGTTTTTAAAGCAATTCGTGCGTAGAGCTAAGGCGCGGTGCGAAGCTGATCCACGGACGGTGAACTGATAAGGTAAGGCCGCGAACGAGCAGACGCAGCCAAATATTCCTTTCTGTTACCCTGATGTCTCACCATGCCCGAAAGCGACGCGAAGCCGCCTGAGAACAGGGGAAGAAACAGGGGAGGCACCGCCCGTTGAGACGCGCTGGAAGAAAGGGGCAGTCTGGCAACCCAGGCGGCCGCCCCAAGAAGAAGCCGATCACGGAAGCGTACGAGGCCATGGCGAGCAGCGAAGGTTCCGATGGAGATGCTCGAATCGCTACAAAGGGCCGGATTCAAAGGCAGAACATGGGCGGAAGCGTGGGCCTTTGGTCTTGCCGTGAAAGCCGCCCGCGGTGACGTCCCCGGCGGCGAAGGAAATCACTGACAGAGTTGAGGCGTAAGCCCCAACGTCCGAGGATGAAGAGACCAACAAGAAGAAGGGGCCCCATGATCGTGGTCTATCCACGCCCCGCGGCCGGATCACGCCGCTCGCCTGGCGGAGCTGAGCCTGGAAGCGAGAGGCCATCGCGGTAAAGGCCCTGCCCAGCGCGGGAGTAAGGTTGAAGAGTAGGCGGTCATGCCCGCGCCGAGCCTGCGGAGTCGATGGCCGGCTCCGTGTGCCTTGTCAGGCCAGTTAGCCGGCACTCATGTAGCACCGGCTGACGCGGCAGCGCGCAGGCCTGCCAGGCACGCGGTTTTCTTCTGAGCAAAACCGCAAGTCCTTTCGCGCTGAGAGGGGCGTGGTCGGCTTAAAGGCCGATGCTCTAACCAGCTGAGCTAGCGGGCCCGGTTGGGCGGACAAGTATAAGGGCGGCTGCTGTGTGCCCTCACCCTTCCTCTCCCGAGGGAGAGGGGCTGGAAGCAGCGCTGAGGAAGTCGGAGTCGGGGCGGCGGATGGTTTCTTCGCGGCGGGGGCCGGTGGAGATGAAGGCGGCTGGGGTCGCCGGCGGCTTCTTCGAGGAAGCGGACGTAGCGGCTTGCGGCGGGGGAGGTCTTCGTAGCGGGTGACGGCCGTGGTCTTCGATTTCCAGCCGGGGAGGGTCTCGTAGACGGGCTCCGAGGCGGGCGACGTCTTCGACGATGCGCGGGCAGGGAGTCCAGCGGCTGGCCGTCGAGGCGGTAGCCGACGCAGACGGGGATTTCGTCGAGGTCGTCCGAGCACGTCGAGCTTCGTGATGGCGATCGCTTCGGCGCCCGAGAGAGCGACGGAGGTTCGCGCGACGACGGCGTCGAACCAGCCGGTGCGGCGCGGGCGGCCCGTCGAGGTGCCGTACTCGTTGCCGCGCGCTGCGGAGGTATTCTGCCGGTCGCGTCCGAGGAGCTCCGTCGGGAAGGGCCCGGCGCCCACGCGGTCGTCGTAGGCCTTCAAGACGACGAGCGAGCCGTCGCAGCGCCCGCGGCGAGATCTGCAGGCCGGCGGCGACGCCGGCCGAGCGTGCAGGTCGAGGAGGTGACGAAGGGATAGGTGCCGGCGGAGATGATCCGAGCATCGCGCCGTGCGCGCCTTCGCCGAGCAGGGTTCCTCCCGACGCGAGGTGGTCCCGCAGGTGGCGGCCGGTGTCTGTCGACGTGGGGCGATCCGCGCCGCGGCCGCGTGAGCGACTCGATCGACCGCGGCGGGCGTAGGGATGTCCGCGTTCGCCGAGCGCGGCGAGCACGGGTCCGGTCTCGGCGGCGCAGAGACTCGATGCGGCGGACGAGGATCTCGGGGCCGGAGCAGGTCCGCGATGCGAACGCCCCGGCGCGCGGCGGCGGATTCGTAGGCCGGGCCGATTCCGCGCAGCGTCGTGCCGAGCTTCGCGCGGCTGCCGGCGGCCCGCTCGCCGGCGGCGTCCAGGAGCCGGTGACAGGGAGGATGACCTGCGCGCGGTCGGAGAGGAGGAGGTTGTCGCCGACGCGAGATCCCGCCGCGCGCAGCGTGTCGATCTCGGAGAGGAGCGCGTCCGGATCCACCACGACGCCGGGCCGATGACGCCTATCCGGCCGCGCGACGATCCCGGATGGAAGCAGGTGCAGGGCGAAGTGGCGGTCGCCGAACTTGACCGTGTGCCCGGCGTTGTGGCCGCCGTGGTATCGCGCGACGATGTCGAAGCGGTCGGAGAGAAGGTCGACGACCTTCCCCTTGCCCTCGTCGCCCCACTGACCGCCCAGGACCGCCACGACTTTCACGGTTGACCGCCTCTGTCGTTCTGAAGCAACAGCGCAAGATAGCAGGCACCGAGCCTTCTATACAATCGGGCGCAACGTGAAACGACTCGCTCTGACCGGCGTCCGGCTTGACGCTCGCAGCGATCTCGCGGACGTCGCGGACCGGAGCGCGCGCGTCGTGCTCGCGCCGCGCGCGCGCCGCGCGATGTCGGCTTCCCGGCGAGACCGTGGAAGAGGCGATCGCCCGGGGCGACCGGGTCTACGGCGTCAACGACCGGATTCGGAAACTTCGCCGACGTCGCCATCCCGCGCGATCAGCTCGAGGAGCTTCAGCGAAACCTCGTGCGGAGCCACTCGGCCGGCGTCGGCGGCCCGCTCGCGGATCGCGTCGGTGCGGGCGATGATGGTCCTGAGAGCGAACGCGCTGGCGCAAGGGACTCTCCGGGCATCCGGGTCGGCGACCGTTCGAGATCGCTGCTCGGCATGCTCGACGCCGACGTCCTGCCCGTCGTGCCGGAGCAGGGCTCCGTCGGCGCGTCGGGAGACCTGGCGCCGCTCGCTCACCTGGCACTGGCGCTGATGGGAGAGGGCGCGTCGCGTCGGCGGGACGCCTCCTGCCGGCCGGCTGCGCGCTCCGCGACGCCGGTCTCAGGCCGGTCGTCGCTGGCGGCCAAGGAAGGGCTGGCGCTCGTCAACGGCGTCCAGATGTCGGTGGCGGTGGGCGGCCTCGCCCTCGCGCGGGCGCTCTTCTCAGCCGCGTGGCCGATATCGCCGGGGCGGCCTCGCTCGACGCGGCCCGCGGCTCGGACGCCGCCTTCGACCCGCGTGATCCTCGTCGGCCCGCCCGCATCCGGGAGCCGTCGGCCTCGGCGAAGAACCTGCGGCGCCTCCTTCGAGGCAGCGCCATCCGCGAGTCCCACCGCGGCTGCGGCAAGGTCCAGGACAACTACGCGCTGCGCTGCATGCCGCAGGTCCACGGCGCGGCGCGCGACGCCTTCGAGCACGCGCGGGAGGTCCTCGAGCGCGAGATGAACAGCGCGCACCGACAATCCTCTCGTGTTTGCCGCGCGGCGGCGACATCGTCTCGGGCGGCAACTTCCACGGCGCGCCGGTCGGCCTCGTCCTCGACTACGCCGCGATCGCGGCGACGGACCTCGCGTCGATCGCCGAACGGCGGATCGAGAAGCTCGTGAACCCGGCGCTCTCGGAGCTTCCGGCGCTTCCTCGTGGCCGAGGAGGCGTCTAACTCCGGCCTGATGATGGCGCAGGTCGACGGCGGCCGCGCTCGTCTCGGAATGCAAGGTGCTCGCGCACCCGGCCTCCGTGGACTCGATCCCGACCTCCGCCGACAAGGAGGACCACGTCTCGATGTCGCCGATCGCCGCGCGGAAGTTCGCGGCGATCGTGGCGAACCTCGAGCGCGTGCTGGCGATCGAGCTGCTGGTCGCGTTCCAGGCGATGGAGTTCCTGCGCCCGCTCACGTCCTCGCCTCCGCTCGAGCAGCGTCCGGCGCGCGCTTCCGCCGGTCGTGCGCGCCTGAGAACGACGATCCGCGATCTCTGCGCACGCGATCCTGGAGAAGCGCGCGCGGTCTTCCCTGCGAGTGGCCCGATGGGCGAGCGCTCTGGCGTGAGGAGCCTGCGAGATCAGGGCGCGATGACACCGTGGATCGGCCGTACCGCCGGTCTGCTATACTTCTCGGGTGCCGGTCGATCTCCGCCCGCGTGATCCGCGCCGCGACGGGCACCGGCGCTGCGGTGCCGCGGATGGGTCGCAGGAGGCCGCGCTCCGGATGCTCGAGAACAACCTCGACCCGGACGTCGCCGAGAAGCCGGACGAGCTGATCGTCTACGGCGGGACCGGCAAGGCGGCGCGCAACTGGGAGTGCTTCGACGCGATCGTCGCGACGCTGAAGCGGCTGCGCGACGACGAGACGCTCCTCGTGCAGTCGGGCAAGCCGGTCGGCGTCTTCCGCACGCACGAGGACGCGCCCGCGCGTCCTGATCGCCAACGCGATGCTCGTGCCGGCGTGGGCGACGGGGACGAGTTCCGGCGCCTGGAGGGCCTGGGCCTGACGATGTACGGGCAGATGACCGCCGGCTCCTGGATCTACATCGGCAGCCAGGGCATCGTGCAGGGCACCTTCGAGACGTTCGCGGCGGCCGCGGCGAAGCACTTCGGCGGGACCTCGAGGGCCGCCTCGTCGTCACGGCCGGCCTCGGCGGGATGGGCGGCGCGCAGCCGCTCGCGGCGACGATGAACGGCGCGACGGCGCTCGATCGCCGAAGTGGACCCGGAGCGGATCGAGCGGCGCCTGCAGGACCCGCTACCTCGACGAGCGGAGGATCGACCTCGACCGCGCGATCGACCGCGCGCTCGACGGCGCGGGAGCCGGCGCCAGGCCGTCTCGATCGGCGTGCGCGGCCAACGCGGTGGATCTGCTCGAGCGGCTCGATCGCGCGCGGCGTCGTGCCCGACCTCGTGACCGACCAGACCTCGCGCCCACGACGAGCTCGACGGCTACGTCCCGCGCGAGCGCGCCCGATGAGGACCTCGACGGACTGCGGCGCGGGAGCCCCGGAGCGCTACATCGCCCGCTCCTACGAGACGATGGCCGGCGCACGTGCGGGCGCTGCTCGAGCTCGCAGCGCCGCGGCGCGGTCGTCTTCGATTACGGCAACAACCTGCGCGGCCAGGCGAAGAAGGCGGGCGTCGAGGACGCCTTCGACATCGGCGGCTTCGTGCCGCTCTACATCCGGCCGCTGTTCTGCGAGGGAAAGGGGCCGTTCCGCTGGGCGGCTCTGTCCGGCGATCCCGAGGACATCCGCGCGACCGACCGGGCCCTGCTGGAGCTCTTTCCGGAGAACGCGCCGCTCGCGCGCTGGCTGACGCTCGCGCGGCGAGCGCGTCGCCTTCCAGGGGCTGCCCGCGCGGATCTGCTGGCTCGGCTACGGCGAGCGGGCCGCGCCGGCGCTGCGCTTCAACGAGCTGGTCGCGAGCGGCGAGGTCGCGCGCCCCGATCGTCATCGGCCGCGACCACCTCGACGCGCGGCTCGGTCGCCTCGCCCAACCGCGAGACCGGAGGCGATGCGCGACGGCTCCGACGCGATCGCCGACTGGCCGATCTCTGAACGCCCTGCTCAACACCGCCTGCGGCGCGAGCTGGGTCTCGGTCCATCACGGAGGCGGCGTCGGCATCGGCTACTCGATCCACGCCGGCATGGTCGTCGTCGCCGACGGCACCGCGGCCGCGGCCCGCCGGCTGGAGCGGGTCCTGACCGCCGACCCCGGCACCGGCGTGATGCGCCACGCCGACGCGGGCTACCCGGAGGCGATCGCGGCGGCCCGTCGAGCGGGCGGAGTCCGCATGCTCCCGCATGAATCCACAGCGCCCGTGAGTTGCAGGCCGCGCCTGACCGTGAAGCGCCGCTCGCCGCGTGCGATCGCGCTCGGCGTTCTGCTCCTCCTCGTTCTGGACGGCTGATCCCGCTTCGCCCGGCCGGCGCCGCCGCGCTCCACGGTCCCGCCCGAGCTCGCGAGCTGTGGCCCGGCGCCGCGCAGGACCTGACCGCGCAGCGCGGCGGCCCTGTCCTCGCACGCCGGAGGTCGAGCGGTCGCTCGCCGGAGGCGGAATCGCGGTCAACCGGCTCGTCCTCTCTCGGCGGCGCGGCAGACGATGGAGGGCGCGTCGGCCGGAAGCTGGATCGCGCTCGCCGACCCGGCGGGCGCCGTGCATGCCTGGTGGGGAGACGCGCCGGCCTCGCTTGCGGGCCTGATCAGTCTCGGACGGCATCGGCGCCCGCTGGTCGGCGACCTCCGTCACGCTGGTTTACCGTCACGTCGATCGGCGACGGACCGCTCGGCCTCGGTCGTTTATTCGGCGCGCGATCACTTCCCGTCGAGGCGCCCGATTTCGGCAGCGCGCTCAGTCTGAGCCGGGGACGCGCTGGCCTGGGAGCCTGGCGGCGCAGGCGGAGCGCCGGCGCTGCCTTACGCGACGCTTCCGGCCGAGACGGTCGTGCGCGGCGAGACCGGCGGCGCAGCCGCTGCAACGGAACGGTCCTGGAGCGGACTCGCTTCGCGGGCGTCGTTGCTCATTGCGCTGCTTCCTCGTCGGCCGCGCCCGCGATCCGGCTGCGCGTCGGAGTCGCGCTGGCCTCGCGTTTCTGGCGGTCGAGGCGCGGGAGGGTTCTGCGCGTTCTCGCCTCCCGGCGCTCTGGCTCCTCGCGCTCGGCGCTGCTTCTCGCTCCCGTACGGTGCTTCGGTCGGCCTGCGGCCGGAACCGCCTGCGCGCGGAGCCGCGCCGCTCGCGGGATACGCGGCTCGGCCGCTTCTCGCCGTCCTCGCGGCCACGAGCATCTCGGCGCCGGAGCTCGGCAGCCCGCCGCGCTTCTCCTCGCTGACGCGCCTGGCGGCCCTGTCGGCGCTCGTCGTGGATGGCTCTGGCGCTGGCCGCGTCGGGACGGCGCGGCGCGGCTCCGGGCCGGCGGATGACCGCGGCTCTCCCTCGTCACGGCTGCTCGCGATCCGTTCCTCGGCCTCGCTCTGATCGAGCCCCTCCGCTGGTACCTCGCGCGCGCTCTTCTGCGTCGTCTTCGCCGGCGCGTTCGAGCTCTGGTCGCGCGCGGTCGAGTCGGCCGGCGCCGAGACCGCGGATCTGGCCGTGCCGCGACTGCTGACCGGCGCGGCCCTCCTCGTGATGCTGCTGGTGGCCCCGCTCTGGGAGCACGAGCGCAGCCGTGCGCTCTCTGGCCGCCTCGCGGTCGATCGTCGCTCCCGACCCGGCGCACGCGCGTCGGCCGACGCCGTCTTTCGCCGCCGAGCGCGCGCGGAGCGGTGCGGCACGCTGGACCTCGGCCGGGACCTTCCGGCGAGCCTCGAGCAGTGCGACCTCTCCGACCTGGCCTACCGGATCTGGAAGGACGGCGAAAGCAGCCCGCGTGCGCCGGCGCTCGTCGCCTACCAGGTCTTCGACGCCGCGGGCACGGTGCGAGCAGCTTCTCCCTCATCCCGGACTGGAGCGGAAGCAGGCGCGGAAGGCCCCCCTGCGATCGATCGTCACGACGTCGCCGTCGTCCGGCGCGACGGTGCCGCTGCTCGGAGCGGGCGCAGCCGTGGGGCCGCGCGACGATCACCGGTCGCCGACTGGCCCTCATGGGATCCGCTGCCTCCGCGGATCGAGGTCTACCGCCGCCTCGTCCTCGGCGAGTCGAGCCGGGCCGCTTCCGCCGCGTCGTCGCCCCGGCCCGTGCTGGCCGTCCTACGCGCGCGACGGCGGAACCGCGCGACGAGGGGCCGGCGCTCTGACCGGCGTCGTCGCTGAGCGGCTGCGCCGGTCCGCCGGCGCCGGTCCGCCGTGCGCCTCGCCTGTGCCGGGGGAGGATGCTCTGGGGCGAGATGCGCCCGATCGCCCGAGGGCTACCAGCTCGTCGCGGTGCCGGGTCCCGACTTCCTGGGGCGCTTCCTGACCGCGGCGCTCTGCTGATCCCGGGCATCGTCCTGCTGTACGGCGTCGCTAGGCGCTCTTCTGCTCTGGCGGATCGCGCGCGACGAGCGCGCGCCGATCGGCGCCGCGCGCTGCCGCGGATCGCGACGACGTTCCGCGGACGCGCCTCGTCGCGCTCTTCGTCGCGGGCGTCATGGTGCCGCTCTTTGCCGTGACGTTCTTCATGCGCTCGACGATCCTGACGCGCTCCGTGGCGGGACACCGCTGGATCACGCGCGCACGGCGCTGGACACGGCGCGGCGCGTCCTCGACGACTACCTGCCGTCGGCGCCGGCAGGGCGGGCGAACATCCAGGCGCTCGACGACGTGCTGATCGCCTGGCTCGCCAACTCCGTCGGCTACGACCTCTCGGTCTACGCGCCGGACTCGACGCTCGTCGCGACTTCGCGCCGCGATCTCTACGCGGCCGGGCTCGTGCCGGACCGCGATCGCCGGCGCAGGCCTACGTCGACGATCGGCCTCGGCGGGCGGCGGCCAGTGCAGTCGGCTCGCGGCGTCGTCTCCGACGGGAGCCTTCGAGGAGATCACGACGGCGCTCTCGCGCGGTCCCGGGCGTGCCGGGCGTGCGCAGTCCCGGCACTGCTCTCGCTCCTCCTCCTGCCGCAGCGGCGCGTGGCGGAGGCCGAGGCCTCGCAGCTGACGGCGGCGCCGTCTCGGCGTTCAGCCTCCTCGTCTTCTCTTCTCCGCGCTCGTGGCCGGGCCGGCTCGCGCTGCGCGTCGCGCGCCCGGTGGCGGACCTCGTCGAAGGGACGCGCGCGGTCGCGCGCGGGGACTTCTCGCCGCGCATCGCGGAGCCTCCCGACGAGGAGTTGAAGGAGCTCGTGCGCGCCTTCCTCTCGATGTCGCGCAGCCTCGAAGTCGCAGACCGAGGCGCTGCTGGAGGAGAAGGAGCGGATCGCGACGCTGCTCGCCCACCTGACCGCCGGCGTCGTCGCGCTTCGCGAGGGCGGGCGCGTCCTGCTGGCGAACCCGCCGCGGCGGCGCTGGGAGGCGGACGCGCGGACGCCGCGACGCTCGAGGAGGTCTTCCCGGGCGAGGCGATGCGCCGAGCTCCGCGCGGATCCTCGCGATCCCTCACGCGACCGTCCAGCCCGTCGAGGTCGAGCCCCGGCCCGGCGAGCGATGGCGCGTCGTGACGGTGCCGCTGCCGCTCGGCGGCGAGGGCGCGAGGATGGCCGTGCATCGAGGACGTGTCCGACGTCGTCCGGTCCAACCGCCTCGCGGCGTGGGCGGAGATGGCGCGGATCATCGCGCACGAGATCAAGAACCCGCTGACGCCGATCCGCCTGGCCGTCGAGCACCTGCGCGAGGTCTGGAGGCGCGGGATCGCCGGATTTCGACCGCGTGCTCGAGGAGTGCGTGTCGCGCGTCCTGAAGCAGACCGAAGAGCTGCGCCTGGCGGCGTCGGAGTTCTCCGACTACGCGCGCTTGCCCGCTCCGGAGGTCGCGGCCGACGGACGTCAGCGCCTGCTCTGCGGAATCGGCCGCCGCCTACGCGGGAACGCGCGGGCGTGCCGTGGTCTCTCGACATCGAGCCCGGGCCTGACCGCGCAGGCGGACGCGCGCCTGCTCGTCGCGGGTCTTTCCAACCTGATCGTGCAACGCGGTCGAGGCGCTCGCCGGAGCCGCAGGCGAGATCCGCGATCCGGCGCGCCGCGCACGACTCCCGGCTGCTTCGTCAGCGGTCGAGGACACCGGTCCGGGAGTCGATCCCGAGAGATCCTGCCGCGCCTGTTCGATCCCGTACTTCTCCGCCAAGAGCGGCGGGACCGGGCTGGGCCTGGCGATCGCGAAGAAGATCGTCGGAGGAGCACGGGGGATCGATCTCGGCGGAGAACCGCGGGACGCGGCGGCTTCCGCGTCCGTTGCGACCTTCCGCTGGAGAAACCGGTCCGAGACCCTCGCATGAGAGACGACCGCGAGTCGCCGCGCGTTCGTCCGGCCCGCGCTGGCGACGATGCGCCGGCCGAACAGGACCGCGCTCGCTCGTGCCGCATCCGCGACCGGAAACGGCTCTGGTTCGCCGACGGATTCGGCAGCGGGAGGCAAGCGACCGCGGCAGGCGCTCGCCGTCGCGGCGGCTGTCGCGTGGGTGCCTCGTGCCCGCGGCGCGGTCGGAGCGCACGGGACGGCCGATGGCTGGTCGTGAAGCCGCCCTCCGCCCCGGCCGGTCGCGCGCCTTCCCGTTTCCTGGTCATCGAAGGCGAGCGACGCGGTCCCCGCGGCGCTCGCGAGCAGCGCATGACGCCCGCACGGCGCTCGCTCCAGGCCGCCCTCGCCCTCGCCGCCGGACTGCCGCTCGCCGACGGCGCGCGTTTCGGCGCGTGACCGGGCATTCACCTCGACCTGCCGTTTACCGCCGCGACCGCCGGCCCTACGGCGGATCTCTTCGCAAGCGTTCGCGGCGATCTGCCCTGGGGAGCTTCCTCTCCGCGACCTTCTGAGAATCGATCCCCGCTCGGAGCGACAGGAACCGAAGCTGACCGCGGTCTGGCGGCCGCCGTGGACGGGCTCGTCGGCCGATGATCTTCGGGGAGGATGATCGGGCGACCCCGGCCTCGACGGACCTCCTCGGCCGAAGCGTTGGTGGGCCGGTTATTCCCCCAACGCCGAGGGACGCTGGAACCGCGCGAGCGGAGAGGAACGCCTTCCGGAGAGTCTGCTCGCGCGGATCTCCGATGACCCGCAGGCCTGGAGCTTCCGGCACGACATGGACGTCGAGGAGAGCGGCCGGGCTCGGGTACGTCTTCCGGGCGCGGCGCCCGGTGACGCTGACAGGCGTGCGTTCGCGGCGCGGGCGACCAGATCGTCTTTCGCCAGCCCTCCTCCCGGACATGATCCGCCTCTTCGCGGCGGACTCGCGAGGGCTGGCGTTTCTCGCGGCGGCCGCGTCGTCCGCCTGGCCGGCCTGATCCGAGTCCGACCGGATCTTCACCTCGCCGCGCTTGACCGAGATCACCGTCGGCCGCTCGCTCGTCGCCCAACCTGCAGGTCTCCGTCGAGCGCGGCGCCGGACTCCGTGTCGGTCGCGGCGAGAACTCTCGCCGGTGCCGTCGGTTCTTTCGCGGACGACGAACTGGATCGAGGTGGATCTCGGGCGGCCCGCGCGATGCGGGACGTCCAGCTCAGGCGGCTTCGACCGCTACGAGGTCTACGCGGACAACGGGCGCCGGTATCGCTCGGCCGCGCCCGCGCGTCCGCTTCTTCGAGACCCTGGTCGGCCCGTTCGAAGCGGATCGCGCCGGCGGTCATCGTGACGCCGGGCCGCGCCGTCCCGGCTGCTGCCGGCTTCCGGATCCACCTGCGTCTCAGCGGCCGGCAGCCGCCGCCGAGGACGAGGCCGAAGCCGGGAGACGGTAGACGGGAGACGGAAGAGACGTCAGATCGGCCTTGCCGGGCGTCTTCCGATCTTCCGTCTCCCGTCTTCCGACTCCGGGCGCTTTGCGCCGGATAGAAGCCCGACGAGCTCGGGCCACCGGGCCCGACGCGGCGAAGACGAGGGCGAGCGCGAGAAGCGAGAGCGTCGGGTCGGAAGGCGATGACCGCGAAGACGAGCGCGATCGCCGGAAGGATCCAGGCCGGGCCGCCGGCGCTTCAGGTCGAGGTCATCGAAGGAGCGGTAGCGGATCGTCGAGATCATCAGGTAGGAGAGGATGAACGGTCAGGATGAGCAGCCCCGTCATCCAGACGCGGTCGACCAGGCGGCTCCGGGGTCGCGAGGACGAGTGTCGCGATCGTGGCCGGCGGCCGCCGGGATCGGCAGGCCGATGAAGTACTTCTTGTCCACGACGTGCGTCTGGATGTTGAAGCGGGCCAGGCGCATCGAGCCGCACACGACGAAGAGAAACGACACCAGCCAGCCGAGCCGCGAGAAAGTCGGCCAGGCCCCACGAGTAGGCGAGCACCGCCGGGGCGACGCCGAAGGAGACGAGGTCGGCGAGCGAGTCGTACTCCTCGCCGAACTCGGAGGCGGAGTTGGTCATGCGCGCGATCCGGCCGTCGAGCGCGTCGAGGACCGCCGCGACGATGATGAGGTACGCGGCGGTCTCGAAGGTGCCGCGGATCGAGCACCAGATCGACAGGTAGCCGCAGAACAGGTTGCCGACGGTGAAGAGCGTCGGCGAGCACGAAGAGCCGCGGGAGAGCCTCTCCCGCGAGAGCGCCGGATCCGTCCGGCCGCCGCGGGCCACGTCTCTCGGTCTTCATTTCCATCGCGCCAGCCCCGTTCGGCCCGCCCGGACCTGTCTCCCGGCTTCGACGAGCACCTCCGCGCCGTCCGGCGACGAAGAAGTCAACGCGCGAGCCGAAGAGAATGATTCCGATCCTCTGCGCCCGCGCGAGCCGGTCGCCCGGGCGCGGGTAGAAGACGATCCGCCGCGCGAGCACGCCCGCGATCTGCTTGAACGACGACGCGGCCGCCGGGCCGCCTCGAGCGTGATCCGGTTCTGCTCGTTCTCGAGCGACGACTTCTCGTCGAAGGCCGCGAGCTTCTTGCCCGGGACGTGAGCGGCAGTCCGCGAGGACGCCCGGTCACCGGGGCCCGGTTGACGTGACAGTTGAAGACCGACATGAAGATCGAGAGCGCCGCGCGGCGCCTGGCGAGACTCGGGAGCCGGTCGCGATCGAGAGGACGGTCCCGTCGGCCGGGGAAGGATCGTCTTGTCGTCGCCCGCCGGTGCCCGCTCCGGATCGCGGAAGAACGAGACCAGGAAGATCCCGAGAGCCCCGAGATACCGCCGCGAGATCCAATGCCCGGTGACCGCGGCGCCCGCCGCGAGCAGCGAGCGGCGGAAGGATGAAGACCCAGCCCTCCCGGGCGATGGGAAGCTTCAGTGCGCGACCCCCATGCGGTGGGTGCGCGCGATCGCCTCCATGCGGTCCTTGATAGAGGAGCTTCTCCTTCTTCAGGCGCTTCTCTTCGAGCTCTTCCTCCTCGGACAGCCGCGGCTTGTCCGCCAGCGCCTCGAGCCGGTGCTCGTGGTCGCGGTGCTCCGCATGGAGACGGCGATATTCGGAGTCGATATCCGTCAGAGACTCCGAGTTCTGGTTCTCCATCGTTTCGGACCTCCTATTTTCTTGGGATTGAGGGATTCGGGAGGCGAGAGACAAACCCACGGCTGAGTTTACAGAGCCTGAGCGCCGGATTCAACGAGCCAGGGTCTGAGTCTAAGGTCTAAGGCCTACGGCGACAACCCAGCGTGCCGCGTCCTCTCCGGGCCCCTCAGACGTTGACCTTAGACCTCTCTAGACATTAGACTTTAGACCTCTTCGTCCCAAGAGGCAGCACCATCGCGAAGGCGTCTTCGCCGTCCTGGTAGTAGGACTTACGGCGGTAGGCCTCGCGGAAGCCGTAGGAGCCGTAGAACTCGCGGGCCGGTATGTTGGAGATCCGGACCTCGAGGGTCACGGCATGGGCCCGCGCCGCCCGGGCGCGCTGCGAGCGCGTCCTCCAGGAGGACCCGACCGAGTCCCTGGTTTCGCAGCGCGCGGGTCCGTGGCGATCTTGTTGATATGGAACTCTTCGTAGAGCGAGACGGCGAAGAGGTAGCCGCCGACGCGGGGGACCGTGCCGTCCTGGCTCGAGAGGACCCGGACGTAGCGGTACGGCTCGATTAGCTCGCTCTCGAAGAACTCGCGCTTCCAGGGGACGAGGAAGGACGCCGAGCTCGATGCTGCGCGATCTCGTCCAGGTGCTCGGTGCGCGCCGGGAGCACGATACGGGCGCGAGGCGCGGCTCACGGAGCGCCATGTTTCTCCTCCGCCGCGCTCGGCCGCGAATAGATGGCCCGCGACAGAAATCCGACGGCGCCGCGGCCCGGGGCCGCGGCGACGGAGAGCGCCAGGGCGCGGGAGACGGAGATCGCCGGCACGCGAGCCGCGCGGCCCCAGAAGTTCGCGCGGGCAGGCAGACGAGCGGGCCGCCTCGGTCGACGCGGCTGTCTCGCGCGGGACGCGCTGCGGGCCCGACGAGAGACACCGCGCGCGGGCGCCGTCGAGAGAGAACGTCTCGGCGACGACTTCACCGCGTCCGGCGTCCAGGACCGCGCGTGACCCGCGCGATCGCCTCGCGCACGGGCGGCCTCCGCCAGGCACGCAAGCGTCGGAGACGGCCTCGACGGGAATCTCCCGAGCGCGCCCGAGTCCCCACGCGGTCGCAGAGCCCGACGCGCAGTCCCGTGAAGGATCCCGGCCCGGAGCAGACCGCGATGCGGTCGCAGTCCGACGAGCGGGAATCGCGGCCCGGTCGAGGCATCGTGCGATCGCGGACAGGAGTTTCTCCGGACGCGCTGCCGGTCGCCGGGCAGCGGCTCCTCGAAGAGGACTCCGCCGGCAAGCAGGCAGACGCCGGGCTCGGGGCTCGCCGTGTCGAGCGCGAGAACGTTCATGGCCGCGATCCGTTCATCCGATTTATGCTCGGATCTCACATGGCTACCATACCGAAACCGACGGGCGACGCTCCTTCGCCGAGCCTCGCGCGCGGCGCGCGACACGCCGATGCTCCGCCAGTACTTCGAGATGAAGAGCCGCGTGCCGGACGCCATCCTCTTCTACCGGATGGGCGACTTCTACGAGATGTTCTTCGAGGACGCGAAGGAGGCCGCGCCGATCCTCGGGATCGCGCTGACGGCGCGCAACACGCGACTCCGACATCGAGGCGCCGATGTGCGGCGTTCCCTGGCAGAGCGCCGGGCACCACATCGCGAAGCTCGATCGCGGCGGGCCGCAAGGTCGCCATCTGCGACCAGGTCGAGGACCCGCGCGCGGCGAAGGGACTCGTGCGGCGGGACATCACGCGCGTCATCACGCCCGGCACGGTTCTCGACCCGGAGTCGCTGCTCCCGGCGGTCGCGTCCTCGCTGGCCGTCGTGCCCGGGCACGGGCGGCGGACGGCGAAGAGGAGCCCGGCGTCGCCTTGCTGGACTTCTCGACCGGGCAGTTCCACGCCGGGACTGTCCCGGCCCACCGGCTGGCGCGACCTGATCGCGCTCTTCCGGCCGCGCGAGATCCTGCTGGCCGAGAGACTCCGCCGATCGCTCTTGCCGCGGGCGCCTCGGCGACCGGCGGCCGGCGGCCTGGTTTCTGCGCGCGAGCGGGAGTGCAGACTGCCGCCGGAGCCCGGATGGCGGGTCGCGGCGCGGCGGCGGCCGCGGCGGCGCGCGCGTACGCGGTGGAGATGCGGCCCGGCGGCGCGGGCACGTCGGCGAGCCGGCGCCGCTGCATTTCGGCGAGCGGATGGTCCTCGATCCTTCGGCGATCGCGACGCTGGAGATCTTCGAATCCTCCGACGGGTCGTCGGCGGGCAGCCTCTGCGCGCTGATCGACCGGACGCGGACGCCTCTCGGGGCGCGCGCCTCAAGGACGCACTCGCCCGCCCATCCACGGATCCGATGGAGCTCGAAGCGCGCTGGGACGCCGTCGAGGAGCTGTCGCGCCGGGCGATCGAAAGGCAGGAGCTGCAGCGGGCGCTCGACGACGTCGGCGATCTCGAGCGCCGCTTCGCGCGGATCGCCACGGCGACCGCGGGGCCGCGGGAAGTCGCGTCGCTGGGCGGAGGGGCTGCGCGCGGTCCCACGGGTGTGCTCCGCTGGCGCGCCCTCGCGTCTTCCGCGGCTGCGGGCGATCCTGGACGGCATCCCCGGATGGAGGACCTCGCGCAGCGCGTCGAGCGGACGCTCGCGCCGGAGCCGCCGGTCCTCGCGTCGGCCGCCGGCGTCATCCGCGACGGAGCGGACGCCGAGCTCGATTCCCTGCGCGGTCTTCGGCGCGACGCGCAGGGGCGCTCCTCGCGATCGAGGCCGAGGAACGCAAGCGCTCGGGCATCAGCGGTCTGCGCGTCCGCTACAACCGCGTCTTCGGCTATTCGCTCGAGGTCGGGAAGGCGCACCGCGAGAGCGTCCCGTCCGACTGGATCCGCAGGCAATCGCTGGCGAACGCCGAGCGCTTCGTCACGCCGGCGCTGAAGGAGCTGGAAGAGACAGATCCTCGGCGCCGAGGAGCGGATCGGCGAGATCGAAGGCGCGGATCTACGCGCGCTCCTGCAGGAGCTGGCGAAGGCGGCCGATCGCGCGGCGCGGACCGCGGCCGCGATCGCGGCGCTCGACCTCCACGCGAGCTTCGCTGAGGTCGCGCCTCCGGCCGCTGGGCGCGCCCGAAGCTCTCGCCGGCGCCCCGGCTGTGCATCGTCGGAAGGGCGCCATCCGATCGTCGAGGCCCTGCGCCGCGAGGAGGTGTTCGTTCCGAACGACTGCGATCTCACGCCGGAGAAGCGCATCCTCGTCGTGACCGGGCCCGAACATGGGCGGGAAGTCCACGTACCTGCGGCAGGTCGCGACGGCCGTGCTGCTGGCGCAGGCGGGCTCGTTCGTGCCGGCGTCGAGCTGTCGAGCTGTCCGTCGTGGACCGGATCTTCACGCGCGTCGGCGCGGCCGATCACCTGTCGCGCGGCGAGTCCACGTTCATGGTGGAGATGCTGGAGGCGGCCGCGATCCTGCGCGAGGCGACGACGCAAGAGCCTCGTCATCCTGGACGAGGTCGGCCGCGGGCACGTCGACGTTCGACGGGCTCTCGATCGCGTGGGCGCTCGTCGAGCACCTCCACGACACGCCCGGAGAGGGCGGCTTCGTCCTCTTCGCGACGCACTACCACGAGCTGACGGAGATCGCGCTCGTGCGGCCGGGCGTCGCCAACGCCACGATGGCGGTCAGGGAGCTCAGCGGAAGGGTGGTCTTCCTCCGCAAGGTCGTGCCGGCGGCGCGGACCGCAGCTACGGGATCCACGTCGCGGAGCTGGCCGGCCTGCCCCGGGCCGTGACGGAGCGCGCGCGGGAGATCCTCTCGAACCTCGAGAAGCAGGAGCTGGACGTCCAGGGCGCGCCCGTGCTCGCTCGCCACGAGGGCGAGCGCGGGGAGGGGCAGATGCTCCTCTTCTCCGCGTCCGAGTGAGCTCGGTCCTGGAGAAGCTCCGCGGCGTGGACGTCAACAACCTGACGCCGGTCGCCGCCCTGTCGGTCTCGCCTCCTCCAGGATCGCCTCCAGCGGCCGTGAGGGTATGTCAGATCTGACATATCCGTCGACTCACCGTCGCGGGTCTTCGGCGTGGGCCTCGCAGGGCACGGGATGTCTCCGCGCAGGAGCGGGAGATCCTCGAGGCGCATCCGCCGCTGGGCGGTGATTCTCTTCCGCCGGAACATCGAGAGCGTCGAGCAGGTCATCGCTCTGACGGGCGACATCCGCGAGCCTGCCGGGGCGCCCCGGATCTGCGTGGACCAGGAGGGCGGACCCGTGGATCGCTTCCGGGACCTGTTCGGCCCCGCGATCTCCTTCTCGCGCGGCCGTCGCGCGCGGGCGCTGCTCGCCGCGGCGGGGCGGGCTCGCGGGGAAGCCTGCTCGCGGCTCGGCTTCGACGTGGACCTCGCGCCCGTCGTCGACCGGCTCCTGCCCGGCGCCTCGGAGAGAGTGCTGCGGACCGCTGCGCCTCGGGAGATCCCGGCCGACGTCGCGAGCGCCGCCCGGGAATTCCTGGCCGGGCCTGCACGCGGCGGGAGTCGGCGGCTGCGTCAAGCACTTCCCGGGACTGGGACGCGCGAGCCTCGACACGCACAAGGAGCTGCCGCGTCATCCCGCAGGATCCGGAAGAAGAGGCGCGGGATCTCGCTCCGTTCGCGGCGCACGATGGCCGCGGCCGGCGCGGTCATGATCTCGCACGCCGCCGGGCGGACGGCATGCCGGCCTCGCTCTCCCGAGCCGTCGCGACCGGCCTCCTTCGGGACACGCCTCGGTTTCCGAGGCGCGGCCTTCTCCGACGACCTCGAGATGGGCGCGCTCGCGGCCGTTGCGCCGTCCTTCCCGACGCTGCGCGGCCGCCTCGCGTGCCGGCTGCGACCTGCTCTTCGTCTGCAGCCGCATCGCCGAATACCCCGACTGCGTCGAAGCGGTCCGCGCGACGTGCCGCCCGGCGCGCATCGCGGAGGCGGCAGCGGCGGCTCGACCGCTACGCCGCGCCATCTCGACCGCCTGCGTCGCCGCGGACGCCGGCCCGATCGTCCCTCGTCCGACCTCATCGCCGACATCGCCGACCTTGAAGAGCCGGGAGCCCGGCGGAGGGCACTGCCGAGACGGGCGCTTCGCGCGGCCTCGGGATCCTTCGCTTCGCTCAGGATGACAGCGGGTCGCCAGGATGACAGAGGTCTCCTGTCGACTGTTGACTGTCGACTGTCGGCTGCGCGGCGAGCGCCGCCGCGCTAAAAAGGTACGTCGTCTTCGTAGGTCGGGGCTTCGGCGACTTCGCTGACCTCCTCTGGGCCGGCTCGCGGCGGCGCGGCGGCGCCGGCGCGGGCGGCGTCCTCGGGGACAGCATGATGACGTTGTTTGCCTTGATCTCGGTCTTGTAGCGCTTCTGCCCGTTCTGGTCCTCCCAGCTCCGGGTCTGAAGGCTACCTTCGACGTAAACCATCTTTCCCTTGTGGAGGTACTCGCCGCAGATCTGCGCGAGCCGTCTCCCAGGCGACGATGTCGTGCCACTCGGTGCGCTCCTGCTTTGCGCCCGAGGCGTCCTTCCAGGTCGTCGTCGTCGCGACGGAGAAGCGCGCGAGCGACGTCCCCTGCGGTGTCGTTCGCACCTCCGGGTCCTTTCCGAGGTTGCCGATCAGAATCGACTTTGTTGACGCTGGCCATGTGTTCTTCCTCCTTTCAGGTCGTCGAGAGAATAATCGCACTTGGCCCTCGGACAGACAATGCCGAGCACGTCGCTACGCGCTGCGGGCGGGACAGTTTCCAGCCCACCGGCGATCGGTCGACCGATGTGGCCTCGACCGCTCGCCTGATCCGTCCTCGCCCGACTCCCGCGGCGCGCGCCAGCTCCCTCGGTTACTTCGGGAGACTACGCGCGCCGCGAGCGGTGCGTTCGGGACGCGGCTACAATCCTCACGACTCAATGACCGCCAGCGATGCCGACGATAGCCGGCACCGTCTCGTGCGGTCGGCGTCGGTCATTACGCGCCGCTGACGCTGCTTTCCCGGGTGACGGGTATGTCCGGGACAAGGCCATCGCGGTGACGCTGGGGGCGCGGGCTGCGGTCGGACGCCTTCTTCGTGGCGTTCCGGATCCCCAACATGCTGCGGGAGATCGTCGGAGAAGGCGCGATGTCCTCGGCCTTCATCCCGGTGTACACGGAGGTCTCCCACAGCCAGAGCGAAGAGGAAGCCCGGGCGTTCGTCGGACGGGCGCTGACCGACTTTCGCGCTCATCCTGGCGGCCCTGACCGTCGCCGGAATCGCCTGTTCGCCCCTTCCTCGTGGACCTGCTCGCCCGGCAGTTTCGCTGGACGCCGGCGAAAGTTCGCGCTGACGGTCGACGCTCAACCGGTGGATCTTTCCCTACATCTTCCTCGTCAGCCTGGCGGCCTTCTGCCAGGCGATCCTGAACGCGAAGCACCGCTTCGCCGCCGCCGCGGCGGCGCCGATCTTCCTGAACGTCGCGATGATCTCGGGGGCGTGTCACTCGCGCCGCGCCTGAACGAGCCGACCTACGGCCTGGCGGCGGGCGTGCTCCTCGGAGGAGTTCCGCCAGATCGCGGTCCAGGTTCCGCAGCTGGCGCGCGCTTTCGGGCGGTCGGCGCCGCCGGCGCTGCGGGTGGCGCGATCCGGCGGTTCGCTCCGTGCTGCTGCTCATGACGCCGCGCTCTTCGCCTACGGCATCAACACCATCAACACCGTCATCTCGACGCGCTTCGCCGCGAGCCTCGGCAACGCCAGCGTCTCCCACTTCTACTACGCGAACCGCCTGAAGGAGCTCGTCCTCGGCGGATTCGCCGTCTCGCTCGCCGACGGCGATCCTGCCGCTTCTCGTCCCGGCAGGCGCTCGCCGCCGGACCGCGGGCCCTTCAAGGCCAACCTCGCCTTCGCGCTGCGCCTGCTCGATCTTCGTGACCATCCCGGCGACGCGTGGGCCTGATCGTCCTGAAGACGCCGATCGTCAGGATCCTCTTCGAGGGGGAATGTTTCGTGCCGTCCGACACCGGCGGCCACGGCGGGAGCGCTGGCGGCGCTGGCGGCCGGACCTGTTCTTCGCGGCCGTGCGCGTCGTCGTGCCGGCGTTCTACGCGCTTGAAGGATACGCGCCTGCCGGTCATCGCGGCGCTGGCCGACTGCGCGGCGTTCGTCCTTCTCTTGCGCTCGCGCTGACGCGGCCGCTCGGGCTTGCCGGCATCGGCCTCGCGGCGTCGGCCGGCGCGGCCGTGAACCTCACGGTGTTACTCCTGGTGCTGCGGTGGCGGCGAGGGACGCTTGCACGGCCGCGAGATCCTCGTTTCCCTCGCGCGTCGCCGCCGCGGCCGCGGTCATGGGGATCGCCCTCGAAGGGGCGCGACGGATCGCTCGGCCTCGAGGACGCGCGCGGCTGGCCCGGCGCGCTTCTCGTCGTGGCCGTGATCCCGGGCGGAGCGGTCCTACTGGGCCGTCGCGGCGCGTCGTGTGGCGCCCCCGAGCCGGCGCGAGCTCACGGCCATCGTCCGGAGGCGGCGGGCGTGAAGCTGGTGATCCAGCGGGTCTCCCGCGCCGAAGTCCGCGTTGACGGAAAGGTCGTCGGGCAGATCGGCCGCGGGTTTCTCGTGCTGGTGGGCGCGGAGAAGGGGGACGGCGCCGCGCAGGCCGACGAGGCGGCCAGCAAGGTCGCCGGGCTGCGCGTCTTCGAGGACGCCGCCGGGAAGATGAACCTCGCGCTCTCGGATGTCGCCGGGAGCGTGCTCGCGGTCTCTCAATTCACGCTGTCCGCGGATCTCTCGCGCGGCCGCCGGCCCGGCTTCGAGCGCGCGATGCCCGTCGGCGGAAGCCGAGCCGCTCTACCGGACTCTTCTGCCGCACGCTCGAGCTGTCGGCGTCCCCGCTCGCGACCGGGGTCTTCGGCGCGATGATGGAGGTCGAGCTCGTCAACGACGGACCCGCGACGTTCCTGCTGGACGTCTGACAAGTAATCAGTTGTCGGTTGCTTCAGTGATCAGTTTGCTGAGCACGAAGCGCAAACTGAAAACTGAGAACTGAAAACCGACAACTCGGTCTCACTTGATCGTGATCGGCACGAGCGAAAAGCAGAGGAGAAATACGCCGAGGCAGGCGAGGGCGAGAAGGGTGCGTCCGTAGTCGAGCGGACGATCGTCGTCCTCGACGGGCGGGTGGCGAATTCCGACGAGCAGGGCCGTGACCAGGGCGAAGATGGCCCACGTCAGGCCGCGGGACAACGAGAGCGCGCGCGAGCGCGAGGACGATCGAGGAGACGAGGGCTGCCGGCGTCCGACCGCCGCGCGCAGGTACATGTCCGCCGTCGAGCTGGCCGACAGGAAGAAGGATTCAAGGCCGTGACGAGAAGGCCGAACCAGGCCGCCATGAAGACGGGGTGCTCGTGCACGCCGGCGCTCGTGTAGGGGAGTCCTCGTGACTCGCTGCGCCAGCCGGACCATGAGCGGATAGTCGAAGAGAAGCGGTCCCGGTCTCCGGAGAACCGGTGATGGGTTTTGCCTCGGCGTCACGCCGTAAAAGAGGAAGGGGAGCGCGACGAGGGAAGCCGGCCAATGGGCCGGCGGCCCCGACGTCGATCAGCGATTTCTTGTCCCGGATCGGCTCCTTGATGCGGATCAGGGCGCCGAAGTGCCGATGAGATTGAAGAACGGAGACGGCAGGAAGTAGGGGACGCGTCGCCGCGAGGCCGTAACGGCGGCACATGACGTAATGGCCGAGCTCGTGGGTCCCGAGGATGAGCAGAAGGGGGATCGAGAAAGGCAGCCCGTCACGCGAAGGTGCCCCTCCCGAGCATCCCCCGTTCTCGGAAAAGCCCCGCCTGCGATCGTCGTCGTGACAAACGTGGCGACGAGCAGCGCAGGTGAAAGAGCGGATGCTCCGCGTACCGAAACCGCAGCAGGCGCCGGCGGGCGAGCGCGGGGAGGGATCGGGCCTCTGAAAACTCCAGCCATTTTCCGTTCACTAGTATCCAGCGCAGCGAATTGGATCTTGCATCACGAACGTGAGCAGCCTGGGCCCGCAATCTAACGCTCGAGCGTGACGCTCCTCAAGTAACCGAAGATGAGCGGCGCGCAGGCTATTGCGACGAAGTGACGGGCGGGTCGGGGAGGCACGAGGCATGCGGGTGCGAGACGAGTCCGCCGCATCGCGTACCGACGCTGGAGCAGGAAACCGGAGAGCAGCGCTCGCGGCTGGACGTACGGCGCCGCGGCGCGGGATCCCGCGGCGTCCTCGGAGGCATGCGGCTCGCCGAGACGATCCGCGTAGAGAAGTCCCGCCACGGTGCCGAGAACGGCGATGGGGAGAGACCGCGCAGTCGCAGTCTCCCGCCCGAGGACGGCGGCGAGCGCCGGCGGATACCGATCGCGAGCGACCGGCCCGAAGTGCGGGACCCGGATTTCGCGACGTCGACGAGCAGCAGTCTCTCGGTCCTCGGAATGCGGATCGCGGCGACGTTCTCGCCGGTCAGGCCCGGCCGCGTCCCGCCCATCCCGGTCAGGTCGGATTTTCCGGCGCCGAGGAGGATCACGCGCGGGTAATAGAGGAGCAGGATCTCGAGGACCGGGCCCGGGATCTCATCCGCGGCTGCGCGCCGCGCGCGGGCGGCGGCCGGGGTCCGCTTCCGGGCAGGAGCGGGAACCCGGGATTTCGATCGGGGCAGCCTCGATTCCGGCGGGAGCCGGAATAGGTCTGGGCCGGCTCGGCCACCGCGGCGGCGGTGCCTCGGCCGTCGGAGCTCAGGGGATGTTGTCGAGAACGGGTCGGGCGAGGGCCGCAGCACCTTGCTCGGCTTCGGTCGGGGCGGCTGCGACCGGTTTGACCGATGGCAACGTCTTTCTTCTTTCGAGCTTCTGGATGACCGGCTTGAACTGGAACGGGAGCGGGTGCCCGTAGAACTGGTGCAGCGCGAGCGCGAGGCGGACCTCCGTCGTCGTCGCGGGGATGACGCGCCGGCCGGAGATCTGGGAGGCCTGGTCGATCACGCCGAGGTCGGACCGGATTCCGGAAGGCGATTCGAGGCCTCCCGGCTTCGATGGCGTACGGAACGGCTCCGAGCCGGATGGCCTGCTGCGCGGGGAGGCACCGCAGCGCCTCCGGGCGTGGCCTTCGGAGAGGCGCCGCCCAGTCGACGTAAGGGCAGCCGTGATACCGCGACAGCGCGAGCGAACAGCGCTTCTTCCGCGAGCAGCTCCCAGTTGAGAAGGATCGTTCCCAGGCGGAAAGACTCGACGCTCGACTTCTGAAAGCCGAGCGCGCGCGTGATCGCCTCACTCGAAGCATCCCTCGGAAACCAGAACTGACCGATGGGGCTTGGTCACGGCGCCGTGACCGTTGCGGAGCGGCCCGTGCTGCCAGGTCCTGCGGATCACTCCCGCCGGAGCTTGAAGGCGGATCGTGTTGCCGCGAGGATCCGCCGCCTCGACGCGCCGGTCTGGGGATTGCGGCTGATTCCGCGCTTGCGTCGCTTGACCTGGAAGACGCCGAAGCCCCGCAGCTCGATGCGGTCTCCCGCGCCGAGAGCGGAACGCATCGATTCGATGACCGTCTCCACCGCCGTCGCGCGCCTTGGCGCGCGGAATCTGCGTGAGATCGACCACGAGGTCGACGATGTCGCTTTAGTCGTATTCACTCCCTCCGGGTCGCTGACGACCATTATATCTCTCTCTTCCCCAGCTTCGGATAGCGCCGCCGCAGGCCCAGGCTGATTTTTCCGCGTCGCAGCGCCTGCGGAGGAAGTCCAGGTCCTCGGACCGTCACCGCCCCCGGCTGACTCGACGGTCACCAGGAGGAAAGGCCGTCGGGCTTCTCCCCGATGAAGACCGGCTGCACGACGCTATCTCGCCGGGCCACCGCTCGAGGGCCGCCGCCAGCAGTTCGTGGCGGGGGAGGATGGGCAGCGGGCCGAGGTAAAGAGCGCCGCGACGGGCGGGCGTTCAGTGAAGCGCTGACCGACGGCTCGGTCCGCGTCGCCGAGAACGCCCGGAATCGCGGACGCGTCGTCACTCCCGGGCCGCGGAGCCCAACCCGCGACTCCCTCGAGCGCGGGAGGAAAAGATCGCCGCGCGCTCGAACCGGCGCGCGAGCGCCTCGAGGACGGCGTCCGCGGATCGCGTCCCGGTCGTCGCGGCGGCGGCGACCGCCGCGCGAATGCCTCCGCCCTCGAGCCCCTCGGCCGACTCGAGCGGTTTCGGGCACGAACGGCGGCCGCGTCTCCTGATAAGCAAAGTGAGGGTCGGCGTTCGCCCCGTGCGGGCTCCGGGGCCGCAGGTCCTGCGTAGGAGTCCCGCGGCTCAGCCATGGCAGCCGGAGGCTCGGGGCTTCCCTTCTCCGCGGATGTCGGCCGCACCGCCGTGTCGTTCCTGCTCGCCCGATGGAATCCTTGCCGGAGCGGTGGGCGGCTCAGGCGGCGGCGGCCGGGACCGCCGCGGTTGCAGGCGGAGGCCTGCGGTCGCGTCGGCTCAGGGCTCCGCCCCGGTCTGCAATTCCCACGGTTACTCCTCCGCGCTCCCACCGAAGCGAACGAAGAGAGAGCCGCACGCGACCAGGGAGGGCTTGAGCGGCAGGCGCCAGAGAGAGCGGCCGACCGGGACTCCCGCGGCGCTGGGCCCACGTCGGCCAACTCCGGCGAAAAATCGAAGGGCCGGCGGTGGCGTCTCCGACGGCGGCCCGGCCGGGCGCGCCGACCGGCGTCCGCGGCAGCCGCGACAGCTTTCCCGCGAGCAAGCGCGACACGCGGCGCGCGCAGCTTCCCCGTAATGCTTCTCGAGGAGCTCTGGTAGATCCGGACTTCCGGGGTTGACCCCGACGATCACTTTCCGCCCGGTGACGAAGACGAAGCTCGTCGAGAGACGCGGAGGAGTCGCTCGGGTCCCGCAGCGCCATCTTCACGTGTCCGCCGCTCGCGCTCGTAGGGGATCGCCGAGTGCTTGAGCGCGAGACTCGTGCCGGGAGTGAGGGCGAGGCGTCTCCGGCCGGGACACTCCGCGAGCACGCTCCACGGGATGGGCCCCGCAGCCGCGCTGGAGGGCGAGGAGTCGTGCCGAGGTCGTCCTCGGCCAGCGCGCCGCGCTCCGGGAGCAGAGTTCCGATCCGGCCACGCCCGCGAAGCTCTGGACCGCCAGCGCGCGGGCGAGGGCCAAGCGCCTCAGAGACCAGTCCCGCCTGGGTCAGGAGGTGTCCGATCCCGCGTCTTCATCGTCTCAGCGCCCGTGTTCCTGCCTCGTTTGTGGTCGGTGAGCCATAGGCGCGATTATCGCTCACTCACCTGGAGGGTCGCGCTGCCGGGAGCTACCGCGCTGGCTCGTGCTCTCCCGCGCGGCTCAGGCGCGATCCTGCGCGCCCGGTCAGAGGCGCCGGCACAGACCGAATCGGGAAGGAAGTCATCGAGCGGCTCGATGGTTTTGCTCCAGGGGAGATGGAGCGATACGCCCGCTCGCGCTCCCGGTGACCGTCCGATTCGGGCGTGCTACATTGCAAAACATGAAAATCCGGCTGCCGGCCCTTCTGATCGCCGCGGCGTCTCCTTGGCCGGCGATCGCTCGCCGCCGGACCCGGTCCTCGAAGGGTCGAAAACTGTACCCGAAGGCGCGCGTGGCCGTCGGCGACGGCCGCTACCGCGAGGCCCTCGACCTCTACCGAAGGTGATCGCGCTAGCTGCCCGGACGACGCGATCGTCCGCTACAGTACGCCCAGCTGCTCCGGGACCTGAACGTCGCGGAAGAGGCGACCGGCCAGGCGCGCGAGGCCAGTGCGGCTGGATCCTTCGTTCGCGGAGGCGCGCCGCCTGCTCGGCGCGATCGAGCTCTCGGCGCGGCCTCGGACCCGGCGCGCGCCTCGGGACCAGGCGATCGAGGACCTGCGCCAGGCGCACAAGCTGGCCCCGGACGACGTCGGCGACGACTGCGATCGCTCGCGCGCGCCCTCCTGGCGCGCGGGCGGCGGCAGGCGGCGGCTCTCCTCGACGAGCTGCCGGAGAGCCAGCGCAGCCCGGCCTGATGCGCCTCGATCGGCCGAGGCGCGCGCCAGGACAGGCCGTTTTCGCGAGGCGAAGCGCTTTACCGGTCGCTCCTAGAGATGGAGCCCGGGGACCGGGAGTCGCAGAGCGGCGCTCGTGGACCTCCTACGAGGGCCGGACCGCCTCGACGAGGCCATTGCCCTGCTGCGGGACCTGAAAGGGACCCGGACAAGCGGGGCCATCGGAGGAGCGGATCCGCCCTCGCTTGCTGCGCAGCCGTGTACCGACGTTCGGCGAGGCGGAGAAGCGGGCAAGGGAGCAGTGACCTCCCGGCAGGCCCGAGTAACGGTTGCCACTCCGCGCCTTCTCTACGCCTCGGTGCTCAGCGAGAGATCTGGGCGGACGATCACGCCGGCGGCGAAGATCCTCCAGGGGCTGGGGAACCTCGTCAGAGCAACCCGGGACGAATCTAGCCGGCAGAGGCAACCTCGCCAGGAGCCGTTGCGGGAGCGGCGCCTCGAGCAGGCGCGGCCACTCCTAGGGAGAGCTCTTCGCCGCGCCGGGAACGGACCCCACAGCACGCCACCGACCGGCGAGTGGTGCTAGGTCGAGCACGCCTATCATCATCTGTCTACCGAAGGACTACGCGTCGGCCAGGAAGGTGCTCGACCGGCGGCCGTCAGCGGGATCGAACATCAATCCCGGGCCGATCATTTGCATAGCGCGTACTCATGATCGCCCGGGACACCACGACGATTCCGCCTGGAAGCTCGCCTCGCTGTCGCAAGCCCGGGGCTGACGGCGGCCGCATGGGACAAGAGAACGCCGGAGCGGAGCCGCCGCCGTCGCCGGTTCCAGTTCCGCTCGGGCGGACCTGGCCGGCCAGCGGTGGAAGCCCTCGACCGCCTCGGCGGCCTCGCAGGAGAGTCGAGCGCGCGCGCTCGCCGCGGCGGACGCGTACGCGCGCTTGAAGGATTACGCCGCGGCCGCTGCGCGTCGCGCAGGACGTCGCCGGGCGCTTTCCGAGAAGCTGCGAGAGCTCTTCCGCCTCGGGTCGAGCCTCGAGCGGCGGGAACTCCGCGGGCGCGGAGAGAGTGCTTCCGAGGCTCCTGGAGATGCGGCCCAACGACGCCGCCGCGCCAGAACTACCTCGGCTACATGTGGGCGGATCGAGGCGAGAACCTCGAGAAGGCCCACGTCCTCGCTCGAGAAGGCCGTCGCTCGCGAGCCGCGCAACGGCGCGTACCTGGATTCGCTCGGCTGGGCTCTGCTTCCGGCTGGGGAAGCTCGATGCGGCGCAGACGAACCTCCTCGAGGCGCACCGCCGCGAGCGGACGGCCCGACGATCCGAAGAGCACCTCGGGCGATCTCTCCGAACGGCAGGGCAACGTCGCACGAGCCGTCACCCACTGGGAGCGGGCGCTGCCACGCTGAAGCCCGAAGAGCCGGAAAAGTGCGCAAGAAGCCTTCGCAGTCGCGGGCGCGCTCGCCGAGCCGCGGGCGCGACGAATTCGTGAAGCGGCTCGCCCGTGTCCGGCGCCGCAACGTCCAAATCAAGACCAGTCCGCATGCGGTTCTGCTCTTCCTCACAGCCGTTGCCTCCCGCTCTGCGCCGGCGGCCGCGCAGCGGCACGCGCTTTCAGCGCCCGCCGCGGCGTGAGACGCGCAGCCGCGCCGTCGAGCGTCTGGGGCGGCCGGCGGCGCGCGCGCGCGCGCGGCAGGCGCCCGCGCACCGCCCTTACGACGCGCCCGTCCGGGGCCTTACTGGGACGACACGAACGCTCGCCGTCAGGAATCGCCCGCGGGCAGCGCGGTCGCAGCACCCTCGTCGGCGCCCCTCGGCGATGCCTGATCGCGCCGCTACGCCGGACGGGGTGCGCCGCGGCGAGAGCTCGATGCCTGTCCGGCCGATCCGCAGCGACCCCGAAGGCTCCGGTGCGCTCCTCGCCGGCGATCTGGCGGAGGCGCGAGGCGCCGAAATCGCGGGAACGGCGGCCGAGATCGGCGTCCTTCTGCGCTGGCGCGGACCGCCCGATCCGGTCCGACGGGATCCTCGACGTCGCGAGCGGCCGCTTCGAGTCCGTCAAAGTGACGCGCGCCGGAGGAAGGCGCCGATCAGGAGCCACCTACTCCGGAGAGAACTCCTCGTGGCGCGTCGATCGAGTTGGAAGGCCTCGGCAGCGGCGGTGCAGCTTCCATTTGAAGCTCCTCGCCATCAGTGATTTTGGATTCCTGGATCCGCTGACGGCCGAACATGGCTGGCCGACAGCTGATGCTGTCTCCGATGCTTCTTCAGCGCCGAGGCGCCGGCCAAGATCAACCGCGAGCTGCGGGTCGGGGGCGCGGCGGCCCGACGGCTTTCACGAGATCCGGTCGCGGTTCTGCACGATCGACCTCGCCGATCCCGGCCTGGAGAGTCGAGGAGACGCGGAAGGCCTGGAGATCTCTTGCTCGGGGGGCTCCCCGTTCCGGATGGGGATTCCAACCTGGTCGCGCGGGCGGCCACGAGGCGCTGCCGCCGAAGAGTCTACCGGGATCGCTCCGAGGCCGCGGATCCGGCCCGGAAGCCGGATCCCGGTGGGCGCGGGCCTGGGCGGAAGAGCAGCGCCGACGCGGCCGTGACGCTCCTCCTCCTTTCAGGGGCTCTGGGACTCGCCGCTCTCCGCCGCCGCCGCGCTCTCGGACGTCGCGGCAGCGCGCGTCGGCGCCAGCGGCGTCCCGTTCTTCCTGCACGCACGAGGCGAAGCGGACGTCACCGGGCGCGAGGGCGAAGTGACGCGCCACTTGGGAGGACGGTCCGGCCCGGGGAGCTCCTCACTCCTCGTCCCGCCTTTTTTCGATCGCGACGGGGGAGATGTACGCGGCGTACTTTCGAGGCGGACCGGCGGCGCGGCGCGGCTCGCCGACCGAAGCTCGAGATCGAGGCGACGCGGAATTTCCCCTCCCGGGCCAAACGACTTGGCATCGGCCGTGCTAGAGACCAACGTTGGCAGATGGTGGATTATCTGAAGTCCGCCCGGGAGATCGCTGACGGAATCCGGGATCCTGCCGGCTCCGGCGCAACTCATCCTCCTGTGGCGTCAGCCCGGAGGGCGAGAAACGCCTGGCGAGCCGTCACCCGAGCTTCGCTTCACCGGGTCGCGACCGTGAGTCGGGCCGATTACACGCATCGAACATCTGGGAGGCCCCGAATGGAAATCACCCAGGTGAAGAGAGGTTTTCCGGTCGACGAAGAGAAACTGAAGGCCTACGTTTCGATCGTCCTGGTTGTGACTGCTTCCTGGTTTCCGATCTGAAGTCATCCACGGTCCCGGCGGCCTCGCATCTCGATGCCTCAAGGAAAGGCGGCGGGGGCACATCGCCCACCCTTGAACCGCGAGACCCGCGAACAGATGGAGCGCCGCATCCTCAACGAATACGAGCGCGCCGCGCCAAAACCCCATCCGACGACTCCTCGCAGGTCTCCTCGAAATCGCCTGGCGATCGCTCCATGACATCGCCGGGATCAGACCTTGCGATCCCGAAGCCGACGTAATCCCGGCCCTGGTCGATTCGCTCAGTCAAAATTTGTTTACGCCTCACTTCTCAATAGCTCGCGGCGTGAAGTAGTCTCGAGCAGCGAGGGGAGAATACGCCGCGGGAGCAGCGGACTGCGAGAGCAGCGTGGAACCACATCGGCCGAGCCGATCGCCGGTGCGCCGAAGGCGTCCCACTCCCAGTGCTTCGCGACGTGTTGGCACAGGGCGGGAGGGACTCGAACACCTCCAGATGCCGGCTCAAAGGCCGGTGCCTTCGGTTGGCGGCTTGCTAAGCGCTTTCGGCGCGAGGCGATTATCTCGTTTTTGCAGCCCGACATCACGGGCGCAGGGTGCATAGCTCGCATGGTGCGAGACGGATCGAGGATCGGATCTGTACGATCGTGGTCGGGAGAGCGGGGCGAGGGCGGGCTCCGGTTCAAGGTAACGCCCGCTGTTTCAGCCCCCGAGCAACTTTGGTGCGGCGAGCCACCTGCGTTTTTCCGGATGGTCCCTTGGGAACCTCCGTGTAAATGCGGAGGCGCGCGCATAGGCGGTCTTGGCTCCTGCAAGATCCCGAGATCGCGAGCACAATCCGAGGTTGTTCACGTAGTTGCGACCTCCAGGGTGTTCAGGCCCGAAGGTCTTTCGCCGATGCGGAGGGCGCGCTCGTGCGCGGCCTGGCTCTGCGAGGTCCCCGAGATCGCGAGTACGCTTCAGGCTGTCCATGCGAGTCGCGACTCTGGGGTGTTCAGGCCCGAAGGCCTTTTTCGTCAATTCAGAACGCGCTCGAAGGCGGCACTTGGCTCAGTGCGGTCCCCGATATTCTGAGCACGCGCCCGAGATTGTGCATGTAATCGCGACCCTGGGGTGAGTCTCAGGCCCGAAGGTGTCTTTCGTCGATGCGGAGGGCGCGCTCGAAGGCGGCCCTGGCTCCTGCGAGTCCCGAGATCGTGGAGCACGGTCCCGGAGTTGTTCGCGAGTCGCTACCCTGGGGTGTTCATGCGAAAGTCCCTTCGTCGATGCGGAAATGGCAGCTCGAAGGGGCGAACGCCAACTTCTGCGTTTGTCCCGGATCCTGAAGCACGAGCCCGGGTTATTCACGTCCGTCGCGACCCCGGGGTGTTCAGGCCCGAAGGCGTTCTTTCGTCGGTGCGGAGGGCGCGCTCGAATGGGCGGCGCTTGGCTCCTGCCGTTGTCCCCGCCGCAGTCCTGGAGAGCACGCCCCCCGGCGTTGTTCATGCGCGAATCCGCGACCCTGGGGTGTTCAGCGCCCGAAGGCCTTCTCGTCGATGCGGAGGGCGCGCCCGTAGCGGCAGCCTTGGCTCCTGCGTTGTCCCCGAGATGCCTCGAGCTAACGCGCCCGAGGTTGTTCACCGACCGCGTTCGCGACCTCAGGGTGGTCAGCCCGCAGGTCTGCTCGGCGATGCGGAGGGCGCGCTCGAAGGCGGCCGCGGCTCCTGCGAGGTCCCCGAGAGCCGTGGAGCACGGTCCCGAGGTTGTTCATGCGAATCGCGACGTCTGGGGCGTTCAGGCCCGAAGGCCGCTTTCGTCGATGCGGGGAGCGCGCGCTCGAACGCTGAGTGGGCGGCGGCGTAACTCCGCGCGTTCCTGCAGCAAGAGGCACCGGCCTCATTCAGCGCGAGACCGCTGTCTCTTCCTGGCTCCGCGCTCACGCTTCGGCGCCAGCCCGCCGCGGCGAATGCGTGCGGCAGCGGTCTCAGCCGCTGGCGCCCAGGTATCGGGAGCGTCCCTTGTCGAGATCGGAAAGCCTGCATTCACGACCCGTACGGGCCGCCTCGATGCTGGGGCTGTCCGCCTCGCCCTCGTTCGATCCGGTCCCGTGTCACGGCCTGGACGAGGCGGTGTACCGAGAACCCCTCCGCCCCCTCGCTTCGATGAAGCGAGCTGCGGCGCAGGGCTCCCGTCGGCTTTTTGTCGAGAAGGGGATCGCATCGCGTGCTGCTGGCGCCCAAGCCGGCGGGCAGGTAGGCCAGCGCCAATGACGATGAGCCGGCGGGGTATCTCGTCGGGCGCGAGGAAGGCCGCGGGCTTGAGGCAGCGCCGCCCCCGCCGGGCGCGACTTGCCCTCGAGGTCCTCGAAGGACAGAGACCGGCGGTGGTCGCCACCGTGTCGGGATACTCGGCGCTCGGCGGTCGCCCGAGACTCCAGGCAGTCTCGAGCCTGCGCTCCCTGAAGAGCGTCGAGGTGGTCGCCAGCCACGCGCGCCCATTCTCTTCTCTGATGCGCCTGCGCCGCGGCCTGCTCTGGAGCCGCGAGCGGGAGAAACCTTAGCGCTCCGCGGCCAACGCGCCGCCGCCGCTCTGGCCTCCCTGCCGGGTCCGGCTGAGAAGGAATGAATTCCACGGCCTCGTCCTCGAGGCATCACCGGCACCGATAGCGGGCTCGCCGTCGATCCCTCATGCCGGGTTCCGCGACGTCACGAGTACATGACCGCCGCCCGCCGGCCGGCAGATACGGCGCGCAGCGGTAGCTCGGGCGCCCGCAGCGCGTTGTCGCGAAGAAGACGAGTAACCAGCCCGGTTTCGTGCTGGAGCCACGCTCGACGCACCGCCGCCACCATGGCGGCCAGCTCACGGCGTCTCCGGGAACCCCAGCTTCGGCGCGAGAGCAGCGTAGTCTCCAGGACAGCGTCGCGGGTCCTCTCCGCGCGGATCCACCACACCATGCGATAGGCGCCCGCGTGTCGGTAAGCGTACTCGGTCGCGGGAGAGCTTGCGTTTTCCCCCTACCCCGCCGAGCCCGGTGATCACGCCTGCCGTCAGCGCCGCCGCGCTTGCCCGCTGCCGAGCGCCGTCTGGACGGCCGCGAGAGCAGATCTTCGCGTCCGGTGAAGTTCGGGGCTTGCGCGGGTGGGGGGACGTTCCACACGGGAGGGAGTCGCGCCGGGGACAGCCGGTTCGGGACCGCCCTTGCCTGCCGGCGGACACCCTCGGGCCGGGAAAATCCGGTGACGCGGATGGTTTCGCTCGGCCCGTCGTGAGGCCCTCGAGGAGCGCTGAGAAGTGCCTCGGTCTTTGCTCCAGACCCGCTAGGTCGATGTACACGCGGTTCCCCATGCCGGGGGGCATGGAAGTCCGCTACGCGGACGGGCAACTTTCCTTCTCACCCGTCAGGATCTTCACGGCACCGCCGCCTCCCGGCTGAGGTAGACTTAGCGGCCAGAAGGCACTCCTATGGTCCGCTCCGCCTCTGCGGTGGCCTTCTGCATCTTCAAATGAAGTCGGCGCCTGGCCGAAAATCCCGCGCCCACGGATGACGACCGAATGGCCCACGTGGCCTCGTCCACCGGGCGATCACTCGGCGCTCTGTCGGCCTTGTTGTAGCTGACGAAGAAGTTTGCAGCGCCGGGCATTGCGGCGAAGGTATGCACCGGTTCGCAATTCTTCGATCTCTCGACGTAGCATTTCGACTCTCGGCTCGACTCTTCTCTTGCCTGGACAGCGTCCTGGCGCGATTTCGATAGAATCGCGATCAGCCGATGCCAGGCTTCTCATTGCGGCGATCTCAAGATCTTCTCGGGGCGCGCGCATCCGGCGCTCGCCCGGGAGATCTGCGACTACCTGGGGATTCCGCTCCGGGGAGCTGACGCTCTACAACTTCTCCGACGGCGAGAACTACTGCCAGATCGACGAGAACGTCCGCGGCGCGGACGTCTTCGTCGTCCAGCCGACCTGCTCGTCCGGTCAACGACCACGTCATGGAGCTCCTGATCCTGCTCGACGCGTTCCGGCGCTCCTCGGCGTCGCGGATCACGGCGGTCATGCCGTTACTTCGGCTACGCGCGGCAGGACAAGAAGGACAAGCCGCGCGTGCCGGATCGCCGCCAAGCTGATGGCGGACCTGCTGCACGGCCGCCGGCGCCGACCGGATCCTGACCGATGGACCTCGCACGCGGCGCAGATCCAGGGTTTCTTCAACATCCCGGTGGACCACCTCTTCGCCGGCGCCGGTGCTGCTCGACGCGATCCGGCGAGCTGGACCTCGAGGACGCTCGTCATCGTCTCGCCCGACGTCGGCGGCGTGGCCCGCGCGCCGCGCGATCGCGCAAGCGGCTCGGCGCCTCGCTCGCGATCATCGACAAGCGGCGCACCGGGCAAGAACGAGACCGAGGTCCTGAACGTCGTCGGCGACGTCGAGGGCCGGAACGTCCTGATCCTGGACGACATCGTCGACACGGCCGGCACCCTCGTCCAGGCCGAGGAGGCCCTGCGCGGCCAGGGGGCCGGAAGACCTACGCCGCGGCCGTCCACCCCGTCCTTTCCGGGCCCGCCTTCGAGCGGATCGAGGCCTCGGGACTCGAGTCCCTGCTCGTCACCAACACGCATCCCGGTCGACGCCGCCATGGCCCGCTGCCCGCGGATCCGGTCGCTTTCCGATCGCGCCCCTCCTGGGGGAGGCCATCCAGCGGATCCACCAGGGGACTTCCGTTTCGTCGCTTTTCGTGTAGAATGCCCCGTTTTGCGCCCGCCTCGCTGCCCGGTCCGGGCGGGCTCGCGGCGGACGCGCGGGGACAAGAGCATGAAAACGATCGAATTGAACGTCGAGAAACGCTCGACGATCGGCAAGAACGAGGCCCGCCGCGAGCCGGGCGAAGGGAAGATCCCGGCCGTCGTGTACGGCGCCAGGAAGCCGACGGTCCCGATCCAGCGTGGACCGGAAGGCCCTGACGGACGCCGTTCCGGGGCGGCGCGGGCGAGAACGCGATCTTCCTGCTGAAGCTGGCCGGCACCGACCAGGCCCGCCACGTCATGATCAAGGAGCTGCAGCAGGACCCCGTGTCCCGCAAGGCCGCTCCACATCGACTTCGTCCGCGATCGAGATGACGACGAAGATCCGCGTCAAGGTCTCCGTCGAGGTCGTCGGCGTCGCGGTCGGAGTCAAGACCGAGGGGGCATCCTCGACTTCGTGACGCGCGAGATCGAGGTCGAGTGCCTGCCGGCGAACATCCCGGCGCACATGCCGGTGGACGTGACGCGCCCTCGCGATCGGCGACGCGATCCGCGTCTCGGAGCTCGCGGCCGCCGAAGGCGTCACGATCGTGGACGACCCCGAGAAGGTCGTCGTCCACGTCACGCACCCGACGGCCGAGGAGGAGGCCGGAGGTCGCGGCCGCCGAGGCGCGCCGAGATCACCGGAGCCCGAGGTCCTGAAGAAGGGCAAGGCCGTGACCGAGGAAGAGGGCGCGAGGACGGCGAGGGAGGAAGAAGGAGAAGGAGAAGGAGAAGTAAGGCCTGCGCGCGATCGTCGGCCTCGGCAACCCGGGGGACCGCTACAGAAGACACGCGCCACAACGCGGGTTTCCGCGTCGTGGAGAGGCTGGCGTCGCAGGAAGGGATCCGGCTCCGATCGCGGGAGTCCGCTCGCGGGTGGGGCGGGGGACGAGTCGAGGGCGAACGGGTTCTCCTCGCTCTTCCCCAGACGCTGATGAACGCCTCGGGCGAGGCGGTTCGCCGCTCTTTGCAAGTCAACGGCATCGATCCTTCGGACGTCTGCGTCGTCGCTCGACGATGTCGCGCTTCCGCTCGGGACCCTGCGGCTGCGCGCGCGGGGCTCGGCCGGAGGTCACAACGGGATGGCGTCGATCATCTCGTCCCTCGGCACGACCGGACTTCCCGCGGCTGCGGCTGGGCGTGCGGGGCGAGCGGTACTCGCGGCGAGCGGGACCTGGCGGACTACGTCCTCGAGCCCTTCGCGAAGGGCGAGCGGGACGAGTTCGACGGGGCCGTCGAGCGGGCGGTCGACGCTCTCCGCCTCTGGCTCTCCGACGGGATCGACGCCGCAATGAAATGCGCGAATCACGAAACCTTCCTCTCCGGACCACGCCTCGAGTCCCGGATTGACATCCATGAGGAGGAGAACGATGAGGCTCGTACGACATCGTCGTCCTGGTAACCCCGGACCTGAACGACGAAGACGCCGCGAAGGTCACGGCGGACTACCGGAAGATCCTGGCCGACGGCGGCGGCACGATCGTCAAGGACGAGCCCTGGGGCCGCCGGCGCCTGGCCTTCCCGATCCTGCGCAAGCGCGAGGCCTACTACCACCTACTTCAGGTCTCGGCCGAGCCGGCGCTGGTCGCGGAGACCGAGCGGCGGATGCGGCTCTCCGACCAGGTCCTGCGGCACCTCGCCGTGCGGGCCGACGAGGAGCAGAAGCGCTCGTCAAGATGGCCGAGCGTATCCGCAAGAAGGCCATGCGTGCGGCCGCCGCGTCCGCCGGCCGCGGTCCCGGCTCTGCGCCGGCCGCCGCGCCGCGCGCCGTCGCCGGCGGAGAGGAGCGGAGTCATGAGAAGCGATGCCGTGCCGTTCGGGAGCAGGCGCGGCGACGCGGGGCCGCGCGCGACCGCGAGGGAAGCCGACCGCGCGCAAGAAGTTCTTCGTCCGCCGCCGGAAGGTCTGCAAGTTCTGCGCGGAGAAGCTCGAGTACGTGGACTGGAAGGACGTCAAGCTGCTCCAGTCGTTCATCCCGGAGCGGGGCAAGATCCTCCCGCGCGCGGATCTCGGGCACCTGCGCGCTCCACCAGCGCAAGCTCCAGACGGCGATCAAGCGCGCGCGCGCGATCGCGCTCCTGCCGTACGCGACGGACTGACCGGAGCCGTGAAGCGTAAGACGTGAAACGTAAAACGAAGACAAAGCTCCCGGAAGGGACGCTTCGTTTCCCGTTTTCCGTTTCCCGTTTTACGAGCCTTGCGCATGGCGAGCCGATCCGATCCCGATGGAAGCGGGGATTCCTCGGCCGCCGCCTCGATCCGGGTCGTTCCGGGAGATCGTGAGCGCCGGGTTCGTCACGACCCTGCTCTTTCGCCGCGTTCCTCGCCTTTCCGATCGTCAGGCGCTGGCGCTTCCGTTCCTGGCGGTGCCGGCAGTTCGGCTGGCTCACCGCCGCGGCGGGGGCGCGGGGGTCTCGGCGGCGCTCCTCTCCGCGAGGCCTCCTCCTCGGCCTCGGCCTCGCGACGGGCGGCGCGGGCGCCGCCCTCGGCGGAGCCCTCTTCGCCGCGGTCGTGACGGGCCTCCCGCCGCTATTGTCGCGGGGGTGCGGCGGGGGTTCGGCATCCCTCGGCGGGCGTACCTCGCCCTGTGCGTGGCGAGGTGTGGCCCTGATCACGGCCGGGCTGGCGCTGCGTCCCACCGCGGGGGAAGGCCAATGAAGGACGAGGTCGCCGCCGCCTTCGACGAGATGGCGCCGTCGGCGGTGCAGTCGTACACGCAAGGGCGGCATGGACCCGGAGGCCGTCGCCGAAGCTCAAGGCGACGCTGGCCGCCTCGCGGGACTTTCGCCTCGCGGTTCTGGATCGGGCCTGGTGGGCGTCACCTGGGTCCCTCGCGTCCGCGATCGGCTTCTACACGGGGCGAGGCTCGGCCCGCCCGGCGCCCTCGGCCGAGGCGGTCCGGTTCGACGGCCTGGCGGTACCGCCGGCCGTCGTCTCGCTCTTCGTGGCGGCGGGCGCGGGGGCCGTCCTCGCCCCGGCCCCGGTCGGGAGATCGCGGGAACGCTGCTCACTGCCGCTCGCGGCCTTGTATTTCCTGGCCGGCCTCTCTATCATCTGCCACTTCGCCCGGAAGTGGTTCCGAGCAAGGATTCTCCGCGTCGGTCTGTACGGCCTGGCGCTCTACTTTCCGATCAACGTCGGAGTCGGGCTGCTCGGGTCTCTTCGACTGGTACGCGGATTTTCGCCATCGCGGCGAGAAAGCGTAGCGACAGCATGAAAGTGATTCTGGCCGACGACGTTCGCGGGCTGGGCCACCGCGGGGACACCGTGTCACGGTCAAGCCCGGCTACGCCCGCAACTTCCTCTTTCCGCAGGGCTTCGCCTACGAGGCGACCGCGGCCGAACATCCGCAAGCTCGGGAAGACGAAGAAGAAATACGACGAGAAGATGCTCCACGAGAAGGCCGGCGCGGAGAGCGTGGCGCAAGCAGATCGAGGGCCTGACCGTCGTGATCACCGAAGAAGGCCGCGAGGAGGGCGATGCACGCTCTACGGTTCCGTGACGCCCACGGAGATCGCCGACGCCCTGGCCGGGCAAGGGATCGAGGTGGACCGCCGCCGCATCGAGCTGGCCGAGCCGATCAAGCGCCTCGGCGAGCACCGGGTGCACGTCCGTCTCCACCGCGACGTCACGACCGAAGCTGGTCGTGGCCGTGCAGCCCTGACCACCGTGACGGTCTAAGAGCGCGGCATCTCCACTCCTCCGGGACAGGACGGCAACCGTGTCCGCGAAGAGGCAGCTTCCCACGCCCATGACAAAGTCCCTCCCTTCCGTCGGCGTCGATCTCGCTCGGGTGCGCGAAGAACCTCGTGGACACGGAGGTGATGCTCGGGCACCTGACGCAGGCGGGACACGCGATCGTGCCGGACGGTCAGGCGCGCGTCGTGATGGTCAACACCTGCGGGTTCATCGACCGGGCCAAGGAGGAGTCCGTCGAGGCGATCCTCGAGCAGGTCGAGCGCAAGAAGCGGGGCGAGATCGACCGGGTCATCGTGGCCGGCTGCATGGTCCAGAAGTACGGCCGGGAGCTCGCCGGCGAGATTCCGGAGGTGGACTGCTTCATCGGGCTGGACGAGCTCGGAGCTCGCGCCCGCGGCGGCGGCCGGCCTGCCCTCGCTGCCGCGGTTCACCGGACAAGCCGCTCGCGACGCGGCTCTACGACGAAGCGCGCCCCGCGTCCTCTCGCCGCCGCCGCGGCTACGCGTACCTCAAGGTCGGCGAGGGTGCGACAACCCCTGCACGTTCTGCACGATCCCGCAGATGCGCGGCCGCCAGCGCAGCCGCACGATCGCAGTCGCTCGTCGCCGAGGCGAAGGCGCTCGAGGCGCAGGGCGTCTCCGAGCTCGTCCTGATCTCGCAGGACACGACGCGCTACGGCGAGGACCTCGGCTTGAAGAGGAAGGGGCTGGCGCACCTCGTCGAGAGGCTCCTCGCCGAGACCGGCGTTTCCCTGGATCCGCTTCCTCTACGCCTATCCGAAAACGCTCGATGACTCCGTCCTGCGAGCTCATGGCCCGCGAGCCCCGCTTCGTTGCCTACGTGGACATCCCGCTCCAGCACGTGTCGCGCGCGATCCTGTCGAAGATGCGGCGCGGAGGAGACCCGCGTCGTACCTGGCGATGCTCGAGCGGATGCGGCAGATCGTCCCCGACATCGCCATCCGCACGACGTTCATCGTGGGCTTTCCCGGCGAGGGGAGGCGGAGTTCCGCGAGCTCTGCGAGTTCGTCCGCGCGGCGGAGTTCGACAACCTCGGGGCGTTCACGTATTCGCCCGAGCCCGGCTCCGGGTCCGAGCCGCTGGGCGACCCGGTCGCCGGCGGAGGAGAAGGAGCGGCGCAGGGACTTCCTCCTCTCCCTCCAGCGCCCGATCGCGCGCCGGAAGAACCGCGCCCTGCGCGGCCGCGACGCGTCGAAGCGATCGTCGAAGGCCCCTGCGAGGAGACCGAGCACCTCCTGGAGGGCCGCCTGCGTTCCCAGGCCCCCGAGATCGACGGCCGCCTCCTCGATCAACGACACCGGCGGCCGCGACGTCCGACCCGGCGAAATCGTGCGAGTCCGCGTCTCGGAGGCCCACGACTACGACCTCGTCGGAGGGATCGTCTCCTGAGCGCAATCCGGCTCCGGCTCTTATGACCTTGGACCTTAGACCTTCGACCCTGGACCGGAGCGAGGCGTAGCCTCGCGAGCATGCGCGTCGTCCGCGATCCCCTGCGAGCCCCGGATCTCCCGCGCGGCGGAGTCGTCACGATCGGCAACTTCGACGGCGTTCACCTCGGGCCACCGCAGGATCCTCGGAGACCGTCGCGGCCCGCGCGCGGGCGATCGCACCGGCCTTCGATCGCGATCACGTTCGATCCGCACCCGCTCGCGGTCCTGCGCCCGGACCACGCCCCGCGCCAGATCCAGACCCTCCGGCAGAAGGAGGAGGCGATCGAGGCGCTCGGGATCGAGACGCTCCTCGTCATCCCGTTCACGCGGGATTTCTCGCTGACCGAGCCGGAGGACTTCGTGCGCGGCTTTCTGGCCGAGCGGCTCGGCGCGTCGGAGGTGCACCTCGGCCAGCATTTCGCCTTCGGACGCGGCAAGCGCGGCGACCTGGCGCTTGCTCACGCGGATGGGCCCGGAATGCGGTTTCTCCGCCTCGGGCATCGAAGAGGTCATCTTCGAGGGCGAGCCGATCTCCTCGACCCGGATCCGCAATGCCCTGGAGCGCGGCGAGATCTCCGACGCCAACGCCATGCTCGGACGCGAGTATGAGCTCGACGGGATCGTCGTCGCAGGGCGAGAAGGTCGGGCACAAGATCGGCTATCCCACGATCAATCTCGCCCCCGAGAACGATCTTTCAGCCGGCGGATGGCGTCTACATCACGCGCATCGAGATCCGCTCTTTCGGACCGGCGCTTTGACGGCGTGACGAACATCGGGCGGCGCCCGACGCTCTACGACGACACGCAGGGCGACGATCGAGACCTTCGTGCTCGATTTCGCGCGAACGTCTACGGCGAGAGGGTGCGGCTCTTCTTCCTCGAACGCCTCCGCGAGGAGCGCAAGTTCCCGTCGCTCGAGGCGCTGACCGAGCAGATCGGCCGCGACATCGAAGCAGCGCGCGCGTATTTCGCGGGCAAGCCCCGACGGCGCCTGAGGCCTAGCGAGCTGCTGAAAAACGGATGCGGGCGTCCGTGACTGGACCTTTGCATGCGCCGCCTCCACGCACCTTCCGGCGGCACCGCCGAAGTCAGAATATAGCCGGACTGGGAAGCATCTCGGGTCGTTACGACTGCGCCTGGCTGGCAGAACGTCGAGCCAGGATGTTGTTGGGCACCTGGTAGTTCATCCGGTTCAGCACGTTGGAGGCCTTCGAGGATCGCTTCGAAGGTCAGCCCGCGGCCTAACGGGAAGGTCCGGGACAGTCTCAGGTCGAGCGACTGATAATCGAAGCCCTGGCCCGCGTTCCTCACGACACCGGCCGGGCGGTCGTTGAAGTTGGTGTCGCCGTTGCGGTCGTTTGCGAGCTGGATGTTGAAGGGGGCGGCGACGTGTAGGTGAAGATGCCGCTGAAGAGCCATCCGCGCGCGCAGGTCTCCGACCAGAAGGAGCCGCCGCCCGCGGGCCGGTGACGACAGCGTCCCGCTGACCGGACGGGCGGTGGCGCTGGTCGTTGTCGGAGCGCCCGCGCTCGGCCGCGATGTCGTTGTTGTCCTGGGGCGTGCTGAAGAAGAAGTTTCCCGCGGTATCAAACGCGCGCGAATACGTGTAGGCGATACGGACGCTTCCCCGGGAGACCGGCCGGCGGGTGAAGCGTCGCCGTCAGGCCGTCGTACCGCGAGTCGCCGATCGAATCGTAGCGGCTGTCGTTCGCGTGGTTGGCGGAGTTCGGCCTCCCGAGGTTCGGGACCGGAGGGTCCGTCGTCGTGGGCACGTTGACGTTTCGCTGCATGATGATGTGGCGCCCGCGGGTGCTCGTAGCCGATGGAAAGGAGCTGGCGCTCCCCGAGGGCCCGCTCGTACTGCAGAGCTCGCTTCCAGGCGAATCGCCGCTCTGGATGTCCCGGGGTTGACGGAGTTGACGTTGGTCAGGACCCCCGAAGGAAACGAGGCGAAGACTCCCGGGAAAGCGGGCGGGAGCGGGGCGTCGTCGGGCTCGTCGGGCGTCACCTGGGCGATGCGATAGGTCACCCGTCCCGCTTGGAAGGCGTTGGCCGAGGGCGCGCAACGGGACGCGGTTGTAGAAGATCCCGAAGCTCGCGCGCACGGACGCTCTTTCCATCGCCCTGCGGGTCCCAGGCGATCCCGAGCCGGGGCGCCACGTTGTCGGAGTCCGTGCGCACGGGCGAGGGGAGGACCTGGACGTCGTAGCGGAGCCGAGGTTGACAACCAGGCGCCGGCGTGGCGCGCCACTCGTCCTGGACGAGAGACGCCGAAATTGGGATTGTGCTGCGTGGTCTCAGGGTTGCCGAGCGCCTGCTGGAAGCGTCGAGTATTTTCCGGCCAGGAAGTTGGCGAGGTTCGGTGAACGAGTAGACGCCCTGGAGCGCGCCGGGGAACGTCGATCCGCACGCGGTCGTAGAGAGTAGTCCGCGCCACCCTTGAACGAGTGAGCGCCGCGCTCGACGCGTCACCGTGTCCACGACCTCGTACATGTCGATGTCCCGCTCCGTCGGCGAAAGCGTGGCCGTCCCCAGCTGGCGATTCCGGCGATGTTCACGGCGGGGCCGACCAGGTCGTTGGGAGGAGCCGAGAGCCGGCTGCGGGTCGCCTGGGCGCGCGGCCTCGTTCAAGACCCGGCTCGAGAGGCTCCAGACGGCGGAGGCCGCGAGCGTCTGATCGCGGTCCGAGAGGCCCGTGGCCCGGCTCGCGTCGTTCAACCCGCCGATGTTCCGCGCGTTGTCGCTGGAAACGTCGTAGATGCTGTAGCGGAGCGAAGAGCTGCGCAGCGCCGGAGAGCCCGTGGTCCGCGCGGGCGAGACCCGTTCGCGGTGTCGAGCGACGTCGGAAGGTTTCCCGGTGACGATGCGCGGTCCTCCGTAGCCGGCGGCGTCCAGCCGCGCGTTGATGACGGGGACGATGGCCGGGTCGATCGTGATGACTGTCGCGCTCCTTTGCCGGAGCTGCTCGAAGTTGGCGTAGAAGAACGTCTGATCCCGGACGACGGGCCCGCCCAGGGAGGCCGTACTGCTGCCGGCTGAAGGAGATTTCGTGCGCCGCCAGCGCGTTCGTCGCGTCGAAGCGGTCGTCCCGGAAGAAGCCATAGCCGTCGCCGTGAACCGGAGTTGGTCCCCGACTGCGTGACGATGTTGACGATGCCGGCCGAGCTGCGGCCACGTACTCGGCGATGCCGCCGGAGCGGACGACCTGGAATTCCGCGGATCACGTCCTGGCTGTAGAAAGTTCCCGCGAGCTCCGCGGCGTCATCGTTGGCGGAAAGGCCGTCGACGATGAAGGAGTTGTTCAGGTTGCGCTGGCTGGACGACGGAAATGCCCGTGCCGGGCACCGCGGAAGTCTCCGCAAAAGTCTGGCTCGCGCCCGTGTTCGTGCGGGAGACGCCGGGGGACAGGCAGCGCGAGGTCGAGGTAGTTGCGCCCGTTCAGCGGGAGGTTCTGGATTTCGGCCGGCGTGACCGTCTCGGCAACCTCCGTGCGGACGCGTCTCGACGACCGGGGCGGCCGAGGAAACGCTGACGGATTCCGTCGCGGCGAGCGGCGAGGCGTCGCGGGGATTTCCAGCGCCTGACCCGCCGTGGCGGTGAGCGTCTGCTGGACAGCGACGAAGCCGTCCTTCGAAACGGCCGGGACATAAGGGCCGACGGGAACGCGGGCGAAGCGGAACCGGCCGCGGTCGTCGGTCGTGCGCGGTGAATCAGCTGGTTGGTGCCGGTGTTGGTGAGCCGGGCCTCGGCGCCCGCGAGAATGCCGCCCGAGGAATCCTGGACCCGTCCGGAAAGGGTTGCGGACGTCGCGGCCTGTTGCCCGGAGGCGCCCGTCGCGGCGAGGACGAGCAGGACGGCGGCCCAGAGTTGCCCTGCGAGGAAGACACCCGTCGTCTCACCTCTCGCCCTGGAGGCCACGGACCGAGCGAGGGCGCGCCGGGCGGAACCATGCAGGGCAGCCAGCGGCGCTGCGATGAGGCCGCGGCCACGGTGTCGTTGCCGTCGCGCGCCGTAAACGAGAGCGCGCTCCGTCCGGCGCCGACCGAGATCCGCGCATGCGGGCTCGTCGGCAGAGCTTGATCGGTGCGCTCCAGGTCTCGCGGTCGTTCTCGAGGGTCCGTCCGAAGATCGTGGATTGCGATCCGTAGACGACGAGGATCTTCCCGCCGGGCAGGACGGCGATGTCCGGATGGTTCGCAAGGCCGCTTCTCACCCGGAAGGGGCGCGATCGGGACGCGCGGAGTGAATGTCTTCCCGCCATCCTTCGAGCGCGAGACGAAGACTCCCGGTCCGGCCCCGGTGAACCAGGCGACCAGAGTGTCCCGTCCCCTTCGAGGGCCATCCGCGGTCCCGAGTCGGGGCAAGCGTTGACGTGCCAGTCGTCGCGGGAAACGGTTGCGGCCGCCATGAGGGCCTCCCGCCGGGCGCCACGACGCGACGGCGATATCTCGACGTCCTCTCCGAAGAGTCCGCGGTACGCGATCAGAACTTTCCCGATGGCGCCAGCCGCCACGTTCGTGACGCAGCACTGGCAGGTCCGCGGATCCGACCGTCCGGTTCGCGGCGAAACGGAGGCCGTCGCGGCTGCGCGAAAACGTCACGCCCTGCTGGCCGCTGCGGCGGTCGAGCCACGAAACGATCAATTCTCCCGTCGAGATCGACGGCGGTCGCGGCGAAGCCGTGCGAGGCCCGACGGGCCGTCGTCGTTCGACGGGGAGGGGGCCGCTCCAGGTGGCTCCGCCGTCGGTCGAGCGTTGCGCGACGAGCCGGCTGTTGTCGCTCGCCCGGGGCCGCGACCGTGTAGACGGTGACGAGCCTGCCGCCGGGCAGGATCTCGAGGACCGGGCCCATCTCGCCGCGGGAATCGACGCTGGCTTCTTCCGCCGAGACGGCCACCGGACCGAGCCGGATTCGAACCACCGCGCGCGTAGTAAGAGCCGCTGCTTGTTGCCGGTCTCCGCGGACGAAGACCATGTGAAGGTTGCCGGCCTCGTCCCACCGGGCCGCGGGCTCATGGCCCGGGAAGCGCAGATCGACGGCGGGACGGGGCCCTCGCTTTCCGCCGGCCGCGGCGCCGCCGCGTAAGCGGAGAAGGAGCCAACAAGGACGAGGAGCGCGAGGCCCCAGCGATTCGGGGACGCCATGAACCCTCCTGGGAAGAAAAAGAAAGGGAAGGGTGGAGGGGGTCAGGCGCGGGGCGGGGAAGAGCGGATCGGGCGAGAAGGAATCCGGGCCGACGGAGCGCGTCGTTGAAAGCGGCTGCCAGGCCGGGAGCGGAACGACGACCGCCGTGCTCGCCAGGATCGCGCGGGGAAGCGGCGGCACGAAGCCGCTCTCGTTATCGGGCGCGCAACGCCGCAGGCCGCAGCCTCCGTCCGGCGCGCTCGCGCTTGGGGCAGCACGACATGTCGCCGTCCATCGGGCAGCAGCTCCCGGGGTCCGGCGCCGCGCAGCGAGACCAGGGCCGGCGCGACAAGAACGAACAGCAGGAGGGCCGCGATTCGCCGCATCGGCGCGGGAGTATACGCCGCGGCCCGGCAGCCGTTTCGGACTCTCTACTGCAGTCTTAAGATTCTTCGGCGGCTTCGTCCCGGAAGGGTTCGGACCCGCGCGGGAGGTCAGAACGATGTAGCGAAGCCGTCCGGCGATGGTCCTCGGCGGGATGACGTGCGTTCCGCCGAACGTGGAAAGAACGTTGTAGACACCCTGCTTGTCGAACGCATTGAGCAGGTCCACCTGGACGCCGATCGGGACCCCGAAGTGGCCGAGGTCCGCGCCCACGGAGAAGTTCCAGACGGTGCGAGGCGCCACGCGGTTCGGATCGAGGTCGGTCCCGTTGCCGAACCGGATGTAAGGGACCGCGAAGGCGTTGTCGGGATCGTCCGCGAGTGTTTCGTCCGCGCCGGTGACGAGCCCCGGAGTCATACCGCCCGCTCGCCGCGACCCAGACTCCGGACTTTCCGAACGCGTAAGTTGAGGCCGCCCTGGATCTGGAGATTCTGATCGTGGTCGATCAGAAACGGCCCGCCGGTGACCGCGTCGAGAGCGCCGGCGTCCAGGAACAGGCCTCCGGCCAGGGGCGGGTTGTAAACAGCGTGAACGTGGCCCACCGAGGCGTACCCGGACACTCCTCCGATCGGCGCGAGATCCAGGCGCACGTTCCAGCCGTGGAGCCGGCCGTGGTCGAAGGCCACGGGAAAACGATCCCCGTGTTCTCGGAACTGGGCCTGGTCCGCCACGAAGCGGACTCGCCTCTCCCAGAAATCCACGTCGAGCCGGAAGCCGGGAACCCATGGCTTGCTGGACCCCGACGTCGTAAACGTCCTGCCGCGCCGCCGGGACCAGGATGAGACCCTCTCCCAGGTCCCGCGACGTCTGGACCTCCGGAGGCGCGAGCGAGCTCGCCTCCTTCGAGGAAGAGAACAGGATGTTCTCGTACTCGGGCGTTATGAAGATCCGGTTGTACGAGGCTCGAAAGACGGTCTTCGTGCCGGGTATGTAGTAGGCGAGACCCACCCTGGGGCTCGAGCTGGCGACTCGGTCAGCGGAAAGTTGGCGTGGTCATAGCGGAGGCCGACCTGGGCCGTCAGGTTGGAGAACCGGAGCGTGTCCTGTACGAACCCGGCCAGATAGGTGATGGTCTTCGAACCATTGAAGAGGAAGGAGAGCCCCCGCGGGTCAGGTCGTAGGGCGCGAGGTTCGGGTTGTAGTCCGTCGGAGGCGGGGTCGTTCAGATTGGGGTCGGTGATGCCGAAGGAGAAGCGTTCCTTGATCGGGTAGCTCTTGAAGATCGCGCCCGACCTTGATTTCGTTCGCCGTGCCGGCCTGGATCGTGAGGACCGGCTGGACGCCGTAGTTGTCCAGGAGCGTTTCGAGTTCGCGATGACGGACGGGTCGTTGGGGGAGCCGTAATACGTGTAGCGGTCGTTTCGCGCGAAGACGGTCGTGTCGAGGAACGCCGTGGGGGAGAGGATCGTCTGCCATCCCAGGTTCGCGTTCCAATCGTTCGGTCTGGACGCGATTGTCCGTGCCGGCGGCTTGCTGAGGAAAGGTATTGGGCACGTCCCGGTTCGGTCCTGCCGACGAGCCCCGAGAAGCGAAAGGAGTTCGTCGAGCCCTCGGTTCGCGAGGTCCAGCGCGGAGGAAGACCCGTTCCGTGTCGCCGTGGTTCTGCAGGTTGTCGAAGTTGGGCGGATCGAGGAAGCGATCCGACTTGGATCCGTCCAGCGAGAAGAGTAACCGACGCGGGAAGAGCCGCCGCCCGCCGAGGCGCCCGCGTCGTATGCGTTGAACCTCGGCGGCGCCGGCATGGACATCTCCCTTGATCGCGCCCTGTCCCAGGCCCGACTTGGTCGTCAGGTTGATGACCGCCGCGATCTTCTCGCCGTACTCGGCGGGGATATTGCCGTAGATGACCTCCGCCGACTGAAGGATCCGCGGGTCGATCGAGTTGGAGAACGTGATCCCGATCTGATCCGGAGATCGGCTGGCCGTCCACGACGTAGCTCTGCTCGCTGTGAGCCCCTGGAAGTGGTAGCGGCCGTTCTCGTCCTGAGCGAAGCCGGGCGTCTGAACGATCAGGGCCTCCATGCCGCGGGAGGGATTGGCGGCCGGGGCGCTGGTCGATGAAGCGACTTGTCGATGTCCAGATGGGACGACGGCGAATCGGTTTCGAGAACGGCTGCGCCGCTCGGCCGCCTCGACTTGACGTCTCTCGGAACGGCCTGGAGCGCGAGCGCAACGTTGGTAGCATCGACCGGCGCGGCGCTGCGGACGTCGAGCTTGATGTGCTGCGTCTGAAACCCCTGGACCTCAACGTGAAGCTCGTAGGGGTTGAAGGGAACGTTGAAGAACAGGAAGCGGCCGTCCTTGTCGGTCCGGGTCTCCGCGCGAAAGCCGGTGATGTCGTTGCGGAGGAGGAGCGGGACGCCGCCGAGAGGCTTCCCGTCGGGCCCGGTGACCGTGCCGCGCACGGAGCCGGCGGAAACAGCCGCCCGGGCATTTCCGCCGAGCATCGCGATGAGAAGAGAGAACGATCGTGACGGCGTGGAACAGGGATCGAAATCGAGTGTCGATCATGACGAGATCTCCTAAAGCCGACTTGGCCGGCCTGAAAGGAGCCGGCTGCCTCCCGGAGGGAGGTTGTTTGGGAATCGAGGCGGACAGGAGGAGAGTGGGCGGAGCGCGGGAAGAGGGCCGTCCGAGAAAGGCGGGACGAAGGCTTGCCGGAGCGGCGAGCGCCGCGTGCAAAACCGAAAGGGTCGGAGAGACGACGCCCGCCACCGCGCTCGCGCCTGCGAGCCGGTGCCACTGGCAGGCGAGACACGGGTTCTCCTTTGACGAACCGGATGACCGCGTGCCAGTGCGACGCTCGCGAGTGGGGATCGTGGTCGTGACGGCCTGCTCGCCCGTGGCCCGAGGGACCGCCGAGAGCTCGTCGAAAGAATGGCTGATGCGGCGCCGCCGAGGCTGCGCAGACGCCGCGATCAGCGCCGCAGCCGAAGAAGCCGCCGGGTCATCGTCAGCAGCCTCACTGCGGCGAGGGTACGGGACGGCGGGCGAAGTCAATTTCGGGCTTCAAGTTGTCGCCCGCCGGTCGAAGGCGCGGCGGTACCCGCGACGACGAGCAGCACGGCCCCGAAAGTTCCGACGATCGCGGCTCCCGGTCGGCAGGTCCCAGAGGAAGGAGAGGTGACACGCCGACGGCCGACACGAGCGGCGCCCATCGTCCAGCCGATCGCCAGGCGCGGTCCGAGCCGTTCGGTGAAAGAGCATCGCGGTCACGGACGGGACGATCAGGAAGCAGAAGACGAGCAGGACGCCGGCGATCGCGACCGAGGACGTCACGACGAAGCCGAACGACATGTAGAAGAGGAAGTCCCAGAACCGGACGTTCAAGCCCTGGCGGACAGCCTCCGTCCTCGTTCATCGAGATCAGCAGGAACCGCCGGCGGAAGATGTAGTGGAAGAAGCCGACGAGCGCGTAGAGGGCGGCCGTCTTGAAGATCTCCTTCCAGGAGACGGAGAGGATGTTCCCGACGAGCATCTCCTTCAGGTGCTCCGTCTCCTGCGTCGCCTTGGACATCACGAGGATCGCCACGGCCGCCGAGACCGCGTACACGATCCCGATGATCGCTTCCTGGGGGATGCGCGTCTTGCGGTGCGAGCGCGACATCGCGAAGATCGCGGCGCCCAGGAACGTGAAGCCGAGAGAGAAGAGGTAGGCCGTGTTCGAGTGCAGGTCGTAGCCGGCGAGGTAGGCGACCGTCGTCCCGAGCGCGGCGATCTGGGCGAGCGACAGGTCCACGAAGATGACTCCCCGCTCGACGACGTGCACGCCGAGGTAGGCGTGGATCCCGGTCAGGATGAGGCTCGCGACGAAGGCCGGCAGCAGGATCTGGAAGATGCTCACTTGCTTCCCTTTCATGCGCGCGCGACGAACGCGTCGATGTCGTGGTCGAAGAGAGAGAAGTAGTCCTTGATCTCGGGCACGCCTCCGACCGGAAGGATAGAGGGTCAGCACGGTCGCGCCGGTCTGGGCGGCGATGGACTTGGGCGTCTTGGGTCGAAGTAGGGCTCCGACGAGGATCAGCGGGATCTTCTCGGTCTTGATCAGGTTGATGATCTCGAGCGTGTGCGACGGCGTCGGCGGGATGCCGGGCTTGGGCTCGACGTGGCCGGCGATCGCGAGCTTGAAGTGCTTGGCGAAGTTCGGCCACGAGTCGTGGAAGGTCACGATCTTCGTTCCCGCGTAGGGCGACATCTTCGCATCCCACTCCTTCTGTTTCGCGGCCAGCCGCGCCTCGAAGGCGGCGAGGTTCTTCTCGTAAGCCGCCTTGCCGGCGGGATCGAGCTCGACCAGCTTCGCTGCGATCGCGCGGGCGATGACGCGCCCGTTGTTCGGGTCGGTCCAGTAGTGCGGGTTGCCGTAGGGGTGCACGTCGCCCATCGCGCGCGTGACCTGCGTCGTCGGCCGCTGCAGGATGTCGCAGCCGATCGAAGCGTCCAGGTAGCCGGGCGCTGCCGGCGTGGATCTTGTCGTTGCGGCTCTGGTCGATGAGCGGCGGCAGGTAGCCGATCTCGAGCTCCAGGCCGGCGACGATCAGCAGATCCGCGCGGGACAGCTTCGAGGATGAAGGAGGGCTTGGCGTCCACGAAGTGCGGGTCCTGGTAGCCCTTCGCCAGGGCGAAGGTCTCGACGCGGTCGCCGCCGACGGCCTCGGCGATCGACGCGAAGTCCTGGAGGTCGAAACGACTTGAACCTTGGCCCAAAGCGGCGCCGCCAGGAAGAGCGCGGCGAGAGCAGCCAGATACTTCTTCATTTTATCCCTCGAATTACTTCATTTCGTACTCACAACTCACAACCAACAACTCACAGCCTCTTCAGAATGGATGGGCGCCGTGGGCGCCGATCGCAAATTGGAGTTGGAGGAGCGCTTCGTTCGCGGTGATGCCGCCGGCATACCGGCGCCGCCGCAGCTCGAGCGGACCTGGGAAAACTCGCTCGGCCAGAACGTCAGGGATCACCGCCTGGCCCGGTGTCGCGTTTGGAGCCGTCGTCGGCGTGGTCGGACGACTCGATCCGCGCGCCCGCGAACCAGCGCTTGGCGAGCTGGTACTCGCCGGAGAGGAACCACCCGCGGGCGGTCTGCTTTCCTCCGAGCTCCTGGGGCTCGTCGCGCCGGCTGCGAAGAGCTCGCCCCGCAGCGAGGCCGATCGGTAGGTTGCCCGTGCGCAGCGGCTTCCAGCGCAGCGTGAAGTCGATCGCCTCGAGCTTCGTCCAGCGCCGCGTTTCGTCCGTGGACGTGGCGTTGGGCCCCGCCCGTAGGAGAAGCCGAGATCGAGGTTCGTCGCCTCGGAAAGGTCCTTGAAGACGACGGTAGTGGCCGTTGTACGCAAGGTCGCTTCGGTTCCGTAGCTTCGAAGAGCCCCTCCGCCTCTCCCCGGAAGACCTGCGCCGTCAGCTCCGGAGAAAATGTCGGCCGGCATCGGAATCAGGTGCGCGAGCGAGATCGCCCGTGCCGCTTCCATCCCTCTTCGCCGCCGAGCAGGTTGACGATCGGCAGCGGCGTCGTCGGGCCACGGGAGGACGTGCAGGTGGAGCGTGTTGATCTTCCCGAACGAGACACGCATCCTTCCGACCTTCGCGAGCAGGCCTCCGGGCAGCGACGTGAACGTGACGAAACCCTCCTCGACTTCGACGCTGCTCTCGCTGAAGGAGAGGAAGAAATCCGCGCGCGCGTAGGGGTCGACGATCGCCTGCAGGGCAACCTCCGGACTCGCGGAGGCTAGAGTTGGGCTGGTTGTCGACGGGATTCTTTCCGGCGATGGCGAGGAAGTTGCCGATGACCGAGATCGACGGGTTGAAGTAGTTGGAGGCCTGGCTTTGACCCTGGGGCGGCGGCGGGTGGCGCCGGCGTGGGCTCGGGGCGTCGGAGGCTCGGGGGCGGTCGCCGTGGGCACGGGCGTGGGCTCCGGAGGCGGCGTGGCCTCCCTGTCCCCTGGAGAGCTGCGCGGTCGCCGCAAAGGCTCCAAGACCCCATGCGATGGTTTCCAGATCGTCATCTTCTCCTCCTGCCGGCGGACGCCGGCGCTGGCAGCTTCCGAGGGAAGCACCGGACCCTCCCTAGATGAGGGGGAGGGCGCGTCCTTCGCGCGCCTGGACCTCGAGCCTTCCCAGAGGAGAAGGAGCGGCGTCCCAGGTCGGCGTGACCGCCGAGGCCGGTTGAAGGACGACCGCGGCCGGGCGCGGGAGCGAGATCGATCGGTGCGACAGGCAGGCGACGCAGACGTGGGGGTTGGTCTCCGCTCCTAGCTCGGGGGCGTGCCACTCGGTTCCGGCCAGCGCCGCGGCCTGGCCGGGCTCCGGTTCCGGATGCAGGCCGAAGGACCCCGAGACCGCGAGGAACCCCGCGAGAATCAGAGCGAACTGCCCGAAACGGGCCCTTCTCATCGACAGAAACATATCGTTGGAGCAATACGTAACTG
>ERZ1370068.1668-contig-11582_pt1 | contig 51977 bp, 75 predicted proteins | sample MGYA00561227_ERZ1370068 | MGnify/ENA primary metagenome ERZ1370068 (study PRJEB38410, sample SAMEA6850437) | metagenome | study: Metagenomic assessment of the ecological functions of the soil: analysis of the soil microbiota associated with the... | reverse complement strand
GTATTACTTTCGTTCAGTTACGTATTGCTGAATCGCGATGTGTTTCTTTCCTACTCATCCCCGGAGGTGCCTGACTTTCCATCGCCTGTAACGCGCCTTTACGAGTTGGACCGGATGGAAGCGCCACGCAGATGGCGGTTGACGCGCGTTAAACTTTACCAATGGGCAGGGAGTTTTGTCGCGTGTCCAAAGAACCCAGAGCAGCACAACTCACGCCTGAAATTAGAAACGCCTGACGTTCTCCTCTTCGACGGAGTGGAGCTTCGAGGAGGCTGTAGGAGACCTTTAAGTACCGTTGAATTTGCTATGACTGGTGGCGTAAAGTCCGCTAGTAAGCCGCCGCGAATTTGTCCCCTATCTCGTAAAGCCCGGGACGCCAGGGATTATCGAGAAGCTGGACGCATCTTGAAGCTGTTTAGGCGGGAAGAGAAGAGTATGAGAATTTTGTCCTGGAAGGTAATGCGCGAAAGGCACAATGATGGAATATTATACCGTTGAAGATCAGCACTTCTTGGGCAGAGGAAGGCTTTGGCAAGGCAATTGGTCGCGAGGCCGAGATTATCGTTCGCGGGCGCTAGGAAACAAGGAGGCAACGATGAGACAGATTCGCAGATGGCTTTGCGTTCTCTCCTTCCTCCTCCTGCTACTCTCGGCAGCAAGCCTCGCCCAGGTGGGTAATACCCCTCGGCCAGCTCCCGCCACGCGCGTCACCGCCATCCTCAGTGCGATGACCGTGGAAATCGAGACGCTGGGCCAGGAACTCACGGACAAGAAGGAAATGACCGTCCAGGGGATCCGGTTCACGACCGGGAGCTTGAAAGACAGAAGGGTTGTGCTCGCCCACTCGGGGATTGGGAAAGTGAATGCAGCCATGGCGGCTACCCTACTCGTCGAGCAGTTCCAGCCGACCCACGTCCTCTTCACCGGGATCGCCGGAGGCCTCAACCCAGACCTCCGCCCCGGCGATGTCGTGATCGGCGCCAAGACGGCGTACCATGACTATGGGGAGTGGACCCCGGAAGGGTTTCGCGTCGGCCGGACGGTGGACCCGTTCACCGGCAAGCTGAACCCCTCTTCTTTCCCGCCGACGCGGGCCTCCTGGCCGTGGCCGAAAGGCCGCATTGGACCTCAAGCTCGCGCCCGTGAAGACGGCCTCAGGCGAGAGGACCCCGCGGGTCGTCACGGGGGTGATCGTGACGGGAGATGCGTTTGTGGCCTCGCCCGCGAAGAAGGACGCGCTGCGCAAAGAGTTCAAAGCCGACGCGACCGAGATGGAAGGCACGGCGGTGGCGCAGATCTGCTGGCAGCGGCGCGTGCCGTGCCTGATCCTACGCAGCCTCAGTGATAGCGCGGGCGCTAAGGCACCGGAGGATGAACGCCTCTTCGAGAAGAGCGCTGCCCAAAACGCTGCGCGCCTCGTTACCGGTATTGTCGGGCGTCTCGAGGCGCAATGAGCACTCCTCGCGATTGCTCGGGCGGCCCAATCGGACTGGGCACCAGGCGGATCGCCCGACGAGGATTAAGTCGTCGAACTGAAGGGTCACGCTTTCTATTCTCCAACGACCTAATTCTACAAGACAGGGCTGTTGCGTCGTTCAGTTCAATCTCAGGCTGAATTCTGGCCTTCCCACTCGACGAGTACCTGTCGCTTTCGTCGCAAATCTCACTCTTTTCTCTACTACCGCCCGCGTGATACACTTAACGAATGATGTATACAATGAGAAACCGGGCCTCTTATCAATCCTGTTTGTAGTGGTACTCCTTGCCGTTGCAGTGATAGCCAAGGCGCAGCAGCCGAAGAAAGTCCCGCGGATCGGATACCTAAGTGCTACCTCTCCTTCCGCTGACTCGGCCCGCATCGAGGCATTCCGGCAGGGTCTGCGCGAGCTTGGGTACGTGGAGGGAAAAACATTGTCATCGAGTGGCGATATGCAGAGGGAAAACTCGATCGCCTCCCGCGCTCGCGGCCGAGCTAGTGCGTCTCAAGGTAGACGTCATCGTCACCGGCTGGTCCGCCAGCAACCCGTGCCGCCAAGGAAGCAACTGTTACGATTCCCATTGTCATGGCGCATGATCACGATCCTGTTGGCAATGGGTTCGTCGCCAGCCTTGCGCGACCTGGCGGGAACATTACTGGATTGTCAACCCTTGCCCCGGAGCTAAGCGGAAAACAACTGGAGCTTCTGAAGGAGATCGTTCCCAAGCTCTCCCGCGTGGCCGTCCTCGGGACTTCGACCAACCGGGCAACGCACAAGCGTTAAGAGAGATCGGAACTCGCCGCAGGGGCGTTCGGGGTGCAGCTTCAATACCTAGACGTACTAGATCCCAAGGATATTGAGACTGCATTCCGAGCCGCAAGCAAGGGGCGTGCTGACGCAGTCCTCGTGCTGGAGAGCCCCGTCCTCGTTTCTCAGCGAACACAGGTTGCAGACCTCGCGGTAAAGAGCCGGCTCCCGGCGATATACCACAGGCCAGAATTTGTGGAAGACGGGGGCCTCATGTCCTACGGCGCGAGCTTTACCGACTTGTTCCGGCGCGCCGCCACTTACGTGGACAAGATTCTGAAAGGCGCAAAGCCCGCCGATCTGCCCGTGGAGCAGCCGACGAAGTTCGAGTTCATCATCAATCTGAAAGCGGCGAAGCAGATCGGCCTGACGATTCCACAGTCGGTGCTGTACCGGGCGGATCAGGTGATCAGATGACGGTCAGCAGTAAGCCGAAGGCAGTGAGCAGGAACGCAATGAGTTGAGAACTCGGTGGCTTTGGCTCTTTGCGCCATGCTCTCTTGCACTTTCGCTGTTCCGCCGCACGCGCAGCAGACAGGAAAAGTCTCCCGCATAGGTTTCCTGGATGCAAGCACTGCTTCTGGTATGCGCGGTCCTCGTGGAGGCGTTCCGGCAAGAGCTGAGCAAGCTTGGATGGATTGAGGGAAAGAATATCACCATCGAGTACCGGTTTGCAGAGCAAAAGCTTGAGCGCCTGCCTGAGCTTGCGGCGGACCTGGTTCGTCTTAAGGTTGATCTGATCGTGGTCACAGGGACGACCGTCGGCGTTAGCGGCGAAGAGAGCGACCACTACCATCCCCATCGTGATGACGAGCGCTGCGGACCCCGTGGGTGCAGGTTTGGTTGCCAGTCTGGCGCGGCCGGGAGGCAATGTCACCGGGCTCTCGAGTTTAGCGACCGAGCTAAATACCAAAAGGCTAGAGATACTCAAGGACGCAGTCCCCAAGCTCGCCCGAGTTGGACTTCTGCGGCCGCCGGGAGGCGGCATCAGCAGACCTCCAACTGAAAGAGCTCAGGCCTGCGGCTCTGGCACTGAAGCTAAAATTGGAGGAGATCGAGACTCAACCCGACGCCAAAGGTTTAGAGAGCGCCTTTCAAACCGCAAAGCAGAAGCAGGTGGGCGCGATTATGACGACCGCCGGTCGCCGCTTTTTCGCCGAAAGAAAGCGGATCGTCGAGCTTGCCGGCAAATACCGGTTGCCGGCTATTTACTTCCAGAAGGAGTTTGTCGATGAGGGCGGCCTCATGTCCTACGGGGCGGACTACGATGACCTCTATCGGCGCGCGGCTGTTTACGTGGACAAGATCTTGAAAGGTGCCAAACCGGCTGATTTGCCGGTGCAGCAGGCAACGAAGTTTGAATTTGTGATCAACTTGAAGGCAGCGAAACAGATCGGACTGACACTTCCGCCGGAATTTCTCTCGCGGGCGAATAAGGTGATCAAGTGATGGCAGAAAACCAAGCAGCGATGCCAGGATTGAACTGAATTTCTCCTACTACTTAATCTCACAATCAGACGAAGTTGGGCGACATGCGAAGCGGTAGGACCGAAAAGACCGTGGCACACTGTGCCAGATTACTGGACTTAATCGGACTAAAACGGAATGAATTGGACGGGTGAAAATCCTCGGCTTGTAGAAATATTCAGTAGTTCCATACGTTAGGAATTTGTCTTCCGGGTCTCCGGAACCCTAAGTCCGAGGTCGATTCTCGGCGGGTGCACCACACGGCAACGTCTCGTGATGAGAAGGAAATTTCACCTACTCTTCTCATAACTTTCCGACCGTTAGCGTTGGCCGCGCAAATTTCTGGACTCAATCGACCTGACTAGCTCTTTCGTTGTCGGGATCAGCGGAGGGAAATACTGAGCGCACGGAAGCCGATCTCCAGTAGCGTTGGGATAACGGGACACCCAAGCTCACTAGGGACCTTTTGAGCAACGCGGCGTAATCGCATTAGCCTGCCCGACCGTAGAGTTTGTCGATAAAGCCACTCTTCTTGATTTCTTCCAGAATACTCTGGTCCATCACGCTCGCCGGTTTCACGTTGCGCGCGTTGGGATGCGGCAGGGAATCAAGCACGCTCTGAATGCCGTTCGGTTCCGGCACGGGAAATTCGCGCACGCTCTTGAGCGCGCGTTCGTAAACGTCCTTTTGCACTACCGGGTCTTTGATATCTTCCTCTTCGAGAGCCGAGTAAACTGCTTTCGGCCGGGTTCTGAAGACAGAGATGCTTTCTAGATAAGCCATGAGCAAACGGCGCAAAGTCTCGCGCTGGGTCTTAATGTAGGATGCCGGGAACGCATAGCCGTAGCGGGCATAATCCATCGGCAAGTCGGCGAGATCCGCCAGAATGCGACAGCAGCCCGAAGCGACGATTTTGTGGACACTCTCGGGGCTGACCAGCGCGCCGTCGACATGACCGGCCGCCAGCGCGGTCATACGGGTCGGTGTGTTGCCCGATTGCAACAGAATCGTTTCCTTGTCGGGGTCGATCCTCCACGAGCGCAAAACCATTCGCGTGATCGTATCGGACGCCGATCCGATCCGGCTGACGGCCAAGCGTTTACCCTTGAGATCTTCCGGCTTGGCGATATTTTTGCGCACCACGAATACGTGTTCGATGCGGTTGATGGTGACAGTGACGATCTTCAAATCGGAGACCCCGGCGACAGCAAGATTGACCATGCCAGGCACTTCGGATTCCGAGCCGACGATATTGCCGCCGGCCATGGCCTGGATCAAAACAGTGCCGCTATTGAAATAGACGCTCTTCACGTTAAGACCGTACTTCTCCCAAATCTTGTCGCGCTCCGTTATGCGGCGTAGAATGTTGAGCGAGCCGGCACCGCCGCTATGGCCGAGCATGACATTATTCAGTGGCGCCTGAGCCATTAGACCGGACGGCGACGCCATCCACAAAAACAATCCTAAGCAAAGAGCAAAGACCCGCTTCATCTTCTAATTCCTTGACTCGGATTTCGGAACTGCCGAAAGACTCTACCGAGGCGTCTGCAACCAACGCTCAGGCTCGAGGCCGGGACGATCTTTGTATTTTTCAGCGATCGCCTTCACCTTCGGATGGTCCGCCGTCGTGATGCGGCCATTCTTGTAGACGTAGTGATCCCCAATCTTCAGATCGCCGCCGCGCAATTCGGCCGAGATATGCATTAAGTAGGGAAAGTCTTTGGCGCGCCGACTGTTGCCCATATGAAAATGAAAACTGCTCCAGTGGTGATGCTCGATGAAATGACGATAGGGCGCATTCGGACACTGGTGCGGTTCAAGAATCGCGGAAGGATGCACTCCGCCATGAAAGCCGCGCACTTCGTAGGCCGCTTCGCCGAGATATTTGGAAATAAATTCGTAGAACCGCGTCAGCGTTTCGGCCTCTTCACCACCTTCAAACTTTTTTATATAGCCCTTCTCGATGTGCACTCGGACTGGTTGCTTAAACGGGCATGGAACACCAATGTGCCGTGCCCAAATCACGCCGATCTCGTTGATAATCCCGACACCTTCGGCATCTCGCGCGCGAATCGAAGACCACACTCCTTCAGGAAACGGACAGTAAACGCCGATGTCGCGATAATGGGCGTAGTCGTCCATGTCCTCAGGCTTCACCACATAGCCCTTCAATGTGTGAACCGTTAGGATGGGTCATCACCCACTTGGCGCCGGGCTTGGCGAGTGCGTTGGCTTGAATGCGAATTTCAGAAACAAGCTCGTACGGCGTTAGACCCCAGTTACTCGAAAGCAAAGACGCCGTCGTCGCCATATTACGCGCGTACTTGATCTTGCGCGCTTCGAGTATATCGGGAATTTCGCGCAATTCTTCTTCGTAAGTCAGATCGACCGCGTTGCTGATCACTACATCGGCGGCGCGCATAGCGTTGGCGACGACGGGCGGCACGCGCCAGCCCTTGCTCGGGTCCGCGCCTTCGCCCCAGATAATCGCCGGGCGCGAAGGAATGTCGCACCAAATCACGGTAGCGTCGGCGCGACGCTGCACAACGGCCGCATGCAGCCACGCTACCGTTTCCTGGTCAACGATGTTAACGCCGCCGTGGAGACCATCGTTGGCGGCAATGATCAGGACGTTCATGCCAGGCTTGACCTTGGCGCAGTTGTCGATCATATCGGCCACGGCAACCGCCGCCTGTTTGGGGATTAGTGGGACGGAACTCACGGTTTCCTCCGATCCGATATTTGTTCAAAGTTCAAGGGTTCAAAGTTCAAAGTTGATAGCTCGGATTCCGAACCTTGAACACTTGAACCTTGAACTTTGAACGAATTCTTTACGACGCCGCTTTGACCTGATTGCGCTCGGCCTCAACCACCGGCCGATACTTCGCGCAGAGCGCGTTCCAGCCTTCGGCTTTTTTCTTTGCCCGTTCGATGGTGGTGGCGGGAAAGTTTATGATCGGCGTGCGCGCCGGTCCCGGGTTAACGTATCCGGCGAATTCGATGGGCAGCTTCGCCGTAGCCCCTTCGTTGCCTCCTGGCCGTTCGCCGCCGGCCGCGGCCATGATTTCACTGATCACTTGCAGCGCTTCTTGATCTTTTCCCGCTCTGACTAGATTTCGCAGATGGAGTACAGGCCATGGCCCCATCCAGGCGTCGATGGACCAGCAGCCGGCCGCGCCCATACGGTAGTATGGAAACATCTGAGCTTGGTTCGTCATAACACTGATTTTGCCCCGGATTATGTCCATCAACCGGACAAATTCCCGCGTGTCGCGATGGCTGTCTTTCATACCGATGATGTTTGGACATCTGACCAGTCTGGGAAATACGGAGACCGGAATTTTCACCTTGTGGTTGACCGGATTGTGATAGATAAGAAAGCCCAGCTTGGGAAACATCTCGGCGATCTGAGTGTAAAAGTCGGCCATGTACTCGGGCGACTGCGCGTCATAATAGGGCACGCCGAGCAACGTTCCATCGCCGCCGATGTCCTGCACGAACTTCAGCCGCTCGACGACTTCCCGCGCATTCGGGCTGGTTGCGCCAATGAAGAGAGGCACGCGCTTCTTTACCGCGTCGACGGCGGCCACAGCCAAAGTCTTGTATTCGTCCCAATCGAGGTTGTAGCATTCACCAAAACTTCCGGTGGTGGTGATCACATCGATCCCATCGTTGATCATCCGGTCCACGCCGGCCTTAAGATTGTCGACATCGACCGTGTTCTTCGAAGTCAGATCGCCGGCATCCTTGGTCGAAAACGACGGCATCATCGCCATCACTCCTTGCACATCTTTTGCGGTTACCATAGGCCCTCCTTCTTTCGGTTCAATCGTTTATACTTATAAATAGTGTTGACCGTCGAGGTGAAAAAACTTGACGGCATTGCCAGCCAACATCTGGCGTTTCTCGTCCTGGGGCACCCCGGCCATCTGCTCCTCCATGACCTGTAGAGAATTAGGCCAGCGAGTGACGATGTGGGGAAAGTCCGTCGACCACATGATTCTGTCCACGCCAACATAGTGGCGCAACTGGACTCCGATGGGATCGTCGAAAAACCCCAATGAGCATGGTCTTTCAAATACTCGCTGGGAAGACGTGACAGCCGTTTGAGTCCCAACAGCCGCTCCGCCCAGGAGCAGCTGACTTTATACGCCTGATCCATCTGCTGGTAAAAGTAAGGAATCCAGCCGATGTTGTTTTCGGCCCAATAGATTTGCAGCTTCGGCAATCTGTCAAAGACACCGCTCAAGATCAGTTGCACCGCTTCAATCGCTCCGCAGTGATGGATGCCGTGGCGCGCAACGCGCTCGACGAAATCCATGGGCCTTTCCTCGCCTTCCGGCTCCTTCGGATACTTCATCAGAAAAACGTCTCGCCCGCGGTACTGCTTCGGGAATGACGTGTGAATCGTGAGTGGCATATCGAGATCGATCGCCGCTGCCCAAAACTTATCGTCTTCAGGGGTCGGATAGTCTTTGCCGCTCGGGAACGTATGAAGCCGAACCGCGTTGAAACCTTTTTCCTTGCAACGTTTCATTTCGGCGATGTCTTCTTGAACGCCGATATCCGGAAGTACGGCAACCCCCACGAGCCGGTCCGGCGCGACGCCGCAATACTCCTCGATAAAGTAGTCATTGAAGCCGCGTAGAATCCCGAGAAAGGTGTCCTTGTCCTTGATCGCGGTATTACGCGCTTCAGTAGCAAATATCAGTTCCGCGTCGATGCCGTCTGCGTCCTGTTCTTTTAGCCTCTGCTCGGGCGAACCCGCGCCGATGGCGTTGTCAAAATCGAGTCCGACCGGGCTGAACTCTTCCACAGACTTGCCGGCGAACTGATTGGTTCCCCTGAAGGTAATGCCGCACCCCTCTTCAACGATGATGTCCTTGCCATTGGGCAATTTCAGACGGCGCGGGGCTCGATCCCGGTATTGCTTCGGAACACGATGAACCCACCGATCCGGAGCTGACTCAAAATGGCTATCGGCGGAAAAAACTGATACGTTCGGGCCAATGATGCAATCCTCCACTGCCTAAGCGCTGCTGACTGAATCGCGCGGGCGCGGTTGCAGATTCTCTTTTCTTTATTCCGGCCGCCATTCGGAGTCAATCGCTATATATATAAAGGTCATGCGTGGCCGTTGGAAAAACCGGAGCGGATCAGAGTCTGTTCCCGTTCGAATCCGCTTGCACCGCCGTGGACGATGATAATAGACTCGCTCATCGGCTTTGAAGCTGGGAATTGAGTGGGTATTTATCGCGCTGTTGAAAAACCCTGATTCCAGGCTGTTCAAAAGGTCCAGATGCGAGGCGCGCGAAGAATCGACGAGCGGAGGCGTATTTACTGATACGTTGGAGCGAGGCGATTGAGCGCAACGAAGCAGGTGGGCCTTTTTCAACAGCCTGTCATAATTCGACAAAAGGAGCACAACCATGAGTAGCTCAGCGACAGATCACAAGCGGCTCGAGAGACTTGAATGGCAAGCTCGCCGGTCTGGGCATGCGCGGATATTGGCAGCTCCGGCACGATGCCGACCGCATGGAACCGAAGCTCTGGCGCTGGGCCGACATTTATCCCGCGCTCATGGAAACGGCGGACGTGGTGCGGATAGGCGCTGACGCGTTCCGGCGCAATGTCAGTCTGCAAACCGGCAGCCGGACGATTTCCATGGGATTTCAGATCGTGCTTCCCGGAGAAGCGGCACCTCCCCATCGACACACCAATACGGCTTTGCGCTTCGTCATCAAAGGCGGCGGAGCCTACACCACCTCCAATGGCGAGCCCATGATTATGTATCCCGGAGATCTGCTGATCCAGCCGAACTGGGCATGGCACGACCATGTCAATCATTCAAACGAGCCGATCATTTGGATCGACGCGCTTGATAGCGGGCTGGTTAATTTCTTAAATGCTTCGTTCCGGGAAGAATGGTCGGAAGGCATGAACCAGCCGCTGACGAAAAAGATGGAGCTTCACGACGCCTGTATGGGCCGGCGCGCCAGCCAGCGGTTCATGATCAAGGGGCTGGAGTTCCCTACCATTATAAGTGGGCAGAGACGCTCGAAGCCTTGCAAGAACTCGCTGAACAAGGAATACACGATCCCTGCGACGGCGTTCTGTTGGAATACAAGAACCCGATCAACGGCGGTCACACGTTTTTGACCATGAGCTGCCACTTGCAGATGCTCATGCCGGGACAAGAAACCCGTTTCCATCGCCACACGGGAACGACTCTGTATCACACGGTCAAGGGACAGGGAGTGACCGTCATCGATCAAGACAAATCGATTGAGCTAGCATGGGACGAACACGACAGTTTCAACCTCCCTTCATGGCGCTGGCACAAGCATCGCAATCGGTCCGCAACCGAACCTGCCATCGTTTTTTCTTTGACCGATCGACCGATCCTGCAGATGACGGGATTGGATAGGGAGGAGCAAGGATAACGAGGCCTCACATAGCCGGCGATTGCAGCACCTCGACGGCGGCGTCCGCCAAAAACTACGGCGCGATCGGGAGGAGAATCGTCATGAAGACATACCTACGAAAATCGCGAGTGCCGCGAACGTTTGGGCTCGTGGTGTTCACCGCGCTCATCTGCGCCGCCCTGGGATTGACGCCCGGCACAAGTTTCGAACAAACAACCCCTGAGGACTGGAAGGTCGACCCGATCCGCGGGCCGGTCGATATGGGCCTGACGGACTCGTCGCTCATTGGCGCGATCGACGTGCATCTGCACGTCGATCCGGATGCGCCCGGCACCGGCGGGGTGATCCGGGCGATCGACGTGTTCGACGCGGCTAGGATCGCAATGGCGCGCGGCATGCGCGGATTCGTGTTCAAGACGCATCAGGACGCGGGCTCGGCGGCCAGCGCCTACATGGTACGCAAGCACCTATCACCGACCTTCGATATCTACGGCCGCATGGCGTCGAACTACGCCACCGGCGGGATCAACGTCGCGGCGCTGGAGCACTACACGCAGATCAAGGGCGGATGGGGCCGGATCTTCGAAATGCCGACGCGTGATTCGATCACCGCAACGACTCGTCCGGGCAGCATGGAGCCGCAGGCTCTGTCGCGAGAGCCGGCCGTGGATGCTCATGATGCCACCGGAAACCCCGCCGTACATCGCCGTGTCCAAGAACGGGCGAGCTCCTTCCCGAAGTGAAGCACCTGATCGGCGTAATGGCCAAGATCAGGACGGTGGACAGCAATGGCCGCATGGTGCTGGCGACGGGCCACGCGACGCCCGAGGAACATCTGCTGTTGGCGCGAGAAGGACGCGCTCAGGGTCTCAACGTTCTGCTCACGCACCCGGGCGACATTCCCCAGTTGCAGGAAACGGCGAAGCTCGGGGCATTTGCCGAACTGACCGCGTCGGCCATCTATAAGACCGCGGCCGGACGAAAGATGGCGGCGGGCGTGATCCGCAAGATCGGCGCCGAGCACCTCATCGTCTCGACGGACTGCGGGCAGACCAGCAACGTTTATCCCACGGATTGCCTGGTGCTCGCCGCCCGCGCGCTGCGGGCAGAGGGCGTGACGCAGCGGGAGCTCGATCTGATGTACAAGGTCAATCCCGCGAAGCTCTTGGGGTTGGCGCCGCCGGAAGACGTGGTGATGGCGCCGACGCCTGTTCTCCGGTAACGGGCTCCGCACGTCGGGGATGATCAGGCGTGACATTTGCTATTTAGTGCCGTAATGCCGGGCATATGGCACGGCGAACCGAAGTGAATATCCCGAACCCGTTCAAAGAATCCAGGCAGTTCAAATCGTGCTTGACGCTATTGGCCCAGCGCTTTGCCTATCCACTTTCTGCCGGCGATTACGAAAATCAAGTTGAAGGTGATGAGGACGACCAACATCGCTGCCGACGCGTTGAAGCGACCACCGACGAAGGCCTCATAGATGATGTTGGCCACAACCACGCTGCCGGCCGATGCCAATAACAACGCGACGGAAAAATCTTTTGCGGCGTGAACCAAAACCCAGAGCCAGCCGTTCAGGAAGGCGGGCACTAAAAGCCGCAAGGTGATGCGGCGGAACGTCTGCAAGTTGCTCGCACCGCTTGTGTGGGACACTTCTTCCAGCTCTTTGTGTATTTGCAGAATCGCCGCGTGCATTAATCTTGTACCAAAGGCCAGGTAACGGGCGATGAAGGCAAGCGTCAAGAGTATCAGTGTCCCATGGATCGGTGTGCCGACGAACATGAGAAAGAGCGCTAACGACGATATGACCCCGGGGATCGCGAGCGGCATGAAGGCAACGAAGTTGATCACTTTACTGAGCGGCGAAGGATTTCGCACCACGAGCCAGCCGATGAAACTGACCAACAGCATTGTCAACGTCGCCGCTCCTATCGCAACGATGAGAGTGTTGACGAGATAGCCGCCGAAGAAACGATAGTCGAGCAGTCGCTGGTAGTTGAGCAAGGTCCAGTTCATATCGGCGAAGTATTCCCGAACCGGCGGAACGTAGAATCGAAGGAAGCTCGCATACAGCAAAACCGCGAACGGCAATACGACTTTCACCAGGATGAAAAGACAAATGACGCCCAAGGCGGCAAATTTCCAAAACCCAAGTTCGATTACTTTTGGCCGATAACCTTTGCCGGTAACGACGGCATAGTCCGTCGCTTGACGGACAAGATGATGGTAAACCGAGGTGCCTGCAACCCCCATTACCAATCCAAGCATGCCAAAGGCAGCCGGAATTCCGTAGTTCACGCCCATAGTCGGCGTAGTGGGTAACAGGCAGGCGCTAGTGGACGAAGGATTGGTTGAGACCTGGACTGATGTGACTCCGGTTCATTACACTTTTAAGAAATAAACGACAGCCGAGCGCACATGCATATGGAATCTTGAAAAACTAATTCCAGTCGATGCCCAACTCGCGCAGCCGTCGGCGATACTCTATAGCCGGGGTGTCAGGGCCGCGAAGGTGCAGCTCTTCGCTCAAGTCAAGCGGCAATTCTTCCGGCCGCTGCGATTCGACGATGCCCCGATCCTGCTCGAAGGTAAGGCGATGCCTGTATTGCAGATCCTCGTCGGAAAGGTGACCGACAAAGTTGCGGCCCATGAATCTGAAGAATCTTGTTTCGTTCTTCGATATCGGGCTGCAAAGAAAAATGTTGGTCTGACGTTCGTTGCCGCCTGGCTGCCATCTCTGGATCATCAGCATGAATGGAAGTATGAGCCGATATGTTTGTCTGGCCCCGGCGTCGGGTCTCAACCGGTTTACGGGTTGCGGGATGTCATAGAGAAATCCGCCGTCGAGAGGTTCTATCAGGATAGGCTCGCATTCCGGGTTATCGGGATCGCCCAGAGTGCCCGGATGAACGAAAGGAAAATGTGAATAGTCGGCCAGGTTCTCGAGCATGCGCGCGGCGTTCGCTTTCCACAAGCCCTCGGTCGAATAAGGCTTCCAGTTAAAGGACGGATCATGGAACTCCGGCGGGAACTCCGGGATGTCGGTCCGAGGCTGACCAAGCACACCCATATGAGCCCGTAGCGCTCCTCCGCTTTGAACGAACTGGCGCGCGCTTTGGCGGGAATCGCGCGATCCAGGGAAGCGACGGAATGCGCGTGCAGGAACCGTCCGCTGCATAACGCCATCCATGATAAGCACAGACCAGCTCACCGTTATCGACCCAACCCAATGAGAGCGGCGTCCCACGGTGAATGCACAGATCATAGAATGCCGCGATTTTTTCCCTGATCGCCACAATGCAATAGGCTGGTCTAATAACTTTACCTTTACTGGCTTATCGTTAACTTCCGTAGATCTAGCTACCGGATGCCAGTAGTGACAAAGCACTTCGCTGGTTGCCTTTGGGCGCGCTCCGCAAGTATTCGAATCTAGCATGGTCTTTCCTCCTCATCGGCAGATTCATCAGAACTCTCTCTTACTATCATAGTCCGCGGCCTGCCAATACGCTAAACCTTCGTGCGGCAGTAGAGGTAAGTCCTTGATCGGACTCCCGGGCGGCGTAAAACGCATCCCGTAGTTTTGCAATAGAGACAGTGCCTCAGCCAGATCCGCCGGCTCGAAATACTTGAACTTGGCCATTCGTTGCTCGCGTCAGACAAGCATATCAGTCCGGCACGAGCATGTACTCGAACGTTTCCCGCGGCTGGCGCCTGTAGATATCCCGGAATTCCTCCTGGCTCTTATACGGCCGCCGGGGAATAATCCTCCCGCGAACGCTGACTCTCAGCGGTGACTCGTCGAACGGAAACGGTTCGACCTTGAGCTTGGTTTTTCCCATCGGAGTTAGGCGCAGCTCGGTATCCTGTTCGCCGAAGCGAACTGGCGTCGCATTGATCGTAGACGTGTAGAACGCTCGCCCATAATCCTTATCTTGTTGCGACTGCGACTCTGACGTTATCGCTTTTTCGAGGTCGAAGTTGCAGCAGAAAAAAAGGGAAAGGCGATCAAAAACCTGCATCATACGATAATTGAACCAGAGGTAATCCGAGGAGCTGACGCCGTCGTATTCTTTCATCGCCTCGACTTTGGCCATCAGGTCCCTATTGAACGGCTCGCGCTCCCGGATAAATTTCTGCGTATACTCATCCTGCCTCCTGGGTACCGCCGGTAGAGTGCCGTAACGATGCTGCGGCAGACCCGCATGGTGCATGCTGGCAATTAAGCCGGCGTAAAGATCCTTCTCGAGCAAATTATCGATTCCCTGGTTTATAAATCCATACAAGCGCTCCCGTGGAGTTCTTCGGAAGGTGATCGGCACTCCCTGATCATCGACTTCAGGATTGACGTCCCAATACCACTGTGAACACTCCGAAAATTTTCGTGCGTAAGACTTACACGGAGCGGAATCGCGCGCGATTGACGGAGTTGGTTTTAACTGGTACGGAAAAAGTATTCTGAGGTCAGAATTAATTTCGGCGACGTTTTTGACATGACTCCGGTATTCGATAACAAAGCAGCGGGCGATGTTTACCCATGGTCGCACGTCAAAAGATAACATATATGAGCAGAGTCTAAACCGTGATCCTTTCGATGGCATCGTCTTGCGATTCGTGAACCCGCTTACCGGAGGTCCCACGCTTCACACACTATCGTGTGAGATTCAGATGTTGCGGCCGGGGAACAAACCAAATCTCACCGTCACACGAGTAGCACGATTTTATCACGTCTTTAAAGGACAAAGATTCACAATTGCCGGAGATAACCGTCATGACTGGGAAGAAGGCGACACGTTCACCGTACCTTTTTGGCAGTGGCACCATCACGGCAATGTTTCACACGCAGCAGAATCAATCCTCTTTGTGATGAACGACAGGCCGGTTATGGATGCGTTTGGTTTTTATCGCGAAGAAGGTTCTTAGATAAGACCAGAGACCATTTAGCTGGGAGTTTCATTTTTAACGCCATCGGAAAGGATGAAAAAACATGCCATACCAAGATTTGCGCGATTGGATTCAAACGGTAGAACAATTTGGTGAGCTTAAAACTGTGCAAGGCGCCGATTGGAATCGAGAGGTTGGAGCCGTTACCGAAGTTGCAGCGCGTGGGGAAACATCCAACGCCATTCTTTTGACAACATCAGGGACTATCCTGCCGGACACCGGGTGCTAGTGGGGATGAATTCGTCTCTCAAGAGGCAATGCTTGACCACCAACCTCCCCTTGGACTACGACCGGATGCAATTTATTCATGCATGGAAAAACCGCCTTAACCATCCCACGCTCATTCCCCCACAGGTGGTCAACGACGGCCCTCTCTTCGAAAATGTTTTCGAGGGAAAGAATATAGATCTTCTATCGTTGCCCGTGCCCCACTGGCACGAGGAAGACGGCGGTCGGTATATCGGGACAGCCGACGTTACGATCACGCGAGATCCTGAAGAAGGATGGGTCAATTTGGGCTGCTACCGCGTAATGGTGCACGACCGCGACAGCCTCGCACTTTACATTTCACCGGGAAAACATGCGCGGATTCATCGGCAGAAACGTTTTGACAAGCGCGAGCCGATGCCCGTCGCCATTTGCTTCGGCCAAGATCCGCTCCTTTTTCTGACCGCTGCGAAACAGGTTCCTGGGGTTCTTCCGAATACGATTATGTCGGAGGAATACGAGGCGAAGCGGTCCCGGTTGTCCGGGAGAATACACCGGGCTGCCGATACCGGCATTTGCGGAAGTAGCGATCGAGGGAGAAGTTCTGCCCAATGAGCAAAAGAATGAAGGGCCGTTCGGCGAGTGGACCGGGTATTACGCCAGCGGCGAGAGAGAAGAACCTGTCCTAAAGGTTAAGCGCCTGATGCATCGAAACCATCCAATCATTACAGGCGATCCTCCTTTCCGTCCCCTACCGGGGCCCGACTACGGCCTCATCCGGTCTGCTTTTATCTGGGACTATATGGAAAAGGCCGGCGTGCCGGACATCCGCGGCGTGGCATGTTATCAGGGAAGATTCTTCACCGCCGTCTCGATCAAGCAGCGTTACCCGGGGCATGCGAAACAGGCCGGGGTCATCGCGGCCCAGTGTCACACCGGCGCTTATTTGGGGCGGTACGCGGTCGTCGTCGACGACGATATCGATGTGTGGGACATGAACGATATTCTTTGGGCGCTCTGCACGCGAGTCGATCCGGCCCAGGACATTGATTTTATCCGCCGCTGCTGGAGCGGACCGCTCGATCCAATCGTTCCCAGGGACAAGAAGGGTTCAGCTCGCGCGCGATCGTCGACGCTTGTCGTCCCTACGAGTGGCTTAAAGACTTTCCCCACGTTTCAGGGGCCAGTCCGGATCTCAAGAAGACAGTGCTTGATAAGTTCCGGAAATACTTATCCTAGGCGGTTCGAATGGGAGCTAATAAATTGATCTTTATGGCCGTCTGAGTAAAACCAATACTCACGGAAGCACTTTTGGCCGCCGCCGAGCGTGCCAGCACTGGGGAAGCGGCCATAGCCATCACGCTCCTTAGCAATCTCGTAACGTATGTACAGAAAGGCGCTCCTATGGACTACGTGAGACTCGGAACAATGTTGGGGACCAACCACTACATTGTTTTGAGTAAGAGGGCGTCACACGCTAATGCCGGTAAGGCATTCATTGACTTTTTCCTCGGCGACGAAAGCATGAAGATCATGGCCAAAAATGGCGAGTCCGTGAATCGAAAAGGAGTCTATCCGCCGATACCCGACATTGAGAAGGTCAAGGTTATTGAGATGGAAGACTTTGACACGAACGGCTTTGCCGAAAAGAGAAAGGAATATCAAAAGATTTTTTTACGGTAGCGATGGCTACAACTTCTGTTGCGGCACCATCTATTAATCAGGTCCCACTTCCGGCGCCAACTGCAACCAGGGAACAAAACAATCGATCTCTCCGGCACCTCGAAGTTATTACAGCGGTTCTATTCGTTCAATACTTTTCTCACCCTCTGAATGACTTCAGCAGGCTGGTCCATGATACGGTTTACCAATGCCTGCAGCTCTTCGCCAGAAGATGGTTGCAATACTAGCTGTGATTTGTCGGCCTGAGCGATGAACGCTGGATCTTTCATGGTCTTAGCGTAAGCTTCCCTTAAGATTTTTACCCGGTCCGGTGGAGCTCCTGGAGTCGTGAGCATCGGCCGGCCAAATTCAGCACTTGCTGAGATAAATTCGGCAGTGCGCCGGCCGATTTGCGGGGTTTTGTATTTATCCATGAGCTCAAAATTGTCGGCGTATCCGGCAATTTCGGGTCCCTTTCGTAGAGTCTTGAACGATGTGGCGGTCGAAGCCTCTTTCGTGCCACGCTTTATACGTGGCCCCGCTAAAGTGGTTGATGATGTCATGGCCACGACAGATTACTTCTCCCCTTTCGACTGCCAAGTCTATTTCACTGGCGCCGGGATATCCCAACACAAACTCGAACTTGGCTCCTATCGTATCCTCCAGGAGCTGCGAAAGAGTGTAACCCGCGCTGTTTGTCCCAGGCGCCCCGCATTTGGGCGGCTCTTTCGCGTTTATGATGTCCGTTATTGTTTTGTATGGCGCATCAGCGCGCATGTAGAGGACGGTGTAATACCTCTGCGGGTTTCCTATCCACGCGAACTTTCGAACATCAAATTTCACCTCCGGTCGCCCGACAAACTGATCGATGTACAATCTGTTAGCCGGCATGGCCATGGTCAAACCGTCGGGCTTGGCAACATTGTACACATAGTTAGCAGCGACGAGACTCCCGGCTCCCGGCATATTTTGAACGATAATCTGAGGGTTGCCCGGTATGTGTTTGCTCATATGAGAGGCGATAAGCCGGGCCCAGACGTCATAAGCGCCGCCGGGGAGACTCCCACTACAAATGTTATGGTTTTACCTCTGTAGAAGGGTTCTGGTTGAGCGTGAAGCGGAGCACTCAAGCCAAGCCACCATCCGGAAAACAAAACCAAAAACTCACAAACGCCTAAAGGCGACAATTTGTTCATGCAATCCCCTGCTACTGAAAGCTCAAAAAATCCGCCGAGGAAGACTTTCGCATTATCGAGAGTTTTCGGCGCCACACCAAAGAAGCCGAGCCGCCTTGCATCAATCCCAATTCCAATTGATCTTCTTGGTAACCAACCCCGACCCGGTTAGTGAATGGGTACTCGCCCTGAAGTGATAGCACACGTGACTGCCGCCGAACCCCCGATACCAGGATGTGCAAATGACTGGGATCGGCGATGGTATAAAGTTTGGCATCATCGTCGTCGGGGCTGATCCTCTTCATCCAGTAATAGACACTCGTAGGAGAAGCCTGGCTGGCCACCTTTTTGATATCTCTGACGTGGACATAGCATTGCTCATAGACGGCGTCCCGGAACTGCTCTTTGGTCCAGCCTGCTTCCGCCAGGATTTTCGCTCCCTGAGGATTGAGCACAAACACGTGAGGAGCAGCGGCTACGCCATCGCCCTTGATGTCGTTTGCTATGGTCGAGATGTTGTTCTCGATCGGCGACGCGGCAAACCCGCACGATACAACCTTGCCGTTGGCACCGAGCATCGATACAGCGCTATCCTCCGGCTTCAGTCCCGCATAATCCACGTGGAACTCGTTCCAAGGATTTCCCTCCTCCCGCGGTCTCTCAGCAATCAATGAATGCCAGCGCGCCGGTCCGCCGAAAACGGTTTTCGAAAGCTCTCCCGGCTTGCCCTGTCCGATGTTCCAAAGAATCAAGCGGATCGCCCGACCGATTGTGGCGTTGGGCCTGTGACCGGATCCGCCGAGGGCTCCCTCGGAGTGGTTAAATCCAAGTTTCCGGACCACGGGTCCGCTGATAATGGCGAGAGGCGGACCACCGAACGTGCTGCACTGGGCGCTCAAAATATGGAACGTTGGGTCCAGCATCGCCTCCAGAGCGGTAAGCACGATCGGTACATACTCCGGCTTGCAGCCGGCCATGGCACAGTTGATGGCGACCTTCTCGATAGTCGCGACTCCTTCGCCCGGAGAAACGACGCCGAGTACTTCGTCGGGTGAGCGCTGCACATAATCTATGATCTCCGTCACCTTCTTGAGTCGTCGGCGGAAACACCGGCATGCCGTCAGTCCAGCCGTTCTCATATGCGAGATCGGCGAACGCGTCGATGTCCTCGACCTGGTATTGCTGCGAAGTCAGTTTATAATTTTGCAGACTCACGGTTTTTCCTCCGTTGGTCATAGATCAGATGATGAACGCAAACGCGCAGGTTAACGTCACGCGAAATTTGTCGTTCACCCGGCAGGCTGCTGACAAAAGATGGTCATGCTTCGAGTACCTCAGCATGAACGGATTTTTTAATCATCCGTTCGTCCTGAGACTGTCGAAGGACTCCGAGAGTTTCAGCAACTTGCTAAGTGCTGCCACGCTACTTATCACGCGGACGCCATTCTTGTGACGTCAGCAAATCAGGGATTCGCGAGACTTGGTCCTTGGCTTTTCCCTGACCACTTCCGGCGAATCGGCGGAGGGTCGATCGACCGGATAAACCATCACAAAAGTTTTTGAATCTTCTATTCCCAACTGCCTCATCTGAGCTCTGGCAAGCTTTTCGAAAGGCTCATGCACGAAGACAACCGAAGGGATTCCTAACCTAACCATATTCACCGTGTCACGCACGGCGGCAGATGTGCAGGACCCTCAAGCACCGACACCGAGGACCGCGTAGTCGACTTTGGATGCGGCCTCCTCAATTACAGGCAGCGGCGCCGGGAGCCAGGTGTTCCCTTTCGCTCTTCCGTCGGTCTTATCATTCTTGTGGACGCGGTGGACTTCCGCAGGCTTGAACGCATCGATCGCCTCTTCTTCCAAAACGGGCCAGAACTTGGTGGACAACTCGTGCATCCCCCAAATAAAACCAATCCGTTTGCCTTCAAGATTTTCTACTCTCTGTATCGCATTCCGGCTGTTCTTTTGAGGAATGCCCACAGGATCTAAAACAATAAAACCACTCATCCGTCGTGCCTCCTTACTATTTTTATTTTGTCTTAATGACCGGCCACAGGCCGTCTTCGAGGTATCGGTGAGCTGCCAGCGCCGCTGCGGCGCCATCGCCGGATGAAGTAATCGCAAGCCCGGCGGAGTCCGTGCGCAAATCGCCCGCGGCCAACACACCGGGAAGCTCCGTCCGCATCCAAGCATCGGTGGGTATGCGGCCGTCTTGATCCAAGCGCAGTAAACTTTTAAGAATTCGGTGTTTGGCTGCAAGCCCGCGTAAATGAATATACCGGCGAGCTCGACTTGAGACTTTTCTCCAGTTACGACATCGCGCACCTGAACTCCCGTAACCGCGTCGTCTCCCAGGATTTCGTCCACCCTCGTGTTGTATCGCACATCAATTTTGGGATCGTCGAGCACTCTGCGCCACAGTGTCTGGTGAGCCGGACTTCCTCCTTCGTTGTGAAATACGATGACTCTGCCGGCGTACTTCACCAAGGTCAGCGCTTCCTGGAGCATGTAATTTGTCCCACCCACAACTCCCACCGCTCGGTCCGAATAAAGTGGGCCGTCACAACTGGCGCAGTTGGAAACCCCTTGGCCACGCAATCGGCTTTCGCCAGGCACGCCGAGATCTGTTGGCTCCGAGCCGCTCGCGACGATGACGGCTTTGGCGCGACAAGCCCCTTCGGCCGTGTTCACTTGCCAATATGAATCGATCGCCTTCAGGCTTTGGACCTCAGCCATTTGAAACTGTGCGCCTTGATTAGCGGCCTGCTCTTGCATGAACGGACCAAGCTCATAGCCTGCCACTCCGTTGGGAAAGCCCGGAAAGTCTTCGATACTCTCAACGTTCACCAGATGACCGCCGGGAGCGAAACGCTCTATCACCAGGGTAGAATGGCCGAATCGCGCCGCAAATAGGGCGGCGGTCAGCCCTGCGACTCCGGCGCCGATGATAGCAACGTCATACTCGGAAATTTCCGTCACTTCGCTCTCCCTGCTCAAAGAAGCGTTAACAAATGAGATTCCTGACGATGGGCCGGACATCCTCGAGGTGTTCGATATTTTCCACCAACTCTACGATCTTGTCGGCCTTTTCCTTTGTCTGGACCAGCAATGCCTGGCTATAAAATTTTTCCTGCCGCTCTTCCCGCGTCATCGGGTTGCCGGGAAAACCCTTGGGAGATCCCGATTCGTCTTTTAACGTGCGGCCGTCTTTCGTTTGGATTTCGCATTTGGCTTGACCGAAGATCGGGCCACGCTCTGGAATTTTCTCGTCGTTGTACACTTCCACTTTCTTGGCCATCTCGACTACTTCAGCCCATTTGCCGAACGGTGGGATATGTTGGTGATACGCTTTGATCCGATTTTCGCCCACCACGAAGGCCAAACCGACGCCGTATCTTGCGCTGAATTGGGCGCCGAAAATATCCTTGACCTCTTCGCCCCTGATTGTTCCCACCATCCACAAATTTCGAATGCTGCCCCACAGTTTAATGCTTTCAATATCTTCCGCCTTGAGATTATATTTCGTCTTCATTTTATAGATCACATCCAGCATGCCGAACTGGCCCGCGCAGCATGAGTACGGTTTCATAGCCGCTTTAGTCGTGTACCAATCCGTTCCCAGACCCCTGGTAATGGCGTCCATATCGTTCTCATCTCCGGAGTGACACAGCACAAAACCCTTCTTGCCCTCCAAAGCCTCCCTTGCGGCAGTCATTCCTTCCTTGGCCAATAATGCCGAGCGGACTCCGCTCGACGCCGCAAAACCGGCGTGGCATCTCTTGATCGCACCGCCAGTGGTCTGGCTATGCTGGAAGGTTCCGGCGGCCTGGCTCACAGTTATAGCGATCGCGTTTTCGGTCTGCCATTCATCTAGCCGCAAGAGTTTACTTGCAGCGCCGCTACCGGCGAAGGGGCCTATGGTTCCTACCTCGTGAAAGCCGCGCTTCAAGTGGCCGGGCTTGGTAGCAGCGCCGACACGGTTGGAGACTTCGTAACCCGTAATCCACGCCTCGAGAAAATCCCTCCCGTTAATCAGCTCTTTTTCCGCCAACGCCAACGTCGCGGCGGTACAGGCGCTCACGGCGTGGCCCGCGCCGGCGTTGATCATATCGTCAAATTCCCAACCGTGGCCAAATGACGCATTTAAAAAGGCAGCATTAAAAGGACTGGTTTTGTCTCCATAATTGACCACCGTCGAATCCGGCGAGCCGCCCATGGCTCTGGTGAAGCGAAGCGCAGCTTTGTTACTGTCCTGAACCGACCCACCTAACATGCAGCCGAGCGTATCAAGAACAAGAATTTTCGAGTAATCGATAACATCGCGGGGAATGTCTACCCATTTCAATCCGACCATCCACTTGGCTAAGTCTCTCGTCTCGTTCATGAGTTGGTCTCCTTAGTTGTTAAATGTCTTAGGCGCGAAGACGTATCGCAGCTAAAAATTTTCTATAGCCCATTTACCAAATCGGCACAACGGGATCCGACACAAGCTGATGCGGTCAAATGGACATTCGTTGGGAAGTAAGCTAAACGTTCGGTAACCGTGGCCACCCGCTAATACGAGGAGGAGGGTAATGGCAAGTAGTACAGGGTATGGTTTGTCTGTCGCATTGGTCGGTGACTTGAATCTCGGCACCCCGATCAACCCGCACAACGTGCTGGATCTGATTAAGATGGATTTCGGCGTTTTCGATGTAAAATTTTGCAATCTCGAAGGCTGTCTGTTCGATCCAAACGTATTGCTTGAGCATAAACCCGGCTGGCGCCATTGCGATCAAGCCCATGTTCAGAGTGCTTGCCGAACTGAAACTCAATGCCGCGGCATGCGCCAACAATGTCCATTTCGGGGAAGCTGCGATCAAGCATTCGCTGTCCCTACTAGATAAACACAACATCGCTCATGCCGGCGCCGGAATGAACCGGAACGAGGCTCGGCGCCCGGCGATATTCGAATGCGAGGGCACGACATTCGGACTGCTTTCCTATACGTCCGTATACTGGCCTATTGGACAAGCGGCCGGTGAAAAACACGCGGGCGTTGCGACTGTGAAAGTTTATACCGCCTATGAGCCGCATCGACGACTTTTGAGATGCCGGGCGCACCTGCTACAACCCTCACGCATCCTGACGAAAAGGAATGTGAGGAGATCAAGAACGACATAATTGAACTTCGGAAAAAAGTGGATGTTTTTAGTCGTGTATTTCCATTGGGGAGTATCGGGCCAGTACGAGGTTTGCCAATATCAGACGACCTTGGGAAGGTTAGCAATCAGCGCGGGCGCGGATCTGGTCGTCGGCAGTCATCCGCACGTTGTTCAAGCTGTCGAAATCTACAAAGGAAAACCGATCTTCTACAGTCTTGGTAATTTTCTTTCGGCTCGGATTTTAAGCCGGCACGAGGGTACCGAAACGGATTAGTCGCAATCGCGGAGGTGGAAAATCGTGAGGTGGTCAGAAGTCTTAATAGTTCCAAGTGCAATCAACGAAAAGGAACAACCTGCCTTGTTAGGACCCGACCAATCGGAATCAGCCGCACTGATGGATAATGTCAAAAGGTTGTCTTCCGTGTTTGGAACTCAGTTCATCCGTTATGGCAATCGATTTTTGGCAACGGCAACATAGTTCTACTGCTCCGCGCAGGTACACTTACGACGTTTTCGGTCCTCGGCTGCGAGCCGCGCGATTGAATCGATGGTATATCGCCGAACCCGCGTGATCAGCACACTGACGGACAAAGCCAGGATGACTGCTTGACGCAGCCGATCATCGATGGCCTTTATCGCGTTTCTGTTTCTACTTGCGCCGCCTCCCGGCTCACTCTGAAACGCTCACAGAATTTCCGCCACCGGTAGATCCTTCACGCAACTGCCCATCCGCATAGCTCAAGTAAGGGTTTTTATAGGGGACGAAGAGCTGGAGGTTGTATACGTCCAGATGACCGGACAACTGGCTACCGCCTCACTCTTTAGCGGACACGTGGATGCCTACGGCTTACGCGTCAGCCAGCGCCACAGGCGACACAGAAGAACCCACGGATTCGAAACTGCGTCCACGCATCATCGACCGCATCAGATCCAGAGCAGGCACCTGCGGCCGCCATTCGGCGCACGCCTCGCTCACGACGTGATGCGGACAATCGGAACGACCTCGCTGATTTTGCGCCAGAGTTGAGGGACGATTATTACCTGCGGCATCATCCTCAACGACTGGACCGTCTTGAACGATTGGAATTCCGACTTCCTATGGAGGTCAAAGACAGCAGATTTATTGAGTCTTGTCGTGCAATAACTTGACCCCACCTGTTGACACCAAAGATTCGAGTCCGATAGGCTGGCGTTCCCGACTACATGAAGAAGCTCTGCTGCTTTTCATTCATCTTGCTCATCTCTTTTCTTGCTGGAAATTCCTATGGACACTTTACCGGCAAAGGGCATGTTCACACGCTCTCAAAGACAGAACAGGTGTTTTTGAATCCGGACTGCCGGTCGACCGACACCTGCGATCTCAAAAGATTCACGCTCACAATGTCGGTTTACGAAGTTTGGTTCAGCGACGACCCAAATTATCCCACTTATGGCAACGGTGTGATCATGGAATACGAGACCGATTCAGTGGATGCGCTCGAGAAATACGCCATCGTTCAATTCATAAAAGGCTGCGTTTTTGACAGTTCAAAAATGGGGAAGGCAAGATCAGTAGAAATGTAAGCTACACCGTACCGAGCTTCGGGGAAGATATTCCTTATTGCTTTCCGGAGTGGGTGATAGATTCGCAGGACACCGATCCTGCCTATAACAGCGATCCTGAATACGGCAGATTTTATTTATTAAGGTGGAATAAACCCGGCTCTTACGAGTACACGGACCATAAATACTACGGGGCCGAAAAACCGACAATTCCGGTTGTTTACATGGCCGATTATCCCGCCGGGGCGCTCGTCACCGGAACCGGCGTAAAAATGCCGCCCTGAATTCAACACCTGCATCTACAAGGCAAGCGATGTCCCCGCAGAAACACGACGAGACGACATAAACTTTGCAAAGCCCCATCACTTGCTTTGAGTGGCAAAACGTTTATGTCTACGATTTTGATAAGAGAAAGTTCGAGGCCAATTGGGCGGATGTTCCGAGGCGGGGAGAGCCATTCATGCGCCTAATGTGTACCTACTCGTGATTTTCGTCACACTGTTTATTGCACTCGCTCTAGTTACTTTTTCACGCTTAGGCAAGTTCCTCAGCCAAAAAGATCGCTGATCAGGAAGTTGGCGGAATCGTCGCTTTATCGTCGATGCCACCGTGATTCTGGAGTTTGCTGTCCTTGCTGGCGCTCAATCCTCGGCAAATAATGGCTTGATGCGCAGACCTTCGTTCTTAAGATTCCCTTAAACCGTTTGAACGGAGCGAAGCGGTTGAACGGCTGGAACTATTGGAACGACTGGAACGAGCCCCCTTTCTATGGAGGTCGTGATAAGAGCACCAGCGTTGCATCTGTCTCGTGGTATTTGTCAATTGCTGTTTACTGTCCCCGAAATTGCTGCCCGCTACCGGCGGTCGCGTGCAAACTTCAGTAGAAATCTCTCTTGATGGCAGCGGTGAGATTCGCCGTACAGATCACAACAACGATACATCTGCCAGGTTTTTCGCGTTTTTCTTGACAGCAGGTATTAGTTGCAATATGTTTTGCCTCCTCTTTTCCCATATGATTAAGCTTTGCTTGGGTCATGCGATCCGGCCACATCTTGATCACCATCTCTCGCCCGGACTGCGTCCTCTAGCCGGTTTTTTCTATAAGCCAATGAACCGTCGGAAATTGCGGCCGTAGACGTAATTAGACGGCCGAAGGAGGAGCAAAATGAAACTCGCGCACTTCACAATCGCAAGCGGCCTGTTGCTTTGTCTGGCGCAGGAGGTGCTCGCCGACAATACTTTCATCCTGGCCACAGGTCGCAGGGATCCAAGGATCTACGCCATCGATCTAGAACAAGCGCTGAAGCCCAAAAACAACAACACGCCGAATGCCATCGTCAGCCGATCGAAGGTGGCGCTGGATCGTCTAGACGGAAGGCGGCTCGGAGATCCGGCGAACATCGTCGTGAGCGAAGATCGCAAGACCGCATACATTGTCAATCACCACGGAAGCATTGACAACAACGAGTTCCTGCAGCACGGCGGGCGCGGAAATATCTCCGTCATGACCATTCGGAAGATGGTCAGGCGCCAGAACGACGACACGGCCGAGCGCTCGTGAGACATATCGATAGTGGTCACTTCGGGTCCGTGGGCCTCAGTGCTCCTTCCCGACATGTTCATCATCGGCAATGCAGAAAGCCACCTAACCGAGGACGGCGGAAACCGAATCACGTTCGTCGATCGACGGACCGGTAGTCTTCGAGGCGAAGTCGAGCTCGCCCTCGGTAATCCCGGGCTCTGTGTGCCCCGATTTTCCCGTTCCGTTCGTATCTCCTCACGGCCCTCCGTCTCCCGTCCCGCTGCTGTCTCCGAACCCTGCATGGGGGTGCTTTCCTGACACGAACGGCATCACGCTCGGGCACGGCAGTGACGGCAAGCGCTACCTGTTCGCCGCGAACGGAGGCACCGATGACGTGTCCGTGATCGATCTCGAGCAGGCCTTGGCCGGCGACAAGACGCCGGAGATCATCCGCGTTCCAACCCAGATCGGCCCGTGGGGTATCACGACGAGCCCCAACGGGCGCTGGGTCGTCGCCGCGAATCGAGAAAGCCAGCAGGTCGCGTTCGAAGGCAACACCATCTCTATCATCGACGTCGATCTCGCACGGGCGGCAGCACCCAATGCCGAGGTCGCGCGCGTGCTCGTCGGCACCAGTGACCCCAATGTCCAGACGCGGCCGTTCATTCCCTCCTTCACCCCCGACGGTAAATTCATAATCGTGCCCAACTTTCGCGCGAACAACGTGTCGATCGTCGATCTCGACATGGCTCTCGCTGGCAACTCGGGCGCCGAGGTCGCGCGGATTCCACTAACCCGCCCGCCCGAAGCGGATGGCTGCGCTCCCAGCTCGTCCAAAGGGCTCGGCGGTCACCTTGGACGGCCGCTATGCCGTCATCTCCGGCGGGCCGCGAACCACTTTCGAGCCGAGCGGGACGGTATGGATCATCGACCTGCGGACGCGAACCGTTGTCGCCACGGTGACGGGCGTCGGCAACGACCCTTATGGTCTTGCTGTGGTGGAACCGAGGTGATCATTGAACTTTGAACATCGAGGCTCGACCTGACCCTGGATTGTTGCGGTCGAGAGTGAGCCACGCCGTCTCTGATATCGCGACTGGAATGGCACGCGAAATGCCGAATCCGGAACGCGTAACTGCGAAAGCATTAGGCCGCAGGTATTAAATGAGACAAGCGGTTGAACGTTTTAAACGAAGCGGAGCGATTGAACGGCTTGAACGATTTGAACCGGCTTCGGTTGCTAATCTGATTCCGACTCTACAACACAACTTTCTGCCGTTGCCCCGTCTGTGAAGCGCGCACGATGGCATCCAACGTTCGGTGGCGGCGCACCGCGTGATCGAAGTCGGGCCTCGATGTTCGAGCCGGTGCGTATCGCTTCGGCAAACTTGACCCACATCTGGCCCACGTCGTACGCGGGACCGCCGTTGCGCACGGCTTCCGGCACCCACGTGAATCGCTCCGGCACGGGCAACTCTTGCAGCGCCTTGTCGTCTTTGTGTCCCCCATGATCTTGCGCCGGAGCTCCTCGCCGCCCTCGCCGCCGCCGATCATCGACAGCGTGCCGTCCCTGCCGTAAATCTCGAAGCGGTGGCCGCTGCCGTGGTACGGATGTACGCCGCAGTAGGCATTGACGATCGCGCCGTTTTCGAGCCGGCCCTGAACCACGATGTTGTCGGGCGAGGTGACATCCACGTATTTTTTCGTGTCGGTCTCGAACCACTGCGGCACCTGCGTGCCGACGATCGCGGACACTTCGGTCAGCTCGCCGACCACCATGCACATGGCGTCAAACACGTGCCCGAACGTAATCGTCAGCGTGTTCGCGCCCAGGGTCACATCGCGCTGCCAGGTGCGATCCGAGGGGCGGGTCAACACGCCGCTGTTCATCAGCATCATGTTCACCGCTAGCACCTGTCCGACGTAACCTTGCTGGATGAGCTCGCGCATGTACAGATAAGCGGGCGACGCGCGACGCTGCAAGCCGACCATGGTGCGCACGTTTTTCTTGCGCGCCAGCGCCGCGAGTTCTTCGGCCTCTTTGGTATTCGCGCCGAGAGGCCATTCGCAGAAAACATGCTTGCCCGCTTCAATGGCGTTTTTGGTAAGCTCGATAGTGCGCCGGCACGCGCACCGCGACCGCCACGGCTTCGACCCGCGCGTCGGCGTTCAACGCTTTGTCGCTGCCGTACGCGCGCGTCGACGCCGAACTTATCGGCCGCTGCCTGCGCGGTATCCGCATGCGCCGTGCACACGGCATAGAGCTCGGCTTCGGGCACGCCCTTCAGCGCCGGCACATGCGCACGCGGCCCCCATCTGCCGCCTGCTCCGATGAGCCCTACGCGTAATGGATCGGATTGCGTCATCATTTTCCTCTTCCAGGGTGAGTTTCAGGTCTGGCCTCAAACTTCCCATTTCATCAGTGAATCACGCTATCGCTAAGCCAGCGAGTCGTCAATCGCAATCAATCGCCCTCTCACCTTAGTGCACATAGGCGTGTACCCGAATACCAAACTGCTCTACCGCCCGATCAACTCCAGAAACTTCTCCCGGTCGGTGTCGTCGCGAAACACCGCCTTGCGCTCATTACTTCTTGAGGTGACGTGGTAGTGGGCTCCTTCGTATACAATCCGCAGCGGCCGTGCCATGAATCCAGTATTTATCTAACGCTCTTATAAGAATATCCTTAACGGGAAGGAAAAATCGCAAAACGGCCAATTCGGGACGGGCGATAAATCTGGAAGTCACGCCGGTCAAGGGTGAAAATCCGACGCAGCCGTTCTCGCTCGGCAACACGTACCAACGCCGCATCCGCCAGATCCATCGGGAGATCACGGTATTTGCGCATCAACTCTCTCATACGGTCAACATCATCAGTCCCGAGTGGCAATATCTCGACGGCGCCGACCTGAATCATCTCCCAGAGAGCGTTTTGGGCTTCCCATGAGAAATTCAAAAGATATAGGGCCTCGGTCAAAAACCGGCCAGACCGTCCCCAGAGGCTCGCTGAAGGTTAGAAACGTGTCTTTGCAGATACGATGCTCATTGTCATCTTCGTGTATCAGAGCAACCAGAGGGCCCGTATCGACGAGGATCATCGGCGCTTGCGGCTACGCTCAACAAGCATTTGGCGAAACTTCTCACCGGTACGCACGGAAAGATCGCGTGGCCCACCTTTGACGGAGCCGATCAGATGAGCGACTAGGTCATAAGGGCGTTTTTTCCCGGCACCTTGCTCTTCCTGTTTGGCGAGTGCGCCGATCGCGTCTCGAATGACTTCGGACTTAGTCTGGCGTCGCTTACGCGCCAGGCGTCCGATTAACGACTCCGTCCTCGCATCCAGCCGAACACTCAAAGGCATAAGTCTACGCCTCCATGTCATACACAAGTGTACTACATCGCTCTAATCACGACTCAACCCATTTGTTCTGGGGACGTGTTGTTGAGATCATCACCTTATTGTTCAAGTGTGAAATCACGGGGGCAAGTGGCTACGAAGCCTACCTTTAATAAGAGTTGTGACCGCTACTCATCACTCCATAATCCTGGCTGACTACTCATAACTCACTAATCATGCGTGTAAAATTTCATCCGTACGGCGAAATGTTACGTTTCGATGAAGAGTTTCTCTGCGAGCGGCGTGTCACTTGATATTCCACCGATCAGTGCTAGTTTGAATCTTAGCTCAATTCTTTATGTCACGCGTGAAGAAAATTAGCTGGCCTTGGCGGTTTTGTTCAGCCTCGAATTTCTTTTTCTGGGCCTGTTCACCAACGGGACTTTCTCCTGGACCCGTCAATATATTCCGCCTCTGCTAAAGGAAGCCTTACACACCGATGCCGGCGTCGTTAAATTAGATTCTCCGGCGAAAACTGATGGCGGTTTTGTTCTTGAGAGGTATGGCGAAGTGACGCCGCGCTCCGGGGAGTTTTTAGCCGCAAAGGAAACCGCGGAAGTCTTCCTCCAGAGCTTCATCGTCGTTCCGCTTTCTTTCAGGTTCATTCTAGCTCCCAAAGTGTCTCGCTATCTTTCCAAATCTGTGCTCATTCTCTGATTCTTCCCCCGTCCCGTCCGAAGCGTCCTTGCACTCCAGCGATGACAAAACATCACCTGTAGTAGTGTTGGATTATTTTTCCTTAAGGAGATTATTTTTATGAATACAGTTCGAAAGATTCTTGTTCCCGTCGATTTTTCAGAGGATTCTGCTAACGGCCTCAAATATTCCGTTTCATTGGCGCAGAAGACGCAAGCTGGAACTCATCGTGCTGCATGTGACACAAAAAACGAGGCCGATTCTTTCTTGGACTTACTGGCGGTGATGGAAGGAGCGCCTATGCTGAATCGTCCGGCTGGTATTCCTGTCGATCGATTGCTGCGCGAGAAAGCGTTGGACCTTTACCGTTTTATCGAGAAGGTGGTTAGAAACTCCGGGCCAGGTGAAAATCAGAAGGAAGGTGGCCCTGGGGAACAAAGCTGAAAAAATCTTAGGGGTCGCCGAAGAGGAAAATATCGACCTCGTCGTGCTTGCCATTCGACAAAAATCCTTCTTCCCTTATCTGATGGCTCGAGGAAAGTTGCTGAAAATGATCTCGCGACTTCCCTGCCCCGTGCTCCTTAAGCCGTCCTTTGACGAGCCTTGGCCGACATCCGGCATAATCGGGCGCTGGATTTTCGCTCGGTAATTAGCTCCTCAAATCGCCGGCGGGCATTAAAGCGCTGAAAGGCACCACTCAGCTCACATCGGCGTCTGCTTCTAGCACGATGATGAAATATTGCAGATGATGGTGGAGGAGGACGTGGGCGCGTTATTCTTACCGATAACGCCATCCCGGTAGGAATCTTTACCGAACGACAGGTCCTGAAACGAGTAGCGAACGAATGATCTAGCCCCGAAGACGAGCAGCGTTAAAGACGTAATGACTTGCCGCTTCGCGCAGCCGGTGACAAGACTCATATCGTTGAGGCTTTGGACGAGATCATCAGGGGGAAAATCCGCCATCTTCTTAGTTCGCGCCGGGAATAGAAACATCGATCAGAGTGAAGATTTGATTGCTATGATGCACGATTGAATTTCTAGCCAGTTACCAAACACTCTCCGAAAAACGAAAGGGCATCTTTCCCGAGAAAGATGCCCTTTGTTGCGCTTTCGACGCGTGTAACTAGTTTTATTTGTTCTTGTTGTTCCCGCCTGTCAGTGGCTTAGCGTCACTTAACCGGGACCGCAATCACCTCTACCGCTGCGGAGTCTCATGCCAGCTACGACCTTCCTTCGTTCGTCGCCGTAGCGACCGTTTGCCTACAGGCAATTTGCTTGAGGTCTAGTGGGAATAGCTCGTTAGCGTGAGACAACTCTTGAGCCCCGAAAAGCGATGGCCCACAGACGGCGGGCTTTTTTCATCAGGTGGAGTACTGTCTTGCATAGCAAAGACCTCCTTTCACCTTGGGGCTCGCTAACGTATGCGATCCACCGGCCCCACGCCTAGCGGCATTGAATGGATCTAAATGTGTTTCTAGTCCTTGTTCGCGTGTTTGTCAACGAGGAAAAATTTTTGGAGGAGTTCTTCAAGCTCCCGCAACCAATAGCTTGTCACCATATCAGGCTTTGATTATTTTGGCTTTGTGCTTCTTTAAGCGCCGAAACGCAGAAAAGCATAACAAAGCCTCGACACTATCCTCGTCCGCGCGGGGCTTTGAAACGATAGTTGGGGTCTGGGTTCACCTTTGGCGCGATGGTGTTGCGCAGGACGCCGATCCCTTCGACCTCGATCTCCACGACGTCTCCTGGTTGCGAGATAGCGCGCTGGGAAGCCGTTGCGTATCGCCTCGCCGATCGGACCCGCCGGTGACCGTACCACCACCCAGTACGTCGCCAGGAACAATGTCGGCTGTCCCGTGAGGCGCGCTCGATCATCGCGCCCCAGCGTGTGATACATGATGCCGCCGTTGTTCTCCATCCACTGCACGCCGTTCACTTTCAACGTGCAGCGCACGTGCAGGCGGCCGTCGCGGATAAAGGGCGCCAGCTCATCCGTCGTCACGATCCAGGGGCCGAGCGAGCTCGCCGAGTCCTTCCCCTTGGCGGGCCCGAGGCGCGCCTCCATCTCGTCGCGCTGGAGGTCGCGGCAGCTCCAGTCGTTAAAGATGGTGAAGCCGGCAATGTACGAGAACGCGTCCGCCTCGGCGACATTGTTGGCTTCCCGGCCGATGACCGCTGCCAGCTCCAGCTCGTAATCGAGCTGTTCCGAAGCGGATGGGTAGGGAACGGCGTCCTCTGGACCGAAAATGCAGAGCGGGTTCGAGAAGTAGAAAATCGGCAGCCGATACCAGGCGTCTGAGAGTTGCCGCGTGCCTCCGGCGTTGGCATGTCCCTCGTAGACCATGAAGTCGCGTACCGTTGGCGGCTGCAGGATCGGCGCGCGCAGGCGAACGCTCGTCCAGCGGTACACCCTGCGCCGTGCACGCGCTGAACCCAGGGCTGACTTCAGCCGTGTTAGCGGATCGTTTGGCAGTTCAAGCAGGGCACGGACATCGCGTAGCCCGTCCTGCTCTCTTAAGCAAAGTTGCAACATCCAGTACTTGCCCGTCGACGACAACGCCGGCGCGCGGTCCGTTCGCAGTGTCGTAAGTAAACAGCTTCATGTTTCGCGTAAATTAGAGGCAGATTTGCGGGAAAGACAGCGGGCGGCAGGCTGACAGCCGAAACGCTGATCTCGTGCCATTACCATCATCGGCGTAGGCACGGCAATCAGCTTATGTCAACTTGGTCTTGGCTCGCCGGACAGAGACTGGACATCTGCTCTCGATTTCGGTAAGAGGCCTTAAATTAACGAGACCGATGGATCGAAGGTAACGTGCAGCGACTCCGGCCCCGGTTGATTGGCAACATTCTTCTCACGATCGGAGAAGAAAAGGAAAGCCTATTGGCACACTTGAAGATGATCGCCAAGAGCTGCGCCGGCGAGTACCCGATTGGCCATCCAGCATTTTCAATCATCACGCCTTATGTCAACCGGCAAGCGGGAAACGCCACCCGGGCCAGCTATGAACACAAAACGCCGCATCGGCATCGACTTTAAAGACGAAGGAACCGGCAGCGAGCTGTCCGCGCGCGATGTCCTCGATCTGGCGCGCCGCCGAGGCGGCGGCGGCTTCGAAAGCATGTGGCTCAACGAAGATATCGGCCGCGACTCGATCGCCATGCTCGCAGCCATATCGACGACCACCAAGTCCATCGGCGTCGGCACCGCGATCGTCAACGTGTACACCCGCTCAGCGTTTCAGATCGCCATGGCGGCGGCGACCCTCGACGAGCTTCTCTCAGGGCCGCGCGCGCCTGGGATTGAGCGTCGGCCATCATCCCTGGAACGATCTAGCGCACGGCATTCCTCTGGAAGCACCGTTGGCCCGGCTGCGGGAATATGTCCAATTCATCCGCAAAGCCCTCAGCGGCAAACAATTCACCCATAATGGACGCTTCTTTTCCGGCGTCAATAGCAGACTAGGCGTTAGCCAGCCGCGACCTGATCTGCCGATTTACATCGGCGCTACCCGGCCCCGGATGGTGGCCTTGGCTGGCGAAGTGGCCGATGGCTTGCTGACAAACGTCGTGTCGCCCTATTACATCGCCAACTTCACGGCGCAGCAGTTCCATGACGCGGCCCACAAAGCCGGACGCGATCCGAACCAATTGGAATTGACGGCGATTGCCACTGCTGCGCCCATGACGATCGCTCAGCCGCCCTCGGTTATGCCCGCGCTACCTTTATGCAACGCTTTCGTAGCAATCCGGACCGAATGATCGAAACCCAGCGTCCGGAATACCGCGATGAGCTTGTTGCATTAAGAGACCTGATAAAGCGCGGTGAAATCGAGCGCGCTCAAGATTCAGTAAGCGAGCCGCTGGCGACTTCTTTCATTGCTGCGGGCAACGGTGCTGATATCCGGCACGCTCTCGAGAGGCTATTTCACCGCCGGTTGTACCCGCGTCATCGTCGCGCCCTTTCCACGCGGGAGGGCGTCGGCAGAGCGGTTGATCAAAGCGCTGGCTGACGGAGAATATCAAAGAATGTGGTAGAAGCCTGGAACGCTTTTTTCCCTGGCCGCGTGATGCCCGGGAAAATCGTCCGCCGGGGCAAGCTGATTGAAGTCTCCGGCACGAATGTTGAGTAAGCGAGGTTGAAATGAATGAGCGAGCGAACGCAGTAATTGTGCAGGGCACGGAACATTGGACGCGCAAAGGCGACGTGCGGCTATTCCTGTGGCGGAAGAGCGCCGTCGAGCCGCGTGATGCGAAGGGGACGATTCTGTTCGTCCACGGCTCGTCGATGGCGTCGCAGCCTACGTTCGATCTGCACGTGCCCGGCCGGCCCGATTCATCGGCGATGGACTGGTTCGCGGCGCGCGGCTTCGACACCTGGTGCATGGACAACGAGGGCTATGGACGTTCGGACAAGGACCGCCCGATCAACTGCGACATCGCCAACGGCGCCGACGACCTCGCGGCGGGCAGCGAATACATCACCCGCACGACCGGCGTGTCAAAGCTCATGGTCTACGGTATCTCGTCGGGCGCGCTGAAAGCTGCGCTCTTCGCCGCGCGACATCCGGAGCGGGTCGCGCGCCTCGCGCTCGACGCCTTCGTGTGGACCGGAGAGGGCAGTCCGACACTTGCCGAGCGGCGGAAGAGGCTGCCCGAGTTTCAATCGCAGCACCGCCGGCCCATCGACCGCGCCTTTGTGCACAGCATTTTCGATCGCGACCATCCGGGCACGGCGGACGAGGCAACGATCCATGCCTTCTCCGACGCGATCCTCGCGCTCGATGACTCGGTGCCGACCGGAACCTACGTCGACATGTGCTCGAAGCTGCCGACTCGTCGATCCGGCGAAAATCACCGTGCCGACGATCATCATGCGCGGCGAGTTTGACGGCATTGCGCGGATTCGACGATCTCATCGAATTCTTCAAGCGGCTGCCGAATCCGGACAAGCAGTTCGCCGTGATGGCCGGTATCGCGCACGCGAGCTTCCAGCAGAAGAACTACCTGCACCGTCTATCACATTCTACACGCGTTCTTCACTCAGCCCGAGCCGGTGTACCGCGCATAGCGGGCTAATTCCCGCCCGATGTTCCCGCCTACTTAATTTAGTGTGGTGTCTAAAAAGTCCGTCACGATGACAGCAGCTGAAGTCGAACTCAAATCCTCCTTTGTCCCCTTTTTCAAAGGGGGAATTTTCTCCGTGGGATTCTAACCCCTTTGGAAAGAGGGAAGGGGAGATTTTCGGACGGAATGACACGGAAATGATGCAGCGAACTTCTAACTCGGGACATTAGGTCAAGTTAAACTTCGCAGAGAAAACGATTTTGAGGTCCGCTCAAAGAAATGTTCGGCGTCAACCCGATCGGTGGCCGAGTTACCTCCAACTGATCTCCCCTTCTATAAAATCCCCGGCGGTTTCAAGCTTTCACTTTACAGCATCACGTCGGCGAGGCTCTTCATATCCGGCGCAATAAAGTCCGGCTGGTGCGCGCTGTCGCCGAAGGGCAACTTCCGACGGTCGATGAATGCTGAATGCATGCCCGCGGACTTGGCCCCGATGCAATCGAAGGCGTGGCTGGCGACGAAGAGAACTTCGTCCATGCTCACGCCCATGATCTCGGCGGCCTTGGTGTATGTTGCTACGTGGGGTTTGAATGAGTTCGCGACAGCGACCGAGATCACCGCGTCGAACGGAATCTTGTGGAAGGCCTTGGCGGCCTCCAGCATGTCGGGATCGCCGTTCGAGAGCACCGGCGATCTTGTATCGGGTCTTCAAGCGGGCCAACGCGTCAGGCACATCCGGGAAGGGTTTCAGCCGCTCGATCTGCGCCACCAGAAAGCGAATCTCGTCCGTTGTGTGTGGAATCCCGGCACGCGCAAGCGTGTAGGCGACGGCGCGCTGGCCAATCTCCCTGTATGGCGTGTGCTCTTTATGGAGCAGCGCGTCGATCATGGAGTTCTCGAAGTGGGTGCGCCGCCACCAGGTCACAAACGCGTCTGGTCGCCCACCCCACCCTTTCTCTCGCAAGTAGGGGGTCACCACCTCCGTCAGGCCTTTCTGCATGTCCACCACCGTGCCGTACTGGTCGAACATGCACACCTTAATCTTCGCCTTGAGCGCTTCCACTGCCATCTCTTTCACGCGACCTCCCGGAAGATCAAGCTACCAAGTCAGACAGAATCATCTGGGGTGAAACCTGACGATGTTTCCTGACATCATCAGCACGCGCCAGAATCGACTGAGAAAGCTTGATTTACTGCGTGAAGGGCGCGAACTCGGGGTAGCAGGCCTACCTCGCAGGCCTTTATCTGCAGGCCGAGATACTTGGAGTAGATGCGGCACTGGGCCAGACTGCCAGCGATAAACCAGAGGCCCGGCTGCGCGGTGCGCGTGAACATGTTGCGCAGCTCTTGTTCATCGCCGAATCCCCAGATGGGGCCAACGCGGGCGGCAACATCGTCGCCAAACAGCTTGCGAACCAGATATTCCTGGCCTTTGTAGCCGGTCGCCAACACGATCAGATCGGCGGCAAGCGTATCGCCGGTGCGCATCCGCGCCCCTCTGCGACGAACCCGGCGATATCGGAAAATTGCACCAGTCCTATCTCACCTTCAACGATCAGATCGGAACAGCCGACATTGAAGTAGTAGCCGCCGCCGCGGGTGAGGTACTTGAACTGCCAGCCTGTTCCGTCTTCACCGAAATCAAGCTTGAACCCCACGCGCTCCAGCCCATCGAGAGTTCCCTGTCGAGATTCTTCGCTCGTTCGGTCAAGAGGATGTGGGTTTTCCTTAACAGTGGAAGCGGGATGGACGTCGTGATGAGGTCGCAGTCCTCCAGAGGAGGTCCTTCGTCATACAACGCGTAGGGAAGTTGCGCGCTCGGCTCGATATTGACGATCAGGGTCGAATTGCGTTGAACGAGAGTGACCTTTGCCCCGCTCGAGTACAGGTCCTGCGCAATATCATGGCCGCTGTTGCCGGTGCCGATGACAAGGACGTTCTTGCCCTTCCATGCCTCGCCGTCGTCGTATTGGCTGGAGTGCAGAATCTTGCCGCCGAAGTTGCGCAACGTCGGGATATCCGGAAGGTTCGGAATGCCGCTCACTCCGGTGGCCATCACGACGTGTCGCGGACGCATCTCCCGCTTGGTGCCGTCCGCCCGACGTAGCACGACGGACCATCGCTCTTCTCTTTCGTTGTAGGCACCGCCCTCGAATTCGGTGGCCGTCCAGTAGTTGAGCTCCATGCCTTCCACGTAGGCCTCGAACCAGCCGGCCAGTTTGTCTTTGGGAATGTAGGTCGGCCAGCTCGGGGGAAAAGGCATGTACGGAAGGTGGTTGACGTGCACCTGGTTGTGCAGGGTCAGCGCGTGATAACGGTTGCGCCAGTTGTCACCGATGCGCTGTTCACGGTCCACGATCAGTGTATCGACTTGCAATTGAGTCAGGCGTGCGGCGATCGAAAGCCCGGCCTGACCCCCGCCAACGACCAGCACAACCGGATCCCTCTCGACATACTCGGCGGCGGATTTCCTGAGGTCGAGCCAGTTCGGGCCGCGAAAATTGTGCGAATAGGACTTACCTTTGGGCCGCGATCTCCCGACTTGTTCCTCGAACCCCTTTATCTCGTCGAGCGCGGTGAGCAGCGTCCACGCTTTCAGCGTGTTGCCATCGTTGGCATCGGTGGTCAGCCTTAGGACTCCGGTGCCGCGGCCGTCGACGGTTTCAAATCTGAAGATCGCCTCGATCGCGTTAGTGCCCGCGCGCGTCACATAGCGGGTGCAGTCCGATGGGGATCCGTCCTGAAACCAGTGGGATGGGCTCGGCCGATATGCGCTTTCAGCTCGCGAAGAATTGAGTCCAAGCCGTTGACCGTCCTGATCTGCCAAGTCAGGGCCAGTACATCGCGCCAATGGCTATCCGAATGAAACAGAGTCTTGAGCAGAACGTCGTCGGGTTCCCCAAGAGCGCTTTCGAACTGCGCGAGCCAACGGTCCACAATCGTCGCGATGGTTTCAGTTCCGGCCAGCATTCACGCTCTCAAGCTATCGCTCTGCGCCGCGTTTCCAACCACTCCGGTGTACCGCCTCGACAATCCCTCCATCGCGTGCCCTTTGCCCGCGTCAGTCTTCGCCGCGGAGGCGCGCGCCGATCGGTTTCAGCACGCGGATGCCTGGTGTACCAACGAGCCGGTCCGCTGTCGCGGGCGGCATCACCGCGAGCCCGCGCCGTGACACGCTACGATCCAACCCGACTGCCTCCATCCACCGCACCGACACGTGGTCAGGCAACGCCGGGCCGCTACCCTCCTCGACGACCACCAGACGTGCGTCCATGGGTACATCCGGGGTGTGGTCCGCGCCGAACAGGTTGCGGTGCCAGTGGCCCATCTTTGCCTGCCACTCGCCCGTGTTGCTCGGTCCCCCTTTCGCACGATAGACGGGGCTGGCGAAGATCTCCGGCGAGTCAACCTCGTGCAGCGCCACGAAGGGCGATTCCACTGTGTGGATCGCCTCGAAGCGCTGACTGGCGCGGAATCCCGGGATGGACAGCAGCCGATGCTGGTGGGCGACGTACCAGGCGTCCCACTCGGCGCGCCGAGCGGTCTCGAGCAGCGTCATCTCCACCATGTAGATCACTCGAGAGTCAATCCCACTTTTGCACTGTAAAAACGTATTGATTCGGCTAGTTTAATACTCCTCAGCTGGGCAATTGCGCTCGATACCTGCATCTTCCCTCCCGAGGGCTGCTAACTAACCAGTGAGTATGCTGACCAGTATGTTACAGATTCGAAAAATCACGGCTCCGCAAGATTTATCTTTTGATCAACGAGTTGTCAATCAATTTTCGTTCGAGTTCGCTCCAATATACCTACATAGAGCGGGTTAGTTCATCGTTCAAGAGGGATGGAGATGGTTTCAAAACCAAGCTGGACATTTTCTCCTGCTTGGGGTAATCGAGTCGTACCAACTGGGAAAATGAGCTGCCCATGACACGGTGGACGATCCTAATCTCTCTGACAGCTTTATTGCTGCTCTCCCTGGCCTCATCGTTTTCCGCAGAGACGCCGCTCAAGACGATCAACGTGGCGGTGCCTGCGGTATCGCTGCTGCAGGCGCCGCTGTTTGTCGCCATCGACGCCGGGGCATTCAAGAAATATGGTATGGATGTCCGCTACGTCCTCACGGGTGCCCGGACAATCCAAGCTCTCGTCGGTGGTTCGGTCCAATTCGCCCAAGGGTGTTTCCAGCCGGACGGTTCCCTCCGCAGTGCTGGGAGGAGCGGACGCGATATTGATCGCCAACTTCGTCGACAAGCTCCTGTTCACGATGCACAGCGCGCCGGAAATCAATTCCATGCAAGATCTCAAGGGAAGGTTGTCGGCGTCTCCGGCATCGGCGGCAGCACTGACTTCGCTACCCGGCTGGCGCTCCGGGACGCCGGGCTTATCCCCGACAGGGACGTGGCCATCCGCGGCGTCGGTGGGGTTGCCGAGACCGTGGCGCGCCATGAGGGCGAAGGTCGTCCATGCGGGGACTCTCTCGCCGCCCTCTTCGTTCGTCGCCGAAAAAGCAGGGATTCAAGGTTTTGTTCGATATGACGAGCTTGGGTGTCGATTATGTCTCGTCGGGTCTCGGAGTCAAAAAGGCATCGATCGCCTCCAATCGGGTAGAGGCCAAACAGTTTCTCATGGCGATGATCGAGGGCGCGAAGATTCTAAAAACGGACGAGGAGTTTTCGCTGCGCGTGCTGACCAAACATACCAGAATCTCTGACCGCGAGCTGCTGAAACAGAGCTACCATTACATGAGACCTTACTTTCTTAAGGTTCCGTATCCATCTTTCAGGTCGATCAAAGATACTTTGGATATCCTAGCCAAGGATCTCCCAAAGCGAAAGACGCCGACCCCGGAGAATTTATCGACAACTCGGTCCTCAAAGAGATCGAGGCGAGCGGATATATCGAGACCGTCTATGGCAAATAAAATGGCATACCGATTCATCTCCGCCGACGACCACATCGATCTGCGCTGGCTGCCAAAAGAGCTGTGGACGGAGCGGCTGCCGGCCCGACTGCGCGAGCGCGGCCCGCACGTCGTGGAGAATGAAAAGGGCGCCTTCTGGACTTGGGAAGGCCAGACCTTCAGCCCGCATGGTTACTACACCGCCGCCCAGGGGAGCGGCGCCATGTGGGCGATCGAACGCGGTGGCGTGATGCGCGAGGGCGAGCTGCGTCCGACCACCGCCGAGCTGCGTCTGACTGATATGGACCGCGACGGCGCCGACGCTTCCGTCATGTATGGTCCAACCGATCCGATGGCGATCGCCGACCCGGAACTTAGACGGTGCTGCTACGAAGCTTATAACGATTGGTTGATCGATTTCTGCGCGGCCAAGCCGGAGCGTCTGATCGGCGTCCCCCAGCTTTCGATGGAAGATCCTGAGTTCGCCCGGGATGAGCTTGATCGTCTTGCGAAGCGTGGCGGGCTGCGTCATGTCAATATTCTCGCCTCCGCGCGCGAACCCAGCCGTCTACGACGACGCGTGGGAGCCCTTCTGGGCGCTGGCTGAGGAAGTCGGCATCCCAATCGGTTTTCACCTCGCCGTCTTAGTAAAAAGACGCGCCTCGTTGAGGGCGATCACGGCGCCACTAATCTTGTGGTCTCTGTAGCGTCCCGCTTTGCGCAAGAGCCGCCGGGAATTCAACTTCTGAGCCGATGACCGGCCTCATCTTCACAGGCGTCCTCGACCGCCATCCGCGTCTCAAGATCGTGATGGCCGAGGCCGGACTCGCTTGGATACCGAGCATGATCCAGGGCCTCGACATTTGGTACCAACGCACGAGAGATGGCCGCAGGCTCACCGGCGATAGTCCTATTAATCTACCGAAGTTGCTCCCGAGCGAATACTTTCACCGGCAGATCTGGATCAGTTTCGTTGACGACCCTATCGGCGTCAAAATGGTGGGCAGCATTCTCGACATAGACAAGGTGATGTTCGGCTCCGACTACCCGCACCCCGCTAGCACCTGGCCTCATTCGCAGCAGATCATCGAAGAGCAGGGCCTCTCCCTGACGTCCGGCAAAAGATCTTCCGCGACAACGCTCGCGCTCTGTTTGGCATTTAGTTAATTAATACAGCTCGAAGTTGACAGCTCTCTCCTCGTCAGGGACAATGCGCGCAAAGGTGGACGCAGCCATCCTCCGCGTTGTCCTCATCGTTCTTTCCGTTCTGATCATCATCAGCCTCTGGGGCTTCTATTCTTCGATTCGACCGCCGAAGATTATTTCATCGATCACCCCGCGCGACTTAAAGATGGATTACGAGGACGTGTGGTTCAAAACGGCGGATGGCCTCACGCTTCGCGGCTGGTATATCCCATGCGCCAAAGAGACCCAGAAGACGTTGATCCTGCTCCATGGCTACCCTGCGGACAAGGGAAATATCTTGCCTGCACTGGCGTTTCTGCACGAGGATTTCAATCTGCTCTTGTTCGATTTCCGCTATCTCGGGAAGAGCGAGGGCAGTTATTCGACGGCCGGAGCCAAAGAAGTCGAAGATCTCCTCGCGGCCATTCAATTTCTCAAAGGCAGAGGGGTCAAAGAAGTAGGCGTGTGGGGATTTTCCATGGGTGGCGCCGTGGCTTTGATGGCGATCGAGCAAGCTCCCGAGATTAGAGCGGTCATCTCAGAATCAAGTTACGCCAGTCTCGCGGCAATGGCTTTCGAGCTACTTCGGATCCCAGGGCTCAATTATCCGATTGCGTATCTCGTCGGCTTCTGGGCCAAGCTTTTTCTTGGCATCGACGTGAGAGATGCGTCGCCGGCAGATCGAATCCGCAATACCACGGTTCCTATTTTATTAATTCATTCGTCAGCTGATGCCGTGATACCCTTTTCCCACGCCCGGCTATTGCAGCAGGCCCTGGCAAAAAATCCCAACGCTGAATTTTGGTTCCACGAAGCAGTTCGCCCACGGTCAACTGGCTTCCGATTACCGAATCAGGATTAAAGACTTTTTCTCAAACACCTGTCGGAGCGCGTCCCTTAAACGAGGAAAGAAATGGTCCCGCAACAAAAACGTGTGCTCCAACTTTTGCATCTCGCGATAGCATTCCGGCTTTTCCAAGACAGATTGAAGCCAGCCGAAACTCACTAAGAAAGCTACAGCGCGCGACAAAGCTGAGGAGTTCAGCCGCATTCGTTGCCCGCTCTGCAAATGGCGTCCGAACGCATCAAGCCGCTGGTATTGCGGCGACTGTGATTACCCGGAGTACTTCTTCGAAGGCTGCGGCACGGCGTGGAATACGTTTACGACCCGCGGGCTCTGCCCCGGCTGCGGTCACCAGTGGCGCTGGACGATCTGCCTAAGCTGCCAGCGCTGGTCGCGGCACGAAGAGTGGTATGAAAATCAAGACTGAACTAAGGAAAAGACCCTAACACCTTAACTCCACTCAAAGAGAAAGATTGCATTGGATCAGCCTGAAGCGGACTGGCGATTTTAAGAATATACGCAAGAATGGTGTTTGTTGTATCACTGTGTCTTTACGGTTGAACGCAACCGTCTCAATCCAGAACCCAAACGCTATATTCGCGAATGGCGTCATACATCGCATCCGGAGCGAGGTCGGCGCCGTTCGGCCACTGAATCGCTCCCAGGACAACTCGGGCTTGCGCAAAGATTGCCGGGTCCCGCAGCGGCTCGAAGATAGTGCCGTCGATCCTTGGATCGCTTAGAAACGAGCGCATATCGACATCCCCGGTCACCCCATCCACAAAAGCCACGCGGAGCCGAGAATCCGGCAAAGCGGTCACGGACGTTACACGCCACGGAACGGTATGCCGTATCGGCGGTTCTACTTCAGGGTTCGATTGCTTTCGGGGTTTTCAGTTGGCTGCATAGGTTCCAATTCTCCATCAATTCATCGCGATGTTCGGTAGCCCACTCCAATACTAACTTCATTGCCCGCTCGGGCAAAGAGCCGCGGATGTCGCGAAAGTCTCGCAAGTCAATCAGCGCTTCGTGCTCGGCGTAAAGAGCATGGAAGTGCGGCGGCGCCTGATCCCGCCAAAACATCTGAATCACGATGCCATAGAAGACGCTGATCGTCGGCATAAAGTTCAAAACAAATCACCCGCTCGACGGGATCTTTCTCAGGATACTACGCAGCGACCGGATTCGCCAACCGATGTAGATCAAATGTCGACCCAAGATTAAGCAGAAATACTCGATGGACGCTGAGCATCTCGAATGGATGAACGGAGATGTTTTCCATCAATTCAACCATTATTCAGCTTCTCAAGTTGAGGTCGATGAAGACCTGGTCTCCTCCAGATCCAGCGCTGATGTCTTACCTTTTACCGATCCAAACGAGCCGTTCAGGACAACATACTCCGAAATTGGACTATACGCGTGCGCGTCTTATTCAGTCCCAGTTCGAAGTTGATCCCTTGCGATAATCCAGCGGTGGCGGCCGGTCGCCGATGAGCGGCTTGTAGACGAAGCCGGGACCGCGGCTCTTGTCGAACTCACCCTTGGCGGCCTGGATCACATCAGGGCTGGTGTATAACTGCGCGACCGTGAGCGCGAGTGTCTTTGCCGCGACAACGGTTCCCTTGAGTCCGATGCTCCATACCGCCGGCAGCGGTGGCTTGCCAGGTATGGGCCGATGTTCCGGGAACCCAAGTCGCCGTATTGAGCGTCGCCAGTGGTGTAACCCAGCTCACGTCCCCTGAATCGGTGGACGAATATTTCTGTCCATTGAACCGATATTTAGTGACCTCCTTTGCGTTTGTTAGCGCCGGCAGGTTCTTCCCAGGCAGAGTCTTCTGAAGCTTTTCCGCGAAGGCCATCTCCTCTGCCGTCCACGCGGGCAGGCCGACGCGACGAAGGTTGGCGTCCATGACACGGCCAAGCACGTCATTAGGCAGGATGCTGTAAACGCCGTTGATGACCTCATAGTCAAAATTCGTGCCCGTGCCGAGCGCTGCGCCTTCGGCGGCTTTCTTGACCCGTTCGAACACTTCAGCAACGACGCGGGGATCGGGATGACGAACGTAGTAATAGGATTCGGCAAATTCGGGAACGATGTTCGGCGCTGCACCTCCGTTGGTGATCACGTAGTGAATTCGTACGTCCTGAGGAACATGCTCGCGCATATAATTGACCATGAAGTTCATCGCCTCCACGGCATCGAGCGCGGAGCGGCCGCGATCGGGAGCAACGGCCGCGTGCGAGGCTTGGCCATGAAAGCGGAACTTTGCGCTGGTGTTTGCGAGATTACGGTCTTGGGACGCATTGTTGGCGTCGCCGGGATGCCAGTACAAGGTGACGTCCACGTCCTTGAACAGTCCGGCGCGAACCATATAGACCTTGCCACCGCCGCCTTCTTCTGCAGGCGTGCCATAGACGCGGATCTGGCCCTTCATCCCGGTCTCCTGCAGCCAGTTCTTGACGGCAATGGCCGCGGCAACCGAGCCCGAGCCGAATAAATGATGTCCGCAGGCATGACCGGCGATCTGATCTGGAATCGGCTTGCGTTCCGGCACCAGCGGCTTGCGACATGCCGGGCAGAGCGTCGATCTCGGCAAGGATGGCGATCACCGGACCGTCGTTCGTCCCCGCGCGCGCGACAAACGCGGTCGGAATGCCGGCTACGCCCGCGTCGATTTTGAAGCCGGCTTTCTTTAGCTCGTCCTGGAGTAGCGCTGAAGTCTTGAGTTTCTTGATAACCAAGCTCCGGCGCGGACCAAATCTTCAGAGCGACCTCCGACATTCGCGGAGCATATGAATCGACGCTTTTCAGCAGCTTGGCTTGATTCTCGGTGGAAAGCTCCGCCGACGATGCCGTCCCGTACAGATAAAGAACGATGGCTGTCGCGCTGGCGACTGCATATAGGCGTTTCATCGTATCCTCCTTTTTCGGTGGCTTTGAATCTAGCCGCTCACTATCGACGACAAGATACTTCAAGAGAGGGCCAAGATGTCAAGCTGCTCTTTGGTCAGCCCGGGGTTAGGCGGAATTTAAAGCCCGCGAGCGTGATCTGGAATCCAGAAAAATCAAGAACTCTCTGGATACCCGCTTTCGCGGGCAGTGACCGTGTCGCTCGCTGTTATTGTGCGAATCTCGGCTCCGACACGGTCGCAAACAAAGTCATGGCGAGACTTGGAGCGAATATTTTATGAAGCAAGCAATCTGACTTTAGCCTTTGCTTTCGCATTTCTCGAACTCCAGCCGCGAATTATTTTAACTCGGAAGTGCAATGCGGGCAGCGCGTCGCCTTGATGGGAATGGCGGACAGACAATGGGGCAATCCTTGGTTGCTGGTGCAGGCGCAGGCTTTTGAAAGCGGTTTATTTGCTTGATGATCAGGAAAATCGCGAACGCGATGATCAAGAAGTTAAGAATGGTGTTAAAGAAGATGCCATAATTGAAAGTTGGTGCCCCTGCCGCCTTGGCTGCGGCGACGCTGGCATAGTCTTTCCCGGAGAGATTGATAAACAAATTGGAAAATCCACGCCGCCAAGGGCCAAAACCAATCGGTGGCATCAGGATGTCCTCTGACAAAGGATGCAACTATCTTCCCAAACGCCGCACCGATCACCACGGCCACGGCTAAGTCGATTACATTACCCGCATCACTGAATTCTTTGAATTCCTTTAGCATGTTGGGTCCTCCCTTCTGATCAGTTGTTACTGCGCTCCCTATCACAATGAAAGAATCCGAACAACTGACTGCCACCTACCACTGCAAACGTGTAAATAGGGTAACGTCCGCACTTGTTTGCATCCCCTGCAGATTCGCCCCGAATTTTATTGGCATCGGGACCAAATTCCGCCACCGCCATCGACATTGTGGCCTAGCCGATTTTCCTTCTGCGTCGAGGAGTCGAGCGAAATCCTGAGCCGCTTGGGAGCCGGCGCTGGCGATGGACGCTGGCGCTGATTTTTTGTTCCTTAGCAATCCAACGATCCGCTCTAAATAGCAGATTCGAACGAGCTCGTTTCGGGCTTGAGCTTTTTCCCAAGCAAGCAGATCGTAAAGAACCTGGGCCAGCTCGGACCGTGTGTCCAGTGCGATTTGGTGTCGGTGAATCGAACGCGTCGCGTTGTATCTTTCAATGCAGTTTCAGTTCGTTCTGTACTTCCCGCACGATGGTAAAGTCGCGCACCTGGTCAAGCGAAGCCGGGCGCGGTAGGCCGACGGTCTGAACGCGCAGGTCAATGATCGCTTGCATCGTAGCGTCGGTGATGGCGCCCGCTTGACTGAAGCCGGGCAGGATCAGCTCATACGACCTGGAGGCGATCTCGGGCTTCAAAGCGAACCACTGCGCCATGATGCCGACGGTCTCGTCGCGCCGTTCACGCACAAAGCGGAGGCCGCGCACCATGGCACGAATCACCTTCTTCACTTCGGCTCTTTTTTCCGTGAGTCTCTTCGACGACGCAGTCAGTCCCATGGTAGGGCTACCGATCTTCACATCGTCGGGCCCGGCGACAATCCGATAACCGTCTTTTTCGAGCAGCACAGGTCCGGGAGGGAGCAAGCAGACGGCGTCCGCGAACCCGCCGGTCAGTACGCTCATACGCACCGGCAAGTCGCCGCTGATTGTGACGAACTGAACATCTTTGAGATCGATCCCTTTTGATTCGAGAATCGCTTCCGCGGCAACACGATCGGACAACCCCTCGCTGCTGCGCGGCAATTTTCTTGCCGCGGAGCTCCGTCACGCTTTAATTCCCGGCCGGGCAACGATGTAATAGGGCGGCTTTTCGTTGACCACGGCAAAAGCAATTTCGCCGGCAATCCCTGCATAATGGCGTTGAGCATGCTACCGAATGTGGTGGTGTAGTGAATTTCACCATTCATCAGGGCGGGCCCGGCCACGGGTGGTCGAATTTGCACCATTACCGGATCGAGTCCCTCCTCCTTGAAAAATCCCTTGGTGAGCGCCACATGCGCCGGTAGGATTGAAAAGTCGCGGCTGGAATACGAGATGATGACCTTTTCCTCCTGTGCTCCGAAAGCACCTGACGCCAATAAAAGCATGACAGTGCCTGACAAACAGCCAATGAGAATACGCCTTATCGCTAGATGGATAGTCATCATTATGGTTGCCATCTCCTATTTTCCGAAAACCCCTTCCCGATCCAGCCGCTCGACGAATGAAGAGTCCACCAAGGAGGCGAGGTTCACATTCTTTGCTTTGGGATTGGATTCGGCGATGACGTCCAAGAGAATCTTCATCGCGCTTGTGTCGGCGTAGGGCTTTCTCAGCAGCATGTCACGATAGGTCTCGTAACCCTCTTCGACCATCGCCCGGTTCTTGTCCAGCGGAAGACGCAAGTACTTGGCCAAAATTCGTATGTTTTCTTCCTTGTTGGCGCTGTTGCGGTAGAACAAGATTCCCTCGGATAAGGCCTCGACGAACTTCGAGATCATGCGAGGTTCCTCGCGCAGAGATTTTTCAGAGACCGCGACGATATTGCGCAGGTACGGGACATCGAGGGGCGTAAGATCGACGATCAGCTTGAAACCCTTCTTTGGCTGCCATTGTTGTATAGGGAGGATCCAGGATGGCAGCGGCAACTTTGTTGTTCACTAGAGCTTCGAAGCGCGCCGCTTTGCCGCCGATATTCAAAGGAACGACTTGCTCCTTTGTCAAACCCAGTTCTTTCAAACACAGGAGCAAACCGGTATAGGGAAGGCCCGAGAAGCTGGTGATCGCGACAGACTTCCCTTTCAGATCGGCGGCGGATTTGATCGACGGGTGAACCACGAGGGCGAGGTTCAAACCGCGGGTCGTCGCCATGACTATTTTAACCGGGAACCCGCCTAAAGCGCTGTGGATCACCTTATCCGGCGAGGTCTGATCGAACTGAATGTCGCCCGAAACGAGAGCATTGATGTCGTTGCTGCGGCTGAAGGTGACAATCTTCGACTCGAGATCCCGTTTCTTGAAGTAGCCTTTCTCTTCCGCGATGTAGGCGGGCATGTCATGGCGCCGCGAACCCCTTCGCCGACAATGATCGACTTGGTTTGCGACGCGGCTGCGGCCGGCATCAAACAGATGGCAAAGATTGCAATCACAACAAGGTCAATGAAGCGTTTCATAGAAACTCCTCCTGCTTTCCCGTCCGCAGTTTCATGTACAGTTGCAACTGATCGCAGCGGAGCGACTTGCTACCGCCGTCGTCTGCAGGTGAGTCCCTGTGCGACCCGGGATATAGGCCGACTTGGCGCCCTTTCCCCGGCAACGACGATCCATAAGTCCTCCGGTCGGTCGATGACACCTATCTCGGACTCATTGCGCTGAAACCAAATCGGTCTTCTCTTCGCCAGCAGTTCCAGGTTTTCATCCGAGATTTTGCGTGCGGCACGCGGGCGGCGGCAAACAGCTCGTTGCGAATGGCCGCTTTTGAGTAGCCTCCGGCTGATAAAATCGCCGCATGCTCCGGGCAAATAATCAGCATGGTCTCGGTGGAGGTCACGCCGCTGGTGAATCCGCCTATCATGGTAAGGGCGAATGTCTTTAGCAGTCCCTTCGCCGTCTGACTCGCCATATCGACGGCGCTATTCACGCCGGCTGCAGCCGAAGACGCTGACAACGTCCGTCTCCCGAGACAGTCCGCGCTCGACATGCAGGGGATCCCAAGGGTTCTCTTCCTCGTTCTCAGCGATGCAAAACGTATATTTGGCCGGTTGACCCAGAGTGGCTTTGTCGTAGACGCCGGGGCAGCGCCACCGATATTGCTCAGCACCAGCCGTAGCGCTCTGCCGATTGTGGAGTTCGCGCGCCAACCCTGCCCCAGGACGTTGCTCGAATAGTTGATTTGCAACGTGTTTCGACATGGCCCGTTGACAATTACCAATGGAGCAACGTTGCCGGTGGTTGTTTGCACACCGTCAAGATTGAAGCGCGGCTGCAATACGCCCTGGACGGCGGCCAGCACCAACGGAAAATAATCCGGCAAACAGCCGGCCATCACGGCATTGGCGGCGACTCTCTCGACGGTAGCAATCCCATTGAGAGGAGGGATGACGCCCAGAATGTCATCCTTGTTCAGCCCGCTGCCGGCAATCATTGCATCGATCGCAGCTTGCGTGGGTGGCAGCATCGGCAGCCCGTCCGACCAGCCCCTGTTTATGAAGTATTGAAACATCAGGCTTGGATCAGAGCGGCACCTCCACCACGTTGCTGTGCATTCGGTAGGCCTGTCTGCTTTGTTCAAGGGAGATTCGGACCGCACATCACCCGCCGTCAATACCTTAACGATGGAGTCAATATTTGACTCCGCCAGTGAGCGCAGAATATCGAGAGGAACCGGAGACCGACCGGATGGGGCAGTTCGATCAGTCGCAAGTCGCCCAGGCCACGGGTTAGAGATTCAGTCTTCGCCAGCACAAGAAATTCGTCGGTGACCAGGGTGGCGGTTGGAACACCCGCGTTTTCCAGCTGAACGGAGTCGTGGATACTCCACGACGTGCAAGAGCCTCAATCGGCAAACGCGTTGATGACGACGTCGCATTCGTCGGCGAGCTCCTCGAGAAAATCCGCTCCCGTGCGGGTCATTTTTCTTTCTGGGGATGAGCTCAACACCGTCGTATCGTTGCTTCAGAAGCTCGCCCACATGAGCGAGAAATTTGTCGGCATTGGGTTTGTTATTGTCCAGGAGACCAATGCGCTTGTGACGTAGGCTGCGGTATTTTCTAGGAGCGAGCTTAGTCCGCTTAGAAACTCGGGGCGCCGTTGGATTGACAATCTTTATCAGCTCTCTTTCCATGCTTGTGCCCTCAAAAACCGCCGGTTTCGCCCGGCCGCTTTCTCCGCCAAAGATTACTTGCGTCGTTCGTATACTGAACCCGCGACGGCCGTCAAGGGGAGGACTTCTTCGGATGATGACGACGGAACAGCTTGCCATCCGAACTACAACTTGGGCTATGCGGGTTATCGGGACTGAGCGGAACGTGGAGTATGGCATGCTGAACGATATTGGAATGTTGGAATACTGGATTTAGATAGATTATTCCATTTTTCCATCATTCCACTATTCCAAGTCTTTACCACTATGCAGTCTTTTTCAGCAATGTTTCTTCTTTGAGTCTACTTGGTCCTTAGCTTGTTCCCGGCCTGGTGTTCGGCGCGCCTGCTCCGGTTCGAGTCAAGATCGGCACCGCATCGTTCAGCAGCAGCACGCTCAGCCTCTGGATCGCGCAGGAACAGGGAATCTTCGCTAAGCACGGCGTCGAAGCGCAAACCATTTTGATTCGCGGCGGGCCGACTCTGGTAGCGAGTTTGGTAGCTGGAGAACATCGATGTCGCCTTTACTTCAGGCGTATCCGTACTCGGCGCCGTGCAGCGCAGGGTATCGACATAAAAATGCTCACCTCCATATCGAGCCGGGTGAGCTGGAAATTGATGGCGACGCCGCAAATAAGAAACGCGCCGGATTTGCGCGGCAAGCGTTTCGGTGTTCAGAGCATCGTCGGCAGTACCTGGATGTATTCGATGCTCGCCCTGGAGCAACTCGGATTGGAACCGAGGCGGGATAACATAAGCCTTCTCCCGATCGGCGACCCCGTCACCATGGCTCATGCATTGGAGACGGGTAGAGATCGACGCGGTAGTTCTAGACCCGGTCTTAAGCCGCGGGCTCATGAGTAAAGGCTTTTCACTTCTGCTGGATCTATTTCAGGCTAAGCGTCTTTTCCCAGGCTTGGGCTTGGGAGTGAACCCGGGCCTATCTGGAGCAAACGACTCCGACCGTAGAGAGAGTCGTGACTGCTTTGACCGAAAGTCTTGCGTTCATTCAAGCGCCGGCGAACAAGCCCATCGTGCTGAAGAGCATGATGAAGAACCTGAGAATGACCGACCCGGCCGCGGCGGAAAATGGTTACCAGGACCAACTGCTCACGCTGACTCACCGCAAGCCTTATCCATCAACTAGAAGGCCTGCGCAACGCGCAGAGGCTGATGGCGCTGCAAAATCCGAAGATTGCGGCTCGTCAAAATAGAAGAGCTGATCGATTCGCGGTTTGTTCGCAAACTCGACGAAAAAGGTTTCATCGATGAGCTCTACAGGGCTGACCCAAGTCGATGATAATGCCTTCGACGTAGTGGAATCGAGCTGGGGGCGTGATGGTTTTGATGAGAAAAGAAGCGCTCTTCGCCTCTTACAGTCCGCCCTCATCGGAAAAATTCCGGGGACAAAAGCGTCGACGCCTGGAGCAGTGGATTCAATGTAGGTGGGTGAGTAACACGAAGACACAAACAGTCCCTTTGTTTGTGCGTCCGTTTTGATGTAGTATCGGTAAGTCGCAGAATAGTTGCGCAAATTCTGTTAGGCGGATTCGACGGCAAGCAACAGTGTCAGCTTAACCATGATAAGCTGTGACGCTGTCATCGGAGGTCGATCGCAAAATGGAAAACCGCCAGGTCGTGGTTTAACCGGTGCCCTCGTGCTTTCATTGGGGTGTTCACCCCGATCGTCAGTGTCCCGACAGTCCGTGTTACATCAATGTACTTTCAAAACGAAAGGAGGAGCAATACGTAACTGG
>ERZ1370068.1912-contig-11867_pt1 | contig 51979 bp, 58 predicted proteins | sample MGYA00561227_ERZ1370068 | MGnify/ENA primary metagenome ERZ1370068 (study PRJEB38410, sample SAMEA6850437) | metagenome | study: Metagenomic assessment of the ecological functions of the soil: analysis of the soil microbiota associated with the... | reverse complement strand
CAGTTACGCTTGCTAGAACGCAAAGCTGGCGACAAGCCTGCCCCACCTGATTGGTCTGTTCTACAGCGCCTTCACCGCCTTCTCGGCTTCGAGGTGACCGAAGGCGAATACAAGGTCATGGGGATGGCCGCCTCTCGACAGCCCAGGTACTACGATGAAGTGCAGGCTTTTACAGCTGCGCCGACGACGGCGGCCTCTGAGTGATCGAGCAAGCCCCTTTGCTTCGAGTTCCCCTCGCACCGGAGATCGGCGCTGCCTCTATACCGAGGAATTCCTGCGTCGCTTCGGCGCGAGCCCCGCGCAGCCGGAAGCCGACTCTGCCGTCCAACCCTCCTGACCTGCCGTGGAAGACCTCGCGATGCACAGCCGATGCCGCACTGAGCCCGTCAGCAGTCAGGCACTGCGCCGACCTGGCGGCGAGCGTCCAGCCTCTGCACGCGAGGAGCTCGTCCTGCACTTCTCGTGGCTAAGCCCCGCGGACGCGGGAACGCGCAATGTCTGCCCCGCCGGCGGCGTCGCCCTGAACCCCGCTGCCGCCGCCGGCCGCCTCGATCCGGCGAAGGCGGCTAAGCAATCTCTTCGTCCATCCCGCGGCCGGAGACGCCGGCAACGCCATCGGCGCCGCAGCAAGTTACCATTCACCAGCGCCGCCAAGGCAGCCGCGCATGGCTGCGGGCCTTCGCCCTCGCCGTAGACCGGTCCTGCCGCTCTGACGCGGCGGGAAGTCGATGCCGCCGTTGCCGCTGCGGAGCGAGGCTCTGACGCCGCCCAGCTACGGCGCTCACAGCGACGAGGCACCTGCCGACCATGCCGCACGGCCTTCTCGCCGGATGGTGGCGCAAGTCACCAATGGCTGGGTGCAAGGGCAGCGCCGGATGACGGGGCCGCGGGCGCTCGGTGCCCGCAGCATCCTGGCTGACCCCGACGAATCCTGGCCATGAAGCGGCATCGCCACCCAACGCGTGAAGTTCCTGGCGAGCTCTTCCGCCCGTTTAAAAGCCGCCGGCTGTCACGGCTGAGGCAGCCAGCCAGTATCTCGACTTCGGAGCCGGAACCTCGCCGCCGTGCGCGCCAGAGTATTACATGCTGGCGGTGCATCCGGTCCGCGCAGAGAAGAAGACCGTTATCCCGGCGATCACGCATGCCGGGATTTCCGGGCTCGGCACGCGTCCAGATCGTCACCGTCGGCCTCGAATCCAAATCTTCCACGCGTTCTGCTGGGAGCTTGAACGACGCAAGGGCGTGCCGATCCTCATGAACACGTCCTCAATCAGCTTGCGTGGCGGAGCCGACGGTGGACTCGCCGGGCGACGCAACCAGAACCTTCAGCATCAGCGCGGCATCGACTACCTCGTGCCTGGCCGGACCTGTCGCATCCGGCCGCGTCGTAACTCTGACAGTGGCCGGAAGGCAATCCCATGGCTGACACCGCCTGCTCGGCGACTTGCAAAGGGAAGTGATCGCCTGTCGCTGAGTGCAGGGCGAGCGGTTTCGATAATGCCGGTCGCTATCTGGCCGAGACAACAGAACCGCGGTCGTTGAAATCGCCGGTGAATGCTGGCGCGTTTGCCGAAGAACCGCGATCTGCCGTCACCCTTTGTCTATCGCATGACATGCAGTAGCGCCAGCCACTGCCGCTGCAAAACCTCCGAAACCTCGCAATCCGAAACTCCTGATCCTCCGAACCTCGATGACGCCGACCGACATACCGTGCGCGACCTTCCCCGCTCCTACTTCCGGCGCGGCCCGGCAATCGGGTAGGCATGTTAGTCAGATGGGCCGGGCGATCGCCCGTCGAATCGGCGAGAGGCGCATCGATGAGGCACGCGTGACAGTGTCTGGCTCACGGCAGCCTTCATTCGACGACTTCCTTCCTGATGGCCGAGCCCGCTGTTCGGCGCTGGATCGCGCCGTCGCGCGCGGCCCCGATGTCCGGCTGCTCGGCTGGCGCCCCAATGCCGAGACCGCGCCCAGCCCGCGCATGTTTCTCGGCGGGCTCGGCCGGAGCAGCGCGAACTGGCTCGCACACGCGCGCGGCCGCGCGTCAAGAAATCCGCTGGGGATCGCGCGCCGCCGCTGTGTTCCGCCAGCACCAGAAGAGCTGTGGGGTGATCGATGCCGGCCGGCCGTTCGGACAGACGGCCTCGTGGGCGGGCTGAACCTCACAGCGTCGGCGATGCGGCGGCCGACGACGTCTACGTCGGAGCTGACTCGGCCCGTCGGCGACGGACGTGCGCCGATAACCGCCGTGCGCAACGCTGGAATCGTGAGGCCAGCGGAGCGCGCATGACCCCCGCCGATCTGGCAACTGGGCCTGCGACGGCACCGACGCTTCGTTGCTTTCGAACGGCCGCCCAGCGATCGGCCGGCAACCCAGGCGGATGAGCGCCGTCAGATCCAGCGCATGCTCGATCCCCAGCCGCTATCCCGCGCCGTCGCGTCGAGCGGTCGATCCTGGAGCAGTACCAGCTGCGCGAATCGATGCCGCGCGCCGCACGATCTACCTCGAGACCAGGCCGTCCCGATGCCGGCAGGTCGCCCGCCGTCTGCTGGCTGCCGTCCGAAGACGCGGCGTCGCTGTCGTCGTCACTCGTGCCGCCGATCGCCGAGCACTAAGTGGCTACGCGGCGCTCGCCATCGACCCGCGCGGAGGTAGCGCGGTTCTGGCGGCATCGGCGGCGCTTCGGCCGTCACGGGAATTTCGCGCCTGCCGGCGGCTGACTGAGCATCACGCCGGCGCACGCCCGTGCGGCTTCACGTCCACGCCAAGCTGATGCTGGTCGACGATGTCTGGGCCACGGTCGGCTCGTGCAACCTGCATCCCCTTTTCGCGTTGGCCGGTCACACCGGAGATGAACGCCTCGATCTGGGACGCCGAGGTCGCACGCGGCCTTGCGCTGCCACCTCGCTCGCCCAGCATCTCGGCGTCGACACGGCACCGCTCGACGACCGCGCGCGGCGCTTGCGACGGCTCCGTGACATCGCCCGCCGCCAACCAGCGTCAGGATGGAAGGCCGTCGAGCCCGGGCTGGCAGGGCTCGGCTTTCGCCTTGTCGCCGGAGACTCACGCCAGAAAATCGGGCGTGACGCAGCCCGATCCTGACGTAACGCGGAACCTTACGTAAAGTCGTTCCGCGTCGCGGCGCTCGCAAGCCGCCATCCGGTTGCTCGCGCTTGTCCGAGCCGGGCTCGCCGCTAAACTCCGGCGCAATCGAAAACACCGGCCCGGGAGGGTCGCATGGACCTCGCTTTCACGCCCGAAGAACAGCAAGTTCGCCGACGACGTGCGCGCCTTCGTGCGCAGCCAACCTGCCGGCCGACATCCGCGACAAGGTGAAGAACGGCAAGCACCTCGGCCGCGACGACTACATGCGCTGGCAGCAGGCGCTCGGGAAGCAGGGCTGGCTGGTCTACACCTGGCCCAAGAAGCATGGCGGCCCGGGCTTCACGCCGGCCGAGCGCTACATCTTCGAGAACATCTGCGCCGAGGAGAACGCGCCGCGGCATCATCCCGTTCGGCACCAAGATGGTCGGGCCGGTGATCTACACCTTCGGCAACGACGAGCAGAAGGCGCAAGTACCTGCCGAGCCGATCCGCCAGAGCACGATGTGGTGGTGCCAGGGCTATTCCGAGCCGGGCTCGGGCTCCGACCTCGCGTCGCTGCGCACCAAGGCGGAGCAGCGACGGCGACCACTACATCGTCAACGGCTCGAAGACCTGGACCACGCTGGGCCACTGGGCCGACTGGATCTTCTGCCTGGTGCGCACCGATCCCAAGGCGCAAGCAGCAGGAGGGCATCTCGCTTCCTGCTGATCGACATGAAGACGCCGGGCATCACCGTGCAGCCCGATCATCATGGCCGACGGCGGGCACGAGGTGAACGAGGTCTTCTTCGACAACGTGAAGGTCCCGGTCGAGAACCTGATCGGCAAGGAAGAACGAGGGCTGGACCTACGCCAAGTTCCTGCTCGGCCAACGAGCGGCTGGGCATCGCCGCCGTGCCGCAGTCCAAGCGCGGCGTCGAGGCGCTGAAGGACATCGCCCGCGCCGAGCAGGACGACGGCAAGCCGCTGATCGAGAACCAGAGCTTCGCCGAGAAGATCGCCGATCTCGAGATCCAGGTGACGGCGCTGGAATACACCGAGCTGCGCGTGCTGTCGTCGATGGCGCATGGCGGCCAGCCCGGGCCGGAAGTGTCGGGCCTGAAGATCCGCGGCTCGGAGATCCAGCAGCGCATCGCCGAGCTCGCCATGGAGGCGGTCGGCGAATACGCGGCGCCCTATCTGCCCGGCCTGCTGTGGCAGGGCTCGAACGAGGAGCCGGTCGGCCCGTCCTACGCGCCACCTCGCCGCGCCGCGCTATTTCAACACGCGCAAGACCACGATCTACGGCGGCAGCAACGAGATCCAGAAGGGCATCATCAGCAAGATGGTGCTGGGGCTGTGACTCGACAGCAGTCACCCGATCATGACGGACCGGGGCAGCCGAAGCTAGATGGACCTCTGTCGCCTCAAACCCGAACACAAGGCCTTCGCCGACGAGATCCGCGCCTTCGCTGCGCGAAGAACCTCTCGCCCGCGACCAGGGCCAAGACCTTCTCCGGCAAGCACTACGACCGCGACGACCACATGGCCTGGCAGCAGGCGCTCGGCCGCCAGGGCTGGCTCGCCTACACCTGGCCGAAGAAATACGGCGGCCCGGGCTGGGACGTGACGCAGCGCTTCCTGTTCGAGAACGTGCTGGCCGAGGAGGGCGCGCCGCGCATCATCCCGTTCGGCGTGAAGATGGTCGGGCCGGTGATCTACACCTTCGGCAGCGACGAGCAGAAGGAGCGCTTCCTGCCCGGCATCCGCAGCTCGAGCGTGTCGTGGTGCCAGGGCTACTCCGAGCCGGGCGCCGGCTCCGACCTCGCCAGCCTGCAGCACGCGCGCGGTGCGTGCGCGACGGGCGACCACTACATCGTCAACGGCCAGAAGACCTGGACCACGCTCGCCCATTAGGCCGACTGGATCTTCTGCCTGGTGCGCACCGACCCGACGCCAAGCCGCAGGAGGGCATCTCGCTTCCTGCTGATCGACATGAAGACGCCGGGCGTCACCGGTGCGGCCCGATCATCATGCTCGACGGCGCGCATCGACGGTGAACGACGTGTTCTTCGACAACGTGAAGGTGCCGGTCGAGAACCGCATCGGCAAGGAGAAGCGAGGGCTGGACCTGCGCCAAGTTCCTGCTCGGCCAACGAGCGGCTGGGCATCGCCGAGGTGCCGGCGTCTCAAGCGCGGCGTGCGGACGCTGCGCGACATCGCGCGCAGCGAGCCGGCGAATGGCGCCACGCTGGCCGACGATCCGGCCTTCACCGCGCAGATCGCCGACCTCGACCTGCAGGTCCAGGCGCTGGAGATGAGCGAGCTGCGCGCGCTCTCGGCCATGGCGCCAGGGCGGCGCGCCGGGGCCGGAAGTCTCGACGCTCAAGATCCGCGGCTCGGAGATCCAGCAGCGCATCGCCGAGCTCGCCATGGAGGCGGTCGGCGAGTACGCCGCAGCCCTACCAGCCCGGCATGCTGTTCGACGACACCAACGAGACGCCGGTCGGGCCCGACCATGCGCCGCCCGCCGCGCCGCGCTATTTCAACATGCGCAAGACCAGCATCTACGGCGGCAGCAACGAGATTCAGAAGAACATCGTGTCCAAGATGGTGCTCGGGCTGTAAGAGCGATGACACGAGATCCGGAGGAGATAAATGGATCTGTCCCTTTCCGACGAACAGAAGCAGCTGCAGGACGGCGCCGAGCGCTTCGTTCGCGACAAGTACACGTTCGAGAACCGCCGCAAGATCGCCGCGACCGAACGCGGCTGGCTGCCGGAGAACTGGGCGCAGTTCGCCGAGCTGGGCTGGCTCGGCATGGCCTTCTCGGAAGAGGACGGCGGCTACGGCGGCGGCCCGATCGAGACCATGATCGTCATGGAGCAGTTCGGCAAAGGCCTGGTGCTCGAGCCGTTCCTGCCGACCGTCGTGCTGGGCGGCGGCATGATCGCGCGCGGCCGGCAGCAAGGCGCAGAAGGAGGCGCTGCTGCCGCCGATGATCGAGGGCAAGAAGCAGTTCGCCTTCGCCTGGCTGGAGCGCCAGTCGCGCTACAATCTCGCCGACGTCTCGCTCAAGGCGACCAAGGAAGGCGACGGCTGGTCGCTCTCCGGCCACAAGGGCGTGGTCTACAACGCGCCGTCCGCCGACCACGATCATCGTGCTCGCCCGCACCGCCGGCGCGGCGCGCGAGGACAAGGGGCTGACGCTGTTCCTGGTCGACGCCAAGGCCAAGGGCATCACGCGGCGCGACTATCCGACCCAGGACGCGCTGCGCGCCTCGGAGCTCACCTTCGACAAGGTCTCGGTCGGCGCCGATGCGGTGCTGGGCAAGGTCGACGGCGCGCTTCCCGGTGGTCGAGGACGCGGTCGACCGACGCCATCGTGGCGCTCTGCGCCGAGGCCACGGGCTGCATGGACGCGATCAACGCCGCGACGCTGGAATACATCAAGACGCGCAAGCAGTTCGGCGTGCCGATCGGCAAGTTCCAGGTGCTGCAGCACCGCATGGTCGACTGCTTCACCAACGCCCAGGAAGCCGCGCTCGATGACCCTGATGGCGTCGCTCAAGATCGACGACAAGGATCCCGTCGTGCGCCGCAAGGCCGCCTCCGGCGCCAAGGTGCAGATCGGCAAGTCGGGCAAGTTCTGCGGCCAGAGCGCCGTGCAGATGCATGGCGGCATGGGCGTCACCGACGAGCTCTCGGTCAGCCACTACTTCAAGCGGCTGACCATGATCGACCTGATGTTCGGCAACCAGCAGCACCACCTGACGCGCTACAGCAACCTCTCGCCATGGCGGCGTGACCGGCGTCGCTCGCTGGAGGAAACATCATGGCCTACGAAACGGTAGAGGTTCGCAAGCTCACCGGCGGCTGCGGCGCCGAGGTGCTGGGCGTCGATCTCAAGGCGATGAGCAACCGCCAGTGGGACGAGGTGCAGCGCGCCTTCGCCGAGCATGGCGTCGTCTTCTTCCGCGACCAGGCAGCTCACGCCCGAGCAGCACATCGACTTCGCGCGGCGCTGGGCGCCGATCGACGTCAACCGCTTCTTCACGGCCGTGCCAGGGCTATCCCGAGATCGCCGAGGTGCGCAAGGAGCCCGAGCAGAAGACCAACATCGGCGGCGGCTGGCACACCGACCACAGCTACGACCCGGATGCCGGCGATGGGCTCGATCCTGCTGGCGCGCGAGCTGCCGGAGGAGGGCGGCGACACGCTGTTCGCCAACATGTACCGCGCCTTCGAGACGCTCTCGCCCGGGCCTGCAGCGCACGCTCGAGGGCATGCGCGCGCGTGCACGGCTCGGCGCACATCTTCGGCGCGAAGGGCGTCAATGCGCCAATCCCGAACGGCGGCAGCCGCTACGGCAACCAGCACCTGGTCGGCGCCGACGTCGTCCATCCGGTGGTGATCCGCCATCCGCTGAGCGGCCGCAAGGCGCTCTACGTCAACGCGGCCTTCACCCTGCGCTTCGACGGACTGGTCGGCCGAGGACAGCCGGCCGCTGCTCGGAGCATCTCTATCGCCACGCCGTCGCGGCCGGAATTCACCTGCCGCTTCCGCTGGCGCGAGGGCTCGATCGCCTTCTGGGACAATCGCGCGACCTGGCACTACGCCGCCAACGACTACCACGGCGAGCGCCGGCTGATGCATCGCATCACCGTCGCCAGCTGCGCCCTGCAGCCGGCGACGGCGCTGACGACGGACGTCTCAGTTCCTGGGGTCAGCGACATTTCGGCGATGCCGTGACGCCAGGTTGTAGCCGGCGTTCGTCGAGTCCTGCAGCTGGGTCGCCTGCAGCACGACCTGGTTGTTGCTGCCGCCATAGAGCCAGTTGCCGCCGGCGCTCGAGCCGGCCGCGATCGAGCGCCTGCTCGCCGCCGTAGTTGCCGGCGATGAACCTGGGATCCGTGCTCGTCTTGTTACCGACCAGGCCCGCGATCTGGTAGACGTGCCAGATCATGTGGCTGGCCTTGGTATAGCCGACGTCGAGACCGAACTTGCGGATCTTGCCGTCATAGAGCTGCGAGACGCCGTCCTTGGTCAGATAGACGCAGCTCAAGTCCTTGGTCGAACCGAAGAGATAGCCGGTGCCGCCGCTCACGGTGCAGGTCAGCGCGCCGATATAGATCGGCGAGTTGGCGTTGGTCGTGTTGATCTGCTGGGCGGTCGGCTGCTGGCAGGCGCCGGCTCGCCAGGGCGAGCGATTGCCGCCGCGGCGGCCGAAAGACATTTGTTCATTGCTGTATCCCCCTCGGTCCGGCGAGTATGGCACAGCCGGCTAGCGAATCGCCGCCCACAAAAGTGCAAGTCCCGACACGATCATCACGCCGTCGAGCAGGCGCTGGAAGGTGGCGACGCTCAGCCGCTCGACGATCAGGCGCGCGGTGTAGGTGCCGGCCATCACCGACGAGCCGGTGATCAGGCCCTTCAGCACGATGTCGATCGGCAGCGCGCCGAACTGGCGGAAGGTGAGCGCCTTGCTGATGTAGAGCGCCAGCGAGCCCGCCGCCTCGGTGGCGATGAAGGCGCCCTTGACCAGGCCGTAGGCGGCGAAAGCGGGCACGCTGAGCGGGCCGGTCGACACGACGATGCCGGTCAGGAAGCCGATGACGGCGCCGGCCGGCAGCGAGTGCCAGAGGCCGAACCTGAGGTTGCGCGAGGCAAGCCAGCGGCGGCCGGGGATCATGACGAGGAAGAACAGGCCGAGCGCGATGTCGATCAGCTGCTCGCGGCAGGATCAGCATGGTGCGCGCGCCGAGCGCCGCCGCCGGAATGCCGCCCAGCGCATAGGCGCCGCAGGCGCGCCAGTCGATCTCGCTTCCACCACGAGGTGATCTTGGCGAAGTTCGACATCAGGGCGACGATCGCCATGATCGGCACCGCCTCGCGCGGACCGAATGCGAGCGACCAGCACCGGCAGCAGGATGATGGTGGCGCCGGTGCCGACGATGCCGCTCACCGTGCCGGCGACGTAGCCGACGACGAGGACGAGGGCGTAGGTCAGCACGGCGTCAGTAGCCGATGTTCGGCCGCAGCCACTTCTCCGCCTGCTCGATCGAGCAGCCGCGGCGCTTGGCGTAGTCCTCGAGCTGGTCGCGGCCGATGCGCGCCACGCCGAAATACTGCGCGTCGGGATGGGCGAAGTAGTAGCCCGACACCGCCGACGTCGGCATCATGGCGAAGCTCTCGGTCAGGCTGATGCCGGCGTTCTGGCCGGCATTGAGCAAGCGGAACAGCTCGGGCTTCTGGCTGTGGTCGGGGCAGGCGGGATAGCCCGGCGCCGGCCGGATGCCGCGATACTTCTCGCGCGTCAGCTCCTCGTTGGTGAGCGCCTCGTCGGGCGCGTAGCCCCACAGCGTCTTGCGCACGCGCTCGTGCAGGCGCTCGGCGAAGGCCTCGGCCAGGCGGTCGGCCAGCGCCTTCAGCAGGATGTCGGAATAGTCGTCGTGGTCGGCCTTGAAGCGCGCGAGGTGCTGCTCGATGCCGTGGCCGGCCGTCACGGCGAAGCCGCCGATCCAGTCGGCCTCGGGCGAGATGAAGTCGGCCAGGCACATATTGGCCCGCGGCGCGCGCTTCTCGATCTGCTGGCGCAGGAAGATAGAGCCGCGAGATCTCCTTGGTGCGGCTGTCGTCGGCGAACAGCACGACGTCGTCGCCGTCGCGGCGGCACGGCCAGAAGGCGACGACGCCTTTGGCGGTCAGCCACTTCTCGCGCACGATATGCTCCAGCATCTTGCGCGCGTCGGCGTAGAGCTTGCGTGGCGCTCTCGCCCACCACCTTGTCCTCGAGGATCGCCGGATAGTTGCCGGCCAGCTCCCAGGCGCGGAAGAACGGCGTCCAGTCGATGCGCTCGATCAGCTCGTGCAGCGGATACTCGGCGAAGACGCGCGTGCCCGTGACGGCGGGCTTGGGCGGCGTGTAGGCCGACCAGTCGATCTTGAAGGCGTTGGCGCGCGCCGGCTTCGAGCGGGACGACCTTCTCCTTGGTGCCGCCGGCGCGTTCGACCCGGATCGCCTCGTACTCGGTGGCGACCTTGGCGGCGAAGTCGGCGGCCTGCGCGCCCGATTCCGAGACCAGCGCCGTGCACACGCCGACCGCGCGCGAGGCGTCGAGCACGTGCACGGTGGTGCCGTTGTAGCGCGGCGCGATGCGCAGCGCGGTGTGGACCTTCGAGGTCGTGGCGCCGCCGATCAGCAGCGGCAGGTTGAAGCCCTGGCGCGTCATCTCCTCGGCCACCGTCACCATCTCGTCGAGCGAGGGCGTGATCAGGCCGCGACAGCCCGATCATGTCGGCCTTGTTGTCGTTGGCCGATTTCAGGATCGTCCTGGCACGGCACCATGACGCCGAGGTCGATGACCTCGAAGTTGTTGCACTGCAGCACCACGCCCACGATGTTCTTGCCGATGTCGTGGACGTCGCCCTTGACCGTCGCCATGACGATCTTGCCCTTGCGGCCGCGACGTCGCCGGTCTTCTCGGCCTCGATGTAGGGCAGCAGGTGGGCGACCGCCTTCTTCATGACGCGGGCGCTCTTGACCACCTGCGGCAGGAACATCTTGCCGGCGCCGAACAGGTCGCCGACCACGTTCATGCCGGCCATCAGCGGGCCCTCGATGACCTCGATCGGCCGCGCGATCTGCTGGCGCGCCTCCTCGGTGTCGGCGACGACGAACTGGTCCATGCCCTTGACCAGCGCATGCTCCAGCCGCTTCTCGACCGGCCAGCTGCGCCATTCGGCGTCCTGCGTCTCGGCGACCTCGCCGGTGCCCTTGTACCTGGGCGCAAGCTCGAGCAGGCGCTCGGTGGCCTCCGGCGTTGCGGTTGAGGATCACGTCCTCGCAGGCGTCGCGCAGCTCCGGCGGGATCTGGTCGTAGACCTCGAGCTGGCCGGCATTGACGATGCCCATGTCCATGCCGGCCTGGATGGCGTGGTAGAGGAACACCGAGTGCATGGCCTTGCGCACCGGCTCGTTGCCGCGGAAGGCGAAGCGACAGGTTCGAGACGCCGCCCGAGATCTTGACGCCCGGGCAGCGCTGCTTGATCTCGCGCGTCGCCTCGATGAAATCGACGCCGTAGTTGTTGTGCTCCTCGATGCCGGTGGCGACGGCGAAGATGTTGGGGTCGAAGATGATGTCCTCGGCCGGGAAGCCGACCTGGTTCACCAGGATGTCGTAGGCGCGGGCGCAGATCTCGACCTTGCGCTCGCCTGGTGTCGGCCTGGCCCTTCTCGTCGAACGCCATGACCACGACCGCGGCGCCGTAGCGGCGCACCTTGCGGGCGTGCGCGATGAACGGCTCGACGCCCTCCTTCATGGAGATCGAGTTCACGATCGGCTTGCCGGCGACGCATTTCAGGCCGGCCTCGATCACGCTCCACTTGGAGCTGTCGATCATGATCGGCACGCGGGCGATGTCGGGCTCCGCGGCGATCAGCTTCAGGAACGTGTCCATCGCCTGCTCGGAATCGAGCAGGCCCTCGTCCATGTTGACGTCGATGATCTGCGCGCCGCTCTCGACCTGCTGGCGCGCGACCTCGACGCGCGGCCGTGTAGTCGCCCTCGAGGATCAGCTTCTTGAACTGCGCCGAGCCGGTGACGTTGGTGCGCTCGCCGATGTTGATGAACGTCGCGCGCGGCGCGTCGTTCGGCTCGTCGTCTCCTGAGACATCAGAAGAAACTCGCCGCTTCCATGCCGCGAGAGTCGCAGCGCCGGCGGCAGGACGTGCCACTGCCGCGGGCTTGCACGCCCTTCACCGCCTCGGCGATCGCCTTGATGTGGGCCGGCGTCGTGCCGCAGCAGCCGCCGACCACGTTCAGCCAGCCATTCTCGGCCCAGCCCTTGACCAGCTTGGCCGTCATCTCCGGCGGCTCGTCATAGGCGCCGAGCTCGTTGGGCAGGCCGGCATTGGGATAGACGCAGACCAGGCCGTCGACCTGCGGGTTGAGCGCGTTGCACGTAGGGATGCAGCTCGGTGGCGCCGAAGCTGCAGTTCAGTCCCATGGTGAGCGGCTTGGCGTGCCGCACCGAGTGCCAGAAGGCCTCGACGGTCTGGCCCGAGAGGTTGCGGCCGGCGAGGTCGGTCAGCGTCATCGAGACCATCACCGGCAGCTCCTCGCCGCGCGCCTCGGCCGCCTCGTCGGCGGCGACCAGGGCTGCCTTGGCGTTCAGCGTGTCGAACACCGTCTCGATCAGGATGAAGTCGACGCCGCCGTCGAGCAGGCCGTCGATCTGCTCGCGATAGATGCCCTTCATCTCGTCGAAGCGTGACGGCGCGGAAGCCCGGATCGTTGACGTCGGGCGACACCGACAGCGTCTTGTTGGTCGGCCCGAGCGCGCCCACGACGAAGCGCGGCTTGGCGGGATCGCGCGCCGTGGCGGCATCGGCGCAGGCGCGCGTCAGCTTGGCCGCGGCGATGTTGATCTCGCGCGCCATGCCGGTGATGCCGTAGTCGGCAAGGCTGATGGCGTTGGAGTTGAAGGTGTTGGTGGCGACGATGTCGGCGCCGGCGTCGAGATAGGCGTTGCAGATCTCGCCCACCACGTCGGGCCGCGTCAGGTTCAAGAGGTCGTTGTTGCCCTTCTGGTCGTGGTTGAAGCTGCGGCCGCCGCGGAAGCCCTCCTCGTCGAGGCGATAGCTCTGGATCATCGAGCCGTAGGGCCCGTCCTTCACCAGGATGCGCTCGGCGCCGATGCTCGCGCAGCTGGTCGGCCTTCTCAGCGCGCGTCATGGCGCTCCGTGCGGCGGACGAACGCCCAGCAGATGGCAGGTCGCGAAGGTGAGGTCGGCGCGGTTCAGCGTATAGAAGTGGAACTGGTCGACGCCTTCGTCGTGCAGGCGGCGGCAGAGATCGCCGGCCACGGTGGCGGCGATCATGCGGCGCGTCTCGAGGTCGTCGTCGAGCCCCTCGAACAGGTCGGCAAGCCACGGCCGGCACCTTGGAGCCGCACAGGCCGGCAATCCTGCGTCACCGCCCTGGAAGTTCGACACCGGCATGATGCCCGGCACGATCGGCACGTGGACGCCGGCCGGCGCGCGCGCGATCGCGGAAGCGCAGGAAGTCGTCGGCCTCGAAGAAGAACTGGGTGATGCAGCGGTCGGCGCCGGCATCGACCTTGCGCTTGAGGTTCTCGAGGTCGGCCTTGTGCGTCGGGCCGAATCGGGATGCTTCTCGGGATAGCCCGGCGACGCTGATCTGAAAGTCGCCGATCTTCTCAGGCCGGCGACCAGCTCGGCGGCATTGGCGTAGCCGCCGGGATGGGGGCTGTACTTGCCGCCCATGCCGCCGGCGGATCGCCGCGCAGCGCCACGATGTGGCGGATGCCGGCGTCCCAGTAGGCGCGCGCGATGTCGTCGATCTCGCCCTGCGGTGGCGGCGACGCAGGTGAGGTGCGCGGCCGGATCGATGCCGGTCTCCTGCTTGAGGCGCACCACGGTGTCGTGCGTGCGCTGGCGCGTCGAGCCGCCGGCGCCGTAGGTCACCGAGAAGAACGTCGGACGCAGCGGCGCGAGCCGGTCACCGTCTCCCACAGCGTGCGCTCCATCGCCTCGGTCTTGGGCGGCGAGAACTCGAACGAGACGCACAGCCGCTGCGGCGCGCGCGCGGGAAACTCGCTGGCCGGCGTGCTGCGACGCTCAGCGGGCCGGTGTCGGGACTCATCGTGACGCTCCGTGCGCAAGGTCGGTGGTACGGCTGGCGACGCTGCGGCGATCTCGCGCTCGCCGCGCCAGATGCCGGTCATCGATCCGCCGGCCGGGAAGTGGATCGGCTCCAGCGGATTGAGGCCGGCGCTGCGCAGCCAGCCCTGGACCTGATTGTCGGCGAAGCCGAGATGGACATGGGCGTGCTCGCGCTTCAGCTCGACCAGGTCGTGCGGCGAGAAATCGACCACCAGCACGACGCCGCCCGGGCCGCACGACGCGCGCCGCCTCGCTGAGCGCCGCCGCCGGATCGTCGGCGTAGTGCAGCACGTGGTGGATGGTGACGACGTCGAAGCTGTCGGCCTCGAAGGGCAGGGCATACATGTCGCCCTGGCCGGATGTCGGCATTGTCGATGCCGGCGCGGGCGAGGTTGGCGCGCGCCAGCGCCAGCATCTCGCGCGACTGGTCGACGCCGATCGCCTGCTCGACCTTGGGCGCCAGCACTTCGAGCAGCCGGCCGGTGCCGGTGCCGATGTCGAGCAGCCGGCGGGCGCCGACCGGCAGATGATGGGCGCAGCGCGCGCTCGATCTCGCGGTCGGCGACGTGCAGCGCGCGCAGTTCGTCCCAGCGCTGGGCGTTGTCGCGGAAGAAGCGCACCGCGGCGGTCTGGCGGCGCTGCTGCAGGGCGTCGAGCCGCGCGCGGTCGGCGGCGATGCGGGCATGCTTGGGATCGAGCCGGCGCACGAACTCGCGCACCAGGGCGGCATCGTCGCCGCGAGGTGACGCAGGCGGAAGCGCGTGAACTGGGCCTCGCGGAAGCGCTCCAGCAGGCCCGCCTCGACCAGAAGCTTCAGATGGCGCGACACGCGCGGCTGGCTCTGCCCCAGCACGTGGACGTAGTCGCTGACGGTCAGATCTTCGCGCGCCGCCAACGCCAGAATGCGCAGCCGCGTGTCTTCGGCCGCGGCCCGCAGGAGGGTGAGAAGGTGATCCATGCAGCAAAGGATATAAGCATATCTTTATGTTTGCAAGAGCCTCTGCAGGTGACAATTGTGGCGGCAGAACCACAAGACTGGGCTTCTTTCGCTATGCACTTCAAAGTGCAGGCGGCGTGTGCAACACTGCCGCCAATTGCGGCATAACAGTTGCGTCCGTTTCGGCACTCTGTCCAGGGCCTGCGGGATGGACCGGGGTTTGGCGTCGATGATCGAAGCGTGTCCGAAGTCGATGACGGCTGGCGTCCGTCGTTCGGTCGTCGCGGCTGCCGCGGCCGCGGCGCCTGGTGGGCGGCTGCGCGTCAGGCGACACCGGGGCCGCCGAGGTCTGGGATCCCGATCGAGACGCCCAACCGCTTCATCTTCTCGATCAATCGCGCCGTCGACATCATCGCGATCCGGCCCGCTCGCGGTGCATGTATCGCGACTGGGTGCCGGAGCCGGCGCAGAAGAGCGTGCGCAACCTGCTCGACAATCTCGGCGAGCCGGTGACGGCCATCAACGAGGTCTTCCAGGGCGATCCCAGCCGCGCCGCCACGACGATGGCGCGCTTCCTGGTGAACTCGACCCTGGGCGTTGCCGGCCTGTTCGACGTCGCCACCATGCTCGGCATCGACAGCGCACCAAGGACAGATGCCGGCAAGACCGATCGGCATATGGCGGCACGGGCGTCGAGCCGGAGAATGGCGGCTTCTATCTCGTGCTGCCGCTCGCCGGTCCGTCCAATGCGCGCGACGCCGACCGGCCTGATGATCGACTACGCCGTCGATCCGTTCCAGCATCCTGCCGATCGCGCTCAACGTCGACTGGTTCTACTATTCGGCGCCGCGCTACGCGCTGACGGTCGTCGACTATCGTTCGCGCACCATGTTCGCGCTCGACGATCTCGAGAAGAACAGCGTCGACTACTACGCCGCGCTGCGCTCGCGCCTACACCCAGAACCGCGCCGAGCTGATCCGCGCGAAGCGTGAAAAAGACCGACACCAAGGGCGAGCTCGAGCGTCGCGACAACCTCGCGCTGGTGCGCTAAGACTCCACGCCAGTCTGACGCCATTTTCGAAGGAGCGAACGGTGCTGCTGCTCGCCTGTCGTCGTGTCGTCCTCTGCGCCTGTCCGCCGCGGCCGTCGCCGCCGCGCTCGTCGCCCTGCCGGCGTCGGCCGCCGATCCGGCTGCCGAGCTGATCCAGAGCACGGCCGCCGAGGTCATCGAAATCATCAAGACCACGACGCCCGGACCGGCCCGCCAGGCGGCCATCCAGCAGCGTCCTGCAGACCAACTTCGACCTGCCCTACATGGGCCAGCACGGCGCTGGGCGCGAACTGGAACAAGGCGAGCGAAGCCGCAGCGCGCGCGCTTCCTCAAGGCGGCCGAGACCGCCGAGGCGCGCGCCTACAGCGAGCGTTTCGGACAGTATGGCGGCCAGACGCTCACCGTCGGCAAGGTGACGACCCGGCCCAACGGCGCTGTTCATCGTCGACAGCCAGCTCGAACCAGAGCAACGGCCAGCCGATCAAGCTCGAATGGGAGTCCGCGATGCCGGGCCAGGGCCTGCGCATCACCGACGTCAAGAGTCGAGGGCGTCAGCATGGTCAGTGACTCGACGTTCGGATTTCAATTCCTACATCCAGAGCAATGGCGGCACGGTCGAGCCGCTGATCAACGAGCTGGAGGCCCGGGCCGCCCGCTGAATGCGCTGCGATGCACTTGTAACGCAACAGACGTAAAGTTCCGGCGGGAGGCGTATCGATCGACTCCGCCGGGCTAGGGATATCGGCTGGGTCGGAGGAGAGCGCCATGGATAGCGCAGTCGGTCAAGAATGCGGCCGAGCCCCGCTCGGTCGATCCGGTCTGGACGAGGATCCGCGAGGCGGCCCAGGCGGCCGCTGCCGCCGAGCCGGTGCTGGCCGGGACGCTGCACGCCACCATCCTCAGCCAAGCCGCAGTTCGAAGCGGCGCTCAGCTATCACCTGGCGCGGCTTGCCGGCACGACCGAGGTGCCCGCCGCCCTGATCCGCCAGACTTTCGACGAGGCGCTGACCGCCGATCCGGCGATCGGGCTGGCCGCGCGCGCCGACATCGTGGCGGTCGCCGAGCGCGATCCGGCCTGCACCTCGCCTCTCGATCCGCTGCTGTGGTTCAAGGGCTATCACGCGCTGCAGACCTCGCGCGTCGCGCATTGGCTGTGGCTGCAGGGCCGCCAGACGCTCGCCCATTTCCTGCAGAGCCGCGCCAGCGCGCTGTTCGGCGTCGACATCCATCCCGGCGCCGGATCGGCAAGGGCATCTTCATCGACCACGGCACCGGCGTGGTGATCGGCGAGACCGCCGTCGTCGAGGACGGCGTCTCCATGCTGCACGGCGTGACCCTGGGCGGCACCGGCAAGGAACGCGGCGACCGCCATCCCAAGGTGCGGCGCGGCGTGCTGCTGGGCGCCGGCGCCAAGGTGCTGGGCAATATCGAGATCGGCGCCTGCGCCAAGATCGCCGCCGGCAGCGTGGTGCTGGAGCCCGTGCCGGCCGGCTGCACCGCGGCCGGCGTGCCGGCGCGCATCATCGGCTGCGTCGACGTGCCGGAACCGGCGCTCGAGATGGATCAGACGGATCTAGGGGCTGCCGAGGTCGGCCGGCTTGGCGATCGGCCAGATCTTCGACATCAACCAGCTCACCAGCAGGCCGACGAAGCAGCCGAACAGCACTTCTGCGACCTTGTGCAGGCCGTGCCTCGACGCCGCTCAGCTGGAGTGGGAGGCCAGTCCTGCAGCGATCACGATGGCTGCCGTGATCGGCGCCTGCCGCCACATCGTCGGGATGTGGATGACGTACGACGAAACGAGAGACCGTCGACGGCGAGCGCGAGCGGCAGCTTCCACTCGCGTCGGTCCGCCGACGACCACGAAGAATCAGGCCGACGCGCGCAGCCGACCAGCACGTTGATGATGCGGCTCCTGAACATGCGCACCGCCTCGTTCACCTGGGGATCGGACGCCGCGATCATCGAGGCGATGGCCCAGATCGGATTGGTGTCGGCAATGTTCGCCAGCGCTGTACCAGACGATGGCGGAAGCGATGAACACGTTCAGGGCAAACCGGATCCCGACGATGTCGCGCCGGAACCTTGCAGGAGCCATTTCGTGTGCTGGGCGTCGGGCATGGTTAGACCGTCCGAGACGCGTGCTGAATACTCCCCGCCCAGCCGGTTCGTCTAATTCCTCACCAGCGGCTTGTACTTGATGCGGTGCGGCTGGTCGGCGTCGGTGCCCAGGCGGCGGTGCCGGTCGGCCTCGTAGTCCTGGTAGTTGCCCTCGAACCACTCGACGTGGCTGTCGCCCTCGAAGGCCAGCATGTGGGTGGCGATGCGGTCGAGGAACCAGCGATCGTGGCTGATGATCACCGCGCAGCCGGCGAAATCGACCAGCGCCTCTTCGAGCGCGCGCAGCGTGTCGACGTCGAGGTCGTTGGTCGGCTCGTCGAGCAGCAGCACGTTGGCGCCGCTCTTCAGCATCTTGGCGAGGTTGACGCGGTTGCGCTCGCCGCCCGAGAGCTGGCCGACCTTCTTCTGCTGGTCGGCGCCCTTGAAGTTGAACGAGCCGCAATAGGCGCGGCTCGAGACCTCGCGGCTTGCCGAGCTTGATGATGTCGAGGCCGCCCGACAGCTCCTCCCACACCGTCTTGTTGGGATCGAGCGTCTCGCGGCTCTGGTCGACATAGCCCAGCTTCACCGTCGGGCCGACCGAGAAGGTGCCCGAGTCGGGCTTGTCCTGGCCGGTGATCATCTTGAACAGCGTCGTCTTGCCGGCGCCGTTGGGGCCGATCACGCCGACGATGCCGCCCGGCGGCAGGTTGAAGGAGAGGTTGTCGATCAGCAGCCGGTCGCCGAAGCCCTTGAGATCTTCTCGGCCGTGATGACGTGGTCGCCGAGCCGCGGGCCGGCCGGGATGACGATCTGCGCCTGGTCGAGCGTCGCCTGCTTCTCCTCGGCCACCATCTGCTCGTAGGCCGCGATGCGCGCCTTGCTCTTGGTGCGCCGCGCCTGCGGCGCTCGTGGCCCATCCATTCGAGCTCGCGCTGCATGGTGCGGCGGCGCGCGTCGGCGGTCTTCTCCTCGAGCGCCAGCCGCTGGTCCTTCTGCTTCAGCCACGACGAGTAGTTGCCCTCCCACGGGATGCCGGCGCCGCGGTCGAGCTCGAGGATCCAGCCGGCGACGTTGTCGAGGAAGTAGCGGTCGTGGGTGACGGCCACGACGGTGCCGGGAACTCGCGCGAGATGGCGCTCCAGCCAGGCCACCGACTCGGCGTCGAGATGGTTGGTCGGCTCGTCGAGCAGCAGCATGTCGGGCTTGCTGAGCAGCAGCCGGCAGAGCGCCACGCGGCGGCGTCTCGCCGCCCGACAGCTTGTCGACCGTCGGCGTCGCCCGGCGGGCAGCGCAGCGCGTCCATGGCGATCTCGACCGTGCGGCCGAGGTCCCAGCCGTTGCCGGCGTCGATCTTCTCCTGCAGCTCGGCCTGCTCGGCGATCAGCTTGTCCATGTCGGCGTCGGGGTCGGAGAAGGCGTTCGACACCTCCTCGAAGCGCGCCAGCATCGGCGGCCATCTCGCCGGCGCCCTCCATGACGTTGCCCAGCACGTCCTTCTGGCGTTGAGCTGCGGCTCCTGCTCGAGGAAGCCGACCTTGACGCCCTCGGCCGCCCAGGCCTCGCCGGTGAAGTTGTCGTCCTGGCCGGCCATGACCTTGAGCAGGGTCGACTTGCCGGCGCCGTTCAGGCCCAGCACGCCGATCTTGGCGCCCGGCAGGAAGGACAGCCAGATGTCCTTCAGGACCTGCTTGCCGCCGGGAAAGGTCTTGTTCAGACCCTTCATGACGTAGATGTACTGATACGCGGCCATCGGCGGCTCCGGCTGGATCTGGTGAGGTTGGTCGGCGAGCGCTTGTAGCGGCCCTGTCGATCGGGTTCAATGACGACGGGAGAAACGCGCTACGCATGCTGGCGGAACCCACCGTCCTGGCGCTGTCGCTGGCCTATCTCGGCCTGCTCTTCGCCGTGGCCTATTTCGGCGACCGCCACGCGCGCGCGCTGGTCGGCCAGCTCGGTCGCGCCCGCCGTCTATGGCCTGTCGCTGGCCATCTACTGCACGTCGTGGACCTTCTACGGCGCGGTCGGCCGCGCCTCGACGGCCGGCATCGACTTCATCCTGATCTATACCGGCCCGGCGCTGGTGGTCGTCGCTGGGCTATCCGATGCTGCGCAAGATGGTGCGGCTGGCCAAGCAGCACAACGTGACCTCGATCGCCGACTTCCTCGCCTCGCGCTACGGCAAGAGCCGCGCCGTCGGCGTCACCGCCACGCTGTTCGCCACGGTGGGCGTGCTGCCCTACATCGCGCTGCAGCTCCAGGCGGTGTCCTCGACCTTCAGGACCATCGCCGAGCCGACGCCGTGGCTCGACGGCTCGCGCCGGCGTCGGTCCACACCGACACCTCGCTGATCGTGGCGGCGCTGATGGCGGTCTTCACCATCCTGTTCGGCGTGCGCAACGTGCAGGCCTCCGAGCAGCATCGCGGCATGATGCTGGCGATCGCCTTCGAATCGGTGGTCAAGCTGCTGGCGCTGCTGACGCGTCGGGCCGTTCGTGCTGTTCGTGCTGTTCGACGGACCGGCCGACCTCTGGGCGCAGGCTCGCGCGAGCGCCGGCGGTCGCCGAGCGCGTCGACGCGCGAGGGCTCGCCGCTCACCTGGGTGGTGACCACGCTGCTGCTCGGCCATGGCCTTCCTCTGCCTGCCGCGCCAGTTCCATGTCGCCGGTGGTCGAGCACGGCCATCCGGCGAGCCTGCGGACCGCGCGCTGGCTGTTCCCGATCTATCTGCTGCTGATCAACCTGTTCGTCGTGCCGATCGCGGCGGCCGGCCTGCTGCTGCTCGGGCCGCAGGTCAATCCCGACCTCTACGTGCTGCAGCTGCCGCTCAGCCACGGCGACAGTCTGGCTGTCGGCCTTCGTCTTCATCGGCGGGCTGTCGGCGGCGACCTCGATGGTGATCGTGGCCTGCATGGCGCTGTCGGGCATGATCGGCAACGAGCTGGTCATGCCCTACCTGCTGCGGCCAGCGCTAGGGCCGGCGCGCAGCGCGACATGGGCCCGCTGGTGGTGTTCGTGCGCCGCGCCGCCGTCGTGCTGATCCTGATGGCGGGCTACGCCTACGAGCGCATCATCTCGGGCTACCTGCCGCTCGCCTCGATCGGCCTGATCAGCTTCTGCGCCGTCGCCAACTTCGCGCCCGGCGTCGTGCTCGGCCTCTACTGGCGCCGCGCCCATCGCTACGGCGTCGTGGCCGGCCTGGCCGGCGGCTTCGTCGGTCTGGCTCTACGCGCTCCTGCTGCCGACCCTGCGCCAGAGCGCCGGCGGCGAGCCGGCGGCGCCGCTGCAGACCCTACCTGCCGGCGCCGCTCGCCGAGCTCGATCCGGTCGGCCAGGGCTTCGTCGTCGGCATCCTGGTCAACACGCTGCTGCTGGTCGGCGTCTCGCTGCTGGTGCGCGCGCGCGGCGCCGACGCCGAGCAGGCCGACGCGCCTTCGTGCTCGGCGCCGAGCCCGAAGCAGACCGGCAGCCGCACGCCAGGCGCCGGCCGACGCCGCGCGCATCGACGAACTGCGCGAGCTGCTGGCGCGCTTCGTCGGCTCCGAGCGCGCCGATGCGCGCGCTGGGCGGCGAGCCGCTCTCGATCGAGGCGGCGCTGGCTCGCACCGAGCGCGTGCTGTCGGGCACGCTGGGCGCGGCCTCGGCCCGCGTCATCGTCGCCGCCTTCGGCCGGCGCGGCCGGCTGCTGCCGCGCAGCGCGCGCGCCCTGATCGACGAGGCCTCGGAGGCGATCCGCTACAACTACGAGATCCTGCGCAACACGCTCGACCATGTCGGCATGGGCATCGCCGCCTTCGACCGCGACGGGCGACTGGAGATCTTCAACGACCGCTTCACCGACGCTGCTGTCGCTCGACGACGACGCGGTGGCGGTCGGCGCCTCGCCGCATGCAGTTCGGCGCCACGCCCGATGTCGTGGCCCTGCTGCGCCGACCCGAGGCGCCGCAGACGCACGAGATCGCCACCCGCGACGGCCGCGTCGTCGAGCTGCGGCTCGATCCGCTGCCCGGCGGCGGCTTCGTCGCCACCTGCAACGACGTGACGGCGCGCGTGCGCACCGCCGAGGCGCTGCGCGACAGCGACCGCCAGCTTCGCCAGCGCCGCCGAGACGCTGGAGCAGCGCGTCGATCGAGCGCACCGCCGAGCTCGAGGCGAGCCGCGCCGAGGCCGAGGCCGCCAATCTCGGCAAGACGCGCTTCATCGCCGCCGCCAGCCACGATCTGCTGCAGCCGCTGCATGCCGCGCGCCTGTTCACGGCGGCGATGATCGACCGCGATCCCGGGCAACGATCTCGGCGGCAAGATCGACGCCAGCCTGGGCGCAGTCGAGATCGCTGCTCGATGCGCTGCTCGACATCTCCAAGCTCGATGCCGGCGCCTTCAAGCCGGAGAAGCGGCCGTTCGCCCTGCAGCCGCTGTTCGACTCGCTGGCCACCGCCTTCGCGCCGGTCGCGGCGCGGCGCGGCGTCGAGCTCGTGGTCGTGCCGACGCGCGCCTTCGTGTCGACCGATCCGGCCTTCCTGCGCCGCATCCTGCAGAACCTGCTGTCGCAATGCGCTGCGCTACGGCAGCGCCGAGGGCCGGCCGGCGCGCGTGCTGCTGGGCTGCCGACGCGAGGGCGAGGCGTTGCGCATCGAGGTCAGGGACAACGGCCCGGGCATCGCCGCCGACAAGCAGGCCGTCATCTTCGACGAGTTCGTGCGCCTGCAGGCCGAGGACGACCGCGCCGCGCGAGGAGCGGGGCTGGGCCTGGGCCTCGCCATCGTCGATCGCATCGCCCGCATGCTCGACCTGCCGGTGCGGCATCGCCTCGGCGCCGGGGCGAGGCTCGACCTTCTCCGGTCGTCGTGCCGCGCGTGCCGGCCGGTGGTCGCGGCCACCGTCGTGCCAGCCCGCGCCGCAGCCCACGCCGTCGGTCGAGGCCGGCAGCTTCGTGCTCTGCATCGACAACGAGGCGCGCGTGCGCGAGGCGATGGCGACGCTGCTCGCCGGCTGGGGCTGTCGCGTGGCGACCGCGGCGTCGCAGGCCGAGGCGCTGCGGCGCGTGGCGCGCGCCGGCCGGCTGCCCGACCTGGTGCTGGCCGACCTGCATCTCGACGACGATCCCGACGGGCTGGAAGTCGTCGAGGCGCTGCGCGCGCGCCTGGGGCCGCGCCGTGCCGGCGGCGCTGGTGACCGCCGACCGCGATCCGACGCTGCGGCTGCGGGCGCCGGGCGCGCCAGGTCGAGTCGCTGCACAAGCCGGTGAAGCCCGCCGCGCTGCGCGCGCTGCTGCGGCTGCGGCGAGCGGCGTCTACGCCGGCGGCGAGCGCCAGTCCGCGCGCTTCGATGACGGCCTGGGTGCGCGAGCGCACGCCGAGCTTGCGCAGGATCACCGTGACATGCGCCTTCACGGTCGCCTCGCCGACGCCGAGCTTGTAGGCGATCTGCTTGTTCTGGTCGCCCTGCACCATCAGCGCCAGCACGCGCCACTGCTGCGGCGTGAGCTGGGCGGCGCGCTGGGCGAAGCTGATCGGCGGCCGCGGCCGTCCGGCGGCGCCAAGATCTCGCCGTCGAGCACCGCGCGCACGGTGCCGGCGATCTCCTCGAGCGAGGCCGACTTGTCGATATAGGCCGAGGCGCCGAGGTCGTAGCGCGCGCCGCACGATGCCGGCGTCGCGCGCCGCCGACACGACGATGATCGGCACCGTCGGATGGCCCGAGCGCAGCAGGGCGAGCCCGGTCAATCCGTCCATGCCCGGCATGTCGAGGTCGAGCAGCAGGGCGTCGGTCTCGGGCTGGCGCTCCAGCGCCGCCCGGACCTGGGCCATGACTGCCGGCCATGCGCGACGCGGCGCCGGCGAAGGCCTGGCTCGAGCGCGGACGCTGAGCGCGTCGCGCACCATCGGATGGTCGTCGGCGATCAGGAACGTCCGCGGCTCGGCGACGGATCGGCCATTGGATTCCTGTTTCCACCGGACACAGTGGCGGCCACGCTGCATGTAGTCAACTCGGACATTAGACTAAAGTATGAAACACCACCGATTGTATCGATCGTCAGTCGTCGTGTAGTGAATCGAGAGAACGATAATGCAAGGCGTCCGGAAGGCGTCCGGTGGGGAAGCGACAAGACGTGCCGGGCGAAGTTCCGGACGATTGCATCTTATCCTGCCAAGCCGCACTCGAGCGCCGCCATTAGGTATCAATGGGAGTGAGCGCCAATGAGTGTAGCCAGTGCAACGTTGGGCGACGGTCGCGTCGTCAGCCAAGCCGAAGAACGCCGGGTCATCTTCGCCTCGTCGCTCGGCACCGTGTTCGAGTGGTACGACTTCTATCTCTACGCCACGCTGGCGCCGTTCTTCGCGGCGCTGTTCTTTCCGCCGGGCAACGACACGGCGGCGCTGCTGTCGGCCTTCGCCGCCTACGCCGCGGGCTTCCTGGTGCGCCCGTTCGGCGCGCTGGTCTTCGGCCGCATCGGCGACCTGGTCGGCCGCAAATACACCTTCCTGGTCACCATCGTGGTGATGGGCGCCGCGACCTTCGCCGTCGGCCTGCTGCCGACCTTCTCGGCGGTCGGCTGGCTCGCGCCGGTGCTGATGGTCGACGCTGCGCCTGCTGCAGGGCCTGGCGCTCGGCGGCGAGTATGGCGGCGCGGCCACCTACGTGGCCGAGCATGCGCCGCGCCGGACGAACGCGGCTACGCCACGAGCTGGATCCAGACCACGGCGACGCTCGGCTTCTTCCTGTCGCTCGCGGTGATCGCGCTCTGCCGCACGCACATGGACGCCAAGATCTTCGCCGACTGGGGCTGGCGCATTCCGTTCCTGGTCTCGCTGATCCTGCTGGTGTTCTCGGTCTATATCCGGCTCAAGCTGAACGAGATCGCCGATCTTCACCGCAGATGAAGGCCGAGGGCAAGGGCTCGAAGTCGCCGCTGACCGACAGCTTCCTGCGCTATCCCAACAACAAGCTACGTGCTGCTCGCGCTGCTCGGCGCGACCGCCGGCCAGGGCGTGGTGTGGTACACCGGGCAGTTCTACGCCCTGTTCTTCCTGCATCATCACGCTCAAGCTCGACTACCTGTCGGCCTACACGCTGATCGGCATCTCGCTGCTGATCGGCACGCCGTTCTTCATCTTCTTCGGCTGGCTGTGCGGACCGGATCGGCCGGCTGAAGATCATCCTGGCCGGCTGCCTGATCGCGGCGGTCACCTACTTCCCGCTGTTCGGGGCGCTGACGCACTACGTCAATCCGGACCTCGAGGCGTTCCAGGCCAAGAACCACGATCACGGTCTCGGCCGACCCGGCGACCTGCAACTTCCACATCTTCGTCGGACCGTGGTCGAAGTTCACGCGAGTGCGACCGCGCCCAGGACTGCCTGACCAAGTCGGGCCTGTCGTTCACGCTCGGTGAAGCGCGCCGGCGAGCCGACGGTCGTCGATCGACGATCGGCGACAAGAGGCTCGAGGGCTTGGACGCCAGCGAAGTGCCGGCAAGCTCGCCGCCGCCTCAAGGACGCGGGCTACCCGGCGACCGCCGACCCGTCGCAAGGTCAACTGGTTCATGGCCGAGCTGATCCTGGTGATCATCGTCGATCTACGTGACCATGGTGTACGGGCCGATCGCGGCCTTCCTGGTCGAGATGTTCCCGACCAACATCCGCTACACCTCGATGTCGCTGCCCTATCACATCGGCAACGGCTGGTTCGGCGGCATGCTGCCGCTGCTGGCGACCGCGATGGTGGCCGCGACCGGCGACATCTACTACCGGCCTCTGGTACCCGATCGGCGTCGCGCGTCATGACGCTGATCATCGGCACGATCTTCCTGCAGGAAACCAAGGACGTCGACATCACCACAGTAGCGTCCCGTACCGAAGCGAATCCAGCCGGCGGCCCGCGAGGGCATGCCGGTTTCTTTGCGCCTGTCAGAGCGCTATCCTGAGCGACCGCAGTCGGCAGGACAGGTCGCGCCATGAATCTCGACGCCATCGCGATCGGCCACAAGCCGCCCGAGGACGTGAACGCCATCATCGAGGTGCCGATCGGCGGCGAGCCGATCAAGTACGAGATGGACAAGGCCGCCGGCACGCTCGTGGTCGACCGCTTCCTCTACACGCCGATGCGCTATCCGGGAACTACGGCTTCGTGCCGCACACGCTGTCGGACGACGGCGACCCGATCGACGTGCTGGTCGCCAACACGCGGCCGATCATCCCCGGCGCGGTCATCAACGTGCGGCCGATCGGCGTGCTCAAGATGGAGGACGACGGCGGCGGCGACGAGAAGATCATCGCCGTGCCGGTGCCCAAGCATCACCCAGCGCTATGCCAACGTGAAGAACTACACCGACCTGCCGGAGATCACGCTGCCAGCAGATCGAGCACTTCTTCGTGCACTACAAGGATCTCGAGCCCGGCAAATGGGTGAAGCTGCATGGGCTGGGGCGACGTCGACGAAGCGCACCGCCTGATCGCCGAGGCGATCGAGCGCGCCAGCGCACAAATGAAGCATCCTCGGCGAGACGAGTGACGACGGCTCACGCGGTTCCGCCGCCGCGCCTTCCAGAACCGGTAGAGCGCCGGCGCATCGCCGGCAAACAGATTGCGGTCGCAATGGCTGACGCCGGCGACGGCCCGAGGCTCGCTGCCGTAGGCGGCATCGGCCTCGGTCTCGTTGCCGGCATACTGCCAGAGCCGCCAACCCTTCGCCGCCCAGGCCGGGGGCAATTCAGGTTCCTCGCGATAGTCCGCCAGCCACAGGTCGCAACTGGGCGAGGATGGAACTGGAGCTTATGGGCTCTCTCAGCCTGACCCGTCCGCGGCCGGACGGCGCGCCCATCGGCCCAGCTCGGATGGCGTGTAGACGAGCGGCAACCGGCCGGTGGCCTGGTAGACGGCCTGCACGAACGCCTCGGCCTGAGCGAGGGTCATGGTATTGCGCGGATTGCTGTCATTCGGCTCGAAATCGAGCGCCATCAGCGTCGCCGGCCCCGGTCGGGCGGCCGCAAGGAAGGCCGCCGCCTGTTGCGCCCCGGATACTGACGGGTGCCGAAATGGTAGAGCGCCCACAGCAGACCCGCCGCCTCGGCCTGCGGACGCCGCACGCCGTACGACGGATCGACCCAGTCGCCGCCTTCAGGTGGCCTTGTGGATGACGCCGAGGATATTTGCTGCGGCGGCGGACCGAGGTGAAATCGGTAACCGTGACGTTGTGGCTTATGTCGATCGACCGCATCCAGGGCCGGCCGAAGCGGGATCGGCGCTGGCTGAAGCGCCGTCGGGAGGACGAGCACGCCGTCTGCCGCCCGGCACAACCGGTCATGGCCGGCGCCGTCAAACCGGCCAGCCCCAGAAGCACCGTTCTGCGCGAAATCATTCAGGCAAGTTTCGATGAAGCGAGGCCAAAACGCAATCTCGCAAGGCGTTCGGCCATGTAGGGGCTAGCGGATGAGCCATTCGCCCGGGGTCGTATGGGCAACGGAAACGACGGCGGAGGACCAGGCATGCGGCCCGGCAGGAGTCGAACTGCGCGACATAACCGTTATGAGCGGCTCGTTCTGACCACTTTGAACTTTGGGCCTGTAGGTTCAGGTTCTCGTGTGCAGATGCGGTCGAGGACAAAGGGGACTATTCCTGGGTCGTTCGGTCGGTTCTTTAGCCTGCGCTTTCTAACTCAAAAGGAGCTGAGCCATGGGACGCGCTTATAACGTCATCGATGCCGACGGCCACATTCTCGAGCCGCTCGATCTCTGGGATAACTACATCGACCCTGCTTTTCGCGACCGGGCGCCGCGAGTAGTGAAAGGCGAAAACGGCAAAGAGCGCCTCGTTATCGAGGAGCAGGCGGTCGGCGACGGCCAGCGCGGCATCGGCCGGATCGGCGCAGTCGGCGCCCGCCAGGGGCGTGGTCGAGGCCGATACGATGGCCTACAAGGACGGCAAACCAGGCGGCTTCGATCCGCACAAGCGCATCCCCGACATGGATGCCGACGGTATCGATGCCGCCTTCCTCTATCCCAGTCTCGGCCTGTTCTCAGGCGCCATACACGATCCGAAACTCGCCGCCGCGACGTGCCGCGCCTACAACCGTTGGCTTGCCGATTACTGCAAGCCCTATCCCGACCGGCTGTTCGGCGTGGCGATGCTGCCGCTGCAAGATGTCGATCTGGCGATCAAGGAGATGACGTTCGCCCGCAAGGAGCTGGGCATGCGGGGCGGCTTCATTCGGCCGAACCCGTATAACGAGAAGGTGATTCATCATCCGGATTACGAGCCGTTCTGGGCTGCGGCGGAGGATCTCGATTTTTCGATCGGCTTTCACGAAGGGGCGAGCAGCGGCATGCCGACCGTCGGCGTCGACCGTTTCGAAGGCCGCGGCGCACGCCACATCATCTCGCATACGATGGAGATGATGCTGGCCTGCATGAGCGTGATCTGGGGCGGCGTCTGCGAACGCCATCCGAAGATCCGTATCGGCTTCCTCGAGTCCGGTGGCGGCTGGATTGCACCGTGGCTGGATCGGATGGACCGGCATTTCGATGACCAGGGTTTCAACGACAGCGGGTTGAAGACGCGGCCAAGCGAGCTTTTTCAGCGCAATTGCTGGATTTCGTTCGAGCCGGTCGAGAACAGCATCAAAGTGCTGGCCGACTATATCGGGCCGCACAAGATCCTGTGGGCGACCGATTACCCGCACCCCGACGGCTTCTTCCCGGCGCGCCGAAAATGATGCTGGATCGCCTCGAAGGCGTGTCGCCGGAGACAAGACGTCAGGTCATGGCGGGAGGCGCGATGGGCTTCTACGGCCTCAACTGAGCGATTGGAACTCCGAAGATGCCGGAAACAGCGGCGCCTTTCGATACGGCGCACTCACGGGTTAGGTTCCGAGGCGCCGGGATTGCGAACTTCAGTGACTTGATCCCAAAACGGCCATTGGCCACAAATTTCAAAGAGGATGGACTTCGCGATTGGTTGCCTATTCCAGCCGAGGGCGAGTCACTCTGTCTCCGCCCAGGCCACGTGTCAGGATCGAGCTTCACTGAGTTGGAAGGGACGCTCTCTGAAGGCCGGCGCATCGCGTGCGGGTTGGACGGCACGCGATCAGCGTGCCGAGCGTGCCCTCGATGACGGATCCCGGACCGGCCCACACAGGTAAGCGGACCGCCGGCGACTCGGGTCGGCAGCCGGCGATCGACCGCAACGCTGTCCAGCATCTCGACCGCGTGCGGTGCCATCTTCCGTCCGACTGAGTAGCGCACAACTTGGCGCGCAGGCCTCGAGCGCTTCATCGGCAGGGAGGACATCTTTCGACACGTAGGCGAAGCCGATATGGCGGCCGCACGGGACACAGGCAATGATGCAATGCCCGCCGTATTGGCCCAACGGCGTCACCTGGGTGCCGATCCGCGATCTGGAAATCTTGGAGATACTAGACGATCAAGACGTTCGGGCGGGCTGACGGCGGATTTACTCGGCGTCGGCCGCGCGGCAGGATTGCGCATGATCAGAAAGAAACGCCTTCCACGAGCGGGCAACCGGGTTAAAGCTGGCCGACGGCCGATTGCAGTGCCGGGCGTGACGTCGATGACCGACCCGAACTCATCCGAGCCGACGAAGCCGGCTGAAGGCGAATCGGGAGAGGCCAACCGATGAGCTAACCGAAGAACTCACGCCGGACGGTAAAGGCAGCGTACCAATAGTCAGCTTCGAGGGGGCTGGAGGCTGCGACGCAAGATGGTGCCCAGGGGCACGGCCCGGGTGCGAAATATGCCCATGGCAACGAACTAGCCATCACGACTGATCAAGCCCGGAGTTCTGGGATCCGGCCGCTACCTACGCCAGAGCTTCGGAGGGCATCCACGCTATCGCGCCGCGCTTGCACCTCGACCGTGGCAGGACTTGTCCTGCGTAAAGTGCGCAGCGCGAACCGGGATGGTAGCAGGCCCGGCAGGATTCGAACCTGCGACATAACCGTTATGAGCGGCTCGTTCTAACCACTGAACTACGGGCCCCCACCGACCCGCGAGGCCCGGCAGTGGCTGCGCTTACCTATTCGGCGGGCGGCACGAACATATAGCCGACGCCGCGCACGGTGCGAGATCACGGTCGGCTTGTCCGGCGTGCGGCTCGATCTTGCGCCGGATGCGGGTGATGCGCAGGTCGATGGCGCGGTCGAACGGGTCGCGGCTGCGGTGGCTGGTGGTCTCCAGCAGCCAGTCGCGCGACAGCGGCCGGTTGGGGTTCTCGGCGAAGGTCTTCAGGATGTCGAACTCGCCCGCGGTCACGCGCCACGTCCTTGCCGCCGTGATCGAGCAGCTGGCGCTTGCGGCAGGTCGAGCGTGTGGCTGGCCCATGCGCACGCGCTCCAGCAGCGACGGCGTCGTCTTGTTGGCCGAGCGGCGCAGCACGCTCTTGCAGCGCGCCAGAAGCTCGCGCGGCTCGTAGGGCTTGGCGACATAGTCGTCGGCGCCGCTTTCCAGGCCCAGCACCTTGTCGACCGAGTCGCCCGCCGCCGTCAGCATGATGATGCCGACCTGGGTGCTGCTTTCGCGCAGCCAGCGGGCCAGCGCGAAGCCGTCCTCCTGGCCGGGCAGCTGCACGTCGAGCAGCACGAGGTCGGGCATCGCCCGCGAGATCTGGCGGCGCATCTGCGCGCCGTTCTCGACGGCGATGACCTTGAGGTCGTGGTTCAGCAGGTAGGTCTCGGCCGCCTTGCGCTGAAACGCGTCGTCCTCGACCAGCAGAATGGAAGGCTGGTGCATGACTTGATCCGAAATAAATGTTTCTCTAATCCAGACAAAATAGCATGATTTCTCAATGAGATATAGTTGCTTCTTGATATATTTGATACAGTTGCGGCGCGTCTGCTCACAGCCCGACACATGGCATCTCAAGCCTTTGATCCGCGATCCGGTACCGTCCCTAGCCCTAGTTCCGGCGTCGTCCGAACGTCCTGGGCGGCATGCATCGCGCGTCAGCCGAGGGACGATGTCGGTCGCCGCCTGCTGAGCCTCGCCGCCCGAGGCCTGCAGCCGGCCGCGCACGGCGCGGCAGGACGCCTTCGTCCGCGCCGAACTCATCCGGCGCCTGTTCGAGGGCTCGGCGCAGTCGCGCTACTTCTCGTTCGTCCTGTGGCCGGTGATCGCCGCCATCTACTGGCGCCAGATCGACCTCGATCGGAGCTCGCGCCGCCGTTCGTCGCCCACGTCGTCGTCACGATCGGCTTCGACGTCCTGCGGCGCAACTTCAACCGCGCCAATCCCTCCGACGAGGAGGTCGATCCGCTGGGGCTGGTGGTTCGCCGGCCTGTCGTTCCTCGCCGGCGCCTGCTGGGGCGTGGCGGGCTACCTGCTCGCCTCCAAGGAGTACGAGCTGCAGCGCATGCTGCTGGGCCTCGTGCTGCTGGCCACCATCACCACGGCGGTGCCGATCCGCTCGGCCCATCCGCCGACCTTCTACGCCTTCGCCGTCGCCACGACACGGCGCCGCTGCTGTTCGTGCTGCTGACCTCGGTCGATCCGTTCTACCAGCTGGTCGGCATCGCCGGCGGCGCCTATGTCGGCCATCTCATGGCCTATGTGCGCGACGTCCATCGCTGGCAGTACGACAACATCGCGCTCGCCTACCAGAAGGAGGATCTCGCCCGCCGCCTGCAGGTCGCCTACGACGAAGCGCGGCTCGCCCGCGACACGGCGATCGATGCGCAGCGCGAAGCCGAGAACGCCAACCAGGCCAAGTCGACCTTCCTCGCCACCGTGAGCCACGAGATCCGCACGCCGATGAACGGCGTGCTGGGCATGATCGACGTGCTGGAGCGCACGCCAGCTGCTCGGTCGAGCAGCGCGAGGCGCTGGGCACGGTGCGCTACTCGGCGTCGGCGCTGCTGCGGATCATCGACGACATCCTCGACTTCTCCAAGATCGAGGCCGGCCGCCTCGACCTCGAGCGCATCGAGCTCTCGACCGTCGAGCTGATCGAGGGCGTCGCCGAGACGCTGGCGCCGCAGGCCGCGGCCAAGGGCCTCAGGCTTGCCGCCTATGTCGCGCGCCGGCGTGCCGGACCGCGTGATCGGCGATCCGCTGCGCCTGCAGCAGATCCTGTTCAACCTCCTGGGCAACGCCATCAAGTTCACCGAGACGGGATCGGTGCGGCTGTCGCTGGAGACGCGCCGGCGACTCGATGCTGCGCATCAAGGTGGCCGACACCGGCATCGGCCTCACCGACGAGCAGCAGCAGCCGCCTGTTCCAGCCCTTCGTGCAGGCCGACAGCTCGACCACGCGCCGCTTCGGCGGCACCGGGCTCGGCCTGTCCATCGTGCGCCGCCTGGCCGAGGCCATGCAGGGCGGCGTCGAGGTCTTGAGCGAGCCGGGCATGGGCTCGACCTTCATCGTCACCGTGCGGCTCGGACGAGGCCGCTGCCGGCGCCGGCGCCGCGCGAGCGACCGCTGCATGGACTGTCGCTGTCGCTGGCCTTGCCCGATGCCGACGAGGCCCGCGCGATCGCCCGCTATCTCGAGGATGCCGGCGCGCCAGGTGGCGCTGTCGATGCCGGGCGCGGGCTTCACCGGCATCCGCATCGACGGCGCGGATCGCGACAGTCGCCCTGGCCGACGGCCCGCCACGGCAGCCGGCGCCTGCGCGGCCTGCCGCGGCCGTGGCGGCGCGATGCGCTGGTCCGCGCCGTGGCCCGCGCCGCCGGCCGGCGCCGCGCCAGCCGCGCCGGCCGCGGTCGGTCGCATCGCGTGCAGCGCCACTGCAGCGGCCGTGTGCTGGTGGTCGACGACAACTCGGTCAACCGCAAGATCCTGGCGCGCCAGCTCGAGCTGGCCGGCGCCTCGACCGATTCGGCGGCCGGCGGCGAGGAGGCGCTCGAGCTGTGGCGCAAGGGCGGCTACGACCTCGTGCTGGCCGACCTGCAGATGCCGACCATGGACGGCTTCGAGCTGGCGCGGCGCATCCGCGCAGAGCGAGGCGGCCGAGCGGCGGCCGCGCACGCCGATCCTCGCCGTCACCGCAAGCACGCTCGAGGAGCAGGAACAGAAGAGCCGCGCGGTCGGCATGGACGGGTTCATCACCAAGCCGATCGGCATCGAGCAGCTCAAGGCGACCCTCGATGTCTGGCTGAAAGGCGCTGCCGCATGACCGAGCCGACGCCCAAGCCTACGACCGCGACAAGCTCGTCGAGCTGTTCGGCGACGATCCCGCGCACCCTGGCCGAGGTCGAGCGCGAGTTCCTCGACACCGCCCGCGCCGCCGAGCGCGAGATCAAGGGCACCGACGACTTCACCGCCATCGCCCGCGCCGCCCATCGCCTGAAGGGCGCGTCGGGCATGATCGGCGCGGCCGTCGCTGCGCCAGATCGCCGAGGCCGTCGAGCGCGCCGCCAAGGCCGAGGACCTGCCGAGCGTGCGCCGCCTGCGCGAGATGTTCGAGCCACGAAGTGCGCCGCGTCGCCGAGCAGGCGGGCGTGCGGCCAGGTCAGACTGAGGCGTCGCGCGATGCGATATGATCTCATCCCGAGCGGCGAGGGCTTGGATCCGCGAGGTCCTCCATCTGCCGCTCAGGAACGGCTGGCCTTGGCGCAGCTTGATCGTCGCCGAATAGGACAGCAGCGTCCGGCCGTTCTGCTCGAGCAGGCCGCGCAGGAAGGCGAGCGACTTGCCGTGGCGCGGCACCTCGACCCGGGTGCGTGAGCGGCGTCGTGGCGTCGCCGGCGGCGAGGAACTCGGCGGCGAACGCCACCGTGCTCGGGCGCCATGCCGGTGGTGAGCGCCGCCGCGCGCGTGACCGCCGGATCGGCGAAGCTCATCATGTAGCCGCCATGCAGCACGCCGCCCGAGTTGCACATGTGCGGCAGGGTCGGCTGGATCAGCGACGCGCCGTCCGTCTCCTTGCGCGCGTAGGACGGGCCGATGTGGCGCGAATAGACGCTGGCCTTGGCAGAAGCTCGAAGCCCGCCGGCACGGTCTGCGGCGCGGCCGCGTGCCGGCGGCGACGCCGTCCTCCTTGCGCGCCATCGCCTTGGCGCGCGCCACGTGGCGGCAGACGCCCGACCACAGCGCGATGGTGCGGCCCTCCTGGGTGATGCTGCCGCGCGCGAAGGCGAGGCGGCCCGTCACCTGCAGCGGCTCGCCGCGCGCCTCGAGCGGCGGGCCGATGCGGCCGGCGTCGAGGAACTCGACGGCGATGCTCACCGTCATGGCGAAGGCGGTGTTGGTGCCGCCGTCGGCGGCGCGGCCGGCCACCAGGCAGAGCGCGTAGTCGGCGAAGGCGAGCGTGATGCCGCCATGCACGCCGCCGGCATAGTTGCCGTGCCGCGCGTGGGTCGGCAGCACGCAATGCACGCTGCCCGCCTGCGTCGCGTCGCCCGAGATGCGGAAATAGAACGGCCCGACATGATCCTCGAACGGATCGGGCGGCACGAACACCGAGTAGCGGCCGAGATCGATGGGCAACGGTGTCGGGCATCCGGGTTGGCTCTTGTGAAGCTTCGCGACGGGGCTCTAATAGAGAAATTCCGCCAACGACAAAGAGCCACGGAGCGAAACGTCATGGCGTCAGCCGCGCACAAGGTCGACATCTCCTGGGATCGCCGTCCGGCGGGCGTGGTGGCGCATGTCGTGTTCGACAATGCGCGCCGGCTGAACGTGCTCAATCCGCCGGCGCTGCTCGACCTCACCGAGGCGTTCCAGTCGCTCGCGCGCGAAGACGATCTGCGCGTCGTCGTGTTCTCCGGCGCCGGCGGCAAGGCCTTCATCGGCGGCGCCGACATCAACCACATGGTGACGATGAAGAGTTCCGAGGACGGCCGCGCCTTCATCACCCTGATCCACAAGCTCTGCCAGGTCGATCCGCGACTGTCCGGTGCCGGTGATCTGCCGCCTGGAAGGCTACACGCTGGGCGCCGGCCTCGAAGTGGCGGCGGCCTGCGACATGCGCATCGCCGCCGACAACGCCTTCTTCGGCATGCCCGAGGTCAAGGTCGGCGTTCCCTCGGTGGTCGAGGCGGCGCTGCTGCCGCGCCTGATCGGCTGGGGCCGCACCTCGCGGCTGCTGCTGACCGCCGAGAACATCGACGCCGCCAAGGCCGAGGCGCTGGGGCCTGGTCGAGGAGGTCGTGCCGCGCGGCCAAGCTCGACGAGGCGGTCGAGCGCTGCGTCGCATGCCATCGTCGAGGCCACGCCGCTGGCGGTGCGCGCGCAGAAGCGCCTGATGCGGCGCTGGGAGCGGCTGTCGCTCGACGAGGCCGTGCAGGCCGGCATCGACGCCTTCGCCCAGTCGGTGACCGACGGCGAGCACATCGAGCGCATGGGCGCGTTCATCAATCGCAAGAAGAAGTGACGGCCATGGCCAAGACAGTCCGCGTCGGCTGCCATTCCGGCTTCTGGGGCGACACCGAGACCGCCGCCGTCCAGCTCGTGCGCCACGGCAACGTCGACTATCTGGTGAGCGACTATCTGGCCGAGGTCACCATGTCGATCATGGCGGCGCAGAAGCTGCGCAACCCGCAGGCGGGCTACGCCACCGACTTCGTCAGCGTCGTGATGGGCCCGCTCGCCCGCGAGATCGCCGACAAGAAGATCAAGGTGATCACCAATGCCGGCGGCGTGAACCCGCAGGCCTGCCGCGACGCCGTGCTGAAGGCCTGCGAGGCGGCCGGCGTGACGCTCAAGGTCGCGGTCGTGCTGGGCGACGACCTGCTGCCGCGGGTCGACGAGCTGCGCGAGCTCGACATCCGCGAGATGGATACCGGCGCCGAGCTGCCGGCGAAGATCGCCAGCATGAACGCCTATCTCGGCGGCTTCCCGATCGCCCGCGCGCTCGACGAAGGCGCCGACGTGGTGATCACCGGCCGCTGCGTCGATTCGGCGGTGACGCTGGGCGCGCTGATCCATGCCTTCGGCTGGAGCATGGACGATCACGATGCGCTGGCGGCCGGCACGCTGTGCGGCCACATCATCGAATGCGGCGCGCAGTGCAACGGCGGCAACTTCACCGATTGGCGGCTGGTGCCGGACTACGACAACATGGGCTTCCCGGTCGCCGAGGTTGTCGGCCGACGGCTCGTTCGTGCTCGGCAAGCCCGACGGCACCGGCGGGCTGATCACGCACCGCCACCGTGGCCGAGCAGATGCTCTACGAGATCGGCGATCCGCGCGCCTACATGGTGCCCGACGTGGTGTGCGACTTCACCGGCGCCACCTACGAGCAGGTCGGCAAGGACCGCGTGCGCGTGTCGGGCGCCAAGGGCCGGCCGCCGACCGACACCTACAAGGTCTCGACCACCTGGCCCGACGGCTACAAGCTCAGCTCGATCTTCATGCTGGGCGGCCGCGAGGCGGTGGCCAAGGGCCGGCACAGCGCCGACGCCATCATCAAGAAGACGCGCCGCATGTTCCGCGAGAAGAACATGGGCGACTACCGCGACGTCAGCATCGAGGTCATCGGCGGCGAGGCGACCTACGGGCCGCATGCGCGCACGCAGGACAGCCGCGAGGTCGTGGTCAAGATCGCGGCCAAGCACGACCAGAAGGAGGCGCTCGGCCTGCTCGGCCGCGAGATCGCGCCGATGTCGACCGGCGGCGTGGTCGGCATGACCGGCAGCTTCGGCGCCGGCCGCGCCTCGCCCTCGCCGGTGATCCGCATGTTCTCCTGCCTGGTGCCCAAGACCCTGGTGCCGGTCACGATCGAGCTCGACGGCCGCAGCATCGCGATGGAGCGCGGCGCCAGAGCGGCGGCTTCACGCGCGGCGCAGTTGCCGGTCGAAGCGCCGCCCGCGCCGCCGCTGCCGACCAGCGGCCGAACGCCGCCACCGAGACCGTGCCGCTGGTGGCGCTGGCCTACGGCCGCTCGGGCGACAAGGGCGACAACGCCAATATCGGCATCTTCGCGCGCCGGCCCGAGTACGAGCCGATCCTCGACGCCGAGGTGACGGAGGAGGCGGTGGCGAAATACTTCGCCCATCGCATCCAGGGCAAGGTCACGCGCTGGCGCCTGCCCGGCATCAACGGCTTCAACTTCCTGCTGCGCCAGGCGCTGGGCGGCGGCGGCATGGCCTCGCTCAAGGCCGATCCGCTGGCCAAGGCCTTCGCCCAGATGCTGCTGGACATGCCGGTGCGCGTGCCGGCGAAATCGCGGCGACGGTCAAATCGCGGCGGTTGACGCCTGGTCGTCATCTCCGCAGGCGGCTATCTGAGGTTGAGCGTCTCGGGGAAGACAACGTCCGTGAAGACTCGGCGGTTCGGTGAACACGCCCCGTGCATGGTGGCATCGACTGAGTCGGCGACGCGCCATCAGTAGCAAGCTGGTACTATGACTACTTACAAAGCTGCATCTGCAGTTCTCCCATCTGGCGACACCCCTGTGTTCGCCGTTGTACAATGCCTTGCACCGCGGATCCGAAGAAGTCGAGCATGCTCGGCTGGAGCTGACCGCCGATCTATCTCGTCGCAGGCATCGATGCTGCTTTTGGCGGATGGGAAAACGCCTGAACGAACCTTGGCGGACAGGTTACCTGAAGATATTGGAGCGGACGGCACTTCAAGGGTCAGCAGGTTCGTGAACCGATCTGTGCGAATGGCTCGGAACCTGATCGCTGCCGGCATCGATTGCGTTCACGATCTAGAGCGCTCGTGTCGCTCGCGGCTCTCGCGACCACCCCGCCCCACTCCTGCAGGAAGTGGCCGCCGTCGGCGATCTCCATCGGCGGCGGGCAGTTGCGGATGATGCCGTGCAGCGGCGCGCATCACCGGCGGGCCCAGCACCGGGTCGCTTCATGCCGATCGCCATCAGGCTCTTGCCGGCCCAGCGCTCGTGCCAGAAGTCGCGCGCCTCGCGCGACAGCGCGGCGCCGTCGGCGTCGGGCCGGTCGGGCACGAGGTTGGGAAGCGGCGCACGCCCGCCTTGTAGGCGGCGTCGGGGAAGGGCGCGGCATAGGCGGCGGCCTCGGCCGCGCTGAGATGCGGGCAGGCGCGCTGCATCAGCTCGGCGATGTCCATGTCGGGGTTGCGGTTGGAGAAGCGCGCCAGGCGAGGAAGCCCTCGCCCAGGGGCTCGTCGCCGGTGCCGAGCGCGGTGTTCATGACCAGCAGCGCGGCGTAGCGCCGCGGCGCCGCCATCGGCAAGGTGAGCCCGATCAGGCCGCCCCAGTCCTGCACGACCAGCACGATGTTGCGGAGGTCGAGCGCCTCGATCAGGCCCAGCAGCGTGTCGCGGTGGAAGTCGAAGGTGTAGGCCGCCTCGTCGACCGGCTTGTCGGAGCGGCCGAAGCCCAGGAAGTCGGGCGCCACCACGCGATGGCCGGCGGCGACGAAGATCGGGATCATGCGCGCGGTAGAGGTAGCTCCAGGTCGGCTGGCCGTGCAGGCAGAGCAAGGTCTTGGCGGCATCGCGCGGGCCTTCGTCGACATAGTGCAGCCTGAAGCCCGTCCGGCCGCTCGAAATAGCGCGGCGCATAGGGCCAGCCGGGCAGGCCGGCGAATTTCTCGTCAGGTGTGCGCAGGGCGTCGGCCAAATGGTGTATCCTCCCGGCCATGACCGCCCCTCAAAACCCGTCCCGCAGAAGGACGCCCCAGAGGATGGGCGCGCCGAGCGGCTGGCCGCCGCTTTGCGGGAAAACCTCAAGCGGCGCAAGGCGCAGGCGCGGGCGAAGGAGGACGGCCGACAAGCCGGCCGGACGCCGGCAAGACCGGCGGTTGAGCCGGCCCGCTCCAGCTCCCTCGTCTAGAAGCGCCCCAATGACAATCCTTTCCGACCGCTGGATCCGCCGCATGGCGCAGGACAAGGGCATGATCGAGCCCTTCGTCGACGCCCAGAAGCGCGACGGCGTGATCTCCTACGGCCTGTCGTCCTACGGCTACGACGCGCGCGTCGGCCGACGACTTCAAGATCTTCACCAACGTCGATTCGGCGGTGGTCGATCCCAAGAACTTCGCCGACAACAGCTTCGTCGACCGCACCGCCGACGTCTGCATCATCCCGCCCAACTCCTTCGCGCTGGCGCGCACGGTCGAATATTTCCGCATCCCGCGCGACGTGCTGGTGATCTGCGTCGGCAAGTCGACCTATGCGCGCTGCGGCATCATCGTGAACGTCACGCCGCTCGAGCCCGAGTGGGAGGGCCACGTCACGCTGGAGTTCTCCAACACCACGCCGCTGCCCGCCAAGATCTACGCCAACGAGGGCGCCGCGCAGTTCCTGTTCCTGCAGGGCAACGAGCCCTGCGAAGTCTCCTACCGCGACAAGGCCGGCAAGTATCAGGGCCAGCGCGGCGTCACCCTGCCGAAGATCTGAGCGGAGGCGACCATGGACCGCATCCGCATCAGGGGCGGCCGCCAGCTCAAGGGCGAGATCCGCATCTCGGGCTCCAAGAACGCCTCGCTGCCGCTGATGGTGGCGGCGCTGCTGACCGACAAGAAGCTCACGCTGCACAACGTGCCGCGGCTCGCCGACATCACCACCATGATCCAGCTCCTGAAGCAGCATGGCGTGGAGATCGGCGCGGCGCCGGGCGAGAACGGCCACGCCCACGGCACGACGCTCACCCTGCAGGCGGGCAAGATCTCCTCGACCACGGCGCCCTACGACATCGTGCGCAAGATGCGCGCCTCGGTGCTGGTGCTGGGCGCCGCTGCTGGCGCGCGAGGGCGTGGCGCGCGTGTCGCTGCCCGGCGGCTGCGCCATCGGCGCGCGGCCGGTCGACCTGCACATCGCCGGCCTCAAGGCGATGGGCGCCGAGATCGACATCGACGGCGGCTACCTCGTGGCCAAGGCGCCCAAGGGCCTGAAGGGCGCGCGCTTCACCTTCCCAAGGTGTCGGTCGGCGCGACCGAGAACCTGATGATGGCGGCGGCGCTCGCCAAGGGCACGACCGTGCTCGACAACGCCGCGCGCGAGCCCGAGATCACCGACCTCGCCGAATGCCTGGTCGCGATGGGCGTGCCGGTCGGCGGCATCGGCACCGAGACGCTCACCATCCAGGGCGTCGAGCAGCGCTGAAGGACGCCACGCACACGCGTCATTCCCGACCGCATCGAGACCGGCACCTACGCCATGGCCGTGGCGATGACGGCGGGCGATGTCGAGCTGGTGGGCGGCCGGCTCGATCTGATCGAGACGGCGGCGCAGCAGCCTGCGCGCGGCCGGCGTCACGCCTGGAGAAGACCGAGCGCGGCCTGCGCGTGCAGCGGACCAACGGCGCGCTGCGCGGCGTCGACGTGATGACCGAGCCCTATCCCGGCTTCCCGACCGACCTGCAGGCCCAGATGATGGCGCTGATGACGCGCGCCGAGGGCGCCTCGATGATCACCGAGACGATCTTCGAGAGCCGCTTCATGCACGTGCCGGAGCTGTCGCGCATGGGCGCCAACGTCACCATCCATCACGAGTCGGCGCTGGTGCGCGGCGTGCCCGAAGCTGCGCGGCGCCGAGGTGATGGCGACCGACCTGCGCGCCTCGGTGTCGCTCGCCATCGCCGCGCCTCGCCGCCGAAGGCGACACCACGGTGCAACCGCGTCTATCACCTCGACCGCGGCTACGAGCGGCTCGAGGAGAAGCTCGCCGCCTGCGGCGCCGACATCGAGCGGCTGAAGAGCTGAACCGGTGGACGACAAGCTGAAGCTCACGGCGCTCGACGCCGACGATCTCGGCGTGATCTCGGCGGCCTGTCCAGGACGCCTGGTGGCGGTGCGCGACTGCGCCTACTTCAAGGACGAGAAGCGCTTCGTTCTGCTGTTGAACCGGTTCCGCTGGGAGGCCGATCCGACCGTCGAGGCGGCCTATTCGCGCACCCATTCCGCCCTTGTTTTCAACGAGGTGACGGCGGTCCGCCACCACGACGATCCCGCTCGGCGAGCCCGACCGCATGCTCGAATTGCTGGCGCGTGGCGCGGGACGACGACCGTTCGGTCACGCTGCGGTTCGCCGCAGGCCGGGCCATCCGGCTGGAAATCGGCCGGCTTGCATGCCATTTGGGGGATGTCGGGGAGCCTTGGGCCACCCCGTGGAAGCCCGCCCATCCGGTCGAATAGCCCTCGGCCGGAGCGGGCATTTGTTACTGGAGCAACTGGTCGTGTCGAGCGAAGCCAACGAGAAGCTCATCCTGGCGCTGCCCAAGGGCCGCATCCTCAAGCGAGGCGGCGCCGCTGTTCGCGCGCGCCGGCATCGAGCCCGAGGCCGCCTTCGCCGATCCCGACGCGCGCCAGCTTCGCTTCACCACCAACCACGCCGATCTCGACATCATCCGCGTGCGCTCCTTCGACGTCGCGACCTTCGTGGCCTTCGGCGCCGCCCATCTCGGCATCGCCGGCGCCGACGTGCTGATGGAGTTCGACTATCCCGAGATCTACGCGCCGATCGATCTCGGCATCGGCAAGTGCCGCCTGGCCGTCGCCGAGCCCGTCGAGATGGCGGGCAGCGACGATCCGCGGCGCTGGAGCCATGTGCGCATCGCCACCAAGTATCCCGAGGTGACGCGCCGCCACTTCGCCGCGCGCGGCGTGCAGGCCGAGTGCGTGAAGCTGTCGGGCGCCATGGAGCTGGCGCCGTCGCTCGGCCTCAGCCACCGCATCGTCGACCTGGTCGATTCGGGCCGCACGCTCAAGGAAAACGGCCTGGTCGAGATCGAGCACATCGCCGACATCACCTCGCGCTTCATCGTCAATCGCGCCGCGCTCAAGACGCCAGCCGGAGCGGATCGGCCACTGGGTCGACCGCTTCCGCGAGATCTGCCCGTGCCGCCGCTTAAAGGCTCGACGCCTCGGCGCCGGGCTTCGAAAGGAATTTTCGGCCTTCCTCGGGCGCAATCGGGACACCGACGAGAATGTCGACCGGATCGCGGCCGACATCGTGGCCGACGTGCGCGCCCGCGGCGATGCGGCCGCTGGTCGAATACACGCGGAAGTTCGACAAGGTCGAGACCGACGCAGCGGGCCTGCGCATCTCCGATGCCGAGCGCAAGGCGGCGGCGGCGAAGGTGCCGGCGGCGCAGCGCGAGGCGCTGGCGTTCGCCGCCCAGCGCATCGAGGCCTTCCATCGCGCGCTGCTGCCCACGGACGTCGACTTCACCGACGCCACCGGCACGCGGCTCGGCGCGCGCTACCGGCCGCTCGACTCGGTCGGCGTCTATGTGCCGGGCGGCACGGCGGCCTATCCGTCCGTCGGTGCTGATGAACATCGTGCCGGCCAAGGTGGCGGGCGTGAAGCGCATCGTCATGGTCGTGCCGACGCCGGGCGGCGTGCTCAATCCGCTGGTCATGCTGGCGGCCGAGATCGCCGGCGCCGACGAGGTCTGGCGCATCGGCGGCGCGCAGGCCGTGGCGGCGCTCGCCTACGGCACGCAATCGATCACGCCGGTCGACAAGATCACCGGCCCGGGCAACGCCTATGTCGCCGCCGCCAAGCGCCGCGTCTTCGGCCAGGTCGGCATCGACCTGATCGCCGGCCCGTCGGAGATCCTGGTCGTGGCCGACGCGCAGAACGATCCGGCCTGGATCGCCGCCGACCTGCTGTCGCAGGCCGAGCACGACGCCTCCTCGCAGTCGGTGCTGATCGCCGACGATGCGGCCTTCGCCGACGCCGTGGCGCGCGCCGTCGACAGCCGAGCTCAAGACGCATGCCGCGCGCCGAGATCGCCGGCGCGAGCTGGCGCGACAACGGCGCGATCATCCTGGTGCCCGACCTCGCCGCTGCGCGCCGATCGTCGACCGCATCGCCGCCGAGCATGTCGAGCTGGCGATGGAGCCGGCGCCGCCGAGGCGCTGGCCGAGCAGATCCGCCATGCCGGCGCGATCTTCCTCGGCCGCCACACGCCCGAGGCGATCGGCGACTATGTCGCCGGCACCAACCACGTGCTGCCGACCTCGCGCGCGGCGCGCTTCTCGGGCGGGCTGGGCGTCGCCGATTTCCTCAAGCGCACCTCGCTGGTGGCCTGCACGCCCGACGCGCTGGCAGCCCTCGGCCCGGCGGCGCTGGCGCTGGCCGAAGCCGAGGGCCTGGGCGCGCACGGCCGGTCGGTTTCGATCCGGCTGAACCGCCGCGGCTGAGCTCGGCCATGCCTCGCAAGGCGCGTCGCATCGCCGACATCGTGCTGGACGAGGAGTCCGTCGCCCGCCGCTCGCCCGAGGTCGAGCACGAGCGCGCGGTGGCGCTGTTCGACCTCCTCGAGGAGAACGACTTCGCCCTGGTCGGCGGCGCGCCCGGTCCCTACCGGCTGCAGCATCGGCATCTTCGAGCAGCGCCTGGTGTTCGACGTGCGCGATTCGCCGACGACCACAAGCTGCGCGACATCGTGCTGTCGCTGACGCCGTTCCGGAAGGTGGTGAAGGACTACTTCCTGGTCTGCGAGCAGCTACTACGCCGCCATCAAGAAGCTCGGCCCCTCGCAGATCGAGGCGCTCGACATGGGCCGGCGCGGCCTGCACAACGAGGGTTCCGAGCTGCTGCGCGAGCGGCTCGCCGGCAAGATCGAGGTCGACCTCGACACGGCCCGCCGGCTGTTCACCCTGATCTGCGCCCTGCACATCACGTCGTGAGGCGCAGGCGATGAACGGACTTCCCGCCAGCCTGCTGTTCGCCTGCAGCGAGAATTCCGTCCGTTCGCCGATGGCCGAGGCCCTGGCCAAGCGGCTCTACGGCCAGGCGTCGTACATCGATTCGGTGGGCGTGCGGGCAAGCGACGTCGACGGCTTCGCCGCCGCGGCGCTCGACGAGCTCGGCATCGACGTCCACCGCCATCACGCCAAGACCTTCGACGATGTCGATCCGAGCTCGTTCGACCTGATCGTCACGCTGTCGCCCGAGGCCCATCACCAGGCGCTGGAATTCACCCGCGGCACCGCGGCCGAGGTCGAATACTGGCCGGTGACCGATCCCAGCGCCGTCGAAGGGCTCGCGCGAGATGCGGCTCGATGCCTACCGCCGCACGCGCGACCAGATCCTGGCGCGGCTGAAGGCGCGCTTCTGGCGCGCCTTCAGGGCCGTCAGTTTGAGACTTTGCGCCGTTCTGTCGCGCGTCTCGGCTGATGTGGCCGGCGCGGTCGACCGCCACCAGGACGTCGGCGCGGACCCTTGTAGGCGCGGGCGTGCCAGGTGCCGTCGCTGTCGCGCATCAGGCTGTTGACGCCGCAGTAGCCGGCGCCGCGGATCTCCTCCTTGACGAAGGCTTCCTCGGCCGATGGGGTCCACGTCGAAATGGTCCCCTTGGGATCGCGGGCAACCTGCGGCATGGCCGTGTAGTTCATGGTGCTGGTCGACGACGCCGTTTCCGGCCAACGGAACGGATTGCGCCTGCGACGGACGACGCGGCGAGAGTCGAGACGCCGAGCAGAGCGAGAGTGACAAGCGTGCGATTCATCGGGGTACTCCTTGGAAACGATGCACGCCCAATACTTGCCCCGATTGTGATTGAATTGTGCCGAACCGTGCGCTGATCGTCGCATGGCAGATCGCGCGCCGCTGCTTCACTGAAGCTGCGTTTCGTCGATGTCCGTCGACGCTTGCCGATGTTGCTGCGCGCTCGCCTGCTGCGCGCAGCAGTGCGACTGAAGCTAGTGCGCGCCGGCGTACCACGCACCGCGATGTGAAGTCCGTCGCGCGATCGGCAGGTTGATGATGTCGATGAAGACCGACGCCGCGCCGTCGGCGCCGGCGAGGTCGCCTTCCAGCACGTCGACGTCGAAGGTCAGCCGCTCGCCCTCGAGCTTGGGCGACTTCAGCACGACCACGGCATCGACCACGCCGGCCTTGGCCTTGTTCAGCACCGACACCGTGGCGTTGGGCGGCGTCTTGGCGAAGCTGTCGGGCGACGTTGCCGCTCCATTCCTCGAGCAGGTGAGCCGTCGAGCGCATGGCCGGCCGAGCGGACCGGCCGGTCGGCGAAAATGATGGCGTTGGGCGAGATGCCTTCCAGCGTGAGCTTCTGGCCCTCGAGCTTGGCGCCGCGCGCGTTGAGCACGATCATCGACGGCACGATCTGCGGCTGCTGCGGCTGGCCGATGGTCTTGGCGTCTGGGCTGCCGGCGCGGCGGCGTCTGCGCGTCGAGCCACGGCCGACAGGCCGAGCAGGCAAGCGGCCGCGCCAGGCGGCCAGAGAGCGAAATGCGTTCATGGATCGGCCTCAGTAGCAGGGCAGGAGGGAGGCTTGCCGCAGGTCGGCTGGTTGTAGCGCTGCTGGTAGCGCGGATCGATGTCCGGCGGCGGCGGCGCGCCGAGCCGCCGACGGCGCGCGCTGTAGCGGCCGGACGTAGGGCTCGGTGGGCGAGGGATTGGACCAGCCGGTGAAGGTGCTGGTGCCGTGCGGATCGCCGATGTTGGGCGTCGTGCCGCCGGTCGTCTGGCTCGTGGCCGTAGTAGGTGAAACCGTTGGAGCCGAGGCCCCACCATAGCGTGTCGATGAAGACCGAGGCCGGTCCGTCGGCTTTGCCGAGACTGCCCTCCAGGACCGTGACGTCGAAGGTCAGCCGCTCGCCCTCGAGCTTGGCCGCGGTCAGCACGACCACGGCGTCGGCTGACGCTGGAGCCGTCCTTGGAGAACACCGACACCGTGGCGTTGGGCGGATCCTTGGCGAAGCTGCCGGTGCGCCAGATCTCGACCATGTCGGGCGTCACCATGTGGCCGACGCTGCGCACCGGACGGCTGGTGAACAGGGTGGCGCTCGGCAGGACGCCGTCGAGCACCAGCTTCTGGCCGTCGAGCTTGGCGCCGCGGGCGTTCAGCACGATCAGCGCCGTCGAATGCTGCCGCGCCGCGGGACGTCCGATCGTCTTCTGGGCCGGCGCGGTGATGGCGTTGGGCGGAGCCGGCGGGCGTCAGCGTCTGGGCCGAAGGCGCAGGCGCGGGGCCAGAATCAGGGCGGCCAAGAGGCCGCACGTCTGCTGTGCGTTCATTGTGACTGGTCCTTCCTTCCCCGGGCGTTCGCAGCCGCGCTTGTATAAGGGAGGCACGGGCCGGTGAGAAGGGCGGTTGGCTTATCCGCCCCAGTCCAGTTGACTAAACCCCTCGCTGCAGCCCATTTTCCGCGCCGCTTCGTTCCTTAATTCACTCCAACCGGAGGCCGGATGGCCAAAGAAGATCTGATTGAATTCACCGGCGTGGTCGCCGAGCTGCTGCCCAATGCCATGTTCCGCGTGAAGCTCGACAACGACCACACGATCCTCGCCCATACCTCGGGCAAGATGCGCAAGAACCGCATCCGCGTGCTGGCAGGCGACCGCGTCACCGTCGAGATGACGCCCTACGACCTGACCAAGGGCCGCATCACCTTCCGCTTCAAGTAGGCGTTGGGCGCCCCGTCGATCCGCCGCTCGTCCTGGCCTCCGCCTCGCCGCGCCGGCTCGACCTGCTGCGGCAGGTCGGACTCGAGCCCGCCGAGATCGATCCCGCCGACATCGACGAGACGCCCGGCCCGCGCGAGCTGCCGCGCGCCTATGCGCTGCGCATGGCCGAGGCCAAGCTCGCCGCCGTCGCCGCCGCCATCCCGGCGCCGTCGTGCTGGCGGCCGACAGCGTCGTGGCGCTGCGGCCGGCGCATCCTGCCCAAGGCCGAGACCGAAGCAGAGGCGCGCGCCTGCCTGGCGCTGCTGTCGGGCCGGCGGCCATCGCGTGCTGGGCGGCGTCGCCGTCGGCGCGCCGGACGGCACGGTGCGCACGCGGCTGGTCGAGACCGTGGTGCGCTTCAAGCGCCTCGAGACGGCCGAGATCGACGACTATCTCGCGCAGCGGCGAGTGGCGCGGCAAGGCCGGCGGCTACGCCATCCAGGGCCGCGCCGCGCGCTTCGTCGCCTTCGTCTCCGGCTCCTACAGCAATGTCGTGGGCCTGCCGCTGTTCGAGACCGTGAGCCTGCTGAAGGCCGCTGCAGCCGTGAGCCGCGTCGACCGCCTGATCTGCCACGTGCTGCCCAAGGCGTTCCTGATGGCGCTGGTCGCCGAGGGCCGCCTGGTCGAGCTGCAGATCGTGCGCCGCGACCGGCCCTCGCGGGTCGAGAGCGTGTTCCTCGGCCGGCTCGAGCGGGTGATGCCCGATCTCGATGCCGCCTTCGTCGATATCGGCATCGGCCGCTCGGGCTTCCTGCGCGCCGAGGATCGCGCCGGCATCGACGACTGGCCGCCGCCCGGCGCGCCGATGCTGGTCCAGGTGCGCAACGACGGCGAGGGCGAGAAGGGACCGCGGCTGTCGATGAACGTCGCCGTCACCGGCCGCTACCTCGTCTATCATCCGGTCGGCTCGGGCGTCGAGCTTCTCGCGCCGCATCGAAGGCGAGTCCGAGCGCGACCGCCTGCGCGGCCATGTCGAGGGCCTGCTCGAGGGCGGCATCGTGCTGCGCACCGCCGCCGCCGGCGCCGCGCTCGACGTGCTGCGCGCCGATGCGCAGCAGGTCATGGAGCGCTGGGAGAAGATCCGCCGCCAGGCCTTCGACGTCCAGCCGCCCGCCGACCTGTCGGCGCGCATTCCCGGCGAGCGCGATCCGATCGCCCGCATGCTGCGCGACCACGGCGCGGCGCTCGAGGAGGTGATCCTCGACGAGCGCGCCATGGCGCGCGCGCTGCAGGACGAGATGGACCGCCTGGGCGAGAAGATCCGCGTGCGCTGGCACAACGGGCCGATGCCGGCCTTCGACATCGACGACGTCGCGGGCCAGATCGACACCGCGCTCGCCCCGCGCATCGTGCTGGAAAGCGGCGTCGAGGTGCTGTTCGAGCCGGGCGAGACGCTGTGCGCCGTCGACGTCGACAGCGCCGGCGCCGGCGGCCGCCAGGGCCGCGCGCCGCGCCGGCCGGTCGAGGTCAACCTCGAGGCCGCGCCCGCGATCGCCCAGCAGCTCCGGCTGCGCAACATCGCCGGCGCGGTGGTGATCGACTTCGTCACCATGCGCAGCACCTACGACCGCGACAAGGTGCAGGCGGCGCTCGCCGAGGCGATGGCCGACGATCCGGTGCCGACCCAGCTCTACGGCTTCACGCGGCTCGGTCACTTCGAGTTGACGCGCGCGCGCCGCGGCGCGACTCTGGCGGCCCAGCTCGAGGCGTTGGAGAAGGGCGATGACTGACCGATCCACCCGCCGCTGCGCGCCGTGCGCATCGAAGCCAAGTGTCCGATCTGCGGCAAAGCCCGGCACGGCCCGACTACCGGCCGTTCTGCTCCAAGCGCTGCGCCGACATCGATCTCGGCCGCTGGCTGAAGGAAGGCTATCGCGTGCCGACCGACGAGGCGCCCGACCGAGGACGAGACCGGCGGCGACGCGCGGACCAACTGGACAGGGAAGCTGACGCGTCCTATACAGCCCGCCGCCAGCCGGAACGGCATGCCCAGGTAGCTCAGTTGGTAGAGCATGCGACTGAAAATCGCAGTGTCGGTGGTTCGACTCCGCCTGGGCACCATTTCCTAAATCCTCGCCTCAAAGAAGAGGGCCGACAGGTCAGGCCGGCACTTCGGCGTGAGAATCGCCAATTCCAGACGTCTCTTTTCTGTTTCTTCGTCGAACCTCTGTCCGACGATCTTGTAGGGATGGCGAAACTCGAGCCTGATCGGCCAGCATTTTGGACTGAGGAGCAGGCGCCGCAGAGACTCTCCGAATCCCGGCAGATCCTGCCTCATGGCGTCCGTCATCTTGACGTGCAGCGGCATGATCCAAGCGCCCTTTTCCAGGCAGCCTTGAGGATCTGGGCGTTCTTGATCTTGCTCCATCTTGTTCGGTCCGACCGACACGTGCTCAGCTTGTTTGCTCGTCCGACCGCCTTCGAGATGTGCGACGAAGCACTGCTGTCTCTCGAAATGTTCCATCACCCTTTTCATCGCACACCAGTTGAGTTTCCGCGACTCCAGCGTGTCGTCGCGGCCGACTCGAATGCAGCGCAGTCGCTCATGATGCTCCGGCGTGAAACCCTTGAAGAGGTTCTTGTCCGGGAGACTCCACGGAAACATCCTGAGCCTGAACATCGCCCAGGGCCAGAACACGAGAGGAATGAGAAACGTTTCGATGAGCGATGGATGGTTGGCAACGATCAGCACGCGGCCGCGTCGCATGCGTAGTCCACCGCGCGCCAGTAGCCGCTGATTCTGATGACGCGGAGCAGCCCGAGTAACCAGAAGGGGATCCGAGAAGAGTTCCGAGCAGCACCGCCATGGCGAGGCCGCTCAAGAGCGACGCGAGTCGATCTTTGCGCCCCCGTTGCATGGCGTTTACCGTAATCTATGCGGCGCGTCTGACAAGGTTGACGGGACCAACGGGCGAAACCCCTCCAGCGAGGCCATCATGAAGATCAGCAAGGTCGAAACGTTTCTCGTGCGCTGGGGCGATGTCGCTCGCCCGGCCGAAGCCAGCTTCGGCTCGGCGACCGCCGTCGTCGCCGTTCATGCCGACGGGCTGGTGGGCCTGGGAGAGGCGTCACCCATGCAGGGCGGCGTGGCGTCGCTTGCCGTCATCGCGCGCGACATGGCGCCGGCGCTGGTCGGGGCCGATGCGCTCGACCACGCCGTCATCCTCGATCGCCTGCTGCACAAGCTGATCAAGCTCGGCCCCGATGGAATCGTGACGGGAGCTCTTGCGGCGATCGATATCGCCCTTTGGGACCTCAAGGGCAAGGCGTTCCGGCAGCCGATCTACAAGTTGCTCGGCGGTGCGTGGCGCACGCGCATCCCGTTCTACGCGTCGATCGGCAACAACGGCGCCCGGGACGTCGATGGCGTGGTGAAGGCGGTCGAGGCGAGACTCAAGGCGGAACAGCCGTCGGCGATCAAGATCCGCTGGGACGGCGCGCGAGGGGAGATCGATCGCGACATCGCCGGCGACATCGCCAAGGCCAGGGCCGTGCGCCGGCTGGTGGGAGACGACTTCCCGTTGGCGTTCGACGCCAACAATCGCTATTCGATCGGCGCCGCGATCAGGGTCGGGCGGGTGCTCGAGGATCTCGGCTACCTCTGGTTCGAGGAGCCCGTCGAGTACTACCATCCCAAGGCGATGGGCGAGGTCGCGCAGCGGCTCGGACATCACGGTGTCGGCCGGCGAGCAGTCGTAACGCTGCAGTCGGTGGCGGCGCTGATCGAAAGCGGCGTCCGCATGGTTCAGCCGGACATCGTGAAAATGGGCGGCGTGACCGGCCTGATGCAATGCGCCGCCCTCTGCCACGCCCATGGCGTCGAGTTCGTTCCCCACCAGACGCAGCCCGCGATCGGCAACGCCGCCAATCTGCATGTGCTCGCGACCCACATGCGCGCGACCAAGCCGGCGGAGCTGGCCGACGGCTGGTCGAGATGCCGCCGACACGTTCGTCAACGCACCGAAGCCCGACGCCGGATGCCTGGTCGTGCCGGATGGAGCGGGCTGGGCCTCGCGATCGATGAAGCGATGCTGGCGCGTCGCCGCGTCGACCTCAATGGCTGATGAGAGTATCGTTTCGGTATGAGTGCTGACACCGGCTTTTCGCCCCGCGAGGAGAACGTCATGCAGATCGGCTTCAATGCGCCCACCACGGGTCCGCTGATCGAGCCGGATAGCCTGGTCCGGATCGTCACGGAAGGGGAGGCTGCTGGGCTTCGACTACGTCACGATCAGCGACCACATCATGGTGCCACGCAATCTGCAGTCGAAGTATCCTCTATACCGGGACCGGCGAGTTCCCGGCGGGCGCCTCGGCCGCGTGGCTCGGAGCAGCTGACGACCACGGCCTATGTCGCCGGGCTGACGAAGAAGCTTCGCTTCGTCCTTTCGGTCATGGTGGTGCCGCACCGCCCGGCCGTGCTGACCGCCAAGGTGCTGTCCACCATCGACTACCTCTCCAAGGGCCGCCTGACGCTGGGCATCGGTGTCGGCTGGTGCCGCGAAGAGTTCGAGGCAATCGGCGCCGCCCCGTTCGACGATCGCGGCAACGTGACCGACGAATGGATGGCAGCGTGCCAGGAACTCTGGTCCGCCGAGGCGCCGAAATTCGACGGCAAGTATGTGAGCTTCGACGATGTGGTCTTCACGCCCAAACCGGTGCAGAAGCCGATCCTGATCTGGTGGGCGGGGAAAGTGCGCCGGCGCTCCGTCGCACCATCCGCTATGCCCACGGCTGGTATCCGGTCGGCACGAACCCGCAGCACCCGATGAACACGGTCTCGACCTTCAGGCAGGGGCTGGAACGCTTCCATGGGTTCTGCCAGCGCGGCGGCCGCGATCCGAAGGAGATCACGCTGGCCTATCGGGTCCTCTCCGGCCCAGGCGTGCGTCCACGCGGGAGCATCGAGGGCGAGGCCGAACTGTTCACTGGCGGCGACCCGACTGGGTCGGGGATATCAGGCGGCTTCAGGACCTCGGCGTCACCTCTGTCGATGTGCGGCTGTTCGGCTATGGCGAGGCGCAGACCCTGCAGGGCACGATCGACAACATGCATCGCTTCCGCGACGGCGTGCTGTCGAGGCTCGCCTGAAGCCCGGAGTGTTCTCCCGGATGCTGGTCCAGGTGACCTTTCCGCTGGCCGCGGCAAACGTCATGAACCAGGCTGCGCGTACGGTGATGGCGATTGTCGGCCCCGTGCTCGCCGTCGAGCTCGGGCTGTCCGCAATCGAGCTGGGCGTGCTGGCAGCCTGCCTGTTCGCTGCCTATGCGGCCGCGCAACTGCCGCTGGGCGTCGCGCTCGATGCGTTTGGCGCGCGACGCGTGCAGGCCGTGCTGATGTTGCTCGCGGCGATCGGCTTCGCGATGTTCGCGCTGTCGCCGGGCTTTGCCGGGCTCGCCGCGGCGCGGATCGTCCTCGGCATCGGGATTTCGGCCGGTCTGATGGCGGTGATCAAGGCGCACGCCGATTGGTTCGAACGCGGCCGGGTCGCGTACGTGACCGGCATCGCGACGGCGATCGGCGCGCTCGGCAGCGCGCTCACGACGTCACCCGTCCAGGCAATGCTGCCCGCGTTCGGCTGGCGGGGTGTATTCTGGGTTCTGTGCGTGCTGGCGCTTGCGCGTCGCGACCTGATTTTCCTGTCGGTGCCAGACAAGCCGCGCGTCCCCTGGCCCGGCGCGAACCCTGCGGGGCGACATTGCATTGAGCGGTCGCATTCTCGCCTCGCGGACCTTCTGGCGGTTCGGTCCGGCGGTTGCGACGCTTTCGATGTTCAACTTTGCCTACCTGGGCCTCTGGGCAGGCCCCTGGCTGCGGGACGTGGCC